>Ga0308309_10002759_pt1 | contig 10472 bp, 8 predicted proteins | sample HubBroMetageWFT5_FD_192491 | JGI IMG/M metagenome (GOLD analysis project Ga0308309, IMG submission 192491) | Warmed and freeze-thawed soil microbial communities from the Hubbard Brook experimental Forest, New Hampshire - Hubbard Brook CCASE Soil... | ecosystem: Environmental > Terrestrial > Soil... | reverse complement strand
CTAGGCTGCGATGGACGGCACAATCGACAAGCTTCCGCTGAGCCGGGCCGAGCGCCACCCCGAGAAGGCGCATCGGCCGGACAATCCGATTCGGCGCAAGCCGGATTGGATCAGGGTACGTGCACCCAACTCGCCGGAATATGCCGAGACCAAGCGCCTGATGCGCGAGTACGGGTTGACCACGGTGTGCGAGGAAGCGGCCTGCCCCAACATCGGCGAGTGCTGGAAGCAGAAGCACGCGACCTTCATGATCATGGGCGACATCTGCACGCGGGCCTGCGCCTTCTGCAACGTCGCCACTGGCAAGCCGGGCGCGCTCAATCCCCACGAGCCCGCCAATATCGCCGAAGCGGTCGGCAAGCTCGGCCTCGGCCATGTCGTGGTGACATCGGTCGACCGCGACGACCTTTTGGACGGCGGGGCAGGGCACTTCGCGGCGGTCATTACGGCGCTGCATCGCTCGGCGCCGGCGACCACCATCGAGGTGCTGACGCCCGACTTCATGCGCAAGCCGGGCGCCATCGACACCGTGGTCGCGGCGCGCCCCGACGTGTTCAACCACAATCTCGAGACGGTGCCGCGGCTCTATCCGACCATCCGGCCTGGCGCGCGCTACTTCACGTCGCTCAAGCTGCTGTCGCGGGTGAAGGAGATCGATCCGGCGATGTTCACCAAGTCCGGTCTGATGGTGGGGTTGGGCGAGACCCGCGAGGAGATCCTTCAGGTGATGGACGACCTGCGAGCCGCCGACGTCGACTTCCTGACGGTCGGCCAATACTTGCAGCCGACCCCCAAGCACGCGCCGATCGACCGCTTCTGGACGCCGGCCGAGTTCGACGCGCTCGCCGTGCTGGCGCGCGCCAAGGGCTTCCTGATGGTCTCGGCCTCGCCGCTCACGCGCTCGAGCTATCACGCGGGCGATGATTTCGCCCGGCTGAAGGCGGCGCGCGCCGCGCATCTCAGGGGCTGATTGCGGCGTGGTTACGCGTCATGCAGAGCGGCGCGTCGTGCGCTTCGCTCCCCGCCAGCTGTTCGACCTCGTGGCCGACGTGCCGCGCTATCCCGAATTCCTGCCGTGGTGCACGGCGGCGCGCATCCGGCGCCAGGAAAGCCCCAACGTGCAGGTCGCCGAACTCGCCATCGGCTTCGGGCCCTTCCATGAAAAGTTCGTGTCGCGCATCGTGCTCACGCCCGAGGCCGAGGGCGGGCCGCGCATCGAGACCACCGGCGTCGAAGGGCCTTTCCGTCAGCTCGCGAGTCACTGGTCGTTCGAGCCCCATCCGGACGGCACGTTGATTCGGTTCAGCCTGGAGTTCGAGTTCCGCTCGATATTGCTGCAGCAGACCGTGCGACTGCTGTTCGCCGAGGCGGTCAAGCGCATGGTCTCGGCTTTCGAGGCACGCGCCAACAAGCTCTACGGCAAACCTAGCGTTCGGCCAGCGACGCCAGCATCGTCAACGCGGTAATCACCGACACGCGCCGGATCGAATCGCGATCGCCCGGGAAGACGTGGCGCTCGGCGATGATGTCGTGTCCCGTCCGCGCCGCCGCCAGATGCACGAGGCCGACCGGCTTGTCGGCCGTGCCGCCGCCGGGGCCGGCGACGCCGGTCACCGACACCGCGAGATCGGCGCCGGAACGAGCGAGCGCGCCCACCGCCATGGCGCGCGCCACGGGATCGCTCACCGCACCGTGGCCCAGAAGGGCGTCCCACGAGACGCCCAGCATCTCGCGCTTGGCCTCGTTGGCGTAGGTGACGAAGGCGCGGTCGACCACGTCGGACGAGCCCGCGATCGCGGTCAGGGTGGCGGCGACCAGCCCGCCGGTGCAGGACTCGGCCGTGACGACCTTGAGCTTGCGCTTGCGGCAGGCATGCAGCACGCGCTCCGCTGCGTCCCTCATTTCGTGATCAAACATCGCCAATCCCTCAACTGCGCGGCACTTCGACCGTGGCGACGGCCTGGGCTGCGATACCTTCGCCTCGACCGGTGAAGCCCAATCCTTCCGTGGTCGTGGCCTTCACGCTCACTCTGTCACGCCCGACGCCGGCGATGCGAGCGATGCTTTCGACTATCGCCTCGCGATGCGGGCCGATGCGCGGCGCCTCGCAGATCAGCGTGAGATCGAGATGCACGATCCGCCCGCCGGCCGCTTCCACGAGTCCCACGGCATGGCGCAGGAAGCGGTCGGAGGAGGCACCGCGCCACTGCGGGTCGGACGGCGGGAAATGCTTGCCGATGTCGCCGGCGCCGATCGTGCCCAGCACCGCGTCGGTCAGGGCATGCAAGGCCACGTCGGCGTCGGAGTGCCCGGCAAGCGTCTGCGCGTGCGGGATGGCGACGCCGCCCAGCATCACGGCATTGCCGGGGCCGAAGCCATGAACGTCGAAGCCGAACGCGGTGCGCGTTTCCATGGTCGCTGCCTGCCGGAGGTCCTGGGCGGTGGTGATCTTGCGGTTATCGTCGTGGCCCGCGACCATGACAACCCGCAGGCCGGCGCGCTCGGCGACGGCTGCATCGTCGGTGAGCGCTGTGGCGTCATTGGCGCCGAGCGAGGCGGCGGCGCGGTGCGCCGCGAGCAGGGCCGGGTATCGGAAGACCTGCGGCGTTTGCGCCCGCCATAAGTGGGCGCGCGGCACCGTCTCGGAAATGACGCCGCCGGGCTCCGCGCGCTTCAGCGTGTCCGCGAGCGGCACGCCCAGGACGGCGCCGTCGACTCCCGACGCCGAGAGAGCTTTCAGGCAGGCGGCGATATCGGCCGGCCGGACGAAGGGCCGGGCGGCATCATGGATGGCGACCAGGTCCGGCGGCTGGGCCGCCAGCGCTTCCAGCCCGTTCAACACCGAACGCTGGCGGCTGGCGCCGCCTTCGACCGGCGGCGGCAGATCGAAACCGGCAATGGCTGTCCGGTAATGCTCTTCATCGCCTGGACCGATCACAACCTGGATCCGGTCGATGCCAGGGGCGGTCCGGAATACCGCGAGGGTGCGGCGCAGGACCGGCTGCCGCGCCACAAGGGCATATTGCTTGGGCAGGGGGCCGCCAAAGCGGGTTCCCCGCCCGCCAGCCACGATCAGGGCAGTGCAAGTCGGCACGAGGGCTTAAATAACATTGGCTTAAGGGATGCGCACTTCGGACCCTTGCACGCACCGCCCGGACCCGCTATTGCTCGCTCAATTATTGTGCACTGCACAAGATGCCTATTTACTGATCAGAAGACATGGACTGCACACCTCGCCTTCAGCCCGTCGATATCGGCCCGGTCCGCCTTGAAGATCCCGTCATCCTGGCGCCGATGTCGGGCGTGACCGACATGCCCTTCCGCCAGATGGTGAAGCGGGATGGGGCGGGACTTGTCGTGTCCGAGATGATCGCCTCGGCGGCGATGGTGCGCGAGAACCGCAAGACCCTGCTGATGGCCAAGAACTCGCCAGAAGAGTTCCCGATGTCGGTCCAGCTCGCGGGCTGCGAACCCGAAGTCATGGCCGAGGCCGCGAAGCTCAACGAGGATCGCGGTGCGGCCATCATCGACATCAATTTCGGCTGCCCGGTGAAGAAGGTCGTTAATGGTCATGCCGGCTCCTCGCTGATGCGCGACGAGGTGCACGCGGCGAAGATCCTCGAGGCGACCGTCAAGGCCGTGAAGCTGCCGGTGACGCTCAAGATGCGCACGGGCTGGGACTCGAACAATCGCAACGCACCCAACCTCGCGCGCATCGCCGAGCAGTGCGGCATCAAGATGCTGACCGTGCACGGCCGCACGCGCTGCCAGTTCTATGATGGCGAGGCCGACTGGGCATTCGTCGCCGACGTCAAGCAGGCCACTCGGCTGCCGGTTATCGTCAATGGCGACATCGATTCGCTCGACGACGTCGACACGGCCCTCGAGCAATCGGGCGCCGACGGCGTGATGATCGGGCGCGGCGCCTATGGCCGGCCGTGGTTCCTGAACCAGGCGATCCATTATCTGCGGACCGGCGAGCGGCTGGCCGACCCGTCGCTTGCCGAGCAGTACGCCACGGTGCGCGGGCACTTCGATTCGATGCTGTCGCACTACGGCCAGGAGACGGGCGTGCGCATGGCCCGCAAGCATTTGGGCTGGTATTCCAAGGGCCTGCCGGCCTCGGCCGAGTTCCGGGCCGCGGTGAATCGCGAGACCGACCCGAATAAGGTCCGCGCCCTGCTGGCGTCGTTCTTCCTGCCGGCGCTCGAACGGCAGGCCGCCTAGCATGGCGCTCCATCCCCTCAAGCGATCGCATGCACTCAGCGAGCAATTCCCGACGGCGATCCTCGATTCGCTGTCGGAGGCCGTGGTGGTGGTCGATGCGGGCGGGCTCGTGCACTACGCCAACCTCTCGGCCGAGCAGTTCTTCGGTGTCGGCCGCGCGCGCATCGTCGGCCATCCGCTGAGCGAATTCATGCCCGATGACACGCCGCTGTTTTCCCTGCTCGAGCAGGTATTGGCCACCGGTGGCGCCGTGGCCGAGAATGGCGTCACGCTTTCCTCGCCGCGCATCGGCAACCGCTTCTGTGCGCTCCGCCTCTCGCCGGTCGCCGACAGCGATGGCCTGGTCGTGGTCACGCTGGTCGAGCAGACGATCGCCCGCAACATCGACCGCCAGATGTCGCACAGGAGCGCCGCCCGTTCGGTGAGCGCACTTGCCGCCATGCTGGCGCACGAGGTCAAGAACCCGCTGTCGGGCATCCGCGGCGCCGCGCAGCTGCTCGAGCAGTCGGTGCCCGACTCCGAGCGCGAGCTGACCACCTTGATCTGCGAGGAGACCGACCGCATCGTGGCGCTGGTCGACCGCATGGAGGCGTTCGCCGACGGCCGGCCGATCGAGCGCGGCCCGATCAACATCCACCAGGTGCTGAACCACGTTCGCCGCATCTCCCAGAACGGCTTCGGCAAGGGCGTCCGCTTCGTCGAGACCTACGATCCGTCGCTGCCCGACGTCCATGGCGACCGCGACCAGCTCATCCAGGTTTTCCTGAACCTGGTGAAGAACGCCTGCGAGGTACCCGGCGACGGCGAACGCGAGATCGAGTTGTCCACAGCCTTTCGGCACGGGCTGCGGCTGGCCGTGCCCGGCCAGCAGGCCAAGGTCAATCTGCCCCTGGTCGTGTCGGTGCGCGACAACGGCCACGGCGTGCCCGACGAGATCCGCGCCCACCTTTTTGACGCTTTTGTGACAAACAAGCCGACCGGAACCGGCCTGGGTCTTGCTTTGGTAGCCAAGATCATCAACGACCACGGCGGGGCCATCGAGTTCGAGAGCGAGCCCGGCCGCACAACCTTCAGAGTGATGTTGCCGTTGCAGTTTCTCCCGGCCGCGCCATGAGCAGCGCCTCTACCATCCTGATCGCCGACGACGATCGGGCCATCCGCACCGTCCTGCACCAGGCGCTGGGACGCCAGGGCCACAATGTCCGCAGCACCGGCGCGGCGGCCACGCTGTGGCAATGGGTCCAGGAGGGCGAGGGCCAGCTCGTCATCACCGACGTGGTGATGCCCGACGAGAACGGGCTCGACCTCGTCCCGCGCATCCGCAAGCTCCGGCCCGACCTGCGCATCATCGTCATGAGCGCGCAGTCGACCCTGCTCACGGCCGTGCGCGCCACCGAGCGCGGCGCCTTCGAGTACCTGCCCAAGCCGTTTGACCTCAACGAGCTGATCTCGGTGGTGAACCGCGCGCTGTCGGCGCCGGCCACGTCGATGCAGCGCAACGCCAATCCGCAAGAAGACGGCGAACGCCTGCCGCTGATCGGCCGGTCGCCGGCCATGCAGGAAATCTACCGGGCGCTGGCCCGCCTGATGTCGACCGACCTCACGGTGATGGTCACCGGCGAGTCGGGTGCCGGCAAGGAGCTGGTGGCACGAGCGCTGCACGACTACGGCAAACGCCGCAAGGGTCCCTTCGTGGCCCTCAACATGGCGGCGATCCCGCGTGAGCTGATCGAAAGCGAGCTGTTCGGCCACGAACGCGGCGCCTTCACCGGCGCCGTCCAGCGCTCGGCCGGTAAGTTCGAGCAGGCGTCCGGCGGCACATTGTTCCTCGACGAGATCGGCGACATGCCGCCGGAAGCGCAGACCCGCCTGCTGCGCGTGCTGCAGGAAGGCGAGTACATGACGGTCGGCGGGCGGACGCCGATCAAGGCCAATGTGCGCATCGTCGCGGCCACCCACCGCGACCTGCGCCGCCTGATCCAGCAGGGGCTGTTTCGCGAGGATCTGTTCTATCGCCTGAACGTGGTGCCGATCCGCCTGCCGCCGCTGCGCGAGCGGCTCGACGACATTCCCGAACTCGCCAACCACTACCTGCGGGCGGCGACCGCCGACGGGCTTCCGTCAAAAGTGCTGTCGCCGGAGGCGATGGCGCGGCTGAAGCAGCACCGCTGGCCGGGCAACGTCCGCGAGCTGGTCAATCTCGTGCGCCGGCTGTCGGCGCTCTATTCGGAAGAGGTGATCGGCGTCGAGACGATCGAGGCCGAACTGGCCGACGCGGTTTCCGCCATCGAGCAGGGGCCTCAGGCGGGCGATGCCGCCAGCAGCGACGTCTCCCTGGCCGACGCCGTCGACCGGCACCTGCAGGCGCTTTTTGTCGCCCATGGCGAGCGCCTGCCGCCGGACGGCATGTACGATCGTGTCATTTCCGAGGTCGAGCGCCCGCTGTTGTCCCTGGCCCTGGGCGCGACACGCGGGAATCAGTTGCGCGCTGCCCGTCTCCTGGGGCTCAATCGCAATACGTTGCGCAAGAAGATAAAGGACCTCGACGTCCCCGTGGTACGCACGCCGCAGGTTCGCCGAGGCGGGTGATCTGGTGACAGCTGCGCTGAGCGTTTCACGCTTGGGCGATGCGATGAGCGCGGTCCGCCGCGGGCTCGGCGGCCGCACCGCCGCCGTCTCGTTGGCCGTGCTCGCCATCCTCGCCGGCGCCGCCACCTACGCCTGGCTGGCCGGTTTCGCGCCGCTCTCCTTCAACACCCGGGGCTGGCTCACCGGCCTGCTGGTGGCCGATCTCGTGATCGCCGTCGCGCTGGTCGCGTTGCTCGCGGTGCGGCTCACGCAGCTCTGGCTCGACCGCCGGCGCGGCGCGGCGGGCTCGCGCCTGCACATGCGCCTGGTGCTGGTGTGCAGCGTCTTCACCATTACGCCCACCCTGATCGTTGCGATCATCTTTTCGCTGCTGGTGATCAACCTGACCGACCTCGTGGTGAAGCCCGCGAAGGCCTCCTACGAGGCGGCGCGCACGATCGGTGAGCCGGTGCGGCGCGCGCGCGAGGACGAAATCCTGCGCGACATCGCCGCGATTTCCGGCCCCTTGCAGGCCCTCGGCATCGACGGGATTCGCGACGCCGCGGCGACCAACCAGCTGCTCGAGCGGCTGATCGAGGGCCGCCCGATGGTCGAAGCGGTCGTCGTCGACGCTGACAAGGGGGTGATCGCCCGCGCCATAGCCCCCGAGGCGGAAGGGTTGAAGAATCCGGTGCCACCCGCGCAGTCGCTCTGGCAGGCGGTCAGCCAGGCGCGGCCGGTGGAAATCGAATCGACGACCGGCGCCTACTTCGTGATGCAGCTCTTCGTCGGCGAGCCGCTTTTCCTGGTGACCGGCCACGCCGTCGACCTCAGGGTCGTCGACTACATCAAGAGCATCCAGCTGGCGGGTTCGTTCTATTCGCAGATCGAGCAGGCGATGCAGCGCAGCCAGCTCATCATCTTCCTGGTCTGCGGCGCCATTGCCTTTCTGATGCTGCTGGCGGCGGTTTGGCTCGCAGTCCTCTTCGCTTCGCGCCTCACCGAACCGATCGGCGGCCTGATGCTGGCCGCCGAGCGGGTGCGCGGCGGCGACCTGACGGCGCGCGTCGAGGAGGGACCGCCCGACGACGAGCTGGGCCAGCTCGCCCGGTCCTTCAACCGCATGGCTAGCCAGATCGAGCAGCAGCGCGGCGAATTGGTCGATGCCAACACCGAGCTCGACACGCGGCGGCGCCTCACCGACGCCGTCCTGGCCGGCGTCTCGGCCGGCGTGCTGAGCGTCGACGAAGCCGGCACGGTGACGCGCAGCAACCGCTCGGCGCTCGAGCTCCTGGCGCTGCCCGAGGACGGCGTGCTCGGCCGGCCGCTGATCAGCGTGATGCCCGAATTGGTGCCGTTGGTGGCGCAGGCGGCGGAGCGGCCCGACCGCGTCACCCAGGGCCAGGTCGAGATCCTGCAGCGCGGCGCGCGCCGCATCCTGCTGGTCCGCATCAGCGCTGCCTCCAACGCCGGCGCCGTCGTCACCTTCGACGACGTGACCGACCTGATGTCGGCGCAGCGCATGGCGGCGTGGGGCGACGTGGCGCGGCGCATCGCGCATGAGATCAAGAATCCGCTGACGCCCATCCAGCTTTCCGCCGAGCGGCTGAAGCGCCGTTACCTGAAGCAGATCAAGGACGATCCGGAGACCTTCTCGATCTGCACCGACACCATCATCCGCCAGGTCGGCGACATCGGCCGCATGGTCGACGAGTTCTCGTCGTTCGCCCGCATGCCGCGCCCGACGGTGCAGCCGGAGGATGCCAAGGAACTCTGCCAACAGGCGCTGTTTCTGCAGCGCAGCGGCAACCCGGAGATCCGCTACGTCTCGACCCTGCCGGATCATCCTGTGCCGCTAATCTGCGACCGCCGCCAGATCGCGCAGGTGTTGACCAACATTCTCAAGAACTCGGCCGAGGCGATCGAGGGCCGGGAGGCTCGGCCAGGCCAAGCGCTCCCGCCGGGCGAGATCACGCTCACCTTGCACGACGAGGGTGCCACCGTGCGCATTGTCGTCGAGGACAACGGCAAAGGCCTGCCGAAGGAGGGGCGCGAGCGCCTCACCGAGCCGTACATGACGACCCGCAGCAAGGGCACTGGCCTCGGCCTCGCGATCGTCAAGAAGATCATGGAAGATCACGGCGGTTATCTCGGGCTTGATGACCGCGAGGGTGGCGGTGCGCGCATCAGTCTGGTATTCCGGCGAGACGCGAAGGAAATCGCGTCGGCTCGACCGCATGCGACAGCCGCACAATGATCCGCTGAGACCATCGCGGACAGTTTGAAGAGTCATGGCCCACGACATTCTCATCGTCGACGACGAACGCGACATCTGCACGCTGATCGCGGGCATCCTGGAGGACGAGGGCCACACCGCCCGTCGCGCCCACAACAGCACCGAGGCGATCGACGCCGTGCGCCAGCGCCGGCCGGCGCTGGTCATCCTCGACGTCTGGCTGCAGGGCAGCGAGCTCGACGGCCTGCAGCTTCTCGACATCATCCGGCGCGAGGAACCGCCGGTTCCGGTGGTGATGATCAGCGGCCACGGCACGATCGATACCGCGGTGTCGGCGATCAAGACCGGTGCCTACGATTTCATCGAAAAGCCCTTCAAGGCCGACCGCCTGCTGCTGGTGGTCGATCGCGCCATCGAGGCCGACAAGCTCAGGCGCGAGAATGCCAGCCTGCGTCGCCGGGCGGGCGGCGAGGTGACCTTCGTCGGCTCTTCGAGTGCCGCCGCCGGCGTGCGCACCCAGATCGAGCGGGTTGCGCCCACCGGCAGCCGCGTGCTGATCGCCGGTGCGTCCGGTGCCGGCAAGGAAACCGTGGCGCGGCTGATCCATCAGGGCTCGAAACGGGCCGACGGCCCCTTCGTCGTGGTCAATTGCTCGGCACTGCCCGCGGAGCGGCTGGAGATCGAGCTGTTCGGCACCGATGGCGAGGGTACGGGCGATGCGTTGCGCGTCTCGGGCGCGTTCGAGATGGCGCATGGCGGCACGCTGCTTCTGAAGGAAGTCGCGGACCTGCCTTTGCCGTTGCAGAGCAGGCTGGCGCGCGTGCTGCAGGAGCAGTCGTTCACCCGCGGCGGTGGAACCACGAGGGTCGAGGTCGACGTGCGCGTGCTCGCCTCGACCGGGCGCGTGCTGCAGGACGAGATTGCCTCGGGCGCCTTCCGCGAGGAGCTGTTTCACCGCCTGAACGTGGTGGCGCTCAAGGTGCCGCCGCTCAGCGAACGGCGCGAGGACATTCGCGAGCTGGCCAACGACCTGCTGCGCCGCGTGGCCGACGCCACCGGCCTGCCGTCGCGCACGATCGGCGAGGACACGCTGGCCGCCCTGCAGGGCCACGACTGGCCGGGCAATGTCCGCCAGCTGCGCAATGTCATCGAACGTCTCCTGATCCTGGCGCCGACGGGCGGCGCGCCGATCCGCGCCGACGTGCTGCCCAACGACGTCAGCGAGGATGCGCCCTCGGTGCTGCGCTGGGAGAAGGGCGGCGAGATCATGCAGCTGCCGCTGCGCGATGCGCGCGAGGTCTTCGAGCGGGAGTACCTGCTGGCCCAGGTGACGCGATTCGGCGGCAACATCTCGCGCACCGCGACGTTCGTCGGCATGGAGCGTTCGGCGCTGCACCGCAAGCTGAAGTCGCTCGGCCTGCATGGCGGCGCGACCGACGAG
>Ga0308309_10002756_pt1 | contig 10475 bp, 6 predicted proteins | sample HubBroMetageWFT5_FD_192491 | JGI IMG/M metagenome (GOLD analysis project Ga0308309, IMG submission 192491) | Warmed and freeze-thawed soil microbial communities from the Hubbard Brook experimental Forest, New Hampshire - Hubbard Brook CCASE Soil... | ecosystem: Environmental > Terrestrial > Soil... | reverse complement strand
TAGTGAACGTAACAACATCGGCGTTCTACTCTCCGAATATCTATGGGGCGGACTTCATCATTGATTCTTCGAACCCCGGCCCGAATAATGAGCTCACCATTATTCTTCCTAGCCCCACCCGAGCTTTGGGGATGGACTATGGTGGTTTTCTTGGAGGGTCGAGCGGATCGATCGCGTTGTCGAACGGCTTTGTTTTGCCGCTAAGCAATTTGCCCGCGGCAGGGCAGACGCAGTTCAGTGGATTCGTTTCAGCCACTCCGTTTAGTTCTCTTACGTTTAACGTAACTGGCGACTCTTGGGTCGTGCTGGACCTATTGCAGGCCACTGCCAATAGCGTACTTCCGAGCGCCACGGAAGGAGTGCTTTACACGCAAGTGCTGTTGGAGCAAGGGGGCGTAGGCCCGCTGACATGGACGCACGCCAGTGGTTCTCTGCCTACCGGCGTCTCTCTGACCTCGAACGGAATTTTAGTTGGGACTCCTACGGCCAGCGGGACGTTTACTTTCACCGTGCATCTCGTCGACAGCAGCAACCCGCAGAAAAGTGTGACGAGCGGTTCTTTCACGATAAACGTACAGCCTCAACCCGCGACTAATTTAATCGCCTCGCCCCAGGGGCCCGGACTAGTGACGCTCACATGGACACCGGGCACTTCAGGAGACGTTGCCGGCTACAACGTACGCCGGGGAACAACCTCCGGAGTTTATACGACGGTGATCAACGCGGGTACAGGACCTCAATATGTCGATACGGGACTCACCTCGGGCCAGACGTATTATTACGTGGTCAGCGCCGTAAGCACTTCAGGGGTAGAGAGCGTCTTCTCGAACGAGGTAACGGTCGTCGTTCCTTAGCGAACGAGCAATTCACGGAACTAGAGGTTGGGCCGAGCTACCGGGTGGAAAGGCGGCGCTGGGCGTCCGCGACGAGCGGGTCGCCGGCGCCTTTTTCTTTGATGGAGAGGAATGTTTTGTAGGACTCGGCGGCGCCGGGGCTGTTCAAACCCTCCCGAGCGCGGCCTTGATAGTAATAAACGGCGGGCAGCACGTGAAGGCTGGGAACGTCGTCCAGAAACACAGAAGTAGCTTCGCCGCGGCGCTTCAGGCAAACGTCAAATTCAGAGGAAGCCTCCGTAAACGCTCCGGCATCGAGGTAGGCGCGCCCCATGTCAAAATGGCCGAGCCAAGTATCGGCGAGTTTTTGCGCTTCCTGAAAAGTATTTAGCGCCTCGCGCGCGTTGCCTTTTTTGAGCTGCGCTTCGCCGGCGATTAATTTCGCGTAAACCTGCGGCTCGGTTTGCAGGCGCTGCGAAAGTGGGGCCACCAGTTGGAGCGCTTTCGCTTCCTGCCCGGCGGCAATGTAAACCTGCGACGCGCGATAGATCACACCGGGATCCTTGCTGCTAGAAGAAGCCTTGTCCGCGGAAGAAATGGCTTCCTTCGTTTTTCCCATCGTCAATCGAATGAGAGCGAGCGTCGCTGTGCGATCCGCGGCGGACTCTGCGTCTTTTGCAGCGAGGTCGGACGCGATGGCTTTCTCCAAAATGCTTGCCGCGTCCGCGAGCTTGCCTTCGTAAAGAGCCAGATCGGCGAGTCCAGTCGCCGCGATGGAAGCCCCGTAGGGACTCACCGTCTCGAGTTTCCCGTAGTTCGCCGCGGCTTCCACAGTGTGGCCCAATCCCAATTCCGCCAGCGCAGCGGTGCGCAACGCCTGATCAAACTTCGGATTTTCTTGCAGTATTGACTGCGCTTCCTTCGCCGCGGTCTCGAAATCCCCGGCATACAGCGCATACATCGAATAATTTACTTGTTGCAGAACGCTGTGCGGAGTGATTTGCAGCGCCCGCTTCTGCTCTTCGAGCGCCTTGTTCATATTCCTGCTGTAGAAATAGGCGAGAGCAAGATTCGCGTGCCCAGCTGTGTCGGCGGGGTATTGGCTGACCAGCGCGGTCAATTCTTCCATGGCCTTCGGCTGGTTACGCATGAACAGATAGTAGCCGCTGCGGGTGCGGTACTTCTCGCGGTCAGTCATGCGGTCGATATGCGACATCGCCAGGCCGTAATATTTCTCCGCCTCCTGTCGTTTTCCAAGATTCGCGTAAATGGCGGCAGTACCCGCGTACGCACGACCTAGATTGGGATCCAACTCAACCGCCTGAGCGTAGGCCTTCAGCGCGTCGTCCCACTTGGCCGCTTGCTGAAAATCCTGGCCCACCGCATACGCGTGCGCGGCTTCGAGCGAGCCCGCGCTAAAAGTTTCCGCGGCAGATTGTTGAGCGGACTCCGGTGTGGTGTCGCCCAGTCCTTTGCGGATGCTTTCCGCGAGTCTTCCAGCCGCAGCAAGCACGTCCTGTTTATTCGAGGCGCTTCTTTGTTCTGTGAGAATCGACTTGCCCGTGGCAGGGTCCAGAGTGGCCACGTAAACTTTGTAACCGCTTCCTTCCTGCGTGATCGAACCCGTCACCACGGCGTTCACGCCCTCGCGCACGGCAACGAGTTGCGCCAGCGAAGCGTCCATGTGCGCGGCCCCCGGCTGGAGCCGTGCGGCGTCTTTCTTCGCCTGGCCGCGATTAAAGGACGAGATGAACGGCGCGCCTTCGAGAGCGATGCCCAGCATCGGCTCGAGTGTCCCATCGAAGACCGAATCTCCGGTCTTGTTGTCGAAATCCGCGATCAGCAGCGTCACCGGCGCATGAGGAGCCGTGGGAGGCGCACTTATCTTCGAACGGAAGTACAATCCGCCCGCAATTACCACGACTACGAGTCCCGCAGCCACCCATTTTGCGTATGGCGGCCATGCGCCGGCCGGCAGCGTAACGACGCGCGTCCCGGCACCAGGCCCTTGCCACGTTTCAATACTCCGCAGCAACTCACCAGCGCTGGCAAACCGCTTCTGCGGATCGATCTCCAGACATTTCCGCACAATATCGCTGAGCGGCCGCGGAATGGTTTTGTCGAGTTCGTCGAGAGGACGGGCGGGCTCGTTGGTCCGCTTCCAGAGCTTCCCCATGGTGGTGTCCGCATCAAAAGGCACCTGCCCGCTCAGCATTTCGTAGAAAATAATTCCGACGCTGAAAAGGTCCGAGCGCGCATCGAGCGACTGTCCCTTGGCTTGTTCCGGGGACATATAGTCAGGCGTGCCGATCAATGCGCCGGTTTGCGTCATGCCATCGCCAAGCATCGAGCGGGCAATGCCGAAGTCCATCACGAAAGCCCGCCCGCTTTTATCCAGCATGATGTTTTGCGGCTTGAGGTCGCGATGGATCACGCCTTCGTTGTGCGCCGCTTCCAGTGCGCGGCACACCTGCGCAAGAATGTTTGCCGCCCGCGCAGGCTCCAGTTTTTTCTTCACGCGAAGAACGCTCTGAAGGTTCTCGCCCTCGATGTACTCCATGGTGATGAACTTGATGCCGTCGGCCTGGCCCAAATCAAAAATGCGAATTACATTTTTGTGAGTAATTTGCCGCGCGAGAATCAGTTCCTGCTTGAAGCGCCGGAGAATCTCGGGGTTGGCTGCCATATCGGCACGAATCACCTTGATAGCCACCTGGCGTTCCAACTCTTTGTCGTGGGCCTGATACACGGCGCCCATCCCGCCTTGCCCCACCAACCGGACGATTTCATAGCGGCTGCCAATCGATGCACCCGGACTCAGTTGAATTAGAGCGGTGTTGGAAACGACGCCATCAGCAGCGGGCACGGACCAGCCCTGACCACCCGTGGCCAGAGTCTGGTCGCTGAGGGGCAACGGCGTCGTGCACTTTTCACACTGCACCGAGGTTTCCGGGTTTTCGTAACTGCACTCTGGGCAGACCATTGTCGTCACGCCTTGGTTGCGTGAACGCGTGTATTATGTAGCCTTTGCGCGGGAATGAAAACATGCAAAGGTCTTGTGTGTTCCGAAAGTCCCCTGCGAAATCCAGTGGCTCCAGATTTGCCAAGTAACCTTAACGGTACCGGGGCAAGCGACGCATCAGGCCGAGCTGTTTTGTGCGAGGAACGTCGGATCAGTTCGACTCCTGCAGACCGATGCCTTGCTCGACCCAAGTTTTCCTCAGGCTCGCGAAATCCACATGGTATGCTCCCCCCGTTCCCGTTAGAATCAGCGCGTCCCTTTGTTGCTTTCATGAAGAAGATCATCGTTGCCGTTGGCAGCACTCGCAAGCCAAAGCTCCGGGCGGTTACGGAAGCTTTGAACGCCTTTGCGCCAAAACTCGTTCCGGATGGCGACTTCGAAGTGGTAGGCGTGGACGTCGAGAGTGGGGTAAGCCCCACTCCCACTTCTTGCGAAGAGCTGATGCGTGGAGCACGCCAGCGTGTCGAAGCGCTAGTGCGGATCGCCCGAGAATCTGGCAAGACCTGGCGCTACTTTGTCGGCTTGGAAGGCGGTCTTGAGGTTTTGCAGGATGACAGAAGCCGCCGCGTCTTTTTGGAAAGCTGGGCGTACGTAAGCGACGGCACGCTAGGCTTCTACGGGCGTTCCGGCGGCATCGAACTACCTGAGGAGCTTGCCCACGAAGTTCTGGAGCGCGGCTTCGACCTGTCGGATGCCATCGATCGATATGCAGGCGCGGTCGGTATTCGAGACGGGCAAGGCGCGTGGGGCGTCCTCTCGGGAGATTTGATCCAGCGGGATGAGTCTTTTCGCGTAGCGGTGATCACGGCCTTCGCGCCGTTCTATAATGCGAAGATGTACGGCAGGGCAGCGCGCACCGCGGTTTAGAAGTTGCATGAGGAACGTCAGGAGCGTCGAGAGTGGACATTGTCAAAGGCAACATGGGCTGGATAGAAGTCGTGGTAGGCCCGATGTTTTCAGGTAAGAGCGAAGAGCTGATCCGCCGGCTGCGCCGCGCCGAGATTGCACGGCAGCGCGTGCAGATCTTCAAGCCCGCGATTGACGAACGCTACACGGCCAACGAAATCGTCTCACATTCGGGGCTGGGCATTCCTTCGGATAACGTCACCAAAGCCTCGGAAATCATGGAGAAGCTTTCTCCTCGCACCGAAGTCATCGGCATCGACGAAGCGCAATTCTTGGGCGACGAGATTGTCGACGTTTGCACCAAGCTTGCCAATTTGGGAAAGCGCGTTATCGTCGCGGGACTCGACACCGACTATCGTGGGCGCCCATTCGAACCGATGCCTCGGTTGCTCGCCATCGCGGAAGAAATCACCAAGCTGCTGGCCATTTGCATGAGGTGCGGCAATCCTGCCGTGCACACACAAAGACTTGTGGAAAGCGAAGAGCTTATCGTAGTGGGCGCCGGCGGAATGTATGAGGCGCGGTGCCGCCGCTGCTTCGAGCCAAACCCGGCGCTTGCTCAAGAGAAGAAAGACGCGGGCCCGCAGCTGATGGTTCGCAACCGCGCCGCCGGCAGCACGGGCAAGTAGAGACTTGCGCGCGACCCGGTGTCAGTTTGTCCTTTATAACGGTCATCTCTTCTTGAGCTTCCGGGTCGATTCCTGCCAAACTGGCTCGACTGACGGCACGCCAAAATCCACATAGTGGACACTCATGATCATTGAATCCAAGGCACCCACGCGCGTTGACTTTGCTGGAAGCACACTCGATATCTGGCCGCTTTATCTGTTTCATCCTGGCTCAGTCACACTGAATGCAGCCATTTCGCGCTACGCCTCCTGCGTGATTCAAACTCATGCGCCTTGGGATGAGCGCATCAAACTTGTCTCTCGCGACATCAAGCGGGAGGAGAGCTTCGCGTCGTTTGCTGCGCTCGTGAAAACCAAGCGCTACAAACTGCCGCTACTCGCGGAAATCGTCAAATTCTTTCAGCCGCAGGGCGGTTTTACGCTCACTACGGATTCGGAGGCTCCCAACGGCGCGGGCATCGGCGGCTCAAGCGCCATGGCCGTGGCCATCTGCGCGGCGCTGGATCGTTACACCGGAGCAGGGAAGAGCAAGGTCGATTGGATCCACATCAGCCGCGATGCCGAGGCCATCGTTATCAACGTCCCCACAGGTACACAGGATCATTACCCGCCGGCGTTTGGCGGCGCCGCAGCTATCGAGCTTCCGCCGGGAGGCGAGCACCGCGTCGAGTTGCGTGTTAATCTCGACGAACTGGAACGCCGCATCGCGGTGTGTTACACGGGCAAGCCGCGCCAGCACGGCATCAACAATTGGGAAGTGTTCAAGGCGCAGATCGGCGGCAAACTCGCCGTGCAGAATAGCCTCGAGCGAATCTCTGAAGTTGCCCAAAAAATGCGCTTCGCCATGGAGAAGCCAGACTGGCACGAGGCCGGACGCTTAATGCGGGAAGAATGGTCCTTCCGCAAGCGCAACCTGCCGACCATTTCGACCAAGAGGATAGACCGCGTTATTGACGGGGCGCGGCGGAACGGCGCCCTCGCCGGAAAAGTCTGCGGAGCTGGCGGCGGGGGTTGCGTGGTCCTGCTGATCGAGCCGGATGCCCGCACGCGCGTGGAAGCTGCTGTCGTCGAGGCCGGCGGTGAAGTTCTGCCCGTAACGATTGACCGCCAAGGTGTCCAGGTGATCTCTCGCTAGGCAATCCGCTTTTGCCTGATGCGGCCAGCGCAGCCCTTGAAGCCTCAACGGCTGGCTCCCCAAATTCTCTCGACATCCCTACTGCCTGTAACCTCTGGCGTCGGCGGCAGACGTAATTCCCTTTTCCCGCATCATAGAACGTGGGAGATAATTTCGTAATATAATAGGGACGCTGGCCCCAAGGCGGCTGGTCGACATCAGTGATGGCTACTCGGCTTATTCTCAGCTTGACCCTCTTCCTAATGGCTGACGCGGACGTTCCCCGCGTCAACAGTCTTCGTCCGCCCGCTCAACCCACCGTTGTTTTTCCGTCTGGCGAGGAAATTTCTCTCTTCCCCGACACCGCCCTCGACGGACAGGGCGACTCCCAAACGCCCGCCAAGGTGAAGAGCGCAACCCTGCAGGAGTCTTCGAAACTCGATCTCATCCGATACGTCTCCGGTGAGTTCGCCAAGGCCACGAAATCGCTTCCTGCTGGCAAAGAAGGCCTGATCGTTCACGTAGGCAAGCCGGTTGAAGCGGAATTGCTCGAACGCGCCCTTGCTACTCACGGGGCTGCAGTCAACAACGGCGACAAAGTACAAATCACCAAACTGGATTTTCAAGGTCATCAAATCATCGTGGACTTGAACGGCGGTGGGCGAGGCAAGAAGCGCCTGCGCGACCGCCTCCACATTGAAATGGCCGGCATCCCGACTGCCCGAACGACGACCGAGCAGCAAGAGACCGGCCCGCCAGGGCTTCAGCCTGGGCAGGGCAGCACCATCTATCTTGATTTCAGCAAGCCTGTCCCGGATCTGAGCCCGAACGATTTGAAACAGCTCCTCGCGCCATTCCTCGATTTTTCAAGGCAGCGCTCCGCCTCGGTTCAGTGGGTTGATACGCTTCCTCCAGAGATGAGGAAAGCCATCCAGGAGCGCAGGCCAATCGTGGGCATGGACCGCGAACAAGTGGTGGCCGCCATCGGCAAGCCCGATCACAAAATTCGCGAACGCGACAACGAAGGCAACGACATCGAGGACTGGATCTACGGCCAGCCACCCTCGAAGACTGTCTTCGTCCGCTTCAACGGCGACCGCGTAACCAACATCAAACAATATCCGCAGTAACCAATGGGCGCTCACTTAATCAATTTTTCGATCGACCCCGAAGTTGTTTGACTTTTCTTTTTGCACAACCTAGCATTTTGGGTTCTACTTTGCGGCCGTTTCTCACCAGAGAGCCCGCCGCCGTTTCACACAATCCATCGGAGGAAGTAATGCCCATAAAGGTCGGCATCAACGGCTTCGGCCGCATCGGACGGAACATCATGCGCACCGCGCTCGACGACAAGGACATCCAGTTCGTCGCCGTCAACGACGTTACCGACGCCAAGACCCTCGCGCACCTGCTCAAGTACGATTCCATCCTCGGCAATCTCCCGCACAACGTGACTCACACAAACGATTCGATCTCCATCGAAGGCAAGTCCTTCAAGGTCTTCAAGGTTAAAGATCCTGCCGAAATCGATTGGGCCAGCGTTGGCGCGGACGTCGTTGTCGAATCCACCGGCCTCTTCACCAATGGCGCCGACGCAAAAAAGCATCTCCGCGGACCAGTCAAAAAAGTCATTATCTCGGCTCCCGCCGACGGCCCCGATGCGACGCTGGTTCTCGGCGTCAACGACAAGACCTACGATCCCGCGAAGCATCACGTGGTCTCTAACGCCTCTTGCACCACGAATTGTCTAGCTCCGGTCGCCAAAGTTCTCCAAGACACCTTCGGCATTCACAGCGGCACCATGACAACCATCCACTCCTATACCAACGACCAAAAGCTTCTCGATCTGCCGCACAAAGATCTCCGCCGCGCCCGCGCTGCTGCGATCAACATGATCCCGAGTTCGACGGGCGCAGCCAAAGCTCTGCATCTGGCCATTCCAGAACTGAAAGGCAAGCTCGATGGCTACGCCATGCGCGTGCCCACGCCCAACGTCAGCGTCGTTGACCTCACCGTTTTTGTGGAGAAGCCCGCCACCGTCGAGTCCGTAAACGCCGCTCTGAAAGCCGCGGCCCATGGCCCAATGAAGGGCGTACTCGCTTACACGGAAGAAGAACTCGTCTCCGCCGATTTCAAAGGCAACTCGAACTCCTCGATCGTCGATGCCGGCTACACCAAAGTCGTCGGCGACCGCTGCGTCAAGGTTCTGGCCTGGTACGACAACGAGTGGGGGTATTCCTGCCGTTGCCGCGATCTCATCAAATTCATGGCTGCGAAATTCTAGTCTCCTCATCGGGTATTTGTACGGGCGGGCTTGTTAGCCTGTAAGGGTCCAGCCCGTATGTCTCACGAATCAAAAATAACGAATCACGAGTCACGAATTCATGAATAAACTCACCATCAACGACCTCGATCTCCGCGGCAAGCGCGTTTTCATCCGCGTTGACTTCAACGTCCCTCTCAAAGACGGTGTCGTCTCCGACGACACCCGCATTCGCGAAACCACCCCTACGCTTCGCCTTGCCATTCAAAAGGGCGCCCGACTGATCCTTGCCTCGCATCTTGGACGCCCCAAGGGCGGTCCCGATCCCAAGTTTTCGCTCTTCCCGGTCGCGAAAAAACTCGAAGCCCTAATCGGAAAACCGGTTCGCTTTGCCTCCGATTGCGCCGGTCCAGTCCCCGAATCCAAGAGCAAAACACTCGGCGACGGCGAAATCCTTCTTCTCGAAAACGTGCGCTTCCACCCCGAAGAAGAGAAAAACGACGAAACTTTTTCAAAGCAACTCGCCTCCCTTTGCGATGGCTTCTTTATTTGCGACGCTTTCGGCTCCGCACATCGCGCCCACGCTTCGATCGTCGGCATCACGCGCTTCGTAAAGGCATCCGCCGCCGGCCTTCTGATGGAAAAAGAGCTCACCTATCTCGGCAAAGCGCTAACCAATCCCACGCGTCCTTTCGTGGCGATTCTTGGCGGAGCAAAAGTCAGCGACAAAATCGAAGTGGTCGAAAACCTCATGAAAATTGCCGACTCCACGCTCATCGGCGGCGGCATGGCGTATACATTTTTTAAAGCACAAGGATTGCCCATTGGAAAATCGCTGATCGAAGACGACAAACTCGATCTCGCGCGCAAACTTCTTGCCGATGCCAAGCAGAACAATCTCAAGCTGCTGCTGCCGGTAGACCACGTCATCGCTCCCGAATTCAAAGCCACCGCCCCCGCAACCACGGTTGATATCTCTGCGACGCCCGCCGACCAGATGGGCCTCGACATCGGTCCCAAAACTGCTGCCGCCTTCGCCGCGGAAATTTCGCGAGCCAAGACCATCGTCTGGAACGGCCCGATGGGTGTCTTCGAAATGCCCGCTTTTGCGAATGGCACGCTCGAGATCGCGAGAGCCGTCGCGACCGCAACCAGCGCCGGCGCAACCTCCATCGTCGGCGGAGGCGATTCCGTCGCCGCGGTTCACCAGTCCGGAGTTGCTGACAGAATTTCTCACATCTCCACCGGTGGTGGCGCTTCGCTCGAGTTTTTGGCCGGAGCCAAACTGCCCGGGGTGGAAGCCTTGACCAACAAGCCCGCGGAAAAAATAGTCAGCGCGGGTGGTCGCGTCACGCGCCGCCGCGTCATCGCCGGAAACTGGAAAATGTACAAGACCCAGATGGAGACCGAGGTATTTTTCTCAGCGTTCTCCATGCTCGTGGACGGCATCACGCAGTGCGATATCGTGATCGCCCCGCCTTTTACAGCTCTGCATGTCGCGACCGCCGCCGCTCGCGGCACACAGATCGCTATCGCTGGGCAAGACGTCTTTTGGGAAAAGGAAGGTGCGTTTACCGGCGAAATCTCTCCGCAAATGCTCGTCGAAGCCGGTTGCCGCTATGTCATCATCGGTCATTCGGAAAGGCGCCAGTTCTTCGGCGAAACCGACGAAACCGTGGCCAAGAAAACGAAAACCGCACTTGCCGCC
>Ga0308309_10002754_pt1 | contig 10479 bp, 9 predicted proteins | sample HubBroMetageWFT5_FD_192491 | JGI IMG/M metagenome (GOLD analysis project Ga0308309, IMG submission 192491) | Warmed and freeze-thawed soil microbial communities from the Hubbard Brook experimental Forest, New Hampshire - Hubbard Brook CCASE Soil... | ecosystem: Environmental > Terrestrial > Soil... | reverse complement strand
GTAGATAAGCAGCGGCGGTCCGAGGATGAGAATGTAGAGCGTGAGGAAGACGCACATGAAGGCGGCACGGAGCATGGGCTAAGGAAACTTTCTCGAATCAGCGGCGGTGGGTCAAGGGGGAGTTGGCTGGGATAGGCCGGTAGCGCCGGCTTCCAGCCGGCCCGCGGTCCTCCTCCGATGCGCCTGCCGGCAAAATGCCGGCGCTACGGCTTTCGCTCAGTGGCTGCGGGCGGTGATTGGATCGGTGGTGCCCCGGAGGAGGCCGTCGCGGAGGCGGCGGGCGCGGTCGTCGGCGTGGGACATTTCGGCTACCTGGAAGAATTTTTGGCGGAGTTCGCCGAGATGGAGTCCAATGGATTCCTCTTTTTCATTGCGGCGGATGCGAAGGTGAAGGACGTCGCCGGGTTTTTGTTGCGCGACCCAACGCTCGGGACGGCGCGGAACGTCGGCACTGTTCCAGCGAAGAATTTCGTCGCCTACCTGGAGGCCGCTTTTCGCGGCGAGGCTGTCGGCGTCAATGGCGATCACAGTCCACGGGGCGCCCGGTTCGCGCTGGGGCAGAAAACCGAGCGTGGCGCGGACGGATTCAAGGGTGCGGAGTTCGAGTCCGACGCGTGCGAGCAGATTCCGATATGGCAGGGGATTCGCGCTGGCAACGTAGTTGTCGAAAAACTCTGCCAGTGAGCCGCCCGTGAGTTTTTCCGATTCCAGGCGGATGTCGAGGGAGTCGCGATAGAACTTCCCTTCCCGGGCAAAGTCAGCGTTCATGGCGCGCAGGAGATCGTCGAGGCTGCGCTGATTGTCGGTGCGATCGCGGAGGACGATGTCGAGGAGGAAGCCCAAAACCTGGCCCTTTGTGTAATAGGAGACGCTGCGTTGGGGCTGGTTGTACAAGGCGTATTTTTCCAGCCACGCGTCGAGGCTCGACTGTTCGGCGCTTTGCCATTGCTCTGCGGGGCGGGATTCGAGCTCGGTGATCTGCTGGCTGAGGTCCTGCAGGAATTCCTGTTTGCTCCAGATGCCGGTGCGGACGAGCGCGTAGGAGCTGAAGGTGCTGGTAACACCTTCGGCGAACCAGAGCGAGCGCGTGTACATTTCGCGGGTGGGGTCGAGCGGCTCAAGCGAGGCTGGACGAATGCGTTTGACGTTCCATAGGTGGAAGAATTCGTGAGCGGAGATATTGGGAAGTGAGGCGCCAGAAGGCACGCTGATCGCAGTGGAATTGGCGTGCTCCATGCCGCCGCCGCTGCCGTTGGCGGCTTTGCCGATGTGGAAGATGAAGGTGTAATCGGGATAGGGCGCGCCTTCCATGAGTTTTATCTCGTAAGCGCAGATTTTGCGGAGAGCCGCTTCGACATCATGACGCTTGTAATCGTCGCCGTGGATGACGACGCGGACGGGCGGAGTCAGGCCGGGAATCGTGAACTCCTCAAAGTGAGAAACTTCAATTGGTTCATCGGCAAGAGCATCAAAGGTTGGAGCCTTTACTGTGAACAGCCGGACGCCCCCCGACGACTCAAAAAGCACAGGTGAGGCTGAACCGACAATCCATTCTGCGGGTACGTCATAAAAGGAGAGAATGCTTTTTTCGGCGCGGCGACCGGGGATATAGAGAAGAATCATGGCGGGATTGATGAAGGCGTGCTCGGTGTTGAGTTGCGAGCTGAACGGGCCGGGGTCGTCCCAGAATGTGTCGTAGGAAACCTTGACGGTGCCACCGGCTTGAACGCGCCATGTGAGCTTGTCGAGTTTTTCGATGCGAACATCGCGGCCGTCGGCGGTTGCGGTGACGCGCTGGACGTGGCTGCTGAAATCACGGATTTCGTAGACGGCATCCCAGGCGGCCATCTGCAGTTCCACGCTATCTTTTACGTCGGGAACTTCGACGGTGACGTGGAAAAGATGCTGTTCGGGATGAAGGAGGGAGACGGTGTAACGGATCTCTCCCTTGGCTTGCGGCGCGATGAGCACGCACGCCCAGAGCAGCGCCGCAAAGGAGAGTGGGATAGAGGGAAGCTTCCGGGTCACCGCGCGTTCACTCCGCTGGTGGTGTGGCGTACCGCGAGTTTCTTCAGCAGTTTTTCGCAAAGGCCGTCGAAGCTGCCGTTGGACATGACGAGAAGGATGTCGCCGGGCTGCGCTTCGGCGGTGAGAAGATCGGCGATGGCGTCGGCGCCGGGAAGCACGCGGGCGTCTTTGCCGAGTTCGCGGACGGCAGCGGCTACGGAATCGGGGTCGAGCCGCTGGTCGTCGGAAAGCTGCCCGGCGCGATGAACGCTACCTAGCAACACTTTGTCGCCGAGAGCTAGCGCCTGCGGCAAGGCATCCTGAAACACCTTACGGCGCATGGAATTGGAGCGCGGTTCGAGGACGGCCCAGAGGCGCTTTCCTGGCCAGCGAAGGCGTGCGGCTTCAATAGTGGCTTTCACCGCGGTTGGGTGATGCGCGAAATCGTCGACGACGAGCACGCCGTCTACCTCGCCCTTCACGTCCATGCGGCGCTTGACGCTGCGAAATGTGGAGAGGGCTTCCTGAATGGATTCGCGGCGAATGCCGCGGCCCTGCGCGACGACGAGGGCGGCGAGAGCGTTGAGGACGTTGTGGCGGCCGGTCGCGGCCAGGCGGATGTCAGCGTAGGCTTCGCCCTTGTATGTCACTTGGAAGGTCATGGTGTCGCCATCGGATTGGACGTTGGCGGCGACCCAGTCGTTGCCCGGGCCAAAGCCGTAGCGGATGACCGGGCAAAACGCTTTTGCGGTGGCGTTTCCGAGAGCTTCGCCGGCTTCAGGATCGCCCCAGACAATGACGCGGCCGCGGCGCGGTACAAGATTGACGAGGCGGCGGAAGGCGAGTTGGTAGGCGTCGAAGTCGGCGTAAATATCAGCGTGATCGAATTCCAGAGAAGTGATGATGAGGTCATCGGGATGGTAGTGGAAGAATTTGGCGGCTTTGTCCCAGTAGGCAGAATCGTATTCGTCGCCTTCGAGGATGAACTCTTCTCCGCCGCCAAGGCCGTAAGCCTGGCCGAAATTCTCGGCGATGCCACCGACGAGAAAATTCGGGCGCTTTTTGGCGACGTGGAAGAGCCAGGCGAGCATGGCCGTCGTAGTGGTTTTGCCGTGCGTGCCGCTGACGACGATCGAATGCTCGCCGGGAAGAAATTCTTCTTCGATGATTTCGGGCAGCGAACGATACGGGAGCTTGCGGTCGAGCATTTCCTCGACTTCCATGTTGCCGCGGGAGATGGCGTTCCCGACGATGATGAGATCCGGGGCAGGCGTGAGGTGCTTGGGATCGAAAGCGGTGGCGTATTCGATGCCGAGCGATTCGAGAAACGTAGAGGCCGGCGGATAAACCCCCGCATCGGAGCCGGTGACTCGGTAGCCGCGCTCTTTGAGCATCCCCGCAAGAGGCGACATCGCGGAGCCGCCGACGCCGATCATGTGAATGTGCTTTGCCTTGGGCAAGACTAAATCCTCTATTTTAATTCGACCCACAAGCGTTTTGGCCGACCCAAAGGTCGGCCACTACAGTTTAATCGACAACGGCCGGTTCTAGAATTTCGAGCCAGCCTTCACCCTTAGCAACCAATTTCGCGCGAACCCCGAGCGGAAGCGTGAGCATGGGACGCTTGGTGTGTCCGATGGGAGCCCCGAAGACGATTGGAATGCCAAGGGGAGCGAGAATTCTCTCGCAAACGTCGCGAACTGTGGGTCCACCGGCAACGGCGGGATCGCAGTCCGGAAAGTCGCCGAGAACAATGCCGCGCACACGCGCAAATTTTCTGGCCTGGCGGAGGTGTAACAAGACGCGATCGACCTGGTAAGGCTTCATGCCGCGATCTTCCAGCAGAAGAATCGAATCACGCGTGTCAAGTTCCCAAGGAGTTCCCAGGGTGGATTGCAGGAGCGTGAGGCAGCCGCCCAGGATGCGACCCGCGGCGGTCCCTTTGTTTAGCGACGAGCCCTGAAGCCAAAGATCCCAGCGGCCTTTGGTGTTGCGGACGGATTGTAGAAAGCTAGCCCGATCGTAGCATGAGCCAGAACCTGAGCTTACGGCAAAGCCGGAAGCGACCATCGGCCCGTAGAAGGTAATCCAGCGCCGCACCTGCCATAGGAAAATCTGCACGGCGGTCAGATCGCTATAGCCGACGAGGCATTTCGGCTTGGAAGCGCGAAGTTTAGCGCCATTTTCGAGGAGATAGCTGGAACCGTAGCCGCCACGAGACGCAATCAGGCCATCGATGTCCTTGTTTTGCAGAGCCCATTCGAGTTGATGCGTTCGTTCTTCCTGCCCATCCGCAAAGTAGCCTTGCGGCCGCATCTGTTCAGGCTGCTTGAACTGGAAGCCCAGCGAGCGCAATTCCATGAGACCAACCAGAAGTTGTGTTGCATCAGCCGGAGAAGAAGGAGAAACGATTCCGACGGTTGCGCCTTCGCGGAGAGCTTTGGGTTTTTGTATTTTTTGGATGGACCGCTTCATTCGTGGCGCCCTTGCAGAGGAACGACTTCGGTGACCACGCCCTGACGGTTGAGTTGCTCGACAATTTGTTCCTGTTGTTTGTGGCTTACGTCTGCCTCAAATTCAACAACGGAACTTGTGCCGGTCATGGAAACGCGGAAATGTTGGACGGGAATTTTCAAGTTTGCGAGCAGGCGCTGGACTTCCGTGGCCACACTTTCGGCGTGGCTGGTGGTAAACCGAAAAACCAGCACGCGCGATTTCAGGTTAAACCGGTCAGCGCACCAGGCGACGGCAAAAAGGCCGAACAGGACAATGGCAGTCGCGGATGCGGCGACTGCGTAGAGTCCGCCTCCCGCAGCCATCCCGATGGCGGCTTCGGCAAAAATGGTAGCCGCGGTGGTCATACCGACGAGGCCCGCGCTGTCTTTCAGAATCGCCCCGGCGCCGAGGAAGCCGATGCCCTGAACGATGTTGGATGCGATGCGCGTGGAACTGGAATCGCCGTAGATGTGGCTGATTTCAATGGAGAGAATCGTGAAGAGCGCCGTGGACATGCACACGAACATGCTGGTGCGAATGCCGGCGGGGCGGTGATGGATTTCGCGCTCGACACCGATAGCAGCGCCCAATGCGGAAGCGCACAGCAGCCTCAACAACATTTGGTGAAACGTGAGCATCGCTGTATGGACAACCCCTGATGCAAGGAAATTCTAACGCCTAGAGTTTGAATTGGGTCAATTTCAAAAAGTGGCGTGCCCTGGCGTGTATCTCCGGCTTTTTGAGCTTGAGCAGGCGCTCGAGGCCGAAACGCTCCACGGTGAAGCTGCCAAGGACCGAGCCATAGACCATCGCGCGGCGCAGTGATGCGTCGCTCGTGCTGTCGGCCCCGGCGAGATATCCCATGAAGCCGCCGGCGAAGCTGTCGCCCGCTCCCGTGGGATCGTGGGGTTCTTCCAGCGGGAAGGCAGGAATGCAGAAGACGCCATTTTTATCCACGAGCATCGCTCCGTATTCGCCGCGTTTCACGACGAGCGTCGAGGGGCCCATTTCGAAGATGTGTTTGGCGGCACGAAGAAGATTGTGCTCGCTCGAAAGCTGGCGCGTTTCGGAATCGTTGATCATCAGGATGTCAACGTGTTTCAGCGTTTCGCGAAGCTCGGCGTTGGTGCGCTCGATCCAGTAGTTCATGGTGTCCATGGCGACGAGCCTGGGCGTGCCTTTGACCTGATGGAGGACGTCGCGCTGGAGATCGGGCGCGATGTTGGCGAGGAAAACGAATTTGGAGTTGCGATATTTTTCGGGGAGGCGGGGCTTGAACTCGGCGAAAACGTTGAGGTCGGTGACCAGCGTGACGCGCTCATTGAGATTTTCGGAATAACGGCCGGCCCAGAAGAAGCACTTCCCTTCCTTACGCTCGAGGCCTTCGATATCAATCGACCGTTTTTTCAGGATGGCTTCGTCCTTCGGGTCAAAATCGTTGCCGACGATTGCGACCAGATTGACGTGCGTGAAGAAGCTGGCCGAGACGGAAAAATACGTGGCGGCGCCGCCGAGCGTGCGTTCCACTTTTCCGTACGGACTTTCGAGTGCATCGTATGCAACCGAACCAACGACGAGCAGGGACACAGGTTTCTCCTAAAACAGATACTTGCCGATAATGGCGGCAAGATTCTTCTTTGTTTTTGCGGGGACCAGCTTGAAATCGGTGATCAGAGAGTGCGCCAGGGCGGAGCCGCATTTGCATTTGCGCTCGGCGGGCATGGTCTTGATGGCTTCGCGGAGGACGTTCTGCGCGTTGGCGGCATTCTGGTTGAGCGTGGCGATAATCTGCGACGCGGTGACGGATTCGTGCTCCGGGTGCCAGCAATCGTAATCGGTGATCATGGCGATGGTGGCGTAGCAGATTTCGGCTTCGCGCGCGAGCTTGGCTTCGGTGACGTTGGTCATGCCGATCACGTCGAATTTCTGCCCGCGGTGGAAATGCGCTTCGGCGAGCGTGGAAAATTGCGGGCCTTCCATGTTGATGTAGGTGCCCTTGCGATGGACGGGGACGGCCGTGGAAACGCAGGCGTCGGCAAGAACGGTGGAGAGTTGCGCACACGTGGGCTTGTCGAACGCGACGTGGGCGACCAGACCGTTGCCGAAGAACGTGGAGATGCGGCCCTTGGTGCTGTCGAAAAATTGATCTGGGACGAGAAACTCGCCGGGGCGAAGATTTTCCTGCAACGAGCCAACGGCGCTGACGGAGATGATGCGCTGGACTCCGAGTAGCTTCATCGCGTAGATGTTGGCGCGGAAATTGATTTCGCTGGGCAGGATGCGATGGCCGCGACCGTGGCGGGCGAGGAAGGCGACGCGCTTGCCCTCAAAATTGCCGAGAACGATTTTGTCGGAGGGATCGCCGAACGGCGTTTTGACGCGGAGTTCGCGCGTGTTGCTGAGGCCGCTCATCTCGTAGAGGCCGCTGCCGCCGATCACGCCGATTTCCGCCAGCGGCTCTTTCGTCCGCGCAGATTTCCCCTTTGCCTTTTTTGTGCCTGCCATGCGTTTTCTCCTGGGAATTACCGGTTCAGATCCACTGGTTCGAAATCGATCTTGCCATCGCGCTCGTGAAGCGTGGCCGCGGCAACATCGGGATCATGCCCGAAAACAACCGTCCAATTTTCCTTGACCATGCGCGGCAGCCACTTGTGCTTGGTTTCGAGCGTCTGAACCGGGTACAGGTCGTAGGCCATGATCCAGGGCAAAGGAATATGGTGCCGTGTCGGGAGCAAATCCGCAACAAAGGCCAGCGTTTTTCCGCCGCCGGTGAGGACGACGGCCTGGATGTCTGCGTTATGGCCGGGGATTCGGGCGACGGAGATGCCGTGGAGGATTTGCGTGTCCCCTTCGACGAAGTTCCAGAGACCGGCGTCGGTGATGGGCTGGAAATTTTCGGGGAAATAGCTGGCGCGGTCGCGGTCGGTGGGTTTGCTTGCGTGTGCGAGCTCGCCGCGCTGAAGGATGTACTGGGCGCGGGGAAACGTGGGAACGGCGCGTCCGTTTTCAATGTGCGTGTTGCCGCCGGCGTGATCGAAGTGGAGATGGGTGTTGATGACGAGATCCACTTCATGCGGTTGAACGCCGTTTTCGGCGAGGGAGTCGACCAGCGGGTCGCCTTCCTGGATGGCGTAAATGGCACGTTGTTTCGTGTCCCACTTGGTGCCGTTGCCGGTTTCGATGACCATGGTTTTGCCGTGGGCTCGAACAAGAAGCGAATTGGCGCGCAGGCGGATGCGATTTTTTTCGTCGGGAGAGGATTTTTTCTCCCAGAGAACTTTTGGGACCACGCCAAACATGGCGCCGCCATCGAGGTAAAAGTTGCCACCGTCGAGATAACGAACTTCGATGTCGCCAAGATGCATGTCAAGTGTGTTGGCAAAATCCCCACACGCAACACCGGCGTGTGGGGCACCCAGAAAGGTGTCCTAGGTGAGCTTGGCTCCTTTCAGGATTTCGGAGACGGCGGTAAATGGGTCTTTCTTGCGTTCGGCGACTTCGACGGCCAGGGCGCGGAGCCGGGCTTCGCCTTCCTTGCCGCCGAGGACTTTTTCGAGCAGGCGCGATTCAAGCAGTTCGATCAAGCGATTCTGCCAATGCTCGATATGCTTTTGCGTGCGCTGGTCGCTGGATTCGAAATGCTTCCGGAATTTCTCGACGGTGGAAGCGAGTTCTTCAACGCCGCGATTCTCCGTCGCGACCGTGCGAAGCACCGGCGGATGCCAGCCGTCGCGGGGCATCACGAGCGAAAGCATGGCGTGGAGCTGTTCTTCCAGGCGGTCGGCCCCTTCGCGGTCGGCTTTGTTAAGCACGAAGATGTCGCCGATTTCCATCAGGCCGGCCTTCATGTTCTGAATATCGTCACCGAGGCCGGGAACGAGCACCACGAGTACGCAATCGGCGAGGCGCACAATATCGATTTCATCTTGGCCAACACCGACAGTTTCAATCAGCACCTGCCGTTTGCCGGCGGCATCGAGCAGCAGCGCGACTTCAGCGGTGGAACGCGCGAGCCCGCCGAGAAATCCGCGAGTAGCCATCGAGCGGATGAAGATGCCGGTGTCGCTGGCGTGCCCCTGCATGCGGATGCGGTCGCCAAGAATCGCACCGCCAGAGTAAGGACTTGTCGGATCAACGGCAATCACGCCGACGCGGTCTTCGCGCTTGCGGTGATACGCGGCGAGACGATCAACGAGCGTGCTCTTGCCCGTGCCGGGCGCACCCGTAACACCTGTAAGATAGGCCCTGCCGGTGTGGGGAAAAAGATCGCGTAGAAGTTCTTCCGCTTCCGCCGAGTGATTCTCAATCGCGGTGATGGCGCGAGAAATTGCGCGCACGTCGCCGGCGCGGACCTTGGCGGCCCACTCGTTCACGGCAGCAGTCATTGAGGGGCGTACCTTTGTAAACAAACGGAGGCGAGCAGCGGCATCCCTCTATTATTTCTTGCCAAGTAGCTGGCGGGCAATGACCAACTTCTGAATTTCGCTGGTGCCCTCGCCGATGGTGCAGAGCTTGACGTCGCGATAATACTTCTCGGCCGGGTAGTCCTTGATGAAGCCGTAGCCACCGTGGATCTGCACGCACTCGTTAGCGACGCGGACGGCGACTTCGCTGGCGAAAAGCTTGGCCATGCTGGATTCGCGCGTGAAGCGGACATCTTTCTGGTCGGCGAGCCACGCGGCTTGGTAGACGAGCAGGCGTGCGGCTTCGACTTCCGTGGCCATGTCGGCGAGCTTGAACTGGATGGCCTGGAACTCGCTGATGGGCTGGCCGAACTGCTTGCGCTGCTTGGCGTAGCGCACGGCGGCATCCAGCGCGCCCTGCGCCATGCCGAGGCCGAGCGCGGCGATGGAGATGCGTCCACCATCGAGAATCTTCAGGCTGCCGGTAAAGCCTTCGCCTTCGGGGCCCAGGAGATTTTCGGCGGGAACCTTGCAGTCGGTGAAGATGACCTCAGAAGTATCGCTGGCGCGCATGCCGAGCTTGTTTTCTTTTTTGCCGGGGCGGAAGCCTGGCATTCCCTTCTCGAGGACGAACGCACTGATTCCGTGGGAGCCTTTGGCCTTGTCGGTAACCGCCATGGCAACGCAGGTGTCGGCATAGTGGCCGTTGGTGGTGAAGGTTTTGGAGCCGTTGAGAACCCAATGAGCGCCACTGCGCACCGCGGTTGTGCGCGTGCCGCCGGCGTCGGAGCCGGCTTCGGGTTCGGTCAGTGACCAGGCGCCGAGTTTTTTGCCCTGAGCGAGGGGGACGAGGTATTTGCGCTTCTGCTCTTCGGTGCCGAATTTGTAGATGTGATTGCTGCACAGTGAATTGTGCGCGGCGACGAACAGGCCGACGGAGCCGTCCACGCGCGAGAGTTCTTCGATCACCGTGGCGTATTCGATGTAGCCGAGGCCGGCTCCGCCATATTCCTCGGGAAAGATGACGCCGAGCAATCCCATTTCGGCGAGCTTCGGAAGCAGTTCGAGGGGAAAGTGCGAGACTTCGTCCCACTCCATGACGTGGGGCGCGATTTCGCCTTCGGCGAATTCACGGACGGACTTGCGGAGATGCTTTTGCTCTTCGGTGAAGGTGAAATCCACGGGATCCTCGGGTGATAGTTATTTCTATAGCTCCTAAAAGTTTAGCTTATGAGGGGATGGGACGCACGTTTTGGTTGCGGGTTATGTGCATTGGGAAACAGCGAAGAAAGAGACGGACTTAACGCAGAGGGCGCTGAGGTCGGAGCGCAGAGGTCGCAGAGAAGAGGGGACGAGGCCACACGAACGTGGCCGCTACGGTTACCAGCCTATGGGGTAGTTGTTCCTTTTGTTTTGGGCGTCGAGCCAGGTCTTCAGTGGGGCGAAATAGTCGGCCAGGGCGCTCGCATCTATTTCGCGCTGGCCTGTGAGGGTTTCGAGGGCGTCGGGCCATGGCTTGCTCTCGCCGAGGCTGAGCATTGCATTCAGTTTTTCGCCGGCGCCTTTGTTTCCG
>Ga0308309_10002753_pt1 | contig 10482 bp, 11 predicted proteins | sample HubBroMetageWFT5_FD_192491 | JGI IMG/M metagenome (GOLD analysis project Ga0308309, IMG submission 192491) | Warmed and freeze-thawed soil microbial communities from the Hubbard Brook experimental Forest, New Hampshire - Hubbard Brook CCASE Soil... | ecosystem: Environmental > Terrestrial >... | reverse complement strand
ATTTCAAAGTGGACTGGCAAATTCTCGAGGCCGCGCAAGCCAGAAGCAATGCTTCCTCTGGGGCAAATAATGCCGCAGCGGTTCCGCCGCCCGCGCGGACGGTGCGGCAGCATCCCGCCGAGAACAAATAAGCGCCGCGCATTGCCAATCCAAATCAGCGTTTCCATTAAATTCCATGGGGTCTCGCGCCCCGCAATTTGCTATGATTCAGCGTATTGTGGGGCGATTGCTTCGGTACTCGGCCAGCTTTCTCTTTCTGTTCGTCACCATTCTTATTAGTCCCGATCGCCAACTCTTCGCAAATCTCGCCGCTAACGCTAACCCCAAAGTGATTGCAAACGCAGGCGCGGTCGCGAGCGGTGCCTCCATTTCAAATGCACTGGTTATCGTGATTGGTTTCGTCGGCGGCTTCGTCAAGCATGACAACGCCGTCCATCGCGAAGTCCGCCTGGCTGAGCAACTTCGGAAGGACTATCCCGCCGGTACCTACGTAGGGGTTTTCGAGAATCACCGCGCCGAGGACGCTCGCCGCCAGATCCTTAAGCTTCTCGATACCGACCACGACGGTTCACTATCGCCGGCCGAAAAGCGAGACGCGCGCATCATTATTTATGGTCACAGTTGGGGCGCTTCAGAAAGCGTGGCACTCTCTCGCGCGCTCCAGCGCGATGGCATCCCGGTTCTTCTCACCATTCAAGTGGATAGCGTGACCAAGCGCGGCGAAGATGACGAAGTGATTCCCGCCAACGTCGCCCAGGCCGTCAATTTCTATCAGCCCGACGGTTTGATTCACGGCCGCGCAGAAATTCGCGCCGCAGACCCTTCGCGCACACAAATCCTCGGAAATTTCCGTTTCGATTACAAAACGAATCCCGTGGATTGCACGCAATATCCCTGGTTCGCGCGCGCCTTCGAGAAAACTCATATCGAAATTGAAAGCGACCCGCGCGTTTGGAATCAGGTGGATGCCCTGATTCGGACCAAACTCCCGTCGCCGATTCAAACCGCGATTGCCACAGCTCCGGTGCGCTGACCCGCCGCGAAAAACTTCAACCCATTCGCGTCCCCGATCGTCCGCACGCCTCGAATATGGACAACAGTTGTGATATTCCCAGAAGGTCGCGAACCGGCTTGCTCATATTGATCAACACGAGTTCGCAACTGGCATGTTTCGCGGAAACATAAATCCCCACAAGTGCTCCCAGCCCCGCGCTATCCATCCGCGTCACTTCTCCCATATCCATAAGCAGTCGCTTCTCGTGCGGGATCATCCCCTTCACAAGATCTTTCAGAGCTGATGCATTCTCCGACGTCAGCCGCCCGCTGCAAACCACCACACCAATGTCGCCTTCCCGCTCGCTGCGCACATTCAACCCTGATATGGAAATTTCTTTTGCCTCATTTCCCATGAACTCTCCTGCTCGAGAAATCAACGGAATCGGCCGGCGATTCCGTCACGCGAGCGGCTGATTTTACCATTGAACTCGAAGACGTTCGCGGCGGACCGCTTCACTTCACGATGATCTTGCCGGTCATCTGAGCGTGGATGGAACAGAGGTATTCGTATGTGCCGGGATCATGGAATGTGAACGAAAACTTGTCGCCCGTATCGAGCGCTTTCGATTTGAACAGTTTGCTGCCCACACTCACGACGGTATGCGCTTCATCGTCCTTGTTGATCCAGCTGACTTCGGTGCCCGCCACGATGGTTAGTTCCTTAGGTGCAAACATGAAGTTATCGATGGTCACCTCATTGGTTGTCGTCTTTTCCTGCTGCGCGGCCGTGGAGGGCCGCCCAAGGGCGCCAGCCGTGAGTGCAAATGAAAAAGATAGAGCGACGGCTGCTGCCATCAATCGAAAAGCCTGCTTCGTCACGATCTCTGTTGTTCTCAAGTTTCTCATGGTCGTCTCCTTAGCCCTGTAAATTGGAATCCACAATCGCGAGTGTATGTTTCCCTCGAACAAAATTCACATCCGTAATTCCCAAAAGCTCGTTCAATTTCTCTGCCGGCACTTTCATCGGCCCCGGTGAATCGGCCTCGCCCGGGTGTGGCTGCGGGAAAGCCGTCGAACAGGCCGTGTGGAATGTGATATTTCCCTCCACCTTCTGCATCGTCTGGTGGATGTGCCCGTTCAACACCGTGACCGATCCAAATCTTTTCAGGTAAGAGAGCGCCTGCTCGCTGTCCTCGGTGCCCCATCCCCACTTCGGATAGACCGCCCATAGAGGAATATGCGCAAACACCACGATCGGCGTGCTGCTCTTCAGCCTGGAAACGTCCTTCTCCAGCCACTCCAGCTGTTGCGATCCAAGATTTCCCAGGCCGCCCGCCTTCAGATTTAACACGTTCACGAGCCCGATAAAATGGACTCCTTTTTGATCGAAGCTGTACCACCCGTCCCCTTGTGTACCTTGCGCGAAGCGCTCGCGAAAAAGCCGGCCGTTATCGTCCACCACGTCATGCTCGCCGGGGACGTAGAAGATGTGCTCCGTCTTCAGGCTCTTGAGTGATTCGGCTAACGTGTCAAATTCTTCCGGCTTCGAGAGTTGCGTCAAGTCGCCCGTATGCAACACAAACGAGGGCGGCGTGGGGAGTGCATTAATCCTGGAAATGGCCGTGCGCAGCGTTGCCGTCACGTCCGGATTCGCGGCTTTGTTGAAACCGATATGGCTATCGCTGATCTGAACGAAGCTGAGATCCCCTTTCAAGTGCCCGGCCTGGTGCTGCAACACGTCGCCCAAAGCATACGATTTCAGGACGCCACCATGCACAAGACAAAAAGCACCCGTCCCGGCCCAGGCCATGCACTTCAGGAATCCGCGCCGGTCCACTCCGTCCGCATCCAGATTCTTCTTAATATATTTCGACACGTTTTTCCTCCGTTTTTGGTATCCGCAGTCGCGAAACGCTCCCGCTTGCCGCCTACACTCGTATTGACACGGCAGTACCGCCGAATATTCCCGCCTGCGACGTAAATTCACCTCCGGGAATAAAATCGTCTCGAATGAGGTCTTATTGGAATGTGTCGTGAGGGCACGGCTTCACGTTTCGCGGTGATACGGAAGGACCGAGTTTCAAGGCCGCCGCAAGCCAAGCTCTTTTTATTGAGGACTTTATACCCTGAAGTTTGTCTTGAAGCCGCGCAAGCGCCGGGAATAAATATGATTGAACTCCAGTCTGCAATATTGAGAGTCTAATACCCGCATGCCGGAAGAATCACGCGGGTCAGGCGACGCACGCCGTTTCGACCAGGTTGCCATGCCGCATCTCGATGCGGCCCACAACCTCGCGCGCTGGCTCGTCCGCAACGCGCACGACGCCGAAGACGTCGTCCAGGAGGCTTATCTGCGTGCGTTTAAATACTTCGGTGGTTATCAGGGGGGCGACGCCCGCGCATGGATTCTGAAAATCGTGCGCAACACGAGCTATTCATTCCTGGAAAAACATCGCCCGGCCGACCTAAGCGTGGAATTTGATGAAACGCTTCACACCACGGACGTCGCGCAACCGCAGGCGGAAGCCGCCCTCTTCCAGTCAGCCGATAGTCGCATGCTCCGCCAGGCGCTCGAGGAATTGCCCGTGAATTTTCGTGAAGCTTTAATCCTGCGCGAACTCGAGGGCATGTCCTATAAAGAAATTGCGGACGTGATGGAGGTGCCCATCGGCACGGTGATGTCTGGCCTCGCGCGTGGCCGCGCCCAACTCCGCGAGCGCTTGCGGGAAGCGCGAGGCGGGAAGGAGCAACGTGATCTGCGAAAATAAATCCTTGCTCCACGCTTACCTGGACGGCGAACTCGATCTCGTCCGAAGCATAGAATTCGAGAGCCATCTCCAATCATGCCCGGGTTGCGCGGGCGAACTTCGCAATCAGCAAAGCATGCGACAGTCCTTGCGCGCCGCTAACCTTTACGAACCTGCGCCCGCGAGCCTTCGCGACCGCGTCCGTGCCGCGCTTCCGGCGGAAATCCAGCAAAAACCAGCTCTCATTCGACGCTCTTCGCCCGTCGAATGGCTCGCCATAGCCGCCTGCATCATCATCGCGATCTTCTTCGGCGCGAAAGTGCTTCCAAATTTTGATGGGCAGAAGCACGCAGACCTGCTCGCACAGGAAATTGTCTCGAGCCACATCCGCTCCCTGCAACCGGGGCATCTATTTGATGTGCAATCCACCGATCAGCACACGGTAAAGCCGTGGTTCGACGGCAAATTGGACTTTGCCCCACCGGTCGTCAATCTTGCCGATCAAGGATTTCCGCTGATAGGCGGCCGCCTGGACTATCTGGAAAATCGCGATGTCGCCGCCCTCGTTTACCAGCGACAGAAGCATCTGATCAACGTTTTCGTGTGGCCCGGCGATTCGAAACCCGCAAAGTTGCTCGAAACGCAGACCATTCAGGGTTACAACATGGTCTTCTGGTGGCATGGCGACATGTATTTCTGCGCTGCCTCAGATTTAAATCTCGCCGAGCTACACCAGTTCGCCAAACTTCTCCAACAATAGCCAAATCGAGATCAGTTTCGTCCTGCTCGCAATAAAGTTCGAGCGGCCGAACCGCAGACCGGAAATTGATTGGTTGGATAGATTCTTTTGTTGCCCCCCTTTTTGCCCATTCTGTTACTGTTTTGGCATGTCGGCCGCACAGGCTCAAATCGTGCGGCGGGGTTTATTCGAGGGCTACGATACAGGTAGTTTTTATGACGAGATGTTTTCCGCCCCGAATCAGCCCCGCCCGCACTACGCCAAAATTTTCCAGAAGCTGGCCGCGCTTGCGCCCGCGCAATTTGAAGAGCGTAGAAAATTAGCCGATCTTTCCTTTTTTCTCCAGGGCATCACGTTCACAGTCTACAGCGACGGTCGCGGCACGGAGCGCCTGTTTCCGTTTGACCTGATCCCCCGCATTCTTCCGAATTCCGAATGGCAGAAAATTGACGCGGGACTTTCGCAACGCGTCGTCGCGCTGAATCTTTTCCTCCAGGATATTTACGGCAAGCAATGCATCCTGAAAGATCGTCAAATCCCCACTTCGCTTGTCTATTCCTGCAAACATTTCCACCGTGAAATGATCGGCGTGGAAGTCCCGCGAGGAATTTACACGCACATCTGCGGCATTGATCTGGTCCGCGATTCGAAGTCGGGCGAATTCTACGTGCTGGAAGACAACGTGCGCACGCCCAGCGGCATTTCCTACGTGTTGGAAAACCGCCTGGTGATGACGCGCACTTTCCCGGACGCCTTTGAGGCCCACGAAGTGCAGCCGGTGAATCACTATCCCGCGGAACTTTGCCGCATCCTGCGCAGCCTTTCGCCACGAGGCGCGGAGGCACAAATCGTTCTGCTCACTCCCGGTATTTACAACAGCGCCTATTTCGAACACAGCTTCCTTGCGCAACAGATGGGCGTCGAACTGGTGGAAGGCCGCGATCTTGTGGTTGATGGCGGCGTGGTGTTCATGAAGACGATTCGCGGCTTGAAGCAAGTGGACGTGATCTACCGCCGCGTGGACGACGAATTTCTCGACTCGCTCTGCTTCCGCTCCGATTCGCTTCTCGGTGTTCCCGGCCTGGTGGCGGCTTACCGCGCCGGGAACGTCGCGCTTGCAAATGCCATCGGCAATGGCGTCGCCGACGATAAAGCGATCTATGCTTACGTCCCCGCATTCATCAAATATTATCTCGGCGAAGAGCCCATTCTGAACACGGTGAAGACCTATCTCTGCCACAAGCCGGATGAATGCAAATACGTCCTGGAGCATCTGGAAGAATTGGTGGTGAAGGACGTCGGCGAGTCCGGCGGTTACGGCATGTTGATTGGCCCGGCTTCCGATCGCGCCCGCATTGAGGAATTTCGCCAACGGATTCGCGCCAATCCGCGCACCTACATAGCACAGCCCGTGATTCCGCTGTCGCGCGTTCCGTCGTATGACGCGACTACCGGCCGCGTCGTGGGATGCCACGTAGATCTGCGCCCCTATTGCCTGTACGACGGCGAAAAAGTCACCATCGTTCCCGGTGGCTTGACCCGCGTCGCGTTACAATACGGCTCGCTCGTCGTCAATTCTTCGCAGGGCGGCGGCAGCAAAGACACCTGGGTTTTGCGCGGGGAAAATTAGGATGCTTTCTCGCATTGCGGACTCGATGTTCTGGCTGGCGCGTTATTTCGAGCGCGCCGAGGACACCGCCCGCATCCTCGACGTCACTTACCACACGCTCCTCGAACAGGCCGAGCATCCTTATCGCCTCCGCTGGGAGCCGCTGATCGCCATGGCCGGCGAAGAGAACCGTTTCCGACAGCTTTACGGTGAAGCCAACGCGCACAACGTTTTCGAATTCCTCGCTTTCAATCCGGATAATCCGAGCTCGATCGTGCAGTGCATCACGAAGGCGCGCGAAAACGCGCGCACCATGCGCGACCGCATTTCCCGCGAGATGTGGGAGGACATTAACGGTTTTTATTTCGTCGTCACCCGCTTCAACGCCGCCGAGGAAATTGCCGCGGGCCCACACCGCTTCTGCGAAAAAATTAAATTCGGCAGCCATCGCTTTCACGGCGTCACAGACGCCACGCTCCCCCACGACGACGGATGGGAGTTCCTGCGTATCGGCTGGTCGCTGGAACGCGCCGAAATGACCGCGCGCCTGGTGGACGTCCAGTATCACGATCTCCTCGATCCCAATGGCACCACGGCCGCCCCCGGCAATCATCAATGGATGGCCGTGCTGAAATCCGTGGGCGCCTACGAGGCCTATCACCGCCAGTATCATTCTTCGATCGAGCCTGAACTTGTTGCTGAGATGCTGATTCTGAATCATCAGCATCCGCGGTCGATTCGTTTCAGCATTCAGGAAGTGCAGGCCGGGCTTCGCGCCATCAGCGGCACTGGCCCCGGCGCGTACGCCAACGAAGCCGAGCGCCTGGCTGGGAAAGTTCTGGAGCGATTGCGTTACGACACGGTGGGGGAAATTTTCAAGCAGGGTCTTCACAAATACTTGAGAGAGCTCTCGCGAATGTCTGCCGCAATCGGCGAAGACATCGCCCGCACCTACTTCTACTACGAGGTGGTCGCTTGAATCGATATCATCTGGTTCACACCACGCAATTTCGCTACGACGGCCCCGTATCCGAAAGCTACAACGAAGTCCGGCTCCGCCCCATTCACGACGAAAAGCAAAGCTGCCTTTCCTTCCGCCTGAATACTTCGCCCAGCTCGCTCGGCACCGCCTATCGCGACGCCTATGGCAACTGGGTCCACCAATTCAATATTCTTCGCGAGCATCGCCAGTTGATGATCGAAGCCGAATCCGTTGTCCTGGTCCACGAAGGCGCCGCGCCATCCGAAAAGCCCACGAAGCTCGAGCAGTTCGATTCACGCATGGATGAATTTTTCGAGGAATATTACGATTTCATGGCTGCCACGGGATACGTTCCTCATCCGCCGCAGCTTCTGGAAATTGTGGAAGCCGCCAGCGTGGCCGGTGGCGGCACGGTCGCCGGATTTGCGCGCGCCGCTTCGGAATTAATCCACCAGCGATTTCGTTACGTGAAGGGCGCCACGCACGTTCACTCGTCCATCATGGATTCGCTCGCCCATGGCGCGGGAGTCTGCCAGGATTTCGCTCACCTTCTGCTCGGGGTGGTGCGCATGAGGGGATTGCCGGGCCGCTACGTTTCCGGCTATCTCGTCCCACCCGGCGCGGAAGGCCCCAGCGCCAAACAGGAAGAAGTGATCGGCGGGCACGCGTCGCACGCGTGGGCTGAAGTGTTTGCTGCGGAAGATGGATGGCTCGCGTTCGATCCCACGCTCGGCAACCCGGTGGGACTGCGCCACGTCCGTGTCGCGTATGGCCGCGACTACGGCGATGTCGCTCCTGTCCGCGGCGTATATAAAGGACTCGCCGGCCAGCGGCTATCCGTGGACGTCCGCGTCCGCCCCGCCCTCGACGAAGAAGGCCACGAACAGCTCGCCAAAGCCTCTTCTAATCTCGGCGAGACTCCGTCGCACCTCGATCTGCCTCAGCAGCCTCAGCAACAACAACAATAAGTTTCGCCGCACCGCTCAAGGCGAAGGAAACATCCACCCCCAGACACCGGTGTTTCCGAAATAGAGCCTGGTTCGTCAGAGAAATTTTTTCAACCACGGCTGGTTCGCGGAGTCCCTTGCGGTATGATTGCGCAGAATATGAGACCCGGGGCCCATCGCCCGTGAAGAGTGTCTGCGGATTAAAATGACGCCACGAATCAATCCGAAATTCGCGCGCTTTCGGCTCCGCGTGGAACGCTCCTCGATTGACAGGCGCGGCGTTTTCGCGCTCGAAGATATTCCGCGAGGCAAGACGGTAATCGAATACACGGGCAAAAGATTGACGCTCGCCCAAGCGGACAGCCTCGGTCCTCCAAAAGATGCGTATCTCGCAGTCCTCGGCAACGGATGGGTCGCTGACCCCAGCGTTGGCGGCAGCGGCGCAGAATTTATCAACCATTCCTGCAGTCCGAATTTAAGATGGCGGAGGGTCCGGGGCCGATTGTTCTATAGCAGCCGGCGAAGAATTCGCGCGGGCGAGGAGCTGCTGGGAAATTACGGTTACCCGATCAAACTTCGCCGCATTCCGTGCCGCTGCGGATCGCCAAAATGCAAGGGTACGTTTCGCTACCTGCTAAGCTGAATCAAAAATTGGTGAATGGATTCGCGAACGGTCAGCTGATTCGAGCGTCGCACCGCAGGTAGCCGTGTCCCGCACAAGTCAGAGTCACGTCGCCTGCGCCAGTGGCCTTAGCGGTATTTCCTTTGATCAAGTTGGCATCGAATCCCGGTGCGACGATATGGCAGGAAGGAGCGGGCTGGGTGTTGGGTGTTTCAGAAACCGCGTTCATGCAGGTGATGAGAGCAGGCCCGGCGATTTTCGATGTCGCAGGATGTGATCCTGTTTTGTCCGTGGTGGCCTGAAGCGACGTTACTTTGCCCGGCCGAACTCGTTGTGCGTTGCCTGAGTAGCCCAGCGCGAAAACCGCAACGGCCAGCAGAGAAAAAATTGGAATCGAACTTCGCATTTTCATCGTAAGCCCCCAAATTCCCGGAGACTTTACACGCTTGGTGGGCGAACTGCAATCCGGCCCAGGTGCCGCGGCGCGATTAAATAAAAATTGCGTGGCCGAGCGACGTTCCCAGAAGCACCAGAAAGTGATTCACTGAATCGGGCGATCCCCCAAGATGGTAGGCAATCGAAACGACGCCCGGAGCGATTTCGCTGAAGATGACGTCCAGCGCTCGCGGCTCGGGTTCGCCGCTGCCGGAGAGTTCGCTATCTTTTAGCTTGTGAACGATATCTTTGTCGCCGGAAAAATACGTGAGGACCGCCGTTCTCGATTTGGAGGGATCCAAGCGAAACGTGAGACCGATCGGCTGGTCATCAGGAACGTACGCGGGCGAATCGCCATTCAAGCCGGCATCGAATTCCGTCGGTTTTTCGACGGAAGCCCCGGCAGCGGGAGCGGAGCCTGGCTGCGGTTTGGTAAAATGACGCAGTCCCCAGAATTGATCGTGCGTATCAATATATTTCCATTCGGGGAGATTATCCGGCAGAGCCGTCACGCCACGTGAATCGCGCATGCGGACGAGCACTTCGCGCAAGTAATCGCGGTTCGTACAGGCGAGCGCCACGGTGGGCTTTGGAAAATCCACGTAGAAAGTCCACTGGTCGTTTTCCAACTGCGCCTGAAACACGGCGACTTTCTGGTCTTCAATTTGTTCGGAGGGAAGCGCTCTTTTCGCGGAATCTTTCAGGAAGGCGGCGGCGCGGTCGCTCACGTCGCGCTGAAAGACGGCGATAGAACAGCCCTCGAATGGCGCGGTGCCGAGCCCTTCCGTTATTTGGAAGTGGCGCGCGCCTTCGATCGCGAAGGCAACCTTCTGCCCTAGCAGGCGGCTGGAAAGAATCTGGCCTTTGAATCCGAAGAGCCCCAGTGGGAGCGCCTCGAAATTTTCCTCGAGGTCGAAAAAGGATTCTACGCCCGGCGTTTCCTCGTCGCGCGTGCCGAGATCGGGAAGCGAAAAAGGTCCATTGGCCACGACGACGGTTTCGGTGTCGGAGGGAAGCCAAGCGAGCACCTGTTGGACTTCTTCGGAAGGCGGCTCAGGAGATTTCTTCAACTTGCCAAATTGCGCCTGGCTCGCTGAACCAGCGAGCGCGCAAACGAGAAGTGAGAGGATTGCTTTGCTGGTCCCGCGGCCCACGGTCCACCTGCTCCAAGCCCGCCGTTCCCAGGATGCGCGGGCCCGCCTTTCAAAAATTGTCTCACAGGTGTTGCGCGGCAACGCGCCGCGACGCGTCGGGTGCCCGATGAGGCACGGTCAACCATGACAGACCCAATTTGCTTTTCTCATCGGGAAGAAACAAAGAAGCAGGAAAAGCGGGAACGGCCGCGCGGCGTGGACTATTGCGATGAGGCGGCCAGGGAGGTAGAGTTTTATGCTGCGACTTGAGG
>Ga0308309_10002751_pt1 | contig 10483 bp, 8 predicted proteins | sample HubBroMetageWFT5_FD_192491 | JGI IMG/M metagenome (GOLD analysis project Ga0308309, IMG submission 192491) | Warmed and freeze-thawed soil microbial communities from the Hubbard Brook experimental Forest, New Hampshire - Hubbard Brook CCASE Soil... | ecosystem: Environmental > Terrestrial > Soil... | reverse complement strand
GCGCGTCCAGGCGCTCCGTCACCGCCGCACTGTGATCGCCACCAACGAGGCGGAGTGCACGGTTGACCGTCTCCTTGATCGTCGCGACGCCGAGCTGAGCCCGGGCATCCCGCAGAGCCTGCTCGTCAATGTCCACCAGATGCTTGGCCACCACGACCAGTATATACCATATAGCGAAGATATATATCCACGCTGGTTCGAGGTGGTGCCGGGGTAGGAGCCGCGAGCCACTCGAGCACGATGTGGCGCCCCCGCGCCTTGCAGCAGCTACCGGAGATAGTCGCCGAGCATCTGGCCGAGGAGGGTCGCCATCGGAGTGTGCTGGCCGGACATCGACGCCAGCGCCGCCGCCGCGTAGGGCAGCCCGGCAGGCCGTGGCTTGAGACGGATGAAGGGCGGCAGGCCGTAGCGCGCAGCCACCCAGATCACCCACAACCGCGCGATGCGCCCGTTCCCGTTGGCGAACGGGTGGATGCGCACCCACTCGCCGTGCAGGTTGGCCGCGAGCAGCAGCACCGCACGCAACTCGAGCGCCGTCGTGGGTCTGCGACCGACGGGCAGGGCGCCGTCTGGCCCGGCGATCGCTCTGCGCGCGCGGGTCTGCAGGATCTCGAGCTCGGCGGGTACCTGCGCTGCAGGGACGCCGCGCAGACGGCCGACCTGCACCTCGTAGTCGATCAGCTCCGGGAAGCGCGGATCGCTGTCGCGAACCTCGCCTGCGTAGTAGGGCACCGGCAGCGGTACGCCTGTGTAGAGCGCCCGGCGCCAATCCTGGGCGGTGGCGAGCGACGGCTGCTCGCGGCGCGGCGCGGCGGCGTAGATCTGCGCGCCGACGGCACGGATGTTGGCCGCGATCTGAGCCTCACTGCCGGCCGGGTCCTCGTCCCAGGCGACCGCCATCCGCTAAGGGCCTATCTCAACGGAGGACGTGCGACTGGGGCGTTCGATGACCAAGCAGGGCAAGGATCGATGCCCCGCCCACCCGCAGGCGTGGCAGCGCCACGTCAAGCCCCGAGGACGCCGCCATGCGCCGGGGGCACACAGCCCGAAGGGCTGGGTCGGGCGCATCCAGGCGTGCGGACCTGTTGAGATAGGCCCTAACGGAACGCCTCGGCCACTCCAAGCGCATCCACGGCCTGAGGTTGGGAGACCATCCGCGCCTGCAGCGGATCGGCCTGCTCGACCTCGGCCCTGGCAAACGCTGACAGCCCCGCCTCGACGTCCTCCGAGCGGTAGCGCTGGAGCAGATCCAGCGTGCCGTAGAGATCGTGCTCGATCGTCAGGCCGAGCGCCTGCAGCTCGCGCGAGATCATATCCTCGGCGAGCGCGTTCATTGACGTTCCAAAGTGGTCCGCGACCAAGCGCAGCAGCTCATGGGTCTGCGGGTGCTCGAAGCGCAGAGTGAACTTGGGTGACGCGGCACCGGCCATCGCCTACTCCTTGCCGTCAAAAAGCGTATCTGACGGCACAACTTTAGCATGTCTCGCCGCGCCCTCTACGTCCAAGCCACTTCGCCTGGACTGCTGACGGAACACTCAATGCAATGCGGCGGCCGGCGGTGGCGCGCCCGATACCCTTCCCCGGGATGCCAAGACCCTCCAGCAGCGGCCCGCCGCCGATCGTCGTCGAGTCGATCAGCAAGACGTTCCGCGTGCCCGAGGAGCGCACGCACACGCTCAAGGAGCGGGCGCTGCACCCGCTGCGCCGCACGCGCCACGAGACCTTCAAAGCGCTGCAGGAGATCTCCTTCGACGTGCGCAAAGGCGAGTTCTTTGGGATCGCAGGGCGCAACGGCAGCGGCAAGTCGACGCTGCTGAAGTGCCTGGCCGGCATCTACGGGGTGGACTGTGGGCGGATCTGGTGCAACGGACGGCTCTCCACGTTCATCGAGCTCGGCGTCGGCTTCAACCAGGACCTCGCCGCGCGCGACAACGTCGTTCTCAACGGGATCATGATGGGCCTCTCCCCGCGCGAGGCACGGGCGCGCTACGACGCGGTGATCGACTTCGCCGAGTTGCGCGAGTTCGAGGAGCTCAAGCTCAAGAACTACTCCTCGGGGATGCACGTGCGCCTGGCGTTCTCGGTCGCGATCCAGGTCGACGCCGAGATCCTGCTCGTTGACGAGGTGCTGGCGGTCGGCGACGCGGCCTTCCAGCAGAAGTGCTTCGACGTGTTCAACCGGATGCGCGACGAGGGCCGCACGATCGTGTTCGTAACCCACGACATGGGTGCGCTCAACCGCTTCTGCCACCACGCGCTGCTCCTGGAGCGCGGCGCGCCGGTGCATCTCGGCGAGCCCCACGAGGTCGCCGACCGCTACCTGGAGATCAACTTCGGGCGCGACCCCGAGGCCGCGGGTGCCGAGGGACGGGGCGGTGACGGTGAGGCGCGCGTCCTCGACGCCTGGATCGAGGACGAGCACGGCGAGCGGCCCGGCTCGCTGCCTCAGGGGCAGCGGATCACTCTGCGCGCGCGCGTCTCGTTCATGGTCGACGTCGAGGACCCCGCGGCGAGCGTGTACGTTCTCAACGACGAGCACGTCGCCGTCCTCGTCGCCACAACCGCTCGCGAGCACGAGCGCTCCGGGCACTTCACCGCGGGCGAGGAGGTCGTGTTCTCGTTCGCCTTCGACAACGTGCTCGCCCCCGGCCGCTACAGCCCGCTCTTCACACTCGCCCACCGCGGGACCGGCCTCGACCTGATGGACCGCTTCGAGGGCTCCTTCTCGTTCGTCGTCACCGGGCCCGAAGCGATGGGCGGGCTGGTCGACCTGCCCGTCGAGGTCGCCGTCAGCCGTGATGCCGCGGCGCTCTCCGAGCGGGTGGGCGCGTGAGTACCGAAGCTCCGCCCTACGCGGGGCTCGGTCGGCCGATCAGGGGCCCGCGCGCGCTCACCGACGACTGGGTGCGCTTCTGGCACCTGACCTACAACATCGCGCGCAACGAATTCAAGCTGAAGTTCTTCGGCTCGGTGCTCGGCTACGTCTGGCAGGTGATGCGCCCGCTGCTGCTGTTCGGCGTGCTGTATGTGTTTTTCGTCGTCATCAGCCACGTCGGCCACGGCGGCAAGCCCAGCGAAAAGTACTACGGCGTTCAGCTGCTGGGCTCAATCGTGTTGTTCACCTTCTTCGGGGAAGCGACCGCGGGAGCGGTGCGCAGCGTCGTCGACCGCGAGAACCTCGTGCGCAAGATCCAGTTCCCGCGGATGGTGATCCCGCTGGCGATCGTGCTGCTCGGCTTCTTCAACCTGATGATGAACCTCATCGTGGTGCTGATCTTCGCGCTCATCTCCGGCGTCCACCCGATGCTCAGCTGGCTCGAGCTGCCCCTGATCCTCGCGATGCTGATCGTCTTCTCGACCGGCATGGCGATGCTGCTCGCCTCGCTGTTCGTGAGCTTCCGCGACATCCAGCCGATCTGGGAAGTCTTCAGCCAGATCCTCTTCTACAGCTCTCCGTTGATCATCCCGGTCCTGACGGTTCGCGAAAAGCTCGTCCCCCACCACACGTTCCTGTTTCACCTCTACACGCTCAACCCCCTGGTCGCCGTCTTCCAGCAGTTCCGCCACGCGATGGTCACCCACGCCACGCCCAGCATCGGGGCCACGATCGGCAGCTGGACCGGACTGCTGGGGCCGACCGGGGTCACGCTCGCGGTCTTCGCGCTGGGCTTCTGGGTGTTCAACCGCACAGCGCCACAGGTCGCGGAGAACCTCTAGCCCGCGCGGCGCAGCACCTCGGTCGCCTGCTCAGGTGTGCGCGGCAGGGGTTCGGGGGCGCGGCCCTCGCGCCGGTCTCTGCGCAGGCGCGCCGCGTCGGCGAGCACGCGCGCCAGGCGCTGGGCGGCCCCCAGGTTCTCGCGCCGGCCGGCGTAGCGCAGCGGCTTGGTCGCGATCATGTTCATCGACACTCCCCCCCACACGTGGTCGAGCCACGCCAGGTACGCGCGCCGCGCGGGTCCGTAGCGGCGCAGCGCGAAGCCCCACCTGAGGCCCAGCGCCCTCAGCGCCGGCGTGCCGGGCGGTAGCTGCAGCGTCGCGTCGCCAAAGAACGAGCGGTAGTGGGGCTCGGTCACCTCGGTCAGGAAGCCCGCGCGCGCGGCCTCCCAGCGGTAGCGCCACGCCCAGTGGGCGTGCTCGTAGCCCTCGAACTGCTCGACGCCCTCGTCGTGCACCCCGTGCGGGTCGCGCACCGTCTTGAGCGTCTCGTTGACCATCAGCAGCCGCCCGCCGGGGCGCAGCACGCGGAACGCCTCAGCGAACGTGCGCCGCAGGCTCGCCCGGTCGTTGTGGTGGAGCACCTGGCAGCAGTACACGTAGTCGACGCTGCCCGTCGCGAGCGGGATCGCGTCCATCGAGCCGAGCACCCGCTCGAAGAACGTGTGCCCGTCCTCGATGAACCAGTCGGCCGTGTACAGCCCCTGCGGCTCCACGGTGGCAATGTCCAGCGCGACCGCGCGCAGCCCGCGCTCGGCGAAGTGGTTGGTCGCCCAGCACGTGTTCGAGCCGACGTCGAGCACCGTCTCGCCCGGCGCGAACGGCACCGTCGTCAGCAACTGGTGCATCGAGCGCGCCTGCACGTACCAGTAGCCGTGCTCGAGGTCGGGCAGCCGCCGCACGAGCTCCCGGTCCCACCCCTCGCTGCGCATGTGCTCAGCGAAGCGCTCGAGCCCCGCGGCCTCCTTGAGGACGTGTGCGGGCGGGTCGTACAGCAGCTCGGGCACGCCGCGGGACACGGTGAAGCGCTTCGCGCAGGCGCGGCAGCTCAGCGTGCCCTCGCGCACCTCGTGCTCGTCGCTCGCCTGCGGGCTCAGCTCGAGCGTGCCCTCGCGCCGGCACGCCGGGCAGCGCAGTTGTTGGGCGAACTCCTGCTTCACTCGGCCAGCACCTGGCGCGGCCGCGCGACTCCCTCCAGGAACGCCTCCAGCGCGTCGATGCGCCGCTGCCACGCGTACTCCTGCGCCGTCTCGACGCCCGCCCGCCCGAGGCGCGCGCGCAGCTCGGGATCCCCGAGCACACGCGCGAGCGCGTCCCGCACCTCGTCGCGCTCGGGCGCGGGCATCAGGCAGTTCTCGCTGTCCCTGCAGAAGTCGCGGTTGCCGTGCGCGTCGGTGCACACCACCGCGCCGCCCGTGGCCATCGACTCCAGCGGCGGCAGGCAGAAGCCCTCGTGGGTGGAGGTCTGCACGAGCACCGTCGCCTGCGCCAGCAACTCGGCGACCTGCTCGTCGGAGGGCGACTCGACGTAGCGCATCCCGGGGTCGGTGGCGAGCTGCGGCTCGATCCCGAACAGGCACAGCTCCGGGCGGGGCTCGGGCAGCGCGCGCCACGCGGCGACGGTCAGCGGCAGGTTCTTCAGCGGGTTGGAGCGCCCGAGCGCCAGCACCATGTCGACGCGGCGCTGCACCTCCGGGCGCGGGCGGAACGTGTCGAGGTCGATCCCCGGGGGGATCAACTCGGCGTCGAGTCCCAACTCGCGCAGGCGTTCGCGGTTCCAGCCGGAGATCGTCATGTAGTGAAACTCGGGGCGGTAGGAGTCGAGCACCGCGTGGCGCACCACCTCGTCGTCGGGGTAGTACGAGGTCTCGATGTCCTGCACGAAGTACACCGGCACGCCGCGTGTCACGCTCGCGCGCCACACCGGCGCGGCGGTGTTCCACCACGTCGCGACCTTCACCGCGTCGAGGGGGGCGAGCGCCTCGATCAGTTCATCGTAGAACTCGAACGTGCGCACCGGCGCGCGCAGCGCAAACCAGTCCGGCGGCTCGCCGAGCGTGTACAGCGCGACCTCGTGGCCGCGCTCCAGCAGCCCGTTGAGGTGCTCGAAGATGTCGCGGTGCCCGCCGCCGATGCCGGTGTCCTCGGTCACGTACACCACGCGCAGCCGGCCGTTCTCCGCGCGCACCTCGCGCGCGTCGAAGAACTCCCCCCACCGCTCCCAGAACACGCACTGGGAGGTGCGCTCGCGCTCGCCCACCTCGGTGCCGCGCGTGACCGACTCGTGGTGGTAGAGGCTCGCGGCGGGGAAGTACATCACGCGCAGGCCGGCCTGCCACGCGCGCAGACACCAGTCGACGTCCTCGTAGGCCATCGGGTAGCGCTCGTCGAAGAGCCCCACGCGCTCGATCGCCTCCCGCGTGAGGTACATGCACGCGCCCGTCACCGCCAGCACGGGGCCGGCCAGCGCGGCGGGACCCCAGTCGCCGGGCTTGAAGCGGTAGCGGTGGTCGAACCACTCGGGCGCCCCCGCGTTGCGCACAGTGCCGGCGAACTGGATACGCCCGTCGGGGTACAGCAGCCGCGCGCCGACGACCCCCACGTCGTCCTCCTGCGAGGCCGCGTACTGCAGGCACGCCAGCCACCCCGGGCGCGCCTCGGTGTCGGAGTTCAGCACCACCACGTCGCGCGCGGGGTCCGCCGCGCGCAGACCGCGGTTGACGTTCGCGGCGAAGCCCCTGTTCTCCTCGCCGGCGAGGACCTCGATCTCCGCGATCGCGCGCAGCGCCCTGACGTGCTCGGGCCCGCTCGCATCGTCGGCGACGATGATCCGCGCCCCCCCGGCGGGCACGGTCTTGCGGACGCTCGCCACGAGCGTCGCCACGCGCTCGGCGTCGCGGTAGCTTGGGATCACGATGTCGACGGGCTTTCCGTGCTCGCGATACCACGCCACCGCGCGGTGATAGGCGTTCTCGGTGCCCCTTCCCTGCAGCCGCAGGTACCGCTTCAACGGCGTGGCGCGCAGGGGGAACGTGACCACGCGGAACAGCACCGTGCGCCAGCCGAGGTACTGGTAGGTCAGCTGGATCCGCCTGCGTAGCGACGGCGCCTCGAGGTTGTCTTTCACGTTGGTTCCTTCACTTGGTTTCCTGTCTGCGAGGGGAGTTCGAGGGAGAATCGAGGTCCACTGGCGCAAAGCCCGCGCGCCGCTCCAGCGAGAGCCGCTGCCGCAGCCCCGGCGGGAGCCGGTCCGCGCGGGAGCCGAGCACGGCGCCGGCCAGACGCAGCATATGGCGAGGAGTCCGCGCCCCGCGGAGTTGGCCCACCAGGTGCCTCGGGTTGACCGGCTCGCGCCAGCCGTACACCTCGCGCAGTCCCCGCCACTCATCGAAGCAGCGGCGCAGGTGCTCCAGCGCGGTGTAGTCGTGGGAGTGCAGCACGGCTGCGTGCGGCATGTATGCCTTGGCGAAGCCCGCCCGCAGCATGTCGAGCGCCAGCAGGCGGTCCTCGGCGTAGGCGACCTCGCGAAACGGCACGCGCTCCCAGGCCGCGCGCGCCAGGCAGGCGTTGGCGTCGGTGAAGAAGCCCCTGCGCCCGACCCACTCCCAGTCATGCCTGCGCACCAGCTCCCCGGCGCTCAGCTGCAGCTCCTGCTCTCCAAGGCGCTCCACGTGCGGCTCTCCGTCGGGGGAGAGCGAACCAAACCAACTCTCCAGCTCAGCCCTCACCCTCGGCGAGGTCTGCGGGCGGGGACGGTAGGGACCATAGACGATCCCCACGTTCTCTGCCAGCGCGAAGCCCTCCAGCAGGCGCTCGAGCCAACGCTCGTCGGCGGGCTCGGCGTCCTGGGTGAGCAGCGCCACGCGCTCGCCACGCGCCTCGCGCAGCAGCAGGTTGCGCGTTCCGCCGTGGCTGAAGGCGCTCGGCTCGATCTCCAGCACCCGCGCCCCGTGCGCCTGTGCCAGTGCGAGCGAGCTGTCGCGCGAGCCAGAGTCGCAGACAAGCAGCTCGTGGGCGACGGTCTGGCGCTCGAGCGCGCGCATCGTGCGGACGAACAGCTCGCCGCCGTCACGCACGGGGATCGCAACCGTGACGTCGCTCATGGGCGCACGAGCTCGACCCAGTCGGCCTGAGTGCCACACAGGCTCCGCCAACGACTCAGCGCCAGCGTCTGCAACCGCTCCGGTTCTTCGGCCTGGAGCGCGACGGCGCCGATGATGCCGATGCCCCATTCCTGCGGGCCGAAGTGCCGGTGCCCCGCGGCCTTCAAGACCCTGAGGTGGTGGGGACCGGCGCGCAGGTACAGACGCGCTGCCTGCAGCCACTGGCTCGGCGTGTTCGATCCCGACACCGAGCCGACCACCCGTCCGTCGAGAGAGACCTGGATCGAACGCGGGAAGTCGCCCTGCACCCACACCGCGTAGCGGCCGCTCGTGGGGACCCTCAGCACGCCGCTGGCGTGACCCGGGGTGTTGGCGATGATCGCCCCCTGCTGTGCGGGCACCAGGCCCCAGCCGAAGGACCGGTCGGGTGAGTACAGGGGTTCGTACCACCGCAGCGTGGGCGGGCGGGCGACGACCAGCTGCGTGCCGGACGGGGCGTCCGCGACGAGCTTCTGCACGGCGGAGCACGTCACCGTGGCCGCGGAGGAGTAGAGCTGCTGCTCGGGCAGGTGGCGCAGCACCTGCGGCTGTGCCTGCCGCCGCCAGCCCAGGTAGTACGCGTTCTCATAGACCAACCGGTAGTTGGCGGGCGGGCGGCTGACCGACGGACCCCTACGGGTCACGATGATCGGGTATGCCTCCACAAACGACAGCAACTCCTGGTCGAGGTCGAAGCTGTGCCCGTAGAAGTACGTCGGCGCGCGCAACTGCACCTGCTGGGGGGTCAGCGCCTCGAACGGCGAGTAGACGCGGGCGGCGCCGGCGAAGAACTTGGCGTACTCCTCAAACTCGTTCCACAGCACCGGGCCTTCGCCTTTGAAGCGCGTGCCGACCTGTTCGATCGCTTCGATCTGGCTGGTGGGCGCGACCCGGTCGTAGCCGTACGCAAGCAGGTCCGACGCCCACACCGCCAGCGCCAGGCCGCACCCGGCCAGGAGTGCCAGCGGAGCGAGGCGGCCGCGCACGCCCGCCAGCGCGGCGAGCGCCACGAGAACCACCGCCGGGCTCGCGATCGCCAGCAGCTTGCCCTGCGCGTAGGGGCTGACCCTCGGGTAGACGACCAGCAGCACGAGCCCCATCGTGCCGAGCAGCAACAGCGGGCCGGTCTCGCGACGCCATAGCGCCCACACCACGCCGGGGATCAGCAGTGCCACCAGCGCCACGGTCGCGAGGACCGTCAGCGTCGCAGCCGGCTCGGGGATGACCGGGAAGCGGTATTCACCGGCGAGCCACACACCGCTGACCTGGCTAAGCGGCAGTGCGCGCAGCAGCTGGCCGAACTGGGTCGCGCCGACCCCCGAGGAGCCCTGGCCGGTCTGCGCGACGCTGAAGAACGTCGAGAACGTACTCAGCGAGGGGATCGCCAGCAGCGCGGTCAGGCCGACGCCCGCCGCGAGCGGCCCAACCCAGCGCCGCGGGTGCCAGCCGCGATGCAGCAGCAGCGCACCCACGGCCGTGAACAGCACGACCGCACCGAGGTACGGGACCGCCACGGCGTTGTACACCGCCAGCGCCGCCGCGGCGGGGACGGCGAGGAGCACGGCGCCGGTGTAGGGCCGTTCGAGCGTGACGGCCTCCCGTGCAAAGGCCACCGTCGCGCACACGGTCGCCAGCAGGGCGATCTCCTTGACCCCCCCCTGCAGGGCGTACTGGTAGGTGAGGTTGGCGGAGATCGCCACGAACCCAACCAGCGCCGCGCGGCGCGGCGTCAGCACCCGCCCGGTGAGCGTGGCCAGGGCGACCGCGGCCGCCGCCGCCAGGCCTGAAATGTAGCCCTGGTAGAGGACGCCCACCGAGGTCCGGGTGAGGCCGCTGAACGTGCCCAGCAGCGCCTGCGAGCCCAGCGGGTACGCGGTGCTGAGGTACTCTTTGAGAAATTCGCGGTCGGTGCTCTGGGGGATGTTGCCGAGCGTCGTGCCGAACCCCTTGATGTGCTCCGCCAGCAGCATCTCGAAGGCCGAGTCGTTGACGAAGTCGTAGCCCGACCACGTCCAGTGGCCGTAGGCGATCACCGGCAGCATGTACAGCACGTAGGCCGCCAAGCCCGCCGCCCCTGGCCAGCCCGGGTTCAGGCGCGCGCGCAGGCCGCCCTGGGCAAACACGAGGCCGCCGAGCGTGACCGCGACTAGCAGCACGATCGCCAGGACCTCCCCCGCGCCGGCAACGTAGCCGGGGAAGATCACGACGATCGACACGCACAGACCAAGCGGCAGTAGCAGCGCGTTTGCGAGGCGCACTTTCAATACTCGCTCGAGCGCCAGACCGCAGCCGAGGCTGGTCAGCCACATGACCGCCAGCGCGCCAACCACGGCCATCAGGTAGTCACTCACGGCGCGCACCGAAGAGGCGTTTGTCGGTCCTCAGGCATATATAGGTTGGGGATATATGGGTCGGACATCGAGAGATCAGGCATATATGGGTCGGGCATATATAGGTCGGACAGAGAGGTCAGGCATAGAAGGAGGTCAGCACCAGCACCTGCGCGCTGTAGCTGAGGGCGATCATCCCGACGAGGAGCACGACACCGCAATACAACATGGCTCGGCGTCCAAAGGCGTGCAGGACCCCGACCACGAGCACCGCCAGCGGCGCAATCGCCGGAAAGA
>Ga0308309_10002747_pt1 | contig 10487 bp, 9 predicted proteins | sample HubBroMetageWFT5_FD_192491 | JGI IMG/M metagenome (GOLD analysis project Ga0308309, IMG submission 192491) | Warmed and freeze-thawed soil microbial communities from the Hubbard Brook experimental Forest, New Hampshire - Hubbard Brook CCASE Soil... | ecosystem: Environmental > Terrestrial > Soil... | reverse complement strand
GTGTCGTCGATGTAGGCCTCGTCGCCTTCGGTCGGCACCGGCTCGGCGTAGTCGATCGCGCCCTGGATGTTGTCGCCCCACACCTCGCGAGCGCGCCGGCTCGAGCGAAATCCGCAGCCGCATGCCCGTGCGAGCTCGATTCGCAACGCGGGGTCTTTTGGATGTTCTTCGTGAACACCCGAAGGCGCTATCTAGGGCTCGTGCACTTGCTCAAGCCCGAAGGCAGGCACCGCCTTCACGATGCGCTCGAAGCTCGCGCGCACATCCAACGGCAAGCCCATCGAACTCCATCTGCAAGACGAGACCGCACCCGCCACCGGCGCCTTGCGCACTGAACTTCACGGTGGCCATCGCGTCTGGCAAAGCAACGCAGGCAGGGTGCTGGAGAGTCTCCGCCATCCAATTGCAATAGTTTGTTCACTTTACTGTAACAGGGGACGGCTAGGGTTTTATTGCGATCTTGAGACATGACTGTGGCAGGGATTTTGTGACAGGTGCAGTTGCGAAGGAATTACCCGCAGAACTCGACGAAATCAGCTTACTGAAGGCGTATGCGCGCTGGGCGCCGGTCTACGATTTGGTCTTTGGCGCTGTGTTCGAGCGCGGGCGACGGGCGGCGGTCGCCGCGGCCGAGCGGGTCGGCGGTCGAATTCTCGAAGTCGGTGTCGGCACGGGTATTTCGCTCCCGGGCTACTCCCCCCAGAACCGCATAATCGGAATAGACCTTTCCGAGGCGATGCTACGCAAAGCGCAGCAACGGGTGGCGGACCTGTCCCTGACCAACGTTGAAAAGCTGGAGGTGATGGATGCTGAGCATCTGTCGTTCCCCGATGCTTCGTTCGACGTAGTCGTGGCCAACCACGTAATTTCGACCGTGCCACACCCGGAGGCAGCGCTCGACGAGTGCGCCCGGATGCTCAGACCGGGCGGCGAGATGATCCTCCTCAGCCGCATCGGCGCGGATCGCGGCTTTCGGCACCTGGTCGAACGGTTGCTGCAACCGATTGTTTGTCGGCTCGGATGGCGCGCCGAGTTTCCTTGGGACCGATTCGCCCTGTGGACCGAAGGGCGAACCGATGTCCGCCTGATAGAGCGCCGGCCGATGCCACCGCTCGGCCACTTCTCGCTCCTCAGGTTTGTCAAATGCGAACAAGCGGCGCGAGCATGAGCACCACAGACTTCAAATCTTCGTAGCGGCTGAGCGTTCGCGGATGATCTTCGCGGACGTCAATCCGCTCGATTTTTCTCGCTGACATGTCGTTGCAAAGGGGGACCTTCAGATGAGCGGCTTTATGCAGACGCTGAAAATTCAGCGCTGGGACGATCACCGATACTATCACCACAGCCTGGTCAACCAATCGCTTCATTTATTGAGCGCGACCAGCTTCGTTCTCACATACTTTTTACTGTTCTGGGATCCGGCGATAGCTGCCTTGATCGGATGGATCGTGTCGATGACCAGCCGCCAGATCGGGCATTTCTTCTTTGAGCCGAAGGGCTACGATGCGGTAAACGACGCCACTCACGAATACAAAGAAGAGGTCAAGGTCGGCTACAACCTCCGCCGCAAGGCCGTGTTGCTTTCGATTTGGGCATTATCTCCGCTGCCGCTGTACTTCAAGCCGACTTTTTTCGGGATGATCCGGCCGTGGGAAAGCGCATTCGGGTTTGTCCATCAGATCGGAATGTGCTGGCTGTTTATCGGGGTGGCCGGAGTAATTCTGCGATCCATTCAGTTGTTCTTTATCAGGGACCTGCAAACCGGAGTGGTTTGGGCTGTCAAAATCCTGACTGACCCGTTTCACGACATCAAACTTTATTACAAGGCGCCGTACCATTTGCTGCGCGGCGATCTCGAGGACGACGAATTGGCGCTAGGCCACAGCCACTGAGGACTAAAGACGCATCCGTCAGGTTGGAGCGCCGTTCACCCTGGCGCGCGCCCGGCCCGCTGCGGCGAGAACCGATGATCCAACATCTCGCGCAGGATCCGACGCTTGATTTTTCGGTTGCTGGCGAGCGGATCGTCCCACCACCAGCCGCCCCGCTGCATCGCTTCGGCGGCGGCGACGAAGCGGTCGGCGACCGCCTGGTAATCGGCTTCCGTGTAATTCAGGCTGAAAATGAGCCTGCCGGTGCCGACCCAACTCAGCGCCAAGCCTTCCGCCCGCAGATAGTATTGGAACATCCAGTTATAGGCGGAAGGCCGCGTATAGCAAATCGTCCAGATCGACGACAGGTTTCTCACCTGCGCCGGCAAACCGGCATCGCGCAGACGCCGATTGAGCGCTGCGGCACGGCGGTCCCAAATTTCATCGAGGTCGCGGTAGAGCGCGCAAACCGCCGGTTCTTCGAGGCGTCGCAGAAATTCATTCGCCGCTGCCATGACGTAGGGATGCGAGTTGAATGTGCCGCGGGCAAAGCAGATATCCGCCGGTCGATCCTCACTGAATCGTTTCATCAGGTGCTTGCGCCCGCACACGGCGCCGATCGGCAAGCCGCCGCCGAGGGTCTTGCCGTAGGTGACGAGATCTGCCCGGACGCCGAAATAATCCTGCGCGCCTCCCGGTGCGAGGCGGAACCCGACAAAGACCTCGTCGAAGATCAAAACGATGCCGCGCTCGGTGCAAACCGAGCGGAGTTGCTTCAGCCAATCGGAATAGGCCGTGCGATCGAGGTGCGCCTGCCTGGTGCTGTCGACCAAGGTCGAATCGGCTGGCGCACCGCTGTTTGGGTGCATGATCTGCACCGGGTTGACGAGGACGCAGGCGATGTCGCGCCGGCTGCGCAGCACGCGCAACGAGGCCTCGGACATGTCCTTCAAGGTGTAAGTTTCGTGCGTCGGCACCGGATTGCCGACGCCCGGCTGCACATCGCCCCACCAGCCGTGATACGCACCACAAAAGCGCACCAAGTGGGAACGCCTCGTATGGTAGCGCGCAAGCCTGACCGCCTGCATGACGGCCTCTGTTCCGGACATGTGAAACGAAACCTCGTCCATGCCCGACACGCGTGCGAGGCGCGCGGCGTTGTCGGCGACCAGCGGATGGTAGGAGCCCAATACCGGGCCGAGCGCATGCACGCGCTCGATGCCTCGATCGATGCATTCCTTGTAGAAATCGTAGCCGAACAGATTGACGCCGTAAGAGCCGGTAAGATCGTAAAAGGTGTTTCCGTCGAGATCGGTCGTCGTGACCCCGGACGACGATTGCAGAAACGCGCCGATCGGCAAGTGCCGGCGCACATATCTGCTGAACTGAAACGGGACGCGATACGCCTCGGTGAACTGCAGATCCGAGATCAGCTCGGTGGCCTCGGCCGTCAGCCGCAATGTGCCGGCATATCGTTTGCTGTAGAGCTCCGCGAGCCGCGCAAAATCGGCGCACCGCTGCGCGACAATGACGTCGGGTGCTGCGTCGGCCTTGAATATCTGCGTCTCGTCATATTGGTAGAATGGTATCAACGACGCTACAAACCGGGCGATTCGCGCATGCCCGGCAAGCGATCTGTGCTTTGCCTTCGACAGCTCCAGCCGCGCCTTCAGGCCGACCGCCGACACAGCCAAACCCATGGCGCCCAGGCTGTAAGCAGCGGCGGTGGTGATTGCCGCCTCCATGAACGCAGTCATTATTCCATGATTTTTTCAAAAATATGACAATGCGAGCGGCATCCGCCAAAACCCCGCTGCGGGAGGATATCAGTTTTCTGCTGTCGAACCGTATCCCGCATCAGCTGGCGAATCGGTTTCTGGGCTGGTTCAGTCAAATCGAGGCACCGCTGCTGGCGCGAGTCTCGATTGCGATCTGGCGGCTGTTCGCCGATCTCGACCTGAGCGAATCGCAAACGCAGCGCTTCACGAGCTTGCACGCCTGCTTCACACGAGCGCTGAAACCCGGCGCGCGTCCCGTCGACCCCGACCCGCATATTTTAACCAGCCCCTGTGATGGAATTATCGGCGCCTGCGGACGGATCGACCGCAACGAGCTGATCCAGGCCAAGGGATCTCCTTACACATTGCAGGATCTGCTGATCGACCCGCAGCTCGTCGAACTCTATCCCGATGGCCAATACGTCACGTTGCGGCTGACGCCCAGCATGTACCATCGCTTCCATGCGCCATACGACTGCACCGTCGACAAGGTCACCTATATTTCCGGCGATTCGTGGAACGTCAATCCGATCGCGCTCGACCGCATTGCCAAATTGTTCTGCAAGAATGAGCGCGCAGTCATTCGCACGACGCTTCGCCCCTCCGATATCGTGATTACCCTGGTGCCAGTGGCCGCGATTCTCGTCGCCAGCATCCGCCTGCATTTTTTGGACGTCCTGTTGAACATGCAATACCGGGGGGAAGCCGAAATTCCCTGCCGGGCCTCCTTCAGCAAAGGGCAGGAGATGGGATGGTTCCAACACGGGTCGACCATCATCGTATTTGCACCAAAGGGCGTCACCCTTTGCGGCTCGGTGCAGCAGGGTGCGGTCATCCGCATGGGAAGGCCGCTGATGCGGCTGCCGTCCTGAGCGCGACGGGCGCGATGCGAATACTGATCGCTACCGACGCTTGGTCACCGCAGGTCAACGGGGTCGTGAGGAGCCTGCAGTCTCTCGCCGCCAGTGCCCGGAAGCTGGGTGCCGAGATCGAGTTTCTGACGCCGGAAGGCTTTCGGACCTTTCCGTTGCCGACCTATCCGAGCATTCGCTGCGGCATCCCGACCTGGCGAGAAATCGCGCGCCGGATTGAGCTTGCGGCACCCGATGCACTGCATATCGCCACAGAAGGACCGATCGGGCAGATCGTGCGGCGCTATTGTCTCGCGCGAAACATGTCCTTTACGACTAGCTACATGACCCGCTTCCCTGAATACGTTTCGGCGCGGATGCCGGTCCCGCTGTCATGGAGCTACGCGCTGCTGCGCCGCTTTCACTCGGCCGCCGCGGTGACGATGGTCTCAACCCGATCGTTACTCGAGGAGCTCGGCAATCGGGGCTTTGCGCATCTGGCGATGTGGACGCGCGGCGTCGATACCGACCTCTTCCGCCCCGAGCGCGCCGCGGCATTCGATCTGCCCCGCCCAATCTTCGTCAGCGTCGGCCGCGTCGCGGTGGAAAAGAACCTCGCGGCATTCCTGGCGCTCGATCTGCCCGGCTCGAAGGTCGTCATCGGCGACGGGCCGCAGGCGGACGAGCTGCAACGCCGCTTCCCAAGCGCTCACTTTCTCGGTCAGATGGAAGGGGAAACCTTAGCGGCCCATATCGCGGCGGCAGACGTGTTCGTGTTTCCCAGCCAAACCGACACATTCGGCATCGTTCAGCTCGAGGCATTGGCCTGCGGCGTGCCGGTTGCCGCGTACCCTGTTCCGGGACCACAGGACGTGATTGGGAGCAATCCGGTCGGCGTGCTCGACAAGGATCTCAGATCTGCCTGCCTCGAGGCTCTGACGGTTTCGCGCGCGGCCTGCCGCGCGTTTGCGCTGACCCAATCCTGGGAACGCAGCGCGCTGCAGTTCATTTCGCATTGTCGGCCATGCCGGCACTTGGCCGCGGCATGAACTTATCGCCCGAGACAACGGTTCAAAGCCGAGCGCTGCCGAACTGAGCGCCCCCCGCATGCCACCAGACCGGTTCGCGGAAGCTCCGCGGGGCCGCCAGCCAGGAAATCTTCACTACCCCTCACGATAACCGACGAGAAGTTGGTCAACCTGGAGATCACTTGGTGGCAACCGCCGAGTTTCCCGCAGACGGGCGCTTGATAGTGGCATCGAAGGTGTGCCACGGTCCCACACCTTTGCGGATCACTGGCCCATCCGCCATGGGCGGGTGATGCGGTATTTGGATGGCGAGGATCGTCATGTGCCGTAACATCAAGACGCTGCATAACTTCAAGCCACCCGCCACAGATGACGAGATCCGAGCATCTTCCCTACAATTCGTTCGGAAGCTGAGCGGCTTTACGCGGCCCTCCAAAGCGAACCAGCTCGCTTTCGACCGGGCCGTGGACCGGGTGGCCGATGCGGCGCACGAGCTGCTCGCCTCTCTCGTCACCAACGCTCCGCCCCGCGATCGCCAAATCGAGGCGTCAAGGGCCCAGGCCAGGGCAGCTGACCGCTTCCGTGCGCCCGACCCGACCTAGCCGGCCATTGGGGCGGCGCGCGCATTAAATGCCTCATCCTGGAGGCGTATCGCGAAGCGAGGCCGCGAAGGACGCAGGACATTCTCCAGCCCTACGGCATTCTTTCCCAGCCTCAAAAGCGTAGCGCATTCCTCCTGGACCGCGGTAAGGGTATCGGTCAGGCGCTTGGCGGATAGGAGGGAATATGGACGGCACCACGCAGCTGCTCGAAAGCGACCGGCGCTATCTCGTTCATCCGCTGCACCATCCCGATGACCACCGACAGCCGCTGGTCGTTGTCGAGGGGAAGGGCGCGATATTGCGCGATGCCGAGGGCCGCGACTACATCGACGGGCTGTCCGGACTGTGGAACGTCAACATCGGCCACGGCCGTGGTGAGCTGGCGGATGCGGCGAGCGCGCAGATGCGCCGCATCGCTTTCGCCTCAGCTTATATTGGCGCCACCAACGAGCCGGCGGTGCGTCTCGCCGAGAAGATCGTCGGCCACGCCTATCCGAGTTCCGCCGCCGTTTATTTCACGACCGCGGGCGCCGAATCGAATGAATCCTCGTTCAAATTCGCGCGATATTACTGGAAGGTCAAAGACCAGCCGCAGAAAACCAAGATCATCTCGCGCATCCATGCTTATCACGGCGTGACGATGGCCGCGATGAGCGCCACCGGCATGGCGGCCTATCACAAGATGTTCGGGCCGCTCGTCCCCGGTTTCATCCAGGTCGCGCCGCCTTATGCGTATCGCTGGACGGGTAACGAGGAGCCGGGGGCCGCCGCCGCCGATGCGGTCGAGAAGGCGATCCTTGCGGAGGGGCCCGATACTGTTGCGGCGGTCATTGCCGAGCCGGTGATGGGGGCGGGAGGCGTTATCGTGCCGCCGCCGTCTTATTTCCCACGGTTGCGCGAAATCTGCGACCGCCACGATGTCCTACTGATCGCGGACGAGGTGATCACCGGTTTTGGCCGAACCGGCAAATGGTTCGCGCTCGGCCATTGGGGCGTCGAGCCGGACCTCGTCTCCTTTGCCAAGGGAGTGACCAGCGGCTATCTGCCGTTGGGCGGCGTGATCGCGTCGAAACGAGTGCACGAGGCGATCGAGAGCGCGCCCGCCGACCGCAAATTCATGCATGCGGCGACCTATTCCGGCCACCCGGTCTGCTGCGCGGTGGGCTTGCGCAATGTGGAGATCCTCGAAAGCGAGGGGCTCGTCGAGCGCGCGGCGGAAATGGGCCGAAGACTGCTCGCCGGGCTCGAGGGGTTACGCGACTTGCCGGTCGTCGGCGATGTGCGCGGGCTCGGCATGATGTGCGGCGTCGAGCTGGTGACCAACCGAAACACCAAAGCTCCGGCGCTCGGGCTCGGAGGCCGCTTCACGCGCGAGGCGCTGGCACGCGGGCTGCTCCCGCGCATTCGCGCAGGCAGCGCCGATCCGCCGATCGGCGACACGATTTGCCTCGCCCCGCCGCTGATGACCCCGCCCGAGGTGCTCGACCGCATCCCGCAGATCTTGCGCGAGGCAATCGCCGCAGCGACGCGCTAATTCCGGGGAGACTCTCGAGCAAACTTGCGAGATTACGCCACCCGATCACCTTGCTTGATCTCGACCGTACGGTTGTCGACGGCGGGCAGCATGCGGGCGGGATCGCGGGTCACGACGACATCGAGCACGGTCGGGCGGGTGCGCTCGGCGAGGCCGGCCTGGAGCGCGTCGCCGAGCCGGTCCGGATCCTCTATCCGGATGCCGTTAGAGCCCATCGCGCGCGCGATTGCGGCATAATCCATCTCCACGAGGTCGGAGGATTGATAGCGCCCGCGAAAGATGGCGTGCTGCAACGCCTTGACGTAACCCGAGGCGGCATTGTTGACGACGACGATCGTTAGCCCGATGCCGGCGCGCCGGGCGGTTTCGAGTTCCCCGAGCATCATGTTGAACCCGCCGTCCCCGGTAATCGCCACGGTCGGGGTGGACGGAGCGGCTAAGGCCGCCCCGATCCCGCCGGGCAGCCCGTAGCCGATCGACGCCAGGCCGCGATCCGGGATGAAGTGCCGCCCGGGCGATTTCGTGTCGTAAAGCAGTCCGGTCCAGTGGCCGGCAAACCCGCCATCGGCGACGAGGATGCTGTCCGCCGGCAATGCCTTGTTGAGCTCGGTGCAGAGCCGGGCCATGTGGATCGGCCGCTCCTCCGAGTGGAGGCGCGCCGCCGCCTCGTCGCGCCATGACGCCATCCGGGAGGGGATCTCTGCGACATAATCGGCGCGCGCCGCCCGCGCGCGCTTCGCCTCGTCGGCAAGCGCCTCGGCGAGATCCTCCATCCCGGCCCTCGCGTCACCCCACAGCGCCGCATCTGCCGTCCGGCACCGGCCGATCTCCTCAGCGACGATGTCGAGATGGATCAGCGGGATTGTTTCCGGCGGCAACACATAGCGCTTCGTCGCAATCTCGCCGAGCTTGCATCCGACCACGACGAGACAGTCCGACGCCTCGATCAATTCGTTGGCGATGCGCGAATAACGGCCGAAGAGCCCGACCGAAAGCGGATGTGTACAGGTGATGCCGCCCTTGCCGCTCATCGTATGCGCGACCGGGATCGACTGAGCCTCGGCAAAACCGAGCAACGCGTCGTATCCCGCCGAGAGGTGAATACCGCCGCCAACCAGGATCAGCGGGCGTTTGGCGCGGGCGATCAGCGCGGCGGCGCGGGAGATGTCAGCCCGATCTGGCCGGGTGCGCCGGGCGGGCACGCTCAATGTCGACGGGTCGATCGCAAAATCTTCGGCAGTGAAGTCGTGCTCGCCGTGGCAGACATCCTCCGGAACGTCGAGCAGCACCGGGCCCGGCCGGCCGGAGGTCGCCACCGCAAAAGCGCGGCGCAGCAGCTCGGGGACGCGGCTCGTCATCTCGACCCGGATCAGCTCCTTGACCGCGGGCCGCAAGATTTCGGCTTGTCGGCATTCCTGCGTCATGTTCTTCCAGGAATGCGCGCGGTTGGTGTCGCCTGCCAGCGCAATGATCGGGACGCCGGCGTTGAGGCTCTCGATGAGGCCGGTCACCAGGTTGGTGGCGCCGGGGCCGAGCGTACCGTCGCACACACCGGGGCGGTTGGTTACCCGCGCATAGGCGTCCGCTGCAAAGGCGCCGCACCGCTCGTCATTGATCAGAAAATGCCGCATGCCGAGCTGCGCCAGCGCGTCGTAAAACGGCAGCAGCTGAAAACCGCCCATCCCGAACATCGGTCCGACCTCGGCGAGGCGCAGCATCTCGGCGAGCGCTCGCCCGCCGTTCATGCGGCCTGTCGGTCGGTTGCTGACGGGCACTGGGTCTGTCATGCGTTCCTCCCTGGTTCTGCCGCGGTGCGGCGGACAATTTCGACAAACTCGCGGGCGGTCATCCCCAGCCCGGGCCCCAGCGCAGCGGCACGCTGGTTTACGCGCGTCAGAATACCGTCTTCGTAGGTCGAACGGGCATCGCCGATCCGGGCGCTCGTTGCCGCCACCGTCCCCGCGGCAATGCCGCGACCGTCGAGCGCCGGCAGCCTTGTGACGCCAGCCTCGTCTATCCCGATCCCAGCATCATTGAACAAGGCAGCGAACGCATCGATTTTGAGCGCAGTCTCGGGCCTGCCGCCGAGAAGCCCGCCGTGAGAGCCGGTCACAACAATTGTCCCGACCTGCGCGGCGCCGACCAGAGAGGCAGAGTCGAGCGCCCAGGCGACGGGTGCCTCGGCGATCAGCAGAAAGGCGGCTTCGAGAGCCGGGGGAGGCTCGCGCAGGCTCGGGCCGGTTTGCTGCAGCGCCGCCGCGGCCTCTCGGCAGGCCATGCCCGGGTGGCAGCCGAGCGCGATCGCGGGCGAGTTCGCGTGAGTGATGATGCCGCGCGCCATCATGTCGGACCCGTCTCCGATGCGCGCCGTTTCATGCCCGACTGCGGCAGCCGGTATGCCGAGCCCGGCCAGATAATCGAGCCCGGCAATGCCGGCTTGGTCCCGCCCGACCCCGGCATCGTTGAAGACAGCTGCCGCAACGCGCAGCTTTGCCGCCAAATAGGCGGCATAAATGCCGCCGTGCGAACCGTTGACGGCAACCGCTCCGGCCGCGTCAGTTCCAACACGGGTGATGCTGTCGGCGATGAGCACCGGCGCAAGCTGTGTGACAGGCAAGGCTCTCCTCCGCCAAAGAGTGGGCTGTAGATCATGCCGCGAGGACGCGGCGAAGAACAGTCATCACCGAGAGTCGGCCAGTTGGCGATGTCGATCTCGCATCGGCGGCCGTGAGCCGCGGCAACGTGTCGGACACATTCGCCGTCGCCGCTCGTTAGCGTGCTGAATAACCCTCGTCCCGGAGATTGCGATGACGAACGGGTCTG
>Ga0308309_10002745_pt1 | contig 10488 bp, 7 predicted proteins | sample HubBroMetageWFT5_FD_192491 | JGI IMG/M metagenome (GOLD analysis project Ga0308309, IMG submission 192491) | Warmed and freeze-thawed soil microbial communities from the Hubbard Brook experimental Forest, New Hampshire - Hubbard Brook CCASE Soil... | ecosystem: Environmental > Terrestrial > Soil... | reverse complement strand
ATAGATACGGCGGTCGCCGCGTCCGGTGCGTTTTCTTCCAGCGCCCAGCCGGCGTAATACACCGCCGAACGGGAGCTCTCGGTTTCCAGATACATATCCGCGCACTGGTGCTGGACAGCCTGGAAAATTCCAATGGGTTTCCCGAACTGTTTTCGGGTCTTGGCATATTCGACTGTGATATCGAGTGTCCGTTGCATGCCGCCGACCAGTTCAGCGGCCAGAGCAGCGGTGGCGATGTCCAAAGCCCGAGGGAGATTTAAGTGGGAGCCAAGTTCCTCCGCTGGCGTGTTGTTGAATTCGACGACGTAGAGCTTTCGCGTAAGATCCATTCCGGACATGGGAGATATCTTCAGGCCGCGAGCCTTGGAGTCCACAACGAACACGCCGTTGCGTGCAACCACGATAATGAAGTCGGCGACAGCGGCATCCGAGACAAAGAGCTTTTCGCCAGTGAGCTTCCCGTTGGTTGCACTGAGTTGAACATCCCGCGGGTTCCAGCTTGCGCCGGCTTCCAGAATGGCAACGGTCGACCGTACTTCTCCTTTGCAGATGGGCTCGAGATATTTTTCCTTGTGCTCGGGCGTACCCACGGCATCCAAAACAGATCCCGCCAGAACGACAGTCGAGAAAAATGGACCGGGCAAAAGAGCGCGACCCGCCTCTTCCATCAGCAGCATGAGTTCTACTTTGCCCAGACCTACTCCGCCGTACGCCTCCGGATAAATGATGCCGGTGTATCCCTGGTCGGTAAGCTTGGACCAAAGCACGGCGTCGTATGCGGCATCTGTTTCCATCAGGCGTCGCATCTCCGCGCTGGGGCACTCACCAGCGAAAAATTTGCGCGCGCTGTTTTTCAGAAATTCCTGGCTCTCCGTCAAACCGAATTGCATGGCGTATCCTTTAATAGCTTCTGGGCAGGCCCAAAACGAAATGTCCAATGATGTTTCGTTGTACCTCGGAAGTGCCGGCTTCGATAGTATTCCCACGGGTTCGCAGGTACCCATACGACCAAATCCCGTTGTCGATCGCCCGCGGGTCGCCAGCCAGCAATTGGCCGTAAGAACCAAGCAACTCCTGAGCGATTTGCTGGAGACGCTGGTTGAGCTCGCTCCAGAAAATTTTCTGGATGGATCCCTCCGGCCCCGGAACACCCGTGGCGGTGATGCGGCTGAAAGCACGCATCTGATTGAAGCGCATGATCTCAATCTCCGCGGTGCACTGCGCGAGCTTCTGGCGGATGAGGGGATCTTCGGCTGCGGGCCGCCCATTACGCTGGACAGTGCGTGAGAGTTCGATGAGACGCGTGATGAAACGCTTGAAGCTAAGGTGCAGGCGAGCTCCGTACGAACCGCGCTCATACATCAGCGTACTCATCGCCACATTCCATCCGTCATTCACTTTGCCAAGAATATTTTCAACCGGGACGCGCACATCGCGAAAGAACAGCTCGCTGAATTCGGACTCGCCGGTCATCTGGCGCAGGGGACGAACTTCAACGCCCGGCGATTTCATATCCACGAGGAGAACGGTCAGTCCTTTATGCTTGGCGACGCTGGCATCGGTGCGGACGACGAGTTCGCACCAGGCGCCAAACGAGCCGTAGCTTGTCCACACTTTTTGACCGTTCACGATGTAGTGATCGCCGTCCAGCCGCGCTTCCGTCTGCAAACCGGCGAGATCGGAACCCGCATTCGGCTCCGAAAAGCCCTGGCACCAGATCTCTTCGGCGCTCAGTATTTTGGGAATGTAGCGCTTCTTTTGCGCTTCCGTTCCACAGGCGATGATGGTGGGTCCAATCAGGCCCAAACCCAGCGCGTTGACCAAGGGCGGCGCTTCAACGCGCGCCATCTCCTCCCAAAAGAGCGCTTGCTGCATCAGTGTGGCGCTGCGGCCCCCGTATTCCTTGGGCCACGAAACTGCTGCCCAGCGGCCTTCATGGAGCTTTCGCTGCCAGGCGCGCAGGTAGGGGAACGATTCCTCGAGCGGCTTTTCGCGCCATTCATTCCAGTCCTTTGGCACGTTTACAGCGAGCCACGCGCGGAGTTCATCGCGGAATGTCAACTCCTCGGCGGTTAAGTTTAGGTCCATGGACAGAACTCCTTCGTTCTACCGGTTCCGGGTTACGCTCCACAGGTTTGAACTTAATGCGAAGCAAATCTCGCCGCAAGAAATCTGCTCAAGCGCCGCTCTTTCTCCCCACAAAGTCCGGGCGAATCGTGTCCGCGCCGTGCCAATATTTCTTGCGGAGATCCTTTTTCAGAATTTTCCCGGTGGCGGTTTTGGGCAAATTTTCCACGAATTCAAAGGAACGCGGGCACTTGTAGTGCGCCAGGCGTGAACGACAGAACTTGATGAGCTCAGCCTCCGTGGCGCAGGCATTTGGCTTTAAGACCACCAGGGCTTTGGGAACCTCGCCCCACTTCTCGTCGGGAACCGGAATCACCCCGGCCTCCAAGACCGACGGGTGCGCGAGGATGGCCTTCTCCAGTTCGAGAGAGGAGATGTTCTCTCCCCCGCTGACGATGATGTCTTTCTTGCGATCGACAACGAGCAGGTAGCCGTCTTCGTTGACCGTTGCCATGTCTCCCGTGTGGAACCAACCGCCGCGCAAGGCCTCGGCGGAAGCACTTGGCTGCCGCCAGTATCCCTCCATCACGCCATCGCCTCGCGCAATGATCTCGCCGATGGTCAGCCCGTCGCGCGGCACGTCGTTGTCATTCGCATCCACCACGCGCAACTCCACGCCGGGAATCGCATATCCAGTCATCGCTTGTCCCACGAAGCGCTGCTCGCCTTGCCATCCAAGTTCGGGCTTTATCGGTGAGAGTGAAAGTGCCGGTGAAGTTTCCGTCAGGCCGTATCCCGAGTAGCACTCGCAACCGAGTTTTTCTTCAACCTCGCGAATGAGAGTTGGAGAAGACGCGGCGCCGCCGATAACAATGCGCCGCAGGCTGCTCAAGTTGTACTTGGGGCGCTCCGGACAATTCACCAGCGCTGTGGCCATGATGGGAACGAGACTGCAGGAATGAACTGCTTCTTTTTCAATGAGACGAAAGACTTCCGTGGTCTCGAAGCGCTGCATCATCACATGCTTGCCGCCGAGCAAGGTGAGAAAATGCGCCACGCCCCAGCCATTGGCGTGGAAGAGGGGTATGGTGTGCAGTTCGACGGCCCCGCTTTCGATGTGGAATCCCAGGCAAACATGCACCGCGTGGAGATAGACATTTCTGTGCGTCAGCATCACGCCTTTGGGATTGGCGCTGGTTCCGCTGGTATAGAAAAGCTCGGCTAGCCCGTTTTCATCAATAGCGGCGATGTCGGCGCGATACGGTGCGGCCTCCCTAAGAAGGTCTTCGTAACTACGCGGAGATAGCCAGTCCGCCTCTGGAGTGCCTTCGAGCAGGCAGATCATTTTTACCGAAGGAATTTCCTTGTGGAAAGATTCAACCAATCCAAGGAGCTGCTTTTCAACGAAAAGAATTGTTGCCCCGGCGTCGTTCAAAATGTAAGCAAGTTCGTTCGGGGCGAGCCGAATGTTCAACGGCAGCAATACGGCGCCGGCTTCCAGAACTCCGTAATAGGCTTCGAGCAGGCGGTGGCAATTTGTGCTGAGGAAAGCGACACGGTCGCCAGGTTGGATGCCAGCCTGCCGCAGGGCTCCCGCAAGGCGCCGCGCGCGATCGGCAAACTCCGCGTACGTAAATCTGTCCTGATTGCAGACCACTGCGGTCCTGCGGGAGTATTGCTGCTCCGCGTAGCGAAGGAACCGCAAAGGGGTAAGGGGAATGTTCATGGCGTGCCTCGCCTGGATCAGGCGGATTGACCTCCATCGACCACAAGAATGTTTCCGGTCACAAAATTCGACGCATCGGAAGCCAGAAGAACAACGGCTCCCTTCAAATCATCCGGCCCGCCAAAGCGGCCCGCGGGTATGCCTGCCAACAGCATTTCCTTATTCCGCTCGATGACTTTCCCCGACATATCGGTCGGGAACCAGCCGGGCGCAATGGCATTTACCTGTATGTTGTGCATGCCCCACTTGCACGCCAGGTCTTTCGTGAAAATAATCACGCCTCCCTTGCTGGCGCTGTAGCCGATGGCGGAGAAACTTGGCGGGGAACCACGCAGCCCGGCAACGGAGGCGATATTGATGATTTTTCCGCGGCGCTGCGCAATCATGACCTTGCCCACGGCCTGGGAAAAAAGAAATGTTCCGGTCAAATTGGTTTCGATCACTTTGTTCCAATGCTCGAGCATCATCGCCTCCACAGGCGCCCCCCAGGAAGTGCCCGCATTGTTGATGAGAATGTCGATGCGCCCAAAGTGCTTCACCGAGGCGTCCGCCACCGCTTGAATGCTGGCGGGATCCTTGACATCGCAGCCGAGTGCGAGAACTTCGACGCCAAGCTTTTGCAGTTCCCAGGCCGCCTCCAGACAGCGCTCTTTCTTTCGCGCGCAGAGAACCAGCTTCGCCCCCATCTCTGCCAAGCCTTCCGCCATTTGCCGACCAAGCCCAACGGATCCCCCGGTAACGATGGCTACGCGTCCTGAAAGGTCAAAGAGTTTCTTAACGTTCACCGGGGAATCCTCGACTGGGTTGCCGCGAAGTTTTTCAATCGTCGTCCCTGACCTTGTCGTCGGCATCGAACGGCCGCAGGTATTGGTTGGGATGGAACTCTACGAAGGCCGGGGCGACGGGAACAATCCCTCCGCTGGGAGCCGCAAAAATATTGAAATTGGGACCAAGCGCTTCCGCCGCATTGTTGAGATCCGTCACCTCCAGGGGGCCCCATCGGCCGGTGTCCAGCCGGTTTAGAAGCGCTTTCACCGCGGCAATCGTTTCCGCCGGAGTGAAAGCGCAATGGCCGGCGCGCGAAATAAACCTGCGGCGCAGGAATCGCTCGTTGCCTTCTTCGCCCACAACGTCCCGGTACGCGCTTTCATTCTGCACGACCACCAAACCGTCGCCAGTGGTGTGCAGGGTCAGAACCGGGATGTGAATTTCGCCGTCGTAGGTGATGTTTTCCTTCAGGTAGTTCGCGGCCGGCGAGTAGGCGCTGATGCGTGTGGTTTCGTTCAGGATTTTGAGATCGGCATCGAGATCCAGCCCGGCCTGCGCGTAAAGCGCACGAACTTCGGCGGCATTCGCCGAGTGCTCAAATTGCACCCGGTAGTCCACGCCAGTATTCCAGGAGGGATTGCCCTGGGCGCGGAACTCGAGTTCCGCGCGAAACGCAAACGCAAAAGGGAAGTCCACATTAGCGGCCCAGAGAAATTGGTTCATCTGCTGATCGGCGAAATCCGTGGGAGCGGGCTCGGGCGAAAGCGGCGTGAACCAGCCCGGCGTATCGCCCAGCGCGGCCACCAGCGACAGTCGGGCCCTGCCCTGCGCCGTCCCAGCGGCTGCGGCCAGTATTCCCTCGGCAAGATTCAGATTGGCCACGGGATCGGTGATGTTGACGAGCTGCAGGCCGGAGCCGGGACCGAGCAGGGTCTTGAATGCGAAAGCCGAATCGAGCGCCGTATTCCACGTGGCAATGCCGCCGGAAAGCACGCCGCACATCGGGAGCGCGGCATCAAAACGATCCGGATAGCGCTGGATGAGCCCCGCGGTAATCATACCGCCGAGGGAGTGGCCCCAGGCGATTGTTCGAGTGGGCTTGCCAACCGCTTGCGTGAAGATGTCAAGCACGGCGATCTGGTCCGGCAGAGCTTGCTGAAGAGCCCAACCCGTAGTGGCGTAGGAAGAGCCCGCAAGAGCAAACCCGCTCGCCAGCATGAAGAAACGCGTGGCAGGGTCGCCGACATCCATTGCAGGGTTGTTCTTGCTACCCGGGACCACGTACCCGTGGCTATAGAGGAAAAGTATCCCGTTCCAGTTAGCAGGGACCTCGATGAGGTAGGTGGCGCCGTCGGGCAGGCTTCCCCTTTGCGTGACCACTCCGGCTTGCGCCGAAGCGCGCCCGGGAATGACCAGCAGCGCCGCAACGACCGCCAAAGACAATAGAAAATACTTCATGTATTGCCGCATAATGCTTCTCCCTCGCCAGATTTTGGCGTGGTCGTTGGCGCGGGACGCCCACCTGTGCGATGGAACGCTATCGACCAGCATAGAAAACCAATTCCCTTCCCGGCCGGGACACGCGGGGATTTTTCAACCCGCTTCAGAACGTCAACCGCACCCCCAGCTGAATTTGGCGCTTTGGAAAGGCCGACGTGAACGCAAGTGGCGTGCTCGGCGTAATCGTCGTGAAGTTGGGCACGATGCCATGGACATTGAACGTGGTGTGCCCGCCTCCACCGAGGGCCGCGGGAAGTCCGAACACTGGTCCTACTTCGTTGTTCACGCTGGCGTAGTTCGTGTGGTTGGCCAGGTTGAATCCTTCCGCCGTTAACACGAGATTCGCCTTTTCGCCCACTTTGTGCCGCCAGCTCAACCGCATATCGAAATCGTAGTAGTCCGGGCCGAGGCCGCTGTCGCGCGGAGCCCCGAAGGGACGTTCGTTGGTAATGTGATTATTCCCATTGATCGCCCCCCCGGCCAGGAGATTGAAGGGCAATCCGCTGTGGTACGTGAAAATCGGGCTGAGCTGGAATCCCGAAAGGATAGCCTGCTTCCACGGGCTGTCGAACACCCCGGCAATCACCACCTTGTGCCGTTGGTCAAATTCGGAAAGACCGCGATCCATCGAGAGGTCGGTGGGGTCTTGCGGTCCATAGTCTGTGTTGAAGTCGGTGGAAGTGTCGAAGCCTTTGCTGAAGGTGTAATTGCCAAAGAGCGTGAAGCGGTTATTGAACCGCTCTTTGACTTCCAGGATGAATGCCTCGTAGAGCGCAGAGGCCGCGGACGTGTATTGATTGTTCTGGACGATAAGGGGATTCACAAAGCACTTAAATGGATTGGGCGCGCAGGGCAAGCCTTCGGCGCCGCCGAGCGGGTCGGTGGCTGCTGCCAGATTCCAGTTCTTGTAGGTATAGGTTCCCCCGTTGGCGAGCGGAATCGTGCTGGTCGGGGTTGTGGGCAGAAGATTCGTGTCGATGGCCACCGGAAGTCGCAGCGTGTGCGTATAGATTCCGCTGACAGAAACAGAAAGCCCCGGAATAATCTCGCGCTCAATTCCGATCGATGCCTGTTGCGAATAAGGAGGTTTATAGTTCGGTGGGTTGCTGAAGAGCACCGTCAGCGGCGAAAGCTGGCCGCTGTTCTGTACGAAGATGCCGAACGGAGCCACCGACGCGGGCGTGATGCATGCGCCATTAGGCACAGTCGGCTTGGTGCACTGGATCAAACCCTGGTTGAACAGCCCGGTAAAGACTTTACCGGCTGGCTGCAGGAATGGCAGTAAGCTGAAGCCGGGATCAATGTAAATGGAAATGTACCGGTTGCAGGGGCTGCTGCCCGTCCCTGGTACGATCACTCCTGGAGGACCGAACGCCGTTACTCCCACTCCACAAGTGTTCACCGCATTGTTCACCTGATCTGGAACTTGAGCCTTGTTGTTCTGGTTCTCCACTGTGGATTTATTCGCGTTCAGGACTCCCAAACTGAGGTCCACCTGGGGAATCTGGGCATCAATTGGCCCGTAAAAAATTCCGTAACCGCCACGAATGACCGTTTTGTGGTCTTTGAACGGGTCCCACGCGAACGATATGCGCGGAGACACGTCGCCGTAGTACGTGTTCAGGGGCTTGAACTGGCTATCGATCTCGTACCGGATACCGTAAGTTAGCTTAAAGGTTGAGGTGATGTTCCAAGCGTCCTGCAAGAAAAGGCCCGTCAATGGCCGGGTGTATGCCGGATAGTCGGCATTGCCAAAGCCCTGCTGGTACACCTGAGGCGCGCTCAACGAGGCTGCCTGCAACGAGTTGATGTTCGCTCCCTGGGTCGCGAGTCCGCAGGGATTTGGGTTTCCGGGCAGGAAACACAAGCTAACCGCGGCGCCGGGCAGTGGACCAAACACGAAACGTCCGGGGAAAAACGTGTGCGATTCGGAGTGATTTCCACGCAGAAGTACGTCCCCACCGAACTTGATGGTGTGGTGGCCGCGTACGAGCGATACATTGTCGGCAAATTCGTAGCGCCGAAGGATCGTGAAGTTGGGCAGAAAGATATTCGTCCCCAGATTATTCGCGAACCCCAGGATTTGCAGGCCAGCTTGCCCCGGCTCATTGGGAATCACGTTGAAGCTGTTGTAGTCGTACTGTACGCGGAGCTCATTCTCAGTGTTGGAGTTGAACGCGTGGTACCAGCTAGCTTGGGCGTTATTGTCATAGGTGTGGATCGAACTTCCCGCCGAAAAACCGGTGAGTGACTGCACGTCGGGGTTTTCCTCCAGGTCATGCCCGTACCGGTAACCAAAGCTCAGCTGGTTGCTGTCGTCGATGCGGTGATCGAGGCGAGCAGAAAACAGGTACTGGCGCGTGCTGTAGTTAAACAACCCTCCGTTGGTCTCCAACTGATTGATCAGATAGTTGTTGATCGCGGTTTGTGATGTGCCCGGGGTGCCGGTGACCGGGCTCACCGTTAACGCGTTCTGCAGCGCTCCCGCGCAGGTCTGCGCCGGCAGCAGGACGATGGGTGGACTGGAGGGGTTGCCGAAGCAGGGGACCATCGGATTGCCGGGGAGGTTCACCAAAGCGCTGACCACCGACTGTTGTGCAAACCTTGGATCGGCATTCTGGAAATTGACTGGCGCGCTCGCGGATGGGCCCTGGAATATGGAACTTTGCGTCAGCAAGGGCACCGCGTTCTCCGAGTCTTGTCGAAGGCCCTCAAAGGCCCCGTACAAAAACGTTTTGTCTTTCCTGATGGGACCACCCAACGAGCCGCCAAATTGTTGCCGCGACAAGGAGTTCTTGATCGGCTGGCCTTGCTCGGTGAACGAGAACGGGCCCCCGGGCTGCAGCGCCTGGCTGAACGCGAAGGGATCGCGCGCATCCATGCCGTCGCTTCGGAAATAGCCGAACAGCGAACCATGCACATCGTTGGTCCCGGACTTGGTGACGATGTTGATGGAAGCGCCGCTGGCGCCGCCCAGGTCTGCCCCGTAATTGCTACGGTTTACCTGGAATTCCTGAACGGCATCTTGGCTCACCGTAAGCCGTACGCCCCCCGAGTCGCCCGAGGCTTCACCACCGTCAACGGTAATGCTGTTCCCCCGCCCATTACTGCCATAAAACGAGAGTCCGCTTTGCGGCGTCTGTTTCACTCGAAAGTCCTGGTCGTCCGCCAGCCGCGTGGAATCAGACACGCCTGGCAGCAAGAGCGTAAACGTGAGGTAGTCGCGGCGATCAATGGGAAGATCCACGATGTAGTTCTGCGTTAACGTATTGGATTGGCTGCCTCTTTGCGTCTCCACCACCGGCGTCTCGCTCGTCACCACGATTTGTGCTGTGCCCGCCGCCACCCGCAGGTGAAAGTCCAGGATCAACGTCTGTCCAACGTTGAGCACCACATTTTTATGAGTCTCGGTCTGAAAACCAATTACCTGGACAGTCACGGTGTAAGCGGACGGCGGCAGCCCGGCCACCTCATAAAGGCCATCGCTCTCCGTCACTACGCTCCGGCTGATCCCCTTCTCGGGATCGGTTACTTCCACCGTGGCTTTGGGAACTGTTCCCCCGGCGGGATCCGTCACCATCCCTCGAATCTCTCCCGAAGTTCCGGTACCTTGAGCAAGCACCAGAGTATTTGCCGGAAACAACCACGCACATAGCGCAAAAGCGCTGGCTAGCAAGGTTGACCTCATAGATCCTCCTTGTAAATCGAAGGCATCACCGACTCTTTCTAAATTGGCTCAACTGCGCTGTGCTCCCCTAAACCCCTGTGCCCCTGAGACGGCCTCGACGGTTGTAACCGAACCCAATTGCGCTTTATTCCAGGTTGAGCAATTCGGATTGAGTTACAGGGGATGAGTTTTGCCATCCCAGAGATATTTAAGGACTCACTCCCCCTCGACGATTGCATCCAAAATTATGATAGTGCGTATCACATAATATTTACTAACGTCAAGACGATTCAGCAATTCGGCCCCGAATGGGCGTGAGCCTGCCACCCACGAACAACTTTGCTGAATTGGGGGATGGGTTTTGTAGCTGCGCACATCGCGGAGCGGTTGCTTCGTGGCGGCCCTCGGGTTCGAGGATTGTTTTATCGGGGAACTAACACCATCCGGCCATGGACTTGCCCATGCCTCAGTTGCTCAAGAACTTCATTCACCTGCGTCAGGGGACGGGTTGCAACTTCGCAGCGAACCTTTCCTGCTGCCGCCATCGCCAACAGTTCGCGCATATCCTGCCGCGTGCCGACTGAGGAAGCCTTGATGCGTATCTCGGATGCCGCCATCAGAATGGGCGGAAAGCATAGGGATTCAGAGGGCAAGCCGACGACAAGGAGAATCCCTCCGGGTCTTACCGAGGGAAATGCCGCGTCATAAGCTGCTCTTGCAGCGGAAGTCACAATCGCGGCATGGACTCCTCCCCTGCGTC
>Ga0308309_10002744_pt1 | contig 10491 bp, 7 predicted proteins | sample HubBroMetageWFT5_FD_192491 | JGI IMG/M metagenome (GOLD analysis project Ga0308309, IMG submission 192491) | Warmed and freeze-thawed soil microbial communities from the Hubbard Brook experimental Forest, New Hampshire - Hubbard Brook CCASE Soil... | ecosystem: Environmental > Terrestrial > Soil... | reverse complement strand
AGCGGCTTGTGTTCTTCTTCCTCGGCGCCATCGAAGAGCGAAAGCGATTGGCCTTTTTCGAACGAGCGATTGTACTGCTCGATATTGCGCACGCCGCGGGAGGCTAGCAGCTTCAGGCGCCGCTCCATTTCGCGCGTGGCGTTGCGCATCACGTTGGCTGCGACTTTCGGGTCGGTGACTACTGGGGCGAGCAGGTGTGGAATATCGGCGTAGAGGCCTAGCTCTACCTGCTTCGGGTCGATCAGGACCAGCTTCAATTCATCTGGCGTGGCTTTGAAGAGCATGCCCATCAGCAGGGAATTGATGAAGACGGATTTGCCGGTGCCGGTGGAACCGGCGATCAGCAGGTGCGGCATCTGGGTCAGGTCGCCGGCGCGGATGCGGCCGATCAGATCTTTGCCAAAGGGCAGGCTGAGTTTTGAGGGCGAGTGGCTGAACTCGGGCGACTCAATTACGTCGCGCAGAGCGATCGTCTCGCGATGGACGTTGGGAACTTCGATGCCTACTGTGGATTTGCCGGGGATGCGCTCGATCAGGATGGATTCGGCTTGCAGCGCGAGGCAGAGATCGTCGCTCAGGTTGGTGATTCGGCTGTATTTGATGCCGGCTTCGGGCTTGAATTCGAAGGTGGTGACCACCGGGCCCGGATTGATTTGGGTGATGTGGCCGCTGACGTCGAATTCCATGCACTTGGATTCGATGGCGCGGGCACGCTCTTTCAGTTCGTTTTCGTCCATTTTTTCGCCGCGCTCGGCATTCGAGAGCAGTGAGGGCGAAGGGAGTTTGTAGGTGGTCTTTCCCGTCGCGATTTTGGGCTCGGCAGATTTTTTCTTCGCGGGTGGCGGCGCGACGGATTCGTTTTCGTGGAATTTGATGACTGTGGGCGCGCGGCGAGCGTCATTGCGCGCTTCCTCGGCTTCGCGTTCTTCCTCTTCTTCTTCGTCGTCTACGGTGAGTTCTTTGGTGGAAACGCGCTGGCGGGGGACAGGCGGGCGTCCGGCGATTTTGATTTCTTCCACGCGTTTGCGCAGGCGATCGGATTCGCGGGTTTCGCGCCAGTCTTGCACGCGCGCCCAGAGCTGGCCGAGGTAGCCGTCATTCGCCATTGGTTTTTTCATCCACGCCCAAGCCGCTCGGAACGAAAAGCTGGTGGTGAGGAATAATGCGGTCAGAAAAGTGGTAGCAGCAACGAGTCCCGCGCCCCAAGGATTGAAAGCTGCGCGTAGGGATTGCGCGAGGATCGTTCCCAACATACCTCCGGCGGGTAGCGCGCTGCGGACTTCCGGCATGGGGAGCATAGCCAGCGCTGACGAGAGGGAAGCGAGCAGCATGGTGAAGCCGATTATTTTCGCAATCGGCGCGTCGAGCAGCTGGCTGCGGAACCACTTCATCGCTACCAGGAACATGCCTACGGGAAACAGAAACGCCGCGAAGCCGCAGAACTGAAAGAACAGATCGGCCGTGTGCGCGCCGACTGGGCCGATCCAGTTGCGCGCGGGGCCTGCGCCATACGGCGGGGCGGAGACGTTGAACGAAGCGTCATGCGGAGAGTAGGAGAGCAGGCTGAGAGCGAGAAGGACAGCGAGGCTGAGGCCAACGAAGCCGATCAGCTCGTTGAGACGCTTATTTTCTGTAGGTGTAATGATCCGCACGACGATTTCCCCTTTTTTCCCGTTGGCGCGGCGTCGCTCAGTTACAGCCGAATTATACGGCCAAAGCGGGTGACGTGGCGGCAATAGGTCGCCGAAGGATGCCGCTGTGAGGCGTCCTCTGGCTGAACGGCAACGACTGGGCACAAATAGGGGAAGGCCGCCGCGTAGAAAACCTGGGGAGCGCCGGCGCTAACGCGCAAAGCCCAAGTGGAGGAACGCGAGCAACAAAATGACTATACCAAAGGCAATCCGGTAGTAAATAAAGATTTTCAGTGTGCGTGTCTGCAAATACTTCAGGAAGAAAGCGATCACGATGAAGCCGACGACGGCCGAGACGGCGATGCTGGCGATGATCGTGGATTGCGGGATGTCGAGGGCTCCGGCGTGGTGCAGCTTCAATAGTTTCGGGACTTCTTTAGCTGCGGCTCCGGCGATTAGTGGAGTGGAAAGCAGGAACGAGAAGCGGGCGGCGGCGTCGCGCGTCATGCCGCGGAAGAGGCCGGTGGTGATGGTGATGCCGGAGCGCGATACTCCGGGAAACAGCGCGAGGGCTTGCGATGTGCCGATGGCTAGCGAATCTCCGAGTGAAGTTTGCTCGATGCGACGGGTGAGCCGGGCAGAATATTCGGCGTACCACATCAGCACGGCGATGGCGATCATGGCGCTGGCGATGGGAATGGGACTGCGAAGATTTTCTTCGATCCAGTGTTCGAAGAAAAATCCCACCAGGGCGCCGGGAATTGTGCCGGCCACCAGATACCAGAAGAGGCGCTGATTCTGCATGACCATTTGTTCGCTGGCGCGCTTGGGATAATGGAAGCCGAGGCCGCAGAGCGTCAGCTGAATCCATTCGCGGAAGAAATACAGGAGGACGGCGATCAGGGTGCCGAGGTGCAGCGCTACGTCGAAGGCGATGCCGGGATCCTGCCAGTGCAGCAGGCCTGGAATTAAAATCAGGTGCGCGGAGCTGCTGATGGGCAGAAATTCGGTGAGGCCTTGCACGACTGCGAGGACGATTGCTTGCCACAGAGGCATCGGTTTTCAGTTCTCCCTGGTGACGGCTGGGGCCGCCGGAAATTAGTGCTTATTCGCAACCTATAGTGGAAGTGTTTTGGTCATGGCGAACGCGTCGCGCCCGCCCGGATAGTAATCTTTTTTGATCCCGCGATTACGATAGCCATGCTTGGTCCAGAAGGCAATCGCGGAATCGTTGTCTGTTGCTGTTTCAAGGGCTACTTCGCGGACACGGTTGGCGGCGAGGCGGCGCTCGATTTCGGCGAGGAGCTTGGAGCCAACGTGATGGCGGCGAAATTGTGGCAGGACGTCAATGGTGACGATGTAGCCGCTTTCGTCGCGGCGGGCGCTGATGCAGAAGCCGGCGATTTGTTTTTCTGGTGCGGGGGCGGCGGCAGGTTCGGCATCGGCTTCAGCTTCCGCGACCAAGCAATCTGAGCCGCTGAAACGCAGGTAGGCGCGCAGTTCGCGTTGCGAGTAGGCGACTTCGGGTTCGTAGCAGGCCTGATCAATTTCGTAGAGCGTGTCGAAATCGTCGGGCTTGAAGTTTCTTAGAGTGATCTTCACAGCGGAGTCTAAACTTCCAGGATCACCGGCAAAATCAGCGGGCGCTTAGCCGTTTGCTTGTTGAGGAAGCGCTTCAGATCCTGGCGAACTTTTTCTTTGATTACGCTCCAGTCGGTTTTTTCTTCCTGAGTGGATTGCTCGATGGTGCGTAGGATGATGTCGCGGGCTTGATTCAGGATTTCCGCGCCGTCTTCGGAGGGCAGAAAGCCGCGGGTGACGATTTCGGGGGCGGTTTCCATGCGTCCGGTGTGTTTGTTGATGACCATGATGGGAACCACCACGCCGTCTTCGGACAAGTGGCGACGGTCGCGGATTACTACTTCTTCGATTTCCTCGAGTGAGCCGGAATCCACGAGGACGCGTCCGGCGGTCACCGGCTCGCGGCGGTGCGCGCCGCCATCGGCTGTGAATTCGACAGGCTGGCCGCTTTCCAGCAGAAAAATCTGGCCGCCGACGGCGCCCAATTGTTCGGCGAGGGCGGAGTGGCGGAAGAGTTGGCGATATTCGCCGTGCACCGGAACGAAATATTTCGGGCGCACCAATTGCAGCAGGATTTTCATTTCTTCCTGGCTGGCGTGGCCGGAGACGTGGATGGGAGCGGAGCGACCGCCTTCGTAATAGACCAGCACGCGGCGGCGGAAGAAGTGATCAATCATGCGAAAGATGGCTTTTTCGTTGCCGGGAATGATGCGCGAGGAAAGAATTACGGTGTCGTTTTCGGCGATGCTCAGCAGGCGATGATTATCCACGGCAATGCGGGAGAGCGCGGACATCGGCTCGGCCTGCGTGCCGCTCGCCAAAACTACCAACTTCTGCGGATCAAAGGTGCGAATATCCTGCGGACGCACGACGCTGCCGTCGGGCACGCGCAATTTGCCCAAGCCGTGCGCGATTTCGACGTTGTCCACCATGCTGCGGCCGACGAAACCGATCTTGCGTCCGACCATGCGGGCGATATCAATTACTTGCTGGACGCGGTGCACGGAGCTGGCGAAGCAAGAGACGAGAACCTTGGCGGGAGCGGCGCGGAATAATTCTTCGAGGCGCACTACTACGGCGCGTTCCGATGGCGTGAAGCCGGGGCGCTCGACGTTGGTGCTGTCGCTGAACAGCGCGAGGACGCCTTCCTGGCCGTAGCGGGCGAAGGCGTGCATGTCGAAGGGCTTGTCGTCCACGGGCGTGTGATCAATCTTGAAATCGCCGGTATGGATGATCACGCCCACGGGCGTGCGCACGGCAAGCGCGACGCAATCAATGGTGCTGTGAGTGACGTGGAGGTATTCGATAGAGAATGGACCGAGGACCGTGGTTTGGCCGGCTTTCACTTCGTTCAGCTTGGCTTTATCGAGCAGCGCGTGCTCTTCGAGCTTCTTGCGCACGATGGCCAGCGTGAATTCCGTGCCGTAAATCGGGACGTTTATTTCGGGCAGAATATAGGGAATGGCGCCGATGTGATCTTCGTGCGCGTGGGTGAGGATGATGGCGCGCACCATGCGTTTGTTCTGCTTCAGGTAGGTGATGTCGGGGATTACGATGTCCACGCCGAGAAGTTCCTGCTCGGGGAACATCAGGCCGGCGTCAATTACGATGATGTCGTCGCCGGTGCGCAGCGCGAGCATGTTCATGCCGAACTCGCCCAGCCCGCCCAGCGGAATGGCCCATAGTGATGGTTGGCTCAATTTTTATGTCCGATTTGTTCGTTCCGCTCGACCAAGGGGGTGCACGCAGCGAAAGCAGTCCCGCAATGAAGCCGATGCACGAAAGTGTTCGATCTTTGTTCGCGGTTATCGTATCACAGACGGGCGTTGGGGATGGCGGTCCCACGTTGCGAAACTGCCGGTGGTAGGTGAGTTTTCGGCAGCCGCATTAATCAATCCGGACTTGAGAATTACTTCCGAGTTGCCCGTCACTCGCGCGGTAGCCAAACCGCCGGAAGAACCACGATCAAGCGACTTTACGGCTGAGTCTTTGCGGGCTACAGAACCGTGTCTGATCATGGCCGGCATTGGCGCAAACCGAAAGTGACTCCTGTCTGGACGAAACACCGATTTTGATCATCTGTTTACAACGTGTGATTCGCTGTTCACATGACGGTAATCGGTGCGTAACCTGCCTGATTCAATGTCACCCGCGCGTTGGACTGCGCAGTCTGCTCGATCACGGAGGAATAATGTCGCTGAAAGCAAGTGTGTCGAAGTTGCTGGACGTTTTGCGCAAGAGCCTGGTGATGTTCACGATCTTCCAAATCAGCCTCGGGAGCGCTCTGGCCTCCCCGTTGCCTGCTTCAGATGATAAAGACAAACATTCCACTGAGACTCCGATCAAACATGTCATCGTGCTGATCGGGGAAAACCGCTCGTTCGATCACCTATTCGCAACGTACGTCTCGCCCAGCGGCGATTCAGTCAAGAACCTGCTCTCCGAGCACATTATCAACGCCGATGGCACCCCTGGCAAACACTTCGCCAAGGCGGCGCAATTTCAGGCCGTTGCACCATTCAAAACGACGTACTACATCAGTCTCGATAACAAGGAAAAGGCTCCTTACACCACGCTGCCCGAGCCGAGCCTGAATTTTTCGCCCAGCCCCGTCACAGGCGAGCCACCTCCGTTTCCAACCGCAGATCTCCCGTTCCTGGGGGCCATCGAGCCCTCGTTGGAACTCGACGACCTCGTTCTGCTGACCACCGGGGCGTCCGGTGCGGAACAAACAGCCGAATTTCTCAATCCCGTAACCAACGAGGTTTTGGATGCGGATACGCGAGTAGCGAATTTCAATCATCTGCCAAACGGGCCATTCCCGCTCGCGGGACCGAACCTTCCCTACGACTCCTACACCGGCGACTCGACGCACCGGCTGTATGAGATGTGGCAACAATCGGATTGCAACATCCGCAACGCCACGCCTGCGAATCCGTCGGGCTGCTTGAACGACCTCTATCCCTTTGTCATCTCCAACTATACGAGTGAACCGGATCCCTTCAGCTTTGTCACGCCAGGCCTTGTTGATGACAATGGCGAGGGCAACTCTATGGGGTTCTATAACGTGCAAAACGGAGACGTGCCGATTCTCAAGAGCCTCGCCGACAATTTTTCCATGAGCGACAATTACCATCAGGCGGTCATGGGCGGCACGGGCGCCAACCACGTGATGATGGGAACCGGCGACGCCATTTTTTGGAGCGACGGGAATGGAAATGCGGCGATCCCGCCGGCGAATGTGATCGCCAATCCCAATCCGTTGCCGGACTCAAACGACCAGTACACCGTGGACATCGGGTTCAACGGCGACTTCACGGAATGTGCGGATTCGACGCAGCCGGGCGTGGACGCTGTCCGCGATTACCTCGCTACGCTGCCTTACGATGCCAAGCCGAACTGCAAAGCGAATCATTTCTACATGATCAACAATCTAAATCCCGGCTTCTTGCCGGATGGCACAGTGGATACGGCCGGAATTGCCAAGGGCGGTTCTATTCCGCCGACGAATGTGCGGACGATTGGCGAGGCGCTCAATGAAAAGGGGATCTCTTGGGCCTACTACGGCGGAGCGTACAACGCGGCGGTGGAGCTCACGAAGATCAAGGAGGCCGGTGGGACTACCTCTGACCCGACCATCCTGATCGGCCAAGCCTACTGCAACATCTGCAACTTCGAGTCCTATGTGCCCGCGATCATGGGCAACACGGCCCAGCGGACAGCGCACATCAAGGACACCATCGACTTCTTCAACGCGGTGGACAACAGCACGCTGCCTGCCGTTTCTTTCGTGAAGCCCGACGGCCTGCTGGACGGGCATCCGGCCAGCTCGAAGGAGGACCTGTTCGAAGGCATGGTGAAGAAGATCATGGATCACCTTCAGGCGAACCCAGAACTTTTCGCCTCCACGGCTCTGATGATCACCATGGACGAGGCCGGCGGCCTCTACGACTCCGGTTACATTCAGCCGCTGGACTTCTTCGGCGACGGTCCACGCATCCCGATGATCGTCGTCTCCCCGTTCAGCAGAGGAGGCCACATCAGCCACGTCTATTCCGATCACGTCTCGATTCTGAAGTTCATCGAGCGCAACTGGAAGTTGAAGCCGCTGACCGAACGCAGCCGCGACAATTTCCCGAACCCAAAATCTTTTGACGACAATCCCTATGCACCGAGGAATTCGCCCGCGATCGGCGATCTTTTCGATCTGTTCGATTTCGATCATGGTCGAGACCGCTAAGGTTTGGAAGGCGTGTAACGGTCTTCGCGCATTCTGACCAAAGCCGCTCTTCGGACGCGGTGCCGACCGTACCCACGGTGCGGTCGGCACCACTATTTCCAATCAACTGCACTTGAATGTGCTTCGCTGCCCCGCCTGTTCCGAGAAGATCCCATAGAGGGCCATAGATCAGGTTTCCAAGGATGCAGGTTTCGGGGAAGTGAATGTTCCCGAACCAATGCCGGAACGAAAATCGGACAGGGAAACCCGACCGTGCTGGACGAGTGGTCGGCAAACGGGAAGTTATCGACGAACCACCGGCCAAGTCCTGGCGAGTTGCGAACTCGAAAATTGACCGAGTACCGAAGTGTCGCTAAGTGGGCGGGTCGTGGGGTGTTAGTCTGCTCTGCCGCCGGCGAAGATGCGAGCTACTGCTACTAGCAGGACCGCGCCGACCGTGGCGGCGGCGAGGCTGCCCCAGAATCCGAACGTGGGAATTCTCAGACTCGAGAAAATCCAGCCGCCGATTACGGCGCCTACCAGTCCCAGGATTACGTCGGTGATGCAGCCGAAGCCTCGGCCGCGGGCGATCGTGCCGGCGAGCCATCCGGCGATCAGGCCGATGATGACCCACCAAAAAATTCCGTGGGTTTCGACGTAAACCACCCAGCCGTGCTCGGTGGAGGGAAGCTGCTGTAGCGATGCGACCAGTGAAAAGCTATTCATGCGGCCTCCTGAAATTATCCCTGGCAGAAAATATAACCCAGAGTCTTATAGATTAACTTGGCGGCCAGAAAATCCGAAGCGTGATCGCGCGGGCGGGGGGAAAGCTCGGCTACGTCCATGGCGACGATTTTTTTATGGTCGGCGACGGCGCGGATCAGCGACGTGACCTGATACCAATCGAGGCCGCCGGGTTCGGGCGCGCCGGTAGAGGAGACAATCGAAGAATCGAAGCCGTCCACATTCACGGTGAGATAGACGCGCGGGCCGAGATCTTCGAGAACTTTTGCGATCCAGGCTTTCACCGGGGCGCGCACGATGTCTTTTGCCCAGTACACTTTCGTTTGCAGCTTAGAGATGACTTTGGATTCTTCCTCGGAGAGCGAGCGCACTCCGACCTGCACGGCGGGGCACATTTCCACGACGCGGCGCATGGTGCAGACGTGGCTGCCGGGGTTTCCCTGATACTCGTTGCGCATTTCGGCGTGGGCGCCGATGTGCAGGACGCAGAGGTCCTTGAATTTTTTCAGCGTGGCAGAAACTAAAGGTGGCGTGAGGGAATGTTCGCCGCCTAGCGCGACGGGAAATTTTCCGGCGTCGAGCAATTCCAGCTGTGCAGTGAAAAGTTCGCGCAATACTTCTTCGAAGGTGCCGTCCTGCGTGTCAATGGGCGGCCAGGTGGCGATGCCGATTTCGCGGCTGGGATCGAGCTCCAGTTCCTCGTCGTAAAGTTCCATGTGGCGGCTGGCTTCCAGGATCGCGCCCGGTCCGTTGCGCGTGCCGCGCTCGTAGGTGGCGGTGCGTTCGAGAGGCACGGGAAAAATCACGGCGCGCGCCGTCTCGTATGCGGAGAATTCTTCTGGAAGTCCGCCGAAATTTTGCGGCGGCATGGGCGTGTAGCGGGACATGTGCGGTCTAGGCTCCTGCGCTGCAGTAGAAATTTTTCTTTCGTCTCGTGCGCATTTGCAGTATCAATGATGCGCGCGCACGCGCGAATTCGAGCTCCCAGGCCTCTTGGGAGACATACATTACACCTGTGAGGACGCTGAATGGCAAAGAAAAAGGGCGCGACCGGACGTATCCTGCACGATCCGGTGGAGGACCGCCTCACCCCGATTTATCCGCTGGACCTTTCGCGCATACATACGATTGACGACATGGTGCGCGCGATGAGCCAGACGGCTTACACGGCGCGGCAGATTGGTGATGCGGCGGACGTGCTGGAAGCGATGGCGCGCGATAAGGATTGTTTTATCGTGATGACGCTTTCGGGCGCGTTGACCGTGGGGAAAATGGGATTGGTTTTTTGTGATTTGGTGGAATCGGGGATCGTGAAGGCGATCGTGTCCACTGGCGCTTTGATGGCGCATGGATTGGTGGAAGCTACGGGGCGTTCGCATTTCCGCTACGACCCAAAGATGGACGACAACGAATTATTTTTGGCCGGTTACAACCGCGTTTACGATTCTTTGGAGCCGGAAGTTAATTTGGATGCGGTGGAAGTGGTGGTAGACCATGTGCTGCAGAATTGGCCGGACAACGAAGTTGTGTGCAGTTGGAGATTGAATCTGCGCATTGGGGAATATCTGGTGCGGCATGCGAAGGGCCGGGGGATTTTGAAATCTTGCATCGAGCATAATGTGCCGGTGTTTGTACCGGCGTTCACGGATTCGGAGCTGGGGATTGATTTTGCTTTGTACCAGCGACAGCGGAAGATGGAAGGGAAGGCGCCGCTGCGTTTTGATCCGTTTTTGGATTTCGAGCATTACGCGAAGACCATGCTGGCGACAAAGCGCATGGGAATTTTCACGATTGGCGGCGGCGTGCCGCGCAATTGGGCGCAGCAATTTGGGGTTTATGCGGAATTGCTGGCGCGGCGCGGGTACGAGAAGATTCCGTTGAAGCGTTACAACTACGGATTGCGGATTTGTCCTGAGCCGGTGAATTGGGGCGGGCTTTCGGGAAGCACTTACACCGAGGCGGTTTCGTGGGGGAAGTTTGTGCCGCTGGAGGAAGGCGGGCGCTTCGCGGAAGTTTTAGATGATGCTACGGTGGCTTTGCCTTTGATTGTTGGCGCGGTTTTGGAGAGGCTGGGATATCGGCACAAGGGCGGATCGAAACCCGCGAGGCGCGCGCCGGGCGCACCGCGGAAGTGAAGGCGTGCGGTTTCGTTGCGCGTTCGTGAAGCGCCGTGTTTGCGCGAGTGGCGCCTGCCTATTTTTCGTTCTGAGATGTGTTTGCGCATCGCGCGTCCGTGTATTTGCAGTTCCCGCACCGGCAAATTCGAGCGAAATCCGTATTCCAAGTGGGGTTGCGATTGCGGTGGATGGCGTGAAG
>Ga0308309_10002743_pt1 | contig 10491 bp, 9 predicted proteins | sample HubBroMetageWFT5_FD_192491 | JGI IMG/M metagenome (GOLD analysis project Ga0308309, IMG submission 192491) | Warmed and freeze-thawed soil microbial communities from the Hubbard Brook experimental Forest, New Hampshire - Hubbard Brook CCASE Soil... | ecosystem: Environmental > Terrestrial > Soil... | reverse complement strand
ATTTTTCTTGGCGCGCACGGCGGGTACTTCGGGCTAGAAGAAAAATATGCGCGGATGAAAGATAGTGGCGCGAACCCGTTCATCGATCCGGAGGGCTACAAGAAGTTCGTGGCTGAAAAAGAGCAGGAATTCCGGACGGAATTGGTGAAGCAGACAGCGGCCAGCAAATAAAACGCGGAGCCATTTGCCTAAACCGGCGCACGCCGGAGGAGTTAAATCGTTTGCAAGATTTTGACGTTGAGGTCCTTCGGCCATCCTTGTCGGATGGTCTCAGGATGACGGGCTGGTAAGGTGGGCAGATGGTCTGGGTGTTGTGGAATTGGCGGACCGCCTCGCTTCCTGCGTCAGCACAGGCAGAAGGCGGTCCCTACAAAAGACCAGAGAGGCAGAGAGAGAGACCAAAGACGACACTAAGGATTAATGGGTTTTCTGAAGATCCCCCACTGGACCATGTGCAGTGGAGTTGTCAGCGCCAACCGTTCGAAGAAAGGCAGGGTGGTGAAGTCAGTGAGATTGCTGTGAGGACTGGTGCGGGGCTGGTTGAGACGCAAGATTTCGAGTATTCGGCAGAGCCAGTCCATGCTGGGGCGTGGAGACGTGAGCATCAGTAGACCGCCTGGGCGGAGGATGTCGTAGCAGTCTTGCAGGCACGCGACGTGTTCGATCACTTCGAATGCGATGATCACGTCGAAGGAAGACGGGGCGATTCCCAGTGTGCGCCAGTCGACGATGTTGCCGGCGATGTCTGCGCTTTCGGAAGCGACAAGATCCATGCCCACATAGTTTGGGTAGCCGTTGGATTTGAGCCAGCGGCCAACCCAGCCATCTCCGCAGCCGATTTCGAGAATCCTGGCGGATTTGGGTATGTGAACGGAGAAGTAATCGAGTTTTCGTTTTCGTGCTAGTTCACTGAGCAGTGGCATGCGCGACCGGTTTCACTCCTCCTCTGAACGATATCGTAGACGCCGCCGAAGGTCAGCCAGCCCACATCGGGCAGTGCCATTGATGCCGACGGTAAACCAGCGCCCACGGGATCGTCGGATGCAGATGAGAGTCGTTGAGGTCCTTCGCGCATCCCTGTCGGATGGTCTCAGGACGACAACGTGGCGCGAGTGGGGCAGAAATCGAAGAGAGATCCTTCCACTCCGCAGCGGCATAAGGCGCCGCTGCTGCGGTCGGGATGACAAACGTCGCCGTTCGGGCCGCTGCGTCAGTCGGGATTCTTTGGTATTGGGACGAAGACCCTGAGTGCGAGAATGTGGGCCTTTGCGCCGGACTGGTTGTAGAAGCCGACGGTGCAATTCTGGCGAAAATAATAAGCGTCGCCTGGCTTGGCGGCGTGTAGACCTTCTACTCCGTCCATGCCCCCGCCTGCGGCTATCTTTCCTTCTCCATCGAGTACGAGATAAATCTCTTCGGCGGTTTCGTGATGATGCGGAAAATTTGTGCCATCGGGAGCGAAGTCCATCAGGAAAAAATCGGCGATGGTGTAGGTGGCGTTGATACGGTCGCGTGTAGCTGTGTGCGGGCCGATGAGAAGTTTGTAGAGGACGGACTTTGGGTGGCCGCCCACGGTTTGTTCCTTTAGTTCGTCGAGATTGGCCACTGCGAGTTTGGGTGGTGGTGAAAGGGAAGTGTCAGCGGCAATTTTGACGGTGGTGAGTACGAGGCGCAGTGGTTGATTGCTCGGATTGGAAATGCTGTGCCGGACGGTTGGGGGTACGTAGGTGAAATCATTTTGCGCCAGGGGATGGGAATCGTCGCCGTAGTGGAGGAGTCCGCTGCCCTCGCGGACGAAATAGAGTTCTTCCTGGCGGGGATACTCGGTGGTCTGGCACGCGCCGTGGGGGTCGATGGTGAATTCGCCGAAGCGGACAACGCTTTTCGGTAGCTGGGATTGGACGTCTCCCTCGCCAAAGATGGGAGTGTAATGGCAGGAGGTGGTGGTTTGGTCGGTGGGATGTTCGTGAAGGGTGGAGACGTCTCGGTATAGCCAGGTAGGGTCGACTTTGCGCTCTTGGGCGAGGACGGCTGGTGTAATCGCTAAGAGCAGGATGAGGGGTTTTCGCATTTGTTGCGGGACCTCCGGTCGATGTGATGGACGTCTTGGGTGAAGGCGAACTATAGCAAAGTCGACGCTGAGGATGGGAAAGAGAACCCCAAGACCCACGCGCGACTGCGACGCATGGGGAATTCGGGAAAGTCAAAACCCGCACCCTTGAACAGCACAAGGGTGCGGCACCCGGGGACAACCCGAGAGCGCGGGGACAACCGCGAGTTACGGTATACCTTGACTATCTACAATTGGTCGTATAGATAGTCATAGTATGGGCAAGCCGAATGATCTGGTGCAGGGAACGCTGGACTTGTTGATTCTGAAGACCATTGAGCTTGAACCGAAGCACGGCTGGGCTATCGGCAAAAGGATTCAGCAGATTTCGTGCGAGGTGCTGCAAGTGCAGCAGGGGTCGCTGTATCCCGCGTTGAACCGGCTGGAACGTAAGGGCTGGATCAAGGCGAAATGGGCGGAAACGGAAACGGGCAGGCAAGCCAGGTTTTATTCGTTGACGGCTTCGGGGCGCGTACAACTGGGAAAAGAAGCGGCGAACTGGGATCGATTATCGGCGGCGATCAATCTGGTGATGCAAAAGTCCTAAGGAGCGGCGATGGCGTGGACGCAATGGCTTCGAGTGCGCGCATTATTCCGGCGCGAGCGGTTCACCAAGAAATTGGACAGCGAGATCCAGTTTCATCTGGAGCAGCAGATTGCGGAGAACATGGCTGCGGGGATGAGCAGGGAAGAGGCGCGTAGCGCTGCAATGAAAACTTTTGGGAACGCGACGGCGGTGAAGGAAGCGGCTTGGGAAAGCTGGGGCTGGACGCGACTGGAGCAACTTGCGCAGGACATGCGTTACGCGCTGCGGCAACTTCGGAAGAGTCCGGGATTCACGGCGACGGCGGTGCTGACGCTGGCGTTGGGAATCGGCGCGAATGCCGCGATCTTCACGCTGGTGAATTCGGTGCTGATGAACAACTTGCCGGTAGCCGATCCAAAAACGCTGATACGAGTTGGGGACACCAACGATTGCTGCGTGAGCTCCGGCACACGCGACCGCGGCGACTACTCCCTGTTCTCGACGGAAATCTATGAACGCATCAAGAAAACCATGCCGGAGTTTGAGAGCGTGGCTGCGATGCAAGCGGGATTTGCGTATCGGCCAGTGATCGCGAGACTGGATGGGAGCCAGGAAAATCCTCGTTCGGTGATGGGCGAGTTCGTTTCCGGCAACTACTTTCAGACCTTCGGACTACGACCACAGGCGGGAAGACCGATCTCCGACGCCGACGATAGCAAAGGCGCGCCGATGGTTGCGGTGATGAGTTACGAAATGTGGAAGCGCAACTATCGCGGTGAAGCATCCATTCTAGGCAAAACATTCTGGATCAACACCAAGGCGGTGACGCTAATCGGAATTGCGCCGGCGGGATTTTATGGCGACCGGTTGTCGAGCACGCCGCCGGATTTCTACCTGCCGATTCAGTCGATGCCGGTGCTGGCGAACGCTCCGTATGTCTATCAACCTGCGGTTTCCTGGCTGTACATCATCGGACGCGTGAAGCCGGGGACGAATCTGGCGGTGGTACAAGAAAAAGTGAGCGCGATTGTAAAACACTCCATGCAGGAAACGCAGAAATTTACTTCGGATGACGACAAGAAAAACCTGGAGAAAGCGCATGTGGTGTTAACGCCGGGCGGAGCGGGGATCCAGGACTTGCGAGAGCAGTACGGTTCCAATTTGCACCTTTTGATGGGGGTCTCGGGATTAGTGCTGCTGATTGCGTGCGCAAACATCGCGAATTTGCTGCTGGTGCGCGGCATACGGCGCAAGACGGAGCTGTCGTTGCGATCGGCGCTGGGCGCGGCGCGTGCAAGGATTGTGCGGCAGTTGTTGACGGAAAGCGTGGTTCTGGCGGGAGTGGGTGGAGTCGCGGGGTTGGCATTGGCGTACGCGGGAACAAAAATGCTGCTCGCGCTGGTATTTCCCGGTGCGCAGAGTGTTCCGATTGACGCGAGTCCTTCTGGCGCGGTGCTGGCGTTTGCGTTCGGGCTGTCGCTGGTGACGGGAATTCTTTTTGGTGTAGCGCCCGCGTGGATTGCGGCACAAACCGATCCTTCGGATGCGTTGCGGAGTGGCGCGCGGAATATGGCGACAGGCGCTTCGCTGCTACAGCGCGGACTGGTGGTCTTGCAGGCGGCGCTTTCGCTGGTGCTGCTGGTGGGCGCAGGATTGTTCTCACAGAGCCTGAACAAATTACAAGGCACGGATCTGAAGCTGGAAGCGAAAAACCGGTACATCGTTCACATGAATCCGCAGGCTGCGGGATATACGCAAGCGCAGCTTGAAGCGCTGTACCGCACCATCGAGCAACGTTTCCATGCGCTGCCGGGAGTGAAGGAAGTGGGAATCAGCTTGTATACGCCGATGGAGGATAACAACTGGGGAACTGGCGTGCAGGTGCAGGGGCTGCCGCATTCAAATTCCGACGCTTCCGTCGTCAAAGTAAGCTCGGAATATTTCGATTCGGTGGGAACGCATGTCGTGATGGGACGTGGAGTGGGCGTGCAGGACTCGGCGACCGCTCCTACTGTGGCGGTGGTCAACGAGACGTTTGTGAAAGATATATTTCCGCCGGGTAGCAATCCCATCGGACGGCACTTTGGCGCAGCGGGGCCGGAGAGCACTGGAGATTTTGAGATTGTCGGTGTGGTGGAAGATACCGTGTACACCACCGCCCGTTGGAAGGACCATCGCATGTACTTTATTCCGATCATGCAGCGCCCGGCGAGTTCTAAAGAGCCGATCGAGCGAGACGAATCGCTCTATGCGGGAGCGCTCGTAGTCGCGACGCAAGCGCCGATGAACAATATGGAAGAGCTGGCGCGCAAAATGTTAGCGGAGATTAATCCCAACCTGGCGGTTGTAAGATTCCAGACCTTTGATGAGCAGATTGCCGACCGGTTCAATGAAGAGCGAATGGTGGCGCGATTGACGGCGTTGTTTGGCGGACTGGCTTTGTTGCTGGCGACGATTGGGCTCTATGGAGTGACGGCTTATGGTGTCGCGCGACGTGCTTCCGAAATTGGAATTCGCATGGCGCTGGGTGCGCAGCGTACCGGGGTGATTGCGATGGTGATGCGTGGGGCGATGACGCAGACGGCGATTGGATTGGTGATTGGGGTGCCGGCGGCGTTGTTGTGCGTGCGCTTTGTGGAATCGCAGCTGTACGAAGTGAAGGGCGTCGACTTCCGCGTGCTGGTGGTGTCTGTTCTTGCGTTGGTGGTAGCCACGTCGCTGGCTGGACTTATTCCTGCGCGGCGAGCGGCTTCGACGGACCCGGCACGTACGTTGAGCGCGGAGTAGAGAATCGCGATCGAGTCGCGCGGGATGTAGTTTCATGGTCAAAAGAAGGCGCCCGCCTCAGAAGGCGGCCGCTACACAGGCTGAGTAGACAACAGGAAAGTCAAAACCCGCACCCTTAAAAAAGCTAAGGGTGCGGCACCCGAAGAGGCGAGAAACCCAAGAGCACAGCCAGGAGTGGCTGTGCCACATGAATCGCAGGAACTGAGGTGCAAGCGCGAGGTATAAGCGCGAGGTATAGGTGCGAAAACGAAGGGGCTACTTCGTCTGGGCATCGATGGCGGAGGTGGCGACGATTAGGTATTCGTACTTTTTGCCGTTTGCTTTGAACTTCATTTTGCTTTTGTCTATGGTGAACTCGATAGGAGTGTTGGCTGGGAGGATGGTTTTATCGGCGGGTTTTTCCTGGCGGATCTTATATTCGGTGGTCGGCGTGCGGACAGTGTATTCCTGACAGAGGAGGTCGGTGGACTCCTTCTTGCCCTGCTTCTTGGTGCCGCAATCGACTGAAGCTTCGGAAACGATAGTGCCGGCCATGGGCGGCTTATCGGCTAAGCTGAAGGTGGCTCCGACAACGAGGACAGTAACTGCCAAGAGTATTTTCTTCACGTCGTTCTCCTTGTGGTTTGGCGGCGGGAACCTTTCAGTGAATCAATGCTTCGTTTATACCACGGCGAGGTGGGCAGGGCTCCGCGATTGTCAGTCCCGTGATCCAGCCACGCGCAATTTCTGCGCGTGGCGTGATACGATTCGCGAATGGGCGACTCTGCTTCCATCGTGAGTGCTGGTTCGGCTGCGGCGGACGCGACGGTTCCTTCGAAGGTTACTTCGCAGCGGCATTCTAGGCTTGTGCGCATCACTCACTGGATTACTACGCTGTGCTTTTTTGCGCTGCTGGTGAGCGGAATTAACCTGGTGATTTCGCACCCGCGCTTTTATTGGGGCGAGACCGGGAATGTACTGACACCACCGTTGTTTAAAATACCTATTCCTTCGTCGAGAGCATTGGTGCCGACGGGTTACGGGTACGTGTTGCCGGACCAGAACGGCTGGAGCCGGTATCTGCATTTTCAGGCGGCGTGGTTGCTGGTATTGACCGGGTTGCTGTATGCAATTTCGCTTTTGTTTACTGGGCATTTGCGGAAGGATTTGTTGCCGAGTAAATCGGACTTTTCGTGGGGCGTGTTTTCGACGCAGATTTGGAACCATTTGCGATTTAAGCGACCGAGTGAGGCAGAAGCCTGGTCGTATAACGTGCTGCAGCGGCTTGCGTATCTGTTCGTGATCTTCGTGCTGTTCCCATTGGTCGTTTGGAGTTGGTTGGCGATGTCACTCTCGTTTGTTTCGGCGTTTCCGGCGACGGTTACTCTGTTGGGCGGGCAACAATCGGCGCGCACGATTCACTTTTTCGTTTCGGTGTTTTTGGTGCTGTTCTTACTCGTGCATGTGATGATGATTTTTGTTGCGGGATTCTGGAGCCGGATGCGAGCGATGATCACGGGACGTGTGAGCGCGCAAAGGGAGGGCACATGAGCCTTTCGCGGCGGAAACTGATCACTGGCGGAATCGTGGCCGGGACGGGCGTGTTGGGGCTGGGCGCAGCGGCGCTAATTGCGCAAAAGTATGGACTGATACCGCCGGATCACGGTGGAATTTACGGTCCGGGCGAAACACTGACGTACGCTGCCCAACGGTTGCTGACGAGACATTCGTTAGCGCGCGAGTTTTCGCGAAGCCAGATTTCGAAGCGTCCGGTGCCGAACGAAATGGCGCCACTGAATGACGCGTACAAGAGCCTGCAGGCTGGCGGATTTGTTGACTGGCGACTCGCCGTTGACGGACTGGTCGACCGGCCTGCGACATTTTCGCTTGCGCAGCTGAAGAGCTACCCGATGCGCAGCCAAATCACGCAACTGGCGTGTGAAGAGGGCTGGTCGTACATAGCGGAGTGGAGCGGCGTGCCGCTCTCGCACGTGTTGAACCTGGTGGGAGTGCAACCGCAGGCCAGATACGTTGCGTACTTTTCGATCGATCCCGAGTGGTGGGAGAGCATTGATATGGCGGACGCGTTGCATCCTCAGACTTTTCTTGCGTATGGGTTGAACGGCGATGAACTTCCGGTAGCTAATGGCGGGCCGCTGCGCTTGCGGTTGCCGCGGCAGTTGGGCTACAAGAGCGTGAAGTTCGTTACTAAGCTGACTGTTACCGATAGTCTGAAGGGGTTCGGCAAGGGTTTGGGGTCGGCGGCGCCCGAGGGCGGGTATGCGTGGTACGCCGGGATCTAGTTTCATGGTCAGAAAAAAGCGCCCGCCTCAGCCCTTCGATGCCCAGGGTAAAAAGGCGGCCGCTACACAGACTGCGTAGATACTAGGGAAGTCAAAATCCGCACCCTTAAAAAAAGCTAAGGATGCGGCACCCGAAGAGAAGCCCAAGAACCGCTAGTTATGGTCACCTGACTCGATCGGTGTGTTTTTGAGGGCGTGGGTTACGGCGTCTTGGGCGACGGTTCCGTTGCGGCCGTGGTCGGAGATGGAGTCGTAGAAGAGTTGTGTTGGCGCGGGGTTTAGTTGTTTGTTGTATTCATCGGTGATGGCGGCGGCAATTTGTTGCAGGGCCTTGTCGGATTCGGCGTTGAGATCGGTGCCGGTGATCTCCACTTGCTTGCCTATGTAGGTGGCCGCGATTTGCCCGGCGAGTTTGTCGCCGGTTTCGTAATAGTATTCCGAGATTTGGCGATGGCCTTCCTCGTGGTCGATCAGCTGCGGGCTTGCGCTGATTGGCACCCAGATATTGATGTTGAGTTGCAGCGTGACCTTTACCTGCGTGACGGTTAGGGTGGCGTGCGTGGAATCCGTCTTGCGAGATTCTCCCCGGACGCTGGCGCTGGAGCGGAAACTGGAATCGCACTCCGCGGTTTCCTGTGGGGCGAGGGGTGGCATGTCGGGGGGCGGCGCGGCAGGGTCAAAGGTGTGGGTGGCGAAGGCGACGGGCTGCTTTTGGATGGTCACCTTGGGAGCTTCCACAGTTTGTTGTTGCGAAGAATATTTCTTGATCGCGAACCAGCCGAACGCGAGCAGTCCCAGTAGGACGCAGAGTTCGATTAGGCGGCGCGAGGACATTTCTTTCTCCGCCTTCCATTTTGCGAAGAAGACGACGCGCAGACCACGGATTTGTGCGGTGTGAATGACGGGAACGCCACTGTTGTGGTTGCGTGGAGATACATCGCGGGCACCCGCCGTCTCTCTACAATTGCGAGTGTGTTGACGTGCTAGCTTCGGCTTGGTCGGGACGACGGCAACCCTTCGCAAAGGCAACTCAGGGCAAGAAGCCGACGCTACAAGCTGGCGTTGCGGCGGAGGATGCCGGAGGCGCGGAGATTGTTGGCTCCGGAGAGATCGAGTTTGAGGATGTTGTTTTGGGAGGGAGAGTAGGTGAAATTGGAGGCGGGAAGACTGTCGGCAGCGAAGGTGCCATTATTGGCGCTGGTCGAAGCGGTGGCGCCGGCGAAAGCTTGATCGGAGCAAGGGGATTCGATGCGGCAGAGACGTAGCTCGCCGTTGAGGAGACGGCCGGAACCATCGGCATCGAAAGTGCCACCGATGGAGAGAGAGCCTTCGGCGTCGGAGCCGGAGAGAAGAAAGGTGTAGGTACCGCGAAGCATGGCGGAGGCAGCGGGAGGTGCTGCGATGACGGTAACGGCAGCGGCGCCGAAATCCGCGGAATTGGCGTTGGCTATCGCAGTAACGGCGATGAGAGCGGGATCCGGAATGGTGGCGGGAGCGGCGTAGAGTCCCGTGGCGGAAATGGAGCCGCAATCCTGGGTGGAGCAACCGGTGCCACCGATACTCCAGGCAACGACGGTGTTGGAGGAGCCAGTGACGGTGGCGGTGAATTGCTGGGTGGTGGCCACGACGACGTTTTGGGTTTGAGGGGCGATGACGACGGTAACGGATTTTTTTCCGCCCAAGCCGAGATCGTTTTCGATGCTTTTGATACTGCAAGCTGCGCAGGAAAAACAAGAGAGAACCAAGAAGACTGTGGTGAGTCGTGGCATGCCCGCTCCGTCGCAGATGCCGGATGGGTATGCTGAACGAAAGAGGGAAATTCAGTTCAATCGCATACGGCAGTAGTGAGGCAATTGTGGTGCATTGGACGTCTGGTGGCAATGTTGAAAAGGGGTGAGGAGCGAAAGAGATAAGTAGTAGGTGGGGTTGCATTGGACCGCCTCAGCCCTTCGCTTGCTCTGCGTAAAAAGGCAGTCCCTACAAAAGAAGGAAAAGGCAGGAGAAACCCGCAAGAGAAAACCCGCACCCTTGAACACCACAAGGGTGCGGCACCACGTAAGAACTCGCCAATTTGATTGAGGCTCAGTATTATTCCTGGATTGAATCGCATGATTGATGGTGAAGGCGGAGTAACGGAGCCGATGTCTTGGGAGACGCTACGACAGAAAGCTTGATTCTTGATCTTCTGGAATGGCTGACGGAATGCGATCGGAGCTACGAAGAAGTGATGGATGCGTGGCGGACTTCGTGCCCTAGATTACCGGTTTGGGAGGACGCGAATGATCGCGGGTTGGTGGTGAAGGAGCAGGTGCAGGGGCGATGGGTTGTGAGGATTACGGCGTCGGGGGTCGGACTGCTTCAGCGGAGGAGGGTTCGGAAGAGGGAAGGATCCGCGTAGCGGAGGTTGGGAGGGCGGTGTTGAATGGAGCGGACCGACTCAGAAGTCGGTCCCTACAAAAGACGGAGACAGCAAGAGAAAACTTCGGAGAAAACCCGCACCCTAAAAAGGCTAGGGTGCGGCACCCAGGGCAGGTGAATGGGAATGGGCGAGAAGATGGATTGGAAAGAGCACGGGCTGCGGATTATTCGGAGCGATGCGTTGGATACCAATACGTTGCAGACTCCGGGGATGACGCGGGCGGAGGCGATTTCCCGGGCGCGCGTTGGGGCGCAAAAACTTTGGGCGGGAACGGTGGTGGTTCATCCTAATGCAAAGACCGGACCACATCATCACGGGGAATTGGAAACGGTGATTTATATTGTGCGCGGGCGGGCGCGCTTTCGTT
>Ga0308309_10002742_pt1 | contig 10495 bp, 12 predicted proteins | sample HubBroMetageWFT5_FD_192491 | JGI IMG/M metagenome (GOLD analysis project Ga0308309, IMG submission 192491) | Warmed and freeze-thawed soil microbial communities from the Hubbard Brook experimental Forest, New Hampshire - Hubbard Brook CCASE Soil... | ecosystem: Environmental > Terrestrial >... | reverse complement strand
GTTGCCAGTTTCCCGTTCTTGATGTCTGCTAGCGAGGAATGGGCGATATAGTATTCGTGATTCTTCCGCTGTTCAGCTATACCGCGGCTCAGCTCTTGCACTTGTCGGAGGGACAAACGCAAATGCTCCCGTTCAGCTCTCAGCCGCTTGCCGAACTCCAGGCTGGATGACGAGGCCGACATCGCACTGCCAATCCTTACAGAGTTTGGCTATATTACCGCAATTGATCCTTTTATCCACAAAGTAAATGATCTTTTACGGAAACCCGAACAGCCGGAGATAGCTGGGATTCGGGCCTGTCCGGGTTTGCGACCACCGTCCTGTCGCCATTCTTCAACAACCAAAGATCGGTTCTATCGATTGATGCTATGGAATTGCTACTACCCGTTCGCAGTACCGGACAGGAGACAGATAGTTGTGGCAATTGCGGATCGTCATGCCTATAGAGATTGAATCTCTGCGAGCAGATTTCCCAGAAGGCGCCTTGGGAAAAGGTCCAGAACAAGGCTCCTACTTTTCTGGTATTAGCACGGAGCGTCCGATGATCGGCGCAAACCGAAAATTCTCGCAGGAAAGAAGCAGCGAGAGAACGTGCCAGCACGCCGCAGGACGAACTCGCAACCCTCTACGGACCTTGCAGAGAGGATCCAGTCCATCCTCGCGCTCAAGAATCTCACCCTCTACCAGGTATCACAGCGGTCGGAGAAACTGTACGGCCGTTCGTCCCCCTATTTCCTTCCGCACAATCTCTACTTCGACCTCCGGGGTGGAACGTTCAGCCCAAGCATTTATCAGTTCTTTGCCCTCAGTCGCATCACCGGCTATCGACTACCGGACTGGGTTCGCTTATTCGGGGCTGATCTCGAGAATATTCCAACGTTGCAGTCGTCGCTGCCGTCACAGAGGACGATTCTCCTGGATTCGTCGCTGGCTGACCCCTATGCCTGGATTCCATGGTTCCGAAACAGAATCTGGGACAAGCCTGCGCCACCCATCGCGCCGCTCGGTCAGCTGCTGAAGCTCTCTGGCCCCAAACGCCTTAGTTCCCTCTCCGCCAGCAATGGTCGGGGCTTCCTATACGCAAAGATCGGATCCCAGGACGCGCTTGCTTTTCCAGATCTATCCCCAGGAAGCATCGTGCGCGTGAACCCAGATATGCCGGACAAAGTTGTCTTTCTGGCGAATGGCACGTCCAGCCGCATATTCCTCATTGAGCACAGCAAGGGTCTCTTTTGCTGCCGTCTGCGTGCCATCAGAGACAGTGTGATCGTGCCGGTCAGTACAAGAGTTTCCTACGCAGAGGTCGAGTTGCGGCGCCCTCAGGAGGCAAGCCTTCTGGGTATCGTGGATCTCGAACTCCGGCCTCTGCTCATGACAAGGGAGCCTGCAGTTCCAAAGGATCTGGCAAAACAGTGGAAGCCGCGTCCATTGCCCCGGGAAGGCAAGGTTGGCCCGCTGCTGCGCAGCGCGCGTATGACAATGCACCTATCGCTGCGCGAAGCTTCGGGACTAAGTCGGAAGGTCGCGGATCTTCTGGGTGATGACAGGTACTTCATCTCTCCCAGTTCCCTGTGTGACTACGAACTTCTCAACACAGCGCCGCGTCAGTTTCAAAAGGCTATTACGCTTTGCTCGCTCTACGGCCTACGATTTCAAACATTCCTGAAAACAATCGGGATCGTCCCCGAAGAGGCTGGGAGGGAGCCCATACCTGATCATTTCACCTCCAGAGTTCCACGCGTGGAGGCTGCCGAACGGTTGGATACCGCGTTGGCGAGTGGGGGATTCCTTGAGCAATTCCTTGAACGATGCGAGGAAGTGCCGTTCTTCCTGCGGGAATCCATCGGGTCACTATCCGGCCTGGAAAACGCCTCCCTAAACGACTTTTTCTGGATCGGCGGCACGTACGACGTTCTCCATCCGTACCTGGCAAACGGAGTATTGGCGCTCGTGAATCGGCGCAGGAAGAGGCCCTTTTACTTCACTTCAGAACCGTTGTGGCAACAACCACTGTATCTCCTTCTCAAGCGTGACGGCACATATCTGTGCGCTTGCTGCGGCCTGGAGAACGGCACCCTGGTTATCCATCCCTACTCCCAGCAGTTCCATCGCGCAGAACAGCTCCGTTACCACCAGGATGTCGAAGTGGTTGGGCAAGTCGTCATGGTCGCAAGAAGAGTGGTGTGAGTTGTCGAGTTTCCGGACGAATTGAGCAATCGCTCTTCTTGTAGATCCCGCTAACTGTTGGGAAATCTGCCGCATTGATCGAACGGCGAACAGCGGACTCATTTTCTGGACAAGGCTGCCTCGCCTGCATAATCTCGCCTTAAAGGTGGAGTTGTTGTCTGTCCTCTCGAATGAGCGAAGCCGCTGGTCGTCTTGGCTTCCCAGCGAACTCCGCTGGCTGTCGAGGCAGATCCAGCCACTTCTGCACTGGCACGTGGCCAGTTTCCTGTGCATTACGGCTGGGAGTCTTCTGGCACTTCTTACACCGCTCGCACTCAAGTGGCTGATCGATCAGATCATTCCACAGAGAAAGACAGATTTGCTTCTGCTGGCGGTTGGGCTGATCTTCCTGGGCTATCAGGGCAGGATGGCGCTCACTAGCGTGGGCAACTTCTTGATGTTGACCGCGGCCCAAACACTGGGCCTCACATTACGAATGAGTCTGCTGCGACACCTCGACACGCTCTCAGCCGATTACTACGAGAACACGCAGGTGGGCAGCGTGATGTACCCCCTCAAAGAGCCGATCGAGGAAGTCTCCTATTTCGGATCTGACCTTCTACCCGCTATTCTGCGCATGCTTCTGACGACCAGTTTCACACTGGCAACGATGTTCTTGCTCAGTCCGCTGTTGACGCTGGCTGTTGTTCCGCTTGTTCCAGTTTTTCTGATTACACGGCAGCGCTTCCGGAGCCGTCTTGCAACGAACGCTGACGTGGTCCAGGAAGATCGACTCGTGTGGAACAGCTTCCTGGAGGAACACATCTCATCGGTGATTCCGATACAGCTATTGGGACAAGAAAGACGCCAGGAGCGGCGGGCATTCCGGTTCCTGGCCCGTTCGGTCCGATCGCAGCAGAAGCTATTCACGACTGGTGTTCGGTTTACGGTATGCAGTTCCCTGGCGGTCGTTCTGGCCATGTGTGCAGTCATCGGCTATGGCGGCGAGAGCGTCCTCGCAGGAAGGTTGAGCGTCGGGAGTTTGGTAGCTTTCTACGGTTTCGTCACGCAACTCTTTGAACCTCTCAGCGGCGCCGCTGATCTTTACGCCAGGGCGCAGAAAACTTTTGCCAGTATACGCCAGGTGCAGTTCGCTCTGGCGCTGTGTCCGAGCGTGGCAAATGCCCCGAGTGCCGTCCACCTTTCGAAACATCATCGGCCACAGATCGAATTCGCTGCGGTTGAGTTTGGCTACCAGAGACAGAAAGACATGCTTCACATTCCCGTTCTTCGAATCCTCGCGGGGGAACACGTCGCCATGGCCGGCGAGAATGGAGCTGGCAAGAGCACTCTAGCAAAACTGATAGCGCGGTTCTACGACCCAATTCGTGGTTCGATCCGGCTTGGAGGCGAAGACATCCGGAGCATTCAGCTGGAAAGTCTGCGGCGGCACGTCTGCTACTTGCCGCGTGACCCTATTCTGTTCGATGGAACTCTCATCTCCAACTTTCGCTTTGTGAGTCCGTCGACGAGCGAGCCGGAATTGCAGGAAGTCATTCGGAGCGTCGGACTTTCATCTTTTGTTTCGACGCTACCCGATGGTCTCAGGCAACGAATCGGGCCTGGCGGCTGCCAACTTTCCGGAGGCGAGCGTCAGCGGCTTGCCATCGCAAGGGCCCTCCTGCAACAACCTCGAGTTCTGATCCTCGACGAGGCAACCTGTTGTCTTGACCCTGGTGCGGAAGCGCTTGTCCTCCACAACATTCGGCGTAAACTCAGCACATCCACCCTCATAGTCGTTTCGCATCGGCTGACAACATTTTCTACATTCGCGCGGGTTCTTACTCTCTCGAGCGGTCGAATCGTTCGCGACGGAACTCCTGACGCAGTCATATTTTCGCCGACGACCACCACCATCGACGTCAGTTCCCTTTTCAGTCCTAGTTAGAACACTCCGGTTGCGAGCGTTATCATCATCCAAGTTGAGGGGCGCAGCGTCGGGCGTGGCAAGCGAGACAGATCTGGCGGTTGACTCGATCGGAACCGTGACGACTCGCGTAGGTTTGGACGGAAACTGGGTGGGGGCAAACCACGGGCAGTCGTATATATCGTTCGCCGCCGAACCGGGCGAGCACCGGGTATGCGCGGACTGGCAATCGAGTTTGAAGGGCCTGCAGAAACCGAGCGGAGCCGCGAACCTGACGGTAGAGGCTGGAAAGACGTATTACTATCGCTCAGATGTCACGATTCGCTGGACTGATCACACCCATACCCCACAAGCGTTGCTTCTCCCGCTCAGGGCGGGGCGCGTAACAGACTGGCTGGCGAAGGGCTAAGCGCTCTTGGCCGAGGTAGATTTGCATTCCACGGTGTATTACCCCCCCTCGGAATCTGCTCTTTCACACCTGCATAAACATTGTTCTTTGTATTGCGGATCCGAGCGTTAGGAATGCGTAGTTTTCTAATCAGGCAGGAATCGACTCGCGCTTGGAAGCCGGGTCGAGGGTCAATAAGCGTAATGGCGATGTTACGTCCGTCTGTAGGGCGGACTACAGAGACGATTGCAGGTCCTGGCGTACACTGTCCGCCATGCTTTCCCCTGAGGAAATCGCAAGAAAAAAGGCAGACATAGCGATACTCGAAAAAGCTCGTGATAACTGCTTCGACACCGGACTCCGCCAAGTGATCGACGATTGGATTAAGGACGCGGAGAATAAAATGGCAGCGGAAGCGAAGAAAGATTCCTAAAGGCAAAGCAGGATAAATGACCTCCGAACTTAAACCCCTGCCGTTGGCCATCTGCCCACACTGCGGTAAACCTTGCCCATTAGAGGATTGCGTAACAGATTCGGAAGGCCGCGCCGTGCATAAAGAATGCTATCGCATTGCGCTCATCGAAGGGCGCGGACATCTCTAATTTCAAACTGAGGCAGTACCCAGCGATCTGGTGCACGGCTATTAGGCAGTTTCGTGGCATCTTACGGACAGGGGAATCAGGTCAATGAGTGTAATGGCGATGTGACGCCAGTTGAGGGCGATCTTTTGAGCTATAATCGCGCCGAGGGTTTTTGGCGCTGCCCCATGAGGAAGCGCAAGCAGGTAGGGCAGGTTTCAACGCGTGCTAAAAGGACTGCTGTTTTTTGTTCTCGGCCTCATGGCAGCCGGTTATACAACATTTGTTCTTTTCCTCCTGTGGGATCGGTTCGTCGCACCAGCTTTCCATCTGCCGAGAATCTCATCCTAGTTCGCTTCCACGTCGAACGAGTTCGGCCTCTGCTTCGGACAGTCAACTGTTGAAATCAGGCGATTTACACTCATTGAGAAATTCCCGGATTCCAGGTCGCTGAGTGCTTTGGCGATTTTGTCCACTCAGTGGGCTTTGGCCCGGGCAGCTCGAATCTGGGCCATCAGAATATCGCGAACGTAGTGCCAGTAAGGGACCAGTTTGAGGGCAGCCTGCGCGTCCTCCTCGGCGGCGTTCAAGTCAGGCGTGGTTCGATTCAGGTTCGACCATGCGAGACTCATCAGCAACTCGGGTTCTCCCCACGAGGGCTCCAGCGGATCAACCACGTCCCGCGTATGGGCGCGGACTGCTTCCAATCCTTTGTTGTAAATTTCAAACGCTTTGTCCTGACCCCCTCCCCGCTCTGGAGGTGACGACCAACGAATGGGGCCGAGGACCCAGAGCAGCCTAGGATTGTCTGGAGCCGTTGCCATGGCTTCTTTCAAAAGCGGAGTCGACTCTTGGAGCAGTTCCTGGCCGCGGCTTGAGTCTGTCTTGTTTAAGTACATCAGGTAGCCCAGACTGGACCCGGCGCCAATCTTAGGTTCCACGAATGCCGGGTCGCGGGCAATGGCGTCTTTGAAATCGGTGACCGCCTGCGTGAGATCCGCTTCCAGATCACTTGGAGTCGGGGATTCGTTGAAGCCGTTTATCGCTCTGCGCCACAACGCAAATCCACGCCAATAGAGCACCCGCGATGCCAACTTGTTGTCTTCTGGGATGGGCGTGAGCTCGTCGTGGTGGCGCTTCAGGGATGGGCGGTCGCCTTCATAATCCGCCCGCTGAATCTGGGTGACGATACCGATGATGGAATCGCGTGAAGGCACAAGGCTGCTCTTATCGACGGGGTAAAGCTCATCCGCGGCGGACAAGACGAATATGGTCAGCGCGAACAAAAAAGCACTGCCGTTTCGAGCACTCATGCGCTCCTCCTTGCCGTGCCGCAGGGTGACGGCCAGGGCCGATTCTACATTAACGGCTTTGGGGGATTGCGCCTATGTGACGTGCAAACCGGAAGTGACGGCTGATAACAGGCGTTTTACACTCATTGAGCGCGGCCCGACCGCGTCGATAAGTGCAATAACGGGGATATAACGCCAGCTAAGCGCCATTGCGTGCCTGCCGTGAAAGCAAGATCAAGAATTTTGCGCGGCTGGGCATATTATTAGCTCCATGAAGGATAAGCCGGATGCGCCTCGCCGTTTTCATATGCATGAAACTAGCCGCATGCTTGCGCTGGAGGGTCTACCCTTAGCGGTGTTCTGGCAGAGGCTGCTGGGGTTCTTCGCTGACCTTCTTCTTGCCGTGCTGGTGTGGATTCCTCTGGAATTTTCCCTGCGGCGCTACCTGCTGCATCAGAACGAACTTGACCTTACCTGGAATTTTCACGAGCCGGGAAATATCGTCGTCATGGTGTTGTATTGGGCGGTTTGCAACTACGTTGGCGACGGCCAAACCCCAGGAAAATGGGTCGCACGGACCAAGGCTATGTCCTTGACCAGCGATCGCATGGGAGGCTGGCAGTCGGTCGAGCGCGCCCTCGGATATGGTGCTGCAGTGCTGGAAGGAGGTCTAGGCTTCGTCCAGTTCTTCTGGGATCGCAACCGAATGTGCGCTCAAGATCGCCTCGCCGAAACAATTGTGGTTGACGTCAGAAAACGGTTGAAGGATTCGGACGCCAGTGCGGTTTGAATCAATGTCTGTAATAGAGATGTTTTGACAGTTACCATTTCATTCAGTTTCTAAGCGAATACGACTGTCTTGTTCTGGTAGACCAGGACGCGGTTTTCCAGGTGCCAGCGCACGGCGCGCGAGAGCACGACCTTCTCCAAGTCCCGACCTTTGCCTACCATGTCCTCGACTGTGTCGCGGTGGGAAACGCGCACCACGTCTTGCTCGATGATCGGTCCTTCGTCCAGAGTGGCGGTGACGTAATGACTGGTGGCCCCGATCAGCTTCACGCCGCGCTCGAAAGCTTGATGATAGGGTTTCGCCCCGATGAAAGCGGGAAGAAAAGAGTGGTGGATATTGATCATGCGCAACAGGTATTGGGCGACGAAATCCGGTCCCAGGATCTGCATGTAGCGCGCGAGCACGATAAGGTCTACGTCCTGCCCGAGTAGCTCAAGCATTTCCCGCTCAGAATCGCTCTTGTCCTTGGGGTTGGTTAGCAGATGGAAGGGGACGCGATGAAAGTCAGCTAGCGGTTTGGCGGTCGGATGGTTGCTGATAATCATGACGATCTCGCACGCTAGGTCGCCTGTTCTCTGCCGGTACAGCAGATCAGCAAGGCAGTGGTCATAGGCGGAAACCAGGATGGCGATCTTGGGGCGGTAGTTTGTCAATGCCAGGTTGTAGCTGATCCGGAAACGTTCGGCCACGGGCCTGAAGTAGTGCTCGAAATCGGAAATTGGAATATCGAACCCGTCCAGATCCCATTCCAGCCTTGATAGAAACATGTCGCGGCCACTGTCCAGATGATCGTCGCTGTGCAATACGCTACCGTTGTGCCCAATCAGGAATTGGGAAATTTCCGCCACTACGCCTTTGCGAGCAAGCGGCATAGGAGTGCTTAGGAGCAAGACGGCTGTGTTTTTCATTTTCCGGTCATCATACTCCACGGATTAGGGCTAGAAATACGGAGAGAGGGGATGGTCCATCAGGCGACGGCCTTGCTGTCAATGAATCCGGCTATGATCGATCCGCGAGACGATTTCGCCGACCATGCGGGGTCAATGAGTGCAATGGGGATTTTTCATCAACTGCCGAGCTTCCCTCGAGCACCGTCCGCATGCTCACCCAACTCGCTCTTGAGTTGGTTTTGAGGTATTAATCAGTACGCTGTTGCTTCTCAAGTGAGCTGAAATTCCCAAGCTCGATTCGCGAACTCACTTCCCAAGCACCGCCATCCAGCCAGCTGGCCTTTTTGGAGACCAAAATGTCCAATCGTAGAGTGATGCCAATCGCACTGATCTTGTTGATAGGCGTGGTCGGCGCCCAAGACCTGGTACAGTCCGAGTTGCGATTCGCCGCTCACACCAAAGACGAAAAGACCGCGGGAGTATGGGTAGACGGGCAATACGTAGGCTTTGTAAAAGAACTTGCAGGTGACAAGAAGCTAATGCTCTTGCCCGGCAAGCACGAAATTGTCATCCGCCAGGCCTGGTACGACGAGTTTGTCAAGCAGGTCATCCTGGAGCCTGGGCAGATCGAGCAAATCGACGTCGCGTTAGTGAAATCGGCCCGATTGCCGACCAAGGACGCTACGGGCGAACTAAAAATAGCCGCCAGCCCATCTCGGGCGGCGGTCTTTGTCGACGGTCAATACGCCGGACACGTAGACGAGTTTAATGGCGCGGGCAAAGCCATGCTCCTTACTCCCGGACAGCACCGCCTGCGTATCGCTTTACCCGGCTACCTGCCCTTCGATACCATGGTGGACCTGCGCCCGCAGCAGAAACTCAAAATTCAAACTGATCTCGTAAAAGGCAGCATCACCGAGGCCGGATCGCAGGTCATAAAGCAGTAGAAGATCCGTCAGCCCAGAATCTCAACTGGGAAACGGACGTACTTGTTGTAAACACGTTTACACTCAGAACTCCCTGTCGTGAGTGTAATGGCGATTTTGCAAGAGCTATTAGCGGCGCAAGACAATCGCGGTCGCGTCATCGCTGAGCGTACCGCCACTCGCGAAATCTTGCACCTCGGTCAGCACCGACTGGGCTGTTGCACTTGGCTTCTGCAAGGATTTCACCAGGCGTGAGGTTCCATATTCCTCGCTTCCAAGGTTCGCCGCCTCTGCTGCACCATCTGTGTACATGAGTACGCGGTCGCCAGTTTGTAAGGTCAACTCGATCTCTGAGTACTCCGACTTCATAAGGCCCAATGGAAGGCCTTTATCTGTTTGGAGTTCTGTAATATTGGTTTGTTCCCTGACGAATATGGGATAGGTATGGCCTCCGTTGGCAACCCTCATCGTCGCGCGTTTGGTATCGAGGATCGAATAGACCAGGGTGACGAAGCGGCCCTCAGGAAGATCCTTCAATAACGACCGGTTCAAACGCGTAAGAACTTCCGAGGGAGACTCCAATCCCTCTGCCGCCCTGCGAAACAGACTGCGCGTTGCCGACATGAGCAACGCCGCCGCCATTCCTTTACCGCAGACGTCACCTAGCGCGATTCCCCAGAAGCCATCGCCAAGTTCCACGTAGTCATACCAGTCGCCTCCTACGGCGCTCAATTGCAAACAGAGCCATCAATTGCATAGCCGGAAATCACAGGTTCCCGTTCCGGCAAGAGTGCCCGCTGGATTTGACTAGCCTCCGCCTGCTCGCGGAGAGCCTTTTCTTTCGCCAATCGCTCTTGCCCGAAAAGGCGAGCATTTTCAATGGCAATGGCAATGTTATCCGCCAAAGCGAGCAACAAGTCGATTTGCTCAGGAGAAAATGCAGCAACCACGGAACTCTGTGCGTTGAACAAGCCGATCAGTTTTCCACGGCTGATAAGCGGAATGTCCACCTCTGAAAGTGTCGTGGACTCACTGACCACATAATCGGGATCTTTCCTCACGTCAGGCGCGTAACGCATTTTTGCGGTCGCCGACACATAGCCCACCAAGCCCTCACCCCCGACCTTAAATCGATAGCCTTTGAGATGAACATTACTAAAGCCGCGAAGGGCGATTATCTCCAAATCGTTTCTAGCGTCATCCTTTAGCAGGACTGCCGTCCGGTTGCACCCGAAAGCTTCAGCAACGCCGCCTACGATCTCATCCAGTAATTTCTCTAAGTCGAGTATGGAATTCACCTTCTTCGCCGTCTCTTGCAGTAGCAAAAGCTCGCGCACTCGGCGTTCCAGAACCTGTTTTGTCGTCCCGGTGCTCATGACGTGCGATGATAACGCAATTCCCAATGTCGGGCGTAAGAGGTCCGCTTTTCTTCTGTTATAACGAATTGAACTACGGGCAGATACTCATCCTGCTCTTTCATTGTGTCGAGTCGGGAGCGGATAAAGGTAAGCGGCAAGTAGCTGTCGTAACCAGATGGG
>Ga0308309_10002741_pt1 | contig 10496 bp, 24 predicted proteins | sample HubBroMetageWFT5_FD_192491 | JGI IMG/M metagenome (GOLD analysis project Ga0308309, IMG submission 192491) | Warmed and freeze-thawed soil microbial communities from the Hubbard Brook experimental Forest, New Hampshire - Hubbard Brook CCASE Soil... | ecosystem: Environmental > Terrestrial >... | reverse complement strand
CCTACCGCCTCGGCAGAGCACGGAAAGGATCACATTGGATACTGGCAATCATCCCAATCACTCTCGGGCTGCTGTTCGCACCTGTGCATACCTCGGAGAAATCGAAGGACCCTAGGCCCGCTATTCAAGTTTCAGCCCGTTTACTTGCATTGAGGGAGCGGGAGCCAAGACTTGTTGGCAGGCGTGTTCATAAGCGCCGCAGTGTCATCAGCACCTTCGACCTCTGCGTTGGTAACCGTGAGAACGGAGAACCGGGCGCCCTGACCTACGACACGATCAACTGGCACGCCGTCAACGACTACTACGGTGCCTACTCGTTCCTCGACGGGACCTGGAGGGAAGCCGGCGGTAGACGCTTTGCTCGAGAGGCCAACGAAGCGAGCCCGGAACAGCAGTCGATCATCTTCAACCATTGGAATGCAGTTGACCCAGGGGCATGGCCTAACTCGTTGCCGCCGTGCCTTGGATATCGAAAGGGAGGATGACCATGCGTAGGTTCCGAAGGCGCCTTGGCTTGTGGATCATGGGTGTGAGGCCCGGTGTCGGGACGAGCGTCGAATACGTCGGGGGGGAACCTAAAACCCTGGTGCTCCCGGCGAGATTCGAACTCGCACGCGGCTTGAAAGACCGCCGCTCTTGATTAACGCACGACGAGCGGAGCCCGACCCCCTGTGAGGTAAGCGGGCCTGCCACGGTCGGAACGGCGTCATATGACCGGCCCCGGGTGAGCCGGGGCTCGTCATAGCCGTCGTGGCGGTGGGGTAGACTCCGAAGGACGGGGCTTCCTCCCAACCGCCCACACACGCTTCCGTAGCTCAGTGGTAACGGCAACCTTCGGGGTGTCAAGAGCAGCGGTTTTTCAAGCCGCAGGTCGCCAGTTCGAAATCTGGCCGGGAGCACTGCGTCCGTCAACGGGGCTGAACTCTGGCCGAGGGATGCCACGGCGTTTGACTTCGGTGGACGCTGCCGGGCGCTCCATTCTTCCTCGCCGACGTCCTTCGGGATCTCTGGCGGGGCCTGCAGTACCCTCATCTACGTAAGGGATCTAGGTCTAGAGCGTCCGTTTGGCTTCGGCTGAACGGGCGCTTTTTGTCGTTCTAGGGGCTAACGCAAGCACGCGGGAACTAGACGTGCGGTGCGTGGACGCGGCTGCTGGACGCTGGAAGGGTCCCGGGGGTGGACCTCGGAGAAGCTATCGCCCGTCTTCGTATCGAGAGCGGGGTCACCCAGGAAGACCTGGCGTATGAGGCTGCGGTGAGCCTCGGGGCTCTCTCGAGGCTGGAGCGGGGGCTGGTGGATCCGAAGTGGTCGACGGTCCAGCGGGTGTGTGAGGCGCTCGGGGTTCCGGTTGCTGAGGTTGCTCGTATAGCCGAATCCCGCTAGCGACTCACGGCCCTTTATCAGGCAATCCGGTCAGCTTCAAGCCCGGTTCCCCGCATTTTACGGGTTTCTCTGCTAACAAGAGGTTGACGGGACGGCGCACCTTCGATAGAAAAAGCTCGCTGGAAAAGGCAACCGGGTCGAGAGAGAGGGCGACCCGCAGATCCCGGGCGTGGGAGAGGGGCGAAATGGAGGCAAGCCGGGTCGAGACTGGCGAGGAATGGCTCGCCCATGCCGAGCAGGACATCGGCGATTTCATCGGCCACTACCTTCGGACGCATCCGGCTCCTCCGGGTGCTCACGATCGCGATCTAGCTCGCGCTGGGTCCAATCTGCGAACTCTCGGAGGCCAGCACCTGCGTCTCTTGCGCCCTCGCCTGAGGCTGGTTCGACGGCCTGTAGTAGCTCCCTAAGCATCCCCTCGATCCGGTCGAGCTGCGTCTGCTGACGTTCTGGGCGCGGTCCGACTAGCGCTGATTCATCGACATTGAGGGCAGCGGCAAGGGCGGCAACGGTGGCGCGCTTTGGTTCCGTGGTGCGTCCGTTGAGCAGGCGCGAGACGGTCTTCGCGGCAAGCCCCGACCGCCGGGCGAGCTCTTCGGCACCCCAGCCCTCTTGCGTTAGCAGATCCTTGAGGACGGCCGCTAGCGCGGGGGTCTCGGTCACTTCATAGAGCATCGGTGCTACCGACATCCTTGTCCATCCCTTTTGCCGGACATCCTTGACAGGCAGGTGCCGGGACTGTATAGTCCTGCTTATGTCCGGTCAAGAGCAACGCCCGAAGCCTGTCGCAGCACGTCTCTCCGCTCTTATGGCTGCAGAAGACCTGCGTCCAGAGGACGTTGCCTCGGACCTTCACATTTCACACCGGACCGTCACCCGGTGGCTTGAGGGGCGCACAGAGCCAACACCGACACTGGCCCGTGCCCTTGGGGTCCGGTTCGATGTGGAGTGGGGATCGTTCTACCAGGCACCGGATGAGCGGAAGGGCCGCGTGATGCTCCGTGCATGTATCGATTGCGGTCTGCGCTACGAGTTCAAGCCCGACCCCGACCGTTGGCAGGACCCGCTTGAGTGCCCCGCCTGCTTGTCGGACGAAACGGTCGCTATCCCCGATGTAGCTCCTGAGCGTGAGATGGCGACCCTTACGGGGGAGGGGGCATGAGCAAAAGCGAGCAGCGCGTTATGACCGTGGACCGCGGGGGGCGGATGATGCGGTACCTCAACTGGGCCTACGACGTTTCGATGGTGGAGTTGGTTTCGATGGTGGAGTTGGACTTCTGCCTGCTGTTTTGGTCGCTGGTCGTCTCTCCCGTTGCCGCGCTTTCCCGTCTCGTTGGGATGGGCGCGAAAGCAACGAAGGTCGGCCCGGGGGTTGCCCGCAGGCTTGAGGCCGCTGCGGATCGCCACGTCGAGCGCCTGCAGCGTCACGAGCGGTTGAGCAAGACCATCGGCGTCACGATTCGCCTCGGTGCCGCTGGCTACCTGATCTGGGGATTGGTCTGGCTCGCCCTCAATGCGCCGTGGGCGCTGCTCATCCCCGGCAACGTCATCGCTGTCTGCTGGCTTCTATGGCTTGCCCGTCACAGCTACCCCGCGAGGCTCCTCGACGCCGGTTATCACGCGGTGAAGAACCGGACGTGCCCTCGGGTTGAGGTTGTGGACTCACTCGTACCCGAGCGGGAAGGTGCCGCATGACCCTCCTAGCCCTCGCCTTCTCTTTAGCCCTACTGATAACCCTTCTCATAGCTGCCTGTTCATGGGCGGATGACCGTGAGCTAGAACGGGAGATGGAGGGGTGAGCGCCGCGGCCTGCAACGTTTGCGGCGTCGAGTACGACCCTGAGTACGAGGGATCCTGCCAGGAGTTCGCACCGAGCGCGACGGACGAGCAGATCCTTTCGGGCAAGCCCCCGCTGTGCCCCGGCATCGTGAGTCTCACCGCGACCCTTGAGCGGCGGTTGGTCAAGGCCGAAGAACAGGCCGACACCCTCGCCAACGCCCTCGACTGTTTCTTCTACGACCTGGGCTACACCGCCCCAGAGATGGTCGGCTCGCGCCTCGACCAGCTCGGCAACTGGATCACCGATACCATGATGGAGCTTGGGTATCCCAAGAAAGGCGTCGCCCCGAAGCCCGAGGCGGAGGCCGCCTGATGCCTCGAGCGGTCTACAAGTACCCGCTGCAGGTCGTCGATGAGGTCGCCGTTTCGCTCCCCGAGGGTGCCGAGGTGCTCGACGTGCAGGCGCAGGCGGAGACGCCCTGCCTGTGGGCACTCGTTGACCCTACGGCAGCGACGGAGCAGCGCTTCTTCCGCCTCTTTGGCACGGGGCACCCCGTCGCCGAGGATGACCTGACCTACGTGGGCACCTTCCAGCTACGCGGCGGTGTGTTCGTGTACCACGTCTTCGAGAAGGCCGCCTGATGCCTACCGTCCAGCAGCCGGGGCTGACGATCACCCCGAAACTTCGCAGGGAGGCCGAGCGGGCCATCCTTGCAGCGGGCCGGGAACTATTCCCCGGACGTCGGCTCACGATCAGGCACGACCAGGATGCGCTCGCTGAGCGTCCCCTGCCCGGGTCGCACGCGGATGGAGAGGCTCATGCGGCCTAGCGCTCTCGCGAAGCTCACCGGATCGTCCACGACCTCCTCGGCGCTCAGCACACCGAGGGTCTGCGATCGACGTGCAAGCTCCCGATACCGCTCCAGCGCAAGGTCTCTCGCGTCACTGCGGAGAGCGAGGTTCGCATGATAGGCATCCCCCAGCGCCCTGCGCATCGTGAGGTCCGAGGCGAACGCTTCAAGCTCCGCCTCGGCGTCGAGGAGAGCCTTCTCGGCAACGCTGAGATCCTCGCTGACCTCGGGGGACTCGAGCGCGATCCCGGAGAAGAGAGGCGCGATCTGCTCACGGAGATGCGCTTCCAGTCGCTCAGCGACGATCGACGCTGGCTTGGGACATTTCGCTCCACGGTGGAGGGTCTGGGCGGCGGAGCAGCGGTAGAGGCGCTTTGCGGTCCTGCCGCCTCTTGGTCCGGCGACCATCGACGCTCCGCAGGTGTCACAGAGAGGGATACCCGACAGGGGGTAGCTCCCGGACGGGTCTCGTCCTCTCGGCGGATGCTGTGCTGCCTCCCAGACCTGCCGGGTGACGAGCGGCTGATGGGCGGTGAGGTTGATGTGCTCGCCGTGCTGCGCCTCTCCGAGATACACCCTACGGGCGAGTATCCGTCTGACCGTCGCGGTTGTCCAGAACCGTCCGGGTGCGTTTCCCTGCAGGTAGCGGGTGGCTGCCGTCACACCGGATGCTCCGGCTATCTCGTAGGCCCGCTGAATCAGTGGAGCGGCGGGACTGGGGGAGAGGGTGCCATCATCTGCTCGCTGGTAGCCGTAGTTGGTCTGGCTCGTTTTCGCCCCGCGCTTGATCGCTCTTGCCTGCGCGATCGCCCAGGAGTCCGCGAGACGCCGGCGCTCCCATCTGCCCATCGCGAGCATCATCGTCAGCATCAGCTCACCGGCTGGGGTGGTGGGGTCGATCCCGAGATCCACAGCGGTCAGGGAGCCTCCAGCGTCATGGATCTGCTGGATCAGCTTCAACGCGTCGAGTACCCCGAGGCGGGAGAGACGGTCGAGCTTCGCGACAACGACCCCTTCGGTCTCATGGCTCTCGATACGTGCGAGGAGCCTGTCGAGTCCGGGCCGGTGGAGCTTCCCGCCGGACTGGTCCAGATCCTCATGGACCTCAGCGATCTCGACGCTTCGGAACCGCGCCCATCCTTCAATCTGTTCTCGCTGTACGCTGGGGGAGATGAAGGTCTCGCCTTTGCGGTCGTTGACCCTCGAGACCCTGACGTAACCGTCCATCAGCCTCAGCGTGCTCATGGTGCGTTGACCATACTCTCCTCAATAGCTGGGTATCCAGAACTCTCCCCTGGCAGGCAGGCATCTAAGCAGTTCCCGGTCGCCACTGCTCACGGGGCGGTGGTCTAGGTGGCGCGCAAGACACCGGTTCTCCTGCGGCGAGGACCCGTGACGAACACGGTCCAGGCACTCACTCGCTACGTCTTCAAGCAGGCCCACGGCCGGGAGATCCTTCAGGCGTCGCCCGATGGCAAGCACGACGTAACTGCCGACTTCGATGCGCTGGTCCTAGAACACCTTCTGGACCCCGACGCTCCCAGGATCTGCGAGCAGCTCGACGGAGCGGCGAAGGGGATGGACCTCGACGAGTCCGAGCGGGCCGAAATAGCCGCCTTCCGCGTCCGTCTCGTTGAGCTAATCGAACGTCACAACACGACGGGGCACGGCGCCTCCCGTGAGATGGAGCGGGCGGCATGAGACTGCGGCAGACAAAACGTCGCTGGTACGAGTTCGAGCGTAACCGGGAACTGACCCGCTTCGAGGAATGGAGCGAGCGCAACCCTCTCCCGGGATCGGAGCCGACAAGCAGACGGTCGGGGCTTGTGAACTGGAGGGCGGTGATCCGGCGCGACCCGTGTGCCTACTGCACGGCAGCGGGCGGCACCATCGACCACATCGTCCCCAAGCTGCGCCGCAGCGGTCCAAAACTGCCGCAGAAATGGCTGAACTACACCGGGGCCTGCGAGGGCTGCAACCAGCGAAAGGGCAGCCTGTCGCTTCTGTTCTTTCTGCTCGCTCGGAGGGTCGCCTGATGCGCGAGGTCACTCTCATCGGAGGCCCAGCCGACGGCATGAAGGTCGAGGTCTCAGGTGACTCGGCGCTCCTGGTTGTGGGCTTTGATGTCCCCGAGGGCTACGTCGCCCGCTACAGGCGAAAGGACAGCCGCAAACGCGACAACGAGACCTTTGTCTTTGAGTCACTGAGCAAGATCATCGCTCGGCTCCCGATGCCCTCAAACGTGGACCAGCCAGCGGCCGGTGACCGTGACGACCATGACGTCGCCCCACCTCTCCCAGCCGTCGCCACCTCCACTACGGCTGCATCTAAGGCGCTGGATAGGGCGCAGCCAAACCTTGAATCGAGGGTCGCCTGATGCGTCCCACACTCCAACAGGCCCGAGCCGTTCACCCTGGATTCATTTGGACCGTGAAGGTCGAAGGGGACCGGGCGGTCGAGTGGCGTCGCTACCTCCGGGCACGCGCGCGGTCTAACCGCAACCGCTCGCAGCCGGTCCGTCACGGCCGTCCGAGGGGACGAGCATGAGGCCCTCCCTTCAACAGCTACAGGAATGGCATGGGCTGCTCTCGCGGCTCAGTGGAGAGATTGAAGAGTCGCATGGTGAACTGCCGCGCGACACCCATCCTCCCAAACTTGAGTCACTCGTTCGCTTCGCTGCTGAGGAGGCACCGTCACGGGTGCTGATAGCCCTAGCTGAGTCTCAGGTTGAGGAGCTGCGCGCATGAGTGAAAGAGGTAAAGAGGGGTTGGCCGGTGGGAGCGCAGACGCCAGTGGGCGTGGTCCGGGCGAGGCACTCCGAGCGTTCGTTGTCGAGTCAAATCGCATCGAGGGCATCATCCGCCAGCCGACCCAGGAGGAGATCCACGCTCACATTGCGTTTGTGAGCCTTCAGCGCGTCACCCAACTGGCCCTCGAAGGGTTTGTGGATGTCGTGGCTGGCGAGCAGTTGCGCTCTCGAAAGGGAATGAACGTCCGGGTTGGCTCCCATCTTCCGATCCCCGGCGGCAGGGCGGTCCCAGCAGAACTCCGCGAGATCCTGATTGCCCTTGAGGAAATGCAGGACGGCGCGGTCGATTACTCACCCTTCGAGATCCACCGCCGCTACGAGGAGCTCCACCCCTTCATGGACGGCAACGGCCGCTCGGGGCGCGTGCTGTGGGCGTGGCACCGCAAACAAGTAGGCCGCGATCCGCTCGCTCTCGGACTCCCTCACAGCTGGTATTACGAATCACTGGAGGCCGGATGACCACTCCCCAGTTCCTCGCCGCCTGCTTCATGGGCGCACTCGGTGCACTCGCCACCTTCCTCTTGATCCTCGTCATCGCCGCCCGCTGGGCTGACCGTGAGATGGAAGAACGTCAGGCCCGTGAAGCGGTGCTGAAAGCCGAACGAGAGACAGACCCTGAGGCTATCTATTCACTTCCAGCTAGGGAGCCGGGTCATGTACGACGCTGAGCGCTACGGCGAAATCATGTTCGACCGTGAAGAGGAAGAGATCAGCGCGGAGGAGCTCGGCCTTGAGGTAACCGACCGCTACCCCGCATCCCGATGCCGTGGCTCACAGGGTGCTGCGGTGTCGGAGATTCAGAAGCGCAGACGGCCTTCACATGCGGTTAGGGAGGAGAGGTAGATGCCCAGAGGTGTCCCTCACGACCCGTCTCTACGCGAGGAGGCCCGGCGGCTCCGGCGCGAGGGAAAGCGCTACCGGGTAATCAGCGAGCAGCTTGGGGTGCCACTCGCCACCATTGCCGACTGGTGCAACGACCCCGATGGCAAGCGGAAAACCGCGCGAGTCGCTAGCTATCGGGGTATCTGCGAGGAGTGCGGCGCACCTACCGATGGCTCAGCGGGTGCAGCGAACGCACCACGGATCTGCCGTGCCTGCCTCGAATGGCCCGATGAGGCAGTTAGCGCCGCTATGCAGGACTGGGCCTCGGCCCACGGGGGAATACCTCCCACCTGCATGGATTGGAGACGCAGCGCCGCCGATCACCCGCATTCGGGGGTGTGTGCCCGGTGCCGCGGGCGCAGTACGTGGAATGAACTACTCCTACGGGCCGGCTTCGAGCTTCGCCTAGACCGGCGGCCCGAGACCCAGATTGAGATGGAAGCGCTGCTCCGTGAAGGGAGGTCCACACGAGAGGTTGCAGATCACTTCGGCTGGACACGCGGGGCCATACACGAGCGCCTCCGTACCCGAGGAATGCGTATCGGTGACCCTCGGAGCGGCGCATGACCCTTCACGGCATCCAATGGGTAGAGGACGTCCTCCGAAGGGTGCGGGACACCCCAGATCTAGTCCGTCCCCGGCTGGGTCTTTCAGAGGGAGAAGTCCCGGTCAAAGATCGTCCCCGTGAGCGCCTGCTGGTGATGGCTGCACTCGGGTTTTCACCTGACTACACAAGACGGGCCCACGACGAGAACCCTAGGAGGTTCACGTGACCGCACAGAGTAACAGGAGGGTCCCACAGCTTCGGGACACCGTGACATTGAGACTGGTGCTGCCCGCGAGCACTGAGGAGTGGGCGGAGGCAGACCTCAACGAGTACGGCTGCGAGCGGACTGACGAGGGCCTCATTATCACGGGGTGGATTGGCGGCAACTGTAACGCCGTCCGCAACGCTGCTGAGTTTCTCTCCGACCTCGCTGATGCTTTCGAGGAATGCAACGTGGACCCCATGGAACTCATTCTCATCGCCGAGAGTGAAGCATGAGCGCCACCGCCATCAACCCCGACGCCGAGCTAGCCCAAATCGCAATGCAGGGAGTAGCCCCCACCCATATCGGGGTCAACGCCCTCAGTGAGATAGAGGCCCTCCGAAACACCTGCCCCCTCGCCCCAGAGATAGCCCTCCAGGCCCTCCTGCAAATCAAGGAAACGGTAGCCCCCTCGGTTGAGCTAACAGACTCCGAGAAGACGCTTCTCTGTTTCCCCACCCGAGCCGATATCCCCCGGCACTACGAGGGGGCGCGAGATGCCTGACGCGGAGACCCACGGATGCGTTGAGGAGGCACTGCTTGCGGTCCAGGCCGAGGCACCGACGTTGCAGAAGGACGCCATCAATCCGCACTTCAAAAACAAATACGTGTCACTCGACACGCTCATGGACGCCGTGCTCCCGATCCTCAACAAGCACGGCTTGGTGTGGGTCACGATGCCCAGCCAGGATGCCGAGGGCAGGCCGGTTCTCCGCTACCGCTTGATCCACGCAGCCGGTAAGTCGCAGGCTGAACGCAACTCCATCGAAGGGTCGATGGCGCTGATGCTCACCAAGCAGGACCCGCAAGGGCAGGGCTCCGCGATCACCTATGCCCGGCGCTACTCGTTGATGGCAGTCCTCGGGCTCGTCGCCAACGAGGATGACGACGCGAAGGCGGCGACACGTGCCAACAAACGCGCACAGAAAGAGAGCGCCACTCCCCGCCGCCTCACCGACGACGAGAGGCTGAAGGTCGTCAAGGCAATCGAAGCCGCGGGCCACGACGAGGACGGTCTGGTGATGGTCCTAGGTGCGGTCGGCGCGGAGTCCACCGATGACCTCACAACCGCGCAGGCGTTCGAGATCCGCAAGCTACTCGACAAGGGGAAGGCATGAGCGTTAACCCCTCGGGCCTGTGCATGTGCGGCTGCGGCGAGGCCGCGCCGATAGCAAATCGAACCTGTCGCGGTCGTGGCCGGATCAAGGGCGAGCCGATGCGGTTCGTGCGAGGTCACAATGGCCGCAAGCCGGTCACGGGGGCGGACCCCAACCCCTTGGGCCTGTGCCAGTGTGGCTGCGGGGAGCCGACGGTCCTCAACGCAACGTCTGATGCGAGTCGGGGGTATCAAGCTGGGCACCATCGCCGTTACGTGCGGGGCCACAACGATAGACAGACCGCGCGACAAGCCGTGCTGTCGTTCGACCCAACCAAGTCCCGCTGGTACGTCTATCAGCGCAACGGGCAACGCTATGCCTGGTACCGCGTGGTGGCCTGGAATATGCTCGGCCGAGAGCTGCGGGCCGACGAGACGGTCCACCATGTGAACCTCGACTCGACGGACGATCGACCGGGGAATCTGCGCGTCATGTCGTCTGCCGAGCACACGCGCCTCCATAACGGGATTCGCTGGCACGGGGTGACGGCGTAATGACGACACAGTTGCTTGAGCGCGAGGGCTCTGAGTTCACGCACTACGAAGGCTTCTCGATCGAGTACCGGGCGGCGAGTCACCGCTACTGGCTGATCCGGGGTCAAGAGCGGTTCGCCGCCGTCAGCGTGACCAGCGCCCTGAAGGTAATCGACAAGCCTCAGCTCATTAGCTGGGCCGAGAGGGTCGGCTGCGAAGGCGCACTGCGGATGGAGCGCTCGGGGTCGCTCGTCTACCCCGACGGAGGCCACGTACCGATCACCGAAGCGATCCGCATGGTCCGCGAAACGGGCCAGGGTGCAGATGGTAAGAAGGAAGCTGGCGCCAACAGG
>Ga0308309_10002740_pt1 | contig 10498 bp, 11 predicted proteins | sample HubBroMetageWFT5_FD_192491 | JGI IMG/M metagenome (GOLD analysis project Ga0308309, IMG submission 192491) | Warmed and freeze-thawed soil microbial communities from the Hubbard Brook experimental Forest, New Hampshire - Hubbard Brook CCASE Soil... | ecosystem: Environmental > Terrestrial >... | reverse complement strand
CCAGGATCAGCATGCAGACCGCATCTTCACTTATAAGTTGAGCCGCTCCTGGAATTACGGCCTCGCTTTTTATTTCGAACGCGAAATTCCCGAATGGTCGCCGGCGGATCCGGATCCGGCGCTTGTCCTGACGTCGCCGGAAGGTTTTCATGCGATGGAACAATTCGGCAGGTTCCGCGGCACTCTTGACGAGACTTACCAGGGAATTCTTTACGTTCCCGTGTATCCGGCGCCGCGAGGCCGCTGAAGTCTAGCGGTGTGCAGAGGGAGGCGTATACAACAGGAAGAAATTCACGATCGTGTTCTCATACGTCTTGCGATCGTCATCCGACATTTGAAAATAGCTCAACCGGTCGCGCACCAACTGTTTCGGGTCGGGCGCTTTGACGAACAATGCCGTCACGTCATCCGCCAGCGTCTGGCGGTCGCTCGACGAAACAAACATTTTCGGAATACCTTTCGTCTGCGCCAGCCGCCGTGACACTGGCGGCTCGTCCCGGAAGGAATAATTCAGCATCCGGAATCCGAAATCGCAGAAACGAGTGACGAACGGCAAAATCGTCAGCCCCGAACGTTTCACTTCAATCTGTACCATGTCGCGCGGATCGTCGTATGCATCGTCCACCACAAACGCCGCGATACGCGGGTCAGACGTCGCCACTTCCAGCGCGGCGTAGCCGCCCATATCCGCACCCCACAATCCGAAGTGTTGCGGGTCAACGTCGTCTCGCGTGGAAAGCGCCTGGATCGCGGATCGCAGCTCCGCTGTCTCACGGTAGCCTAGCGTCGTCACGTCAGGACTCGTTCCGTGCCCCGAAAAATCAAAAACAAACACATTGAATTCGTGGTCCTGCAGCGCAGACACCAGCGTCAACACGTCCGCACGCTGCGACAAATAGCCGTGGCACACCACGACTGTCGCCGCGCCGCGCAATCCCGGAAAGAACCAGCCTTCCCTCGAAGCTCCGCCCGCAACGGGAAAGGAAAATGTGGTGGGGTGGCCCATCATCACGTTCAGGTCAAACGTGGTGGGCGTCCGCGCCGGCTTAAGAATCTGGTACAGCAAAAATCCGGAAACGGTCCCGATAGACACGATTCCAAAGAGAAGTATCGCCAGAAGTCCCGAGAAAACTTTGGCGGGTCGCGTTGTGGGATAACGCAGCTCTGAAAGGACGGCCATCCGTTGTTTGCGGGCACTCGCGCATGCAGCGCCTCGGCGAATCGAATGTTAACACACTTCCTTTCCCAGTCGATTTTCCTTCCCGGTTACGCTTCGGACAATCTATCCGCATTGGGTTCCGCGCCAACCCATGGCTATAATGTGTATGGGGACGTTGGATAACCTTCATGCAAATCGTTGATCTTCGCCAGGCGAACTCACGCTCGCTCGAGGCTCTTTTTCAGGAAGAGGCTCGCCATTGGCGCGAAGAATTGCATTGGGACTACCGCTCTTCCATCAATTTGATTCGCAAATTTATCGACGCGCGTTCACTGGGCGGTTATGTGGCGATTGAAGACGGCCATCCCGCCGGCTACGGTTTCTATGTAATCGAGGATCACAAAGGCCTGATCGGAGGGCTCTTCGTCTCCTCGAAATATCCGCAACCGCCGGTCACGCAACGCTTGCTCTCCGAAATGCTCGCGGCATTACACGGCGCGCCGCATCTGCAGCGGATTGAAGCGCAGCTGATGCCGTTTGGAACCGAGCTCGACCCCACATTTCTCTCCAAGCATTTGCGACTTCACATGAGGCATTTCATGCTGCTGCCGCTTGCAAATGCCAATCTCAAGAATAAACATGTTTCGAGCGGACTGCGCATCGAACCCTGGACCGACCGCGCCATGGATTCCGCGGCGGAACTCATTCAGCTTGCCTATGCGGACCACGTGGACGGAGAGATCAACGATCAGTACCGCAGCGAGGCGGGCGGAATGAAATTCCTGCGGAACATCGTCCTGCTACCCGGCTGCGGCCAATTTCTTCCCGAAGCTTCTTTTCTGGTGCGTCCGGCGATGAGCGACCGCCTGGTTGCAATGGTGCTCACTTCGACAGTGGCGGAACGAGTGGGACACACGACTCAGATTTGCGTGATGCCCGGATATCAGGGCCACGGAATCGGAAGAGATTTGATGGAGGCCTCCATCCGCGCGCTGCGCGACCGCAATTACGAATCGCTTTCGCTCACCGTCACTGCGACCAACAAAAAAGCGGTCGAATTGTACGAGCACCTTGGTTTCAAGACCATCAAGACATTTGCTGCCGGAGTCTGGCAGGGGTAGGCGGCCGGATTATTTCTTCGCGCGATCTTTCAGCAGGCCCTTCAGCTCATCCATAAATTCCTTAACATCCTTGAAATCAAGATACACAGAAGCAAAGCGGACGTAGGCGACTTTGTCGAGCTTCTTCAATCGCGCCATGATGTGCTCGCCGATTTCGGTAGTGGTGCGTTCGCGTTCGGTGGACTCGCTCACGTAGGCTTCCGCCTCGTCCACGATTGATTCGAGCTTCCCTACCGGAACAGGCCTCTTCTCGCAAGCCTTCAGCAATCCCTGCAACAGTTTCTGGCGTTCAAATTTCTCGCGGCGGCCGTCCTTCTTGATGACCATGTATGGAATTTCGTCGATGCGCTCGTAGGTCGTGAAACGGCGTTCGCACTTCAGGCATTCGCGGCGGCGGCGGATCACGTCCCCCGGCTTCGCTTCGCGCGAATCAATTACTTTGTCGTCCAAATTCCCGCAAAAGGGACACTTCACGAGGCACCCTTTTTCAAGTCGGAAGCATGCTCCGCCTCCGACAGCATTTCGGCTTCACCCGCCAACTCCTCCGATTTCGCGAGCTTCCGCAATTCGCCCATGGACCACCCCTCGCGAAACAGAAGCGGGAGTCCCACCAGGCAGGCGCCGGAAAAGGTGATGAGCCAACACATGATCGCAGCCGCTGCCGCCGGTTCCTGTTCTACCGCAAAAATCTGCGTGAATACAAGAAACGTGGCTACCTGCGCGCCGCCGCCGACCCCCGGCAATTGAATCGCGGAGCCGACCATCGTGAACGCGAGCACGAGCACCGCGCCCGCATAGCCGATGTCCCCCAGGTCGCCGCCAAACGCGTGGCAGATCCACAAATACGAAAGAGCAACGAGCATCCAGTGCGCCGTGGTGTAAGCGACCAGCGCGGCCAGGTCGCCCCATGTACGAATTCCCTGCAAGCCCTCGCTGAACCCTTCGAGCAGCGCGGCAACCCTCGCGCGCCAACCGTGCCGCCAATTTTCGTGTTCCAATTTTCGCGCGAGCCATCCTGCGCCGTGATATTTAAAATAAATCAGAAACGCGACGAGGATCGCAAGTATCACAAGCAGGCCCAGACCGGCAGATCGCGCGTGGCTCATGAAAACCGCGTCTTCATCAGCCAGCAGCCCGCGGCGTTCAAACGAGAGCAGTGCGAAACCGGCCAGGACCACTGTGGCGGCAATATCGAATACGCGCTCGAGAAAGTACACACCGAACATCCGCGGCATCGAGAGTGAATCTTTCCGCGCCACGAGAACCGGACGCACCGGCTCCCCGGCCCGCCCTAAAACAAACAAGCTCGCAAAACCCATCAGTTGAGCGCTGTACACGTTCCAGAAATGCGTCTTGCCGAGAGTGCGTGAAAATTGCATCCAACGCAGAGCGCGAATCGCGTAGCAGACGTAGATCGACGCCAGCGCAAGAATCAATAGCCAAATATTGGCCCCGCTGACGGCCTCCACCACCATATGCCAGCGGAACATTTTTAAGGAAACGGAATTCCGCGACCGGTACAGGAGGAATACGACGAGCACAAGACCGAACAGGAGCAGGAGGTACCTGCGAGCATTTCGCCACATGGAGTGCGAACGCTATCAGCTTGCTTCCGAAAGTGTCAAGAAGTGAGGCGTCTCTGGCGCGCCCGCCATACAGGAAACGAGCGTAGCCAGAGACTACCGAGGGGCTATCGGAACCAACCGAGGGTCTTTCAGTCCTGTTTCTTGGCGATCGTCTTTTCGGATTTCTCAAGTGCCTCTTGGGAAGCTCGAAAAGCGTTGGCGGAATATTCCATTGCTTGCTTGGAATGTTCGTGACCGGTCAGGTGGTCTTCCTTGCCGTGATGCGCTGCGGCGACACTGTGCGCATGCGCGGCAAGGTTATGAAACTCCGCGGCCCTCTGGTGCATGGATTGTGGCATGTAGTTCCTCCCAAATTGAACACGCAGAGTCTAACACGCCCAAACTGCCAGTTCTGTGCCGTACGTGACATGTGCGCCGTGAGACCGCTGCTTTGCGAGTCCGTGGGGGGCCGCACTTTGCTGGGCAGGCTTGTGTTTGTAAGGGGAAGGCGGATAAGATGCGCGGCGAAGAAGAAGTTTGCTTGCGCGAAGGGGCCGCAGGGGCGAGGCCCCTTGGCGCGGGTTAACCCGCCAGGGCGGGCCGCCCTGCGTATGGACGCGGGGGGACTTCGAGAAGGGAACTTTTCGGCAGCATTTTGCGTTCCATACAGTGAGGCCGAAGAGGATATGCAAGCTGCGAGGCTAAATACGATTGGAGCCCGACGCCCAACTGGTACAACAATGTCTCCGGGGCGATGGGCCGGCCTGGGAGGAGCTTGTGCGGCGGCACACGCGGCGCGTGTTCAATTTGTGCTACCGCTTTACGGGCAACTCCACCGAATCCGAGGATTTGAGCCAGGAAGTGTTTTTGCGGATTTACCGGACGCTGGGGAGCTATCGCCCTGCCTTTGGCGCGTTTCCAACGTGGCTCACGAGCGTGACACGCAACCTGCTGGTGGATCATTACCGGCGCACCCGGCGCGACCGCATCACGGATTCAATCGACGATGCGATGCCCGTGCTCGAGGAGAAGCATTCGTCTTCGCGCACGCCGGACAAGCTGGCGCAGGAATCGGAATTGAGCGCGCAATTACAGGTCGGGTTGGGAAAACTTTCCCCGGACTTGCGCGAAGCTGTTATCTTGCGCGATTTGCAGGGTCTGGAGTACAACGAGATTCAGGTCGTGTTGCAAGTGCCGGAAGGCACGGTAAAATCAAGAATCAACCGGGGGCGCATCGAACTGGCGCGCATCCTGGAAGAAATGGGATTGAAGCCGGAGTAGTGAAGAAAACCGGCGGGAGCCAGGAAAAGCAGAGATGAGCTGGAACTGTTCAATTACGGAAGAGCGGCTGAGCGATTCCCTTGAGGGATTGCTCTCTCGCGAAGATGCGGCGGCGTTTTCGGCGCACACGGCAGGCTGCGCGGATTGCCGGACGCTGCTCGCGCAGGTGGGCCCGCTCGTCCAGCGGATGCAGCGCATGGAAATGGTGGAAGAGCCGGCGCATCTTTCGGCAAGAATTCTTGACGCGACGCTGGGTCCCCGAAAGACAAAAGCCGTGTGGGAGCGCTTCGCCGGCTGGGCGGTTGGACTGATGCAGCCTCGTGTGGTGATGGGATTCGCGACCGCAGCCGCGTCGTTCGTGATCGTGCTACACACGGCGGGCGTGACGCCGGGAAAAATCAAAAGAGCAGACCTGAGCCCCGGGAATGTGTTGCGCGCGGCGAACCGGCAGGTGCATCTGACGTATGCGCGCGGCGTGAAATTCGTGAACGATTTGCGCGTGGTATACGAAATTCAGTCGCGCTTGCAGCCCGAGCCGGCGCCCGTGAATGCGCCCGTCCATCAGCAAGCGCCGGAACAGCAAACGCAGCCGTCCGATTCGAATCCGCAGCAGAAAACCGAAACGCAGCCGGGACATAGCCAGGTCCACGGCGGAACGATGCTCGCATCCCTGGTGACTGACAGCTTCATGAGGAGATCTCGATGAAATGTGCCGTTCACCCCGGTGTGGACGCCACCGGCTACTGCCGGAATTGCGGAAAGCCACTTTGTCCTGAGTGCGCGCGAGAAGTGCGCGGCGCGATCTACGACGAAGGGTGCCTCGCGGCAATGCTTGCCGGGCCGCAGACAGCGGCGCCTGGCGCGCCGGGAGTTCCCTTCCAGCCAGCGGTTCGCGACTCGCGGCCGGGAACCGCGCTGGCGCTGGGATTTATTCCAGGACTCGGTGCCGTCTACAACGGCGAATATGTAAAAGCGATTATTCATGTGCTGATTTTCGCAGGACTCATTGCGGTATTGAGCAGTGATCTTCCGGGCGGCCTGGACGCATTCGTCGGAATTGCGCTCGGATGTTTTTACTTCTACATGCCAATCGAAGCCTACCGCGTAGCTAAAGCCCGCGTGGAAGGTGAGCCGGAGCCTGTGTCACTCATGAGCAGCGGAGGAAAGGTTCCCATTGGCGCGATGGTCTTAATCGGCATCGGAGCTTTGCTGCTGGCGAATAATTTCAACCTTCTCGAGGGAGATTGGTTCCGGAAATCATGGCCGGCTGCGCTGGTCGTTCTCGGCATCTACATTTTGATCGACCGGACAAAGAAAAAGCAGTAGGAGACCCTAGCGTGACAGACCAAGCAAAAACTCGCTGCCAGTGCGTTCAGTGCCGGGTCGGCGGCATGATGGGGCCGATCCTGCTGATCACGGTTGGACTCATCTTTCTGGCGGGCCAGTATTCGCGCTACAGCATCTGGGATTTTTGGCCGGTAATCCTGATCGTGATCGGGATCGTCAAGATCGGCGAAAACATGGCTTCTCGCGAAGGGCACATCGGTTCGTGAGGCACGCGTGAGCAACGGCGGTCAGCGCAAATCGATTTCGAGCGGATTGCTCCTCATCCTGGTGGGAGTCATCCTGCTGCTTTACCGCTTCCAACCGGGGCTGCACATCGGGCATCTGATCCGCTTCTATTGGCCGCTGCTGATTATCTTCTGGGGCGTCGCGCGTCTGGTTGACCATCTCGTCGCACACCAGTCCGGCGACACGCGGCCGTCTTCGGTCCGAGCGGGTGAAGTGCTGCTCCTGCTTTTTGTGGTTTTCGTGTTGTTCGCCTACGGATTCCACGATTGGCTTCACGACCGGTATCCCGACCTGAATATGGATTTCGCGCCGTTCAGCCAGCAGTTCTCGCAAAGCAAGGAAATGCCCCCACAGCAGATTTCTCCCGGAGCGCATGTGACGTTGAAGACGGGTCGCGGCAGCATCACGGTTCATACCGGCGACGAAAACACTCTGAGCGTCACCGCAAACATGTCCGCCCGTGGTACCACGGAATCGAATGCGGACGAATCGATGAGTCAAGTCCCTGTGGTGGTTGAAAAGACAAAAGACGGATACAGCGTTAATCCCGAGAATCAATATAACTCCGACAAGCAGGTGAGCGTGGACCTCGACGTCGAGGTTCCCAAGAACGTAAGCGTCAGCGCGAATTCAGACCGCGGCGACATCAGCATTACTGGAATCGGGGGGGCCATTGATGCCTCCACACAAAAAGGTGATTTTGATATTCACGATACCGGTTCGGACGTGAACGTGGCGATGCAGAGCGGCAATGCGCGGATTTCCGATGTCGCGGGAAACGTCCATGTGACAGGCCATGGAACCGAAATTGAAGTGGGAGACGTGGCCGGAAATGCGACGCTCGAAGGCGATTTCTTCGGGCCTGTTCATCTCCGCAATGTCAGCAAAACAACGCGCTATGCAACGCCGCGCGATACGCTGACTTTCGTCAACATGGCCGGACGACTGGAGCTCGATTCAGATTCGATTCAACTTTCGGATGTGGCCGGCGCTGCAAGTCTGCAGACACGCAATCGGGACATTGAAGTTGAAAATGTGGCCGGAAAGCTCGATGTAGTTGATACGCACGCGAGCGTCACCGTGCGTTATTCCGACCCGCTGAAGCAGGATTTGAATATTGCGAACGAAACGGGACCAGTGGACCTGACACTGCCGTCCAGCTCCAGCTTTGAAGTGGCCGCGAGTTCACGCGGCGGAGAAATTGACAACGATTTCGAGACCTCTTCTCTGAAAGCTGTAAACGCCCCGGATACGGGAAAACTGAACGGAAAGTTTGGCTCGCAGCAGGGACCCAAGATTACAATCAGCACTTCTTACGGCACGATCTCACTTCACAAATCTTCCTGAAGGCGCACTGCTTCACTCGTTCGCTGCGCCACGCAGTCGCTCCAGCGTCTTAAAGAATTCCGGAAAGGAAACTGCGGCGCAATCCGCATCCAGGACGGTCGTATCGCCCTCAGCTCCCAGTGCCGCAACAGTGAGCGCCATCGCAATCCGGTGATCGCCCTGCGGGTCTACTTTGGCTCCTCGCAATTTTCCCGCGCTGCGCCCCGCGACGCGCATGCCATCCGGAAACTCTTCCACCTGCGCGCCCATGCGGCGCAATCCCTCCGCCAGCGCGGCGATCCTATCGCTCTCTTTCACCCGCAATTCCTGCGCGTCGTGAATTTCAATTCCCTGCTCTGAGAACGGCCCAAGCGCCGCCAGCATGGGCAGCTCGTCAATCATTTCCGCCACCTGCGAACCTGAAACTGCGCCACCGGTAAGCGGCGCGTGACGCACGGAAACGTCACCGACCAGTTCTCCATCCCGCATTTGAACCATGGCCACGTGAATGGGCGCGCCGATGGAAATCAGAAAGTCGAGCACTCGCGCGCGCGTCGGGTTCAAGCCAACATTGTGCAGAGTTAGCGAGGATTCCGGAAGAACGAGCGCAGCGGCGATTAAAAAGACGGCTGCAGAAAGATCGCCGGGAACCACAAGCTGTCGCGCGATTAGCTTCGGACGCGGGTGGATGCGAATGACGCCCTTCACGGCCTCGACCGTTGCGCCGAACTCACGCAAGGCAATTTCGGAATGGTCGCGCGTGTGAACGGATTCGCGAACGGTCGTCACACCATCTGCGTACAATCCCGCCAGAAGCACAGCCGACTTCACCTGCGCGCTCGGAATCGGTGGCGTGTAGTCAATGGCGTGAAGTTTTCCGCCGCGGATTTCAAGCGGGGCGCGGTCGCCATCCTTGCTGGTGATTTCCGCTCCCATCTGTCGCAGGGGGTCCGCGACGCGGCGCATGGGGCGCCGGCGCAGAGAGGCGTCGCCTGTCAGCGTCGACGTAAAGGGTTGACCCGCAAGAACGCCGGCAAGCATGCGAATCGTTGATCCGGAATTTTCGGCGTCGAGCGGTTTGCGAGGCGTTTTCAGCCCATCGAGGCCGCCGCCCACGATGCGCACGCGTTCGCGGTTGGAATCCACCTGAATGCCAAGCCGACGAACGCATTCCAGCGTACTCTGGCAATCTGCGGCCGCCGCGAAATTCTGAATTTCCGTAGAGCCCTCCGCAATGGCCGCGAGAATCGCGTACCGATGCGAGATGGATTTGTCGCCCGGCAATTCCACAGAGCCGTTGACGCTTCCCCCTGGCGCGATAACTTTTTTTCCCACCGCAAGATTCTAGCATGGCGTATCGCCGCGTCCGGTCTGTCCAACCACATGCTGGCTGGCCGCATCCATTCACAGCGGTGTCAAACGAACCTGGCGGGGGAACCGACTCCGTGCCCCGTTCGGGATCTCCGCAGCTTGTTCCCTTCCCGCAGCAGGCGAATGGGCGCACGCGTAAATCCAAATTGGCTGGAGTGGCAATGCTGAAACAACGGAAAAGTGGGGCGTTTGCTTCGCTGCGCCGCGGAATGTATCATGAATATCCCATGCCCTTGGCGCCGCGTAGCCTTTTCCGACCTGTCTTCACTATCTTGGTCCTAGCGCTTCTCGCCGTTCCGGCGGGCCTTCCTGCACAATCAAGCGACGATTCTAAGTTATTTCCGCTGAGCCAGGTCCAACCCGGCATGAAGGGCGTGGCTTACACGATTTTCACTGGCGACGAAGTCGAGAAAGTGGATCTTGTGGTTCTGGGGGTCCTCAATAACGCGCTCGGGCCAAAGCAGGACGTGATTCTTGTCCAGCTTCTGGGTGAAAAAGCGGAACATACCGGCGTTGTAGCCGGGATGAGCGGCAGTCCCGTCTATTTCGAGGGCAAACTGGCGGGCGCGCTATCGCTCAAGCTGGGCATCTTCACGAAGGAAGCGATTGGCGGCGTTACGCCGATCGCAAGTATGCTGGCGGTTGAAAAAGATTCGGCGTCGCCTTCGTCTTCCGCGTCACCCGCGAGCGGAACAGGTTCAACCGACAGCTCGGCGCCGCGCGAAATGGCATCACGAATTCCAGTGCCGGAAACCCTGGCGCAACAAATGGGAGCAGGCTCGGGCGAGTTCCTGATTCCGATCGAGACCCCGCTGATTGCCACCGGGCTTTATCCCGAGACGATGGCGCAATTCGGTAAGGAATTTTCGTCGTTGGGAATGTCCGTCATGGCGGGCGGCACTGCGCCGGCGTCGCCGGAGGACGTGCAGCTCAAGCCCGGCGATATGGTGGGATTCGACCTGGTTCGTGGCGACCTTTCCCTGAGCGGCGGTTGCACTGTCACTACCGTAGACGCGGGAAACATTCTCGCGTGCGGCCACCCCTTGTTCGGTTTCGGCTCCGTGAGCGTTCCGCTCTCCCGCGCGCATGTGGTGATGACGCTC
>Ga0308309_10002738_pt1 | contig 10504 bp, 6 predicted proteins | sample HubBroMetageWFT5_FD_192491 | JGI IMG/M metagenome (GOLD analysis project Ga0308309, IMG submission 192491) | Warmed and freeze-thawed soil microbial communities from the Hubbard Brook experimental Forest, New Hampshire - Hubbard Brook CCASE Soil... | ecosystem: Environmental > Terrestrial > Soil... | reverse complement strand
AGACTGCTCCTGGGCTTCAGGACCGAACGAATCACGGAACAATCGGTTCATGCGGTCTTGCAAGGTGGTGAACTCGCGGAATGGCTCCCAACGGGTTATTACGGTCATAGCTAAATCCTCCTCCAAAATCTCGGTGGTTTTTATGGCTTCCTACACTAGTTTGGATGCCTAATTAGTGTAAAAGAAGCATAAAATATTAGTTAGTTATTGTCAAGCAGCAATATGTCTATTTTTCATCAGCTTACAGCCATAACAATGCACTTCAAGTAGGCTGTTTCAGGCACTGTCAGAAGGATGGGATGGTCTTTGGCCTGGCCTCGGTTCTCCACCATACGAAGATTTCTGTGCATATCCCGGGCGGCTTGGGCGACCACTTCAATGAACTCCGTGGGGCTGACATGGTAGGAGCAGGAGCAGGTTACTAGGATCCCGCCCGGCCGCAGCATCTTAAGCGCCCGCAAATTAAGCTCTTTGTAGCCCCGCAAGGCCGTTTCCAGATTGCTCTTGCTCCTGGCGAAGGCTGGGGGATCAAGCACAATGGTGTCGTACTGCTGCCCGGCGCCGGCGTAGTCCCGCAGCAGGTCGAAGGCGTTGCCTTCAATCCATTCGATCTCGCGCCCGTTCAATGCCGCGTTGCGGTCGGCGACTTCGAGCGCGGGTCGCGAGCTATCGACTCCCGTGACCTTGGAACAGTGCGGTGCCAGGTGCAAGGCAAAGCCTCCGTGATAGCAAAAGACGTCCAGCGCTTCGCCGTGAGCATACTGTGCCGCCGCGGCGTAGTTTTCGCGCTGGTCAAGAAAAGCGCCCGTCTTCTGGCCTTCCAGCGCTTCATGATGAAAGCGCACCCCGTTCATGGAAAACACGGTGCTCGTCTTCTCGCCCTGGAGCAGGCTGGAGGATCGGGCAGGCAACTGCTCCAACTCCCGCACCCGGGGATCGACCCGCTCGGCAATCGCTTCTGGTTTCAGCCGCTCCGACAATTCCGCAACGATAATCCGGCGTACCGCTTCCGTATCCATCGCCTGGGTAAGAACCTGCAGGGAGAGCACGTCGTTATAGCGGTCGACCATCAGGCCGGGCAGGAAATCCGCCTCGCTGAAGACGATGCGGTAGGCGTCCGTGTCGCGCACGACTCGTTCGCGGTACGCAATCGCGTCCCGGATGCGCTGCCGCAATAGGCCCTCGAGGTCGTTGATCGCCTCCCGCGAAATCATGCGGACCGCGATCTGCGACGCCGTGCTATAAAGGGCGGTGCCCAGGAATTTCTCGCGTTCGTCCGCCACGCCAACCAGGGCGCCGGGAGCAATACCATCCCCCGTGACGATGTCCGAGCGATAGACCCACACGTGCCCATCCTTGAGCCGATTGGCGCCGCGGCGTGAGACTTTCACCACGGGCAGGCCGTGGAGGTCCGTTGATCTTTTAGGCATGAAGGAATCTTAACCCGGCAGGGCTCTCTGGGGACTACAACTCCCAGCGATTGTCGTCACGAGCAACGCGAGGGATCTTGGTGTTTTGCGTGCGCCGGGGAAACCCAGATTCCTCGCCGCTTAGCTCCTCGGAATGACAAAGGGAGGCTTTTTGTGTAGTCGATCAGCTAGCGGCGGGATGCTCCGAAGCCACAGCTTCCCGGGCGTGACCGCGCTTGCGCGATTCGACCCGAGCCAAATCGAGGTCTCGATGAAGGGCGTCGAGGGTTGCCGTGGGAAGTTCGTTTCCCCATTCCTCGAGTTCGGACGGTGTCCAATTCCCATTCAATCGAATGACGTCCTCGCTAAAATCTTCGGGGAAGGCCAATCGGTATTCGCCTTCGCGAACGAGAATGTCGCCAACCCCGCGTCCGGACGAACTGTCGTACACGTGGCGGCTCGACTCTCCCTTGTTGTTGAGATAGACCAGGAACACTTCCCCGTGATCCTCGAAGCTCGGCCGATAATACCAGGCTTGGCTTGATTCAAACTTAGGGTGGGCCCTCCGCCGCCTCGCCACCACGATGGGGTCGGCTACTTCGTCATTGGCCGGGTCGTAGTAAAGAATCCGCTGGCAGGACTCGCAGAACACCACTTGAGTGGCCGCGCGCACCTCATTGTAGGTCTGCGGACGCAGCATGACCTGGCAGGCTGAGCACTTGTGATCGCGGGCTTCGGAAATGCCCGTCCCGCGGTGCTTTGCCACTCGGTCATATTGGCGCAGCAGGTCGGCATCCACGCCGGCACGCGCTGTGTCGCGTTTGGCGTTCCACTCCGCCAACTGCTTTTCGTCTTCGGCAGTGCGCTGGCGGGCTTCGATCTTTTCCTTTTCGATCTCCGCTGTCTCGGCTTTCAGCTTCACCTCGGCCGCCTTCACATCCTTCTCGCGAACCTCGGCGTTAACCATCAACTCCAGAATTTTGTCCTCGTTGCCGCGAATATCCTGTTCGGCAAACTGAATCTCGTGCAGCAGAGCCTTGTATTGTTCGTTGGTTTTGACCGCGAGCGACTGGTCACGGTACTTGGAGATTTTCTGCTGCTGGTCTGAAATCGCACTTTCGTACTTGCGCCGGGCCGCTTCGTCAGCCTTCACGGCGGTCTTGGCTTTCTCCAGGATCGCCCGGGTGCCTGCCAGCCTTTCCTCAATCGCCGCGACCCGCTTGGGCAAAGCGGCGATTTCCTCCCGCAAGCGCAAGATTTCCCGATCCGCCTGTTGCAACGCGATCAGGTTTTGTACGTCAGGAAGCATCTTTAGCTCTTCTGATTTTACCACGCGCCTCTGTAACGACGTTGCCGGCAACGTCTCGCCTGCCGCTACCCTCCGACTTGTTTGTCATCCCCAACAAAAGTGAGGGATCTGGGTTCTTCGCCCCCCGGAGTGCCAGGGGATGAGGTAGTCTGCACGAACCCGCCCGGTCGGTGTACACTTTTCACCCTCACCTTATAGGCTCAACTTGTGCCCGGAGATGCCTCGTGAATCGACTGATAGGTCGAATGTTGCTGTACTCGTTCCTGATCCCGTTAGCCGTCGCCCAGTCCGCTACTCCTAACACCCCAGCCAGGAAAACTCTCACCATCGAAGCCATTTTCGCCGAAGGCAGCATCACCGGACGCCCACCGGAAACCATCCAATGGATGCCCGACTACACGAAATTCAGTTTCATCCAGCGTGATGACTCCGGCGAACACGGGGATCTATGGTCGGTGGACGCCGCCACAGGCGCGAAGAGGCTGATCGTCAACGAAAACAAACTGGCGACGCTCGCTCCCCCGCTCGCCAAGATCAAAGATGAGCGCGAAATAGAACGCATTACCCGCTACCACGTCGATCCCTATCACTGGGCGCCCGATTCCCAACATTTGCTCTTTGTTCCGCATGGCCAACTCTGGCTGTACTCGCTCGACACGGGAACCGCCGTCCAGATCAGCTCCTCCTCCGATCCCAGCAGCGATCCCAAGTTCTCTCCCGACGGCAGCCATCTCGCCTACGTGCGCAAACACAACCTCTACGTGCGCCCCGTGTCTGGCGACATCGAAAAGCAACTCACCCGCGACAAGGACGACAAAGAAAAAGATCGAGAGAAAGAGAAAGACGGCAACCAGCTGAACGGCGAGGTCGATTGGGTTTACGCCGAAGAATTAGGTGTGCGCAGCAATTATTTTTGGTCCCCCGATGGCAAGAGCATCGCCTACCTGCACATGGATGAAACCCGAGTCCCGACGTATCCCATCACCGACTGGATGCCCACGCATCCCACCGTAGATATAGAACGATATCCCAAAGCCGGCGATCCCAATCCCGTGGTGCGCCTGGGCGTCGTGAGCGCCTCGGGCGGTGACACCAAATGGATTTCGCTGACCGACAATCAAGAGACGTACATTCCGCGCTTCGGCTGGGTGCGCGATGGCATCCTCTGGGCCGAAGTATTGAATCGCGGGCAAGATTACCTCGACCTCTATTTCATCGACGCCCATTCCGGCCGCTCGCGCAAGATCTTAACCGAATTCACTCCCCACGCCTGGGTCAACGTGAACGACGACATGAGAATCCTCAAGTCGGGAGATCGTTTTCTCTGGTCCAGCTGGCGCGATGGAACCACCCAGCTATATCTCTACAGCTTCGACAAAGAGAATCCGATCGCGTACGACGCCAAGCTGGAACGGCAGCTCACCAAGGGCGATTTCGAAATGCTTGGCGTCGAGGGCGTGGACGCGGATGCCGGCGTAGTCTATTTCACTTGCAACGAGAACGATCCTCGTGAGCGCCAGCTCTACGCGGTCAAGTTGGATAGCTCCGGCTTCGAACTCGTCTCTGAGGAAGAAGGAACCCATCACTCCACCTTCGCGGACGATGGCAAGCACTACGTTGACGAATTCTCCGCGCTGATGACGCCTCCGCGCACATCGATTTGCGATTCCGGCGGAGACTGCAAGAAGCTATGGACCTCGCGCAGCGTGGACGATTACGGATTGACTGCGCCTGAGTTCCTCGAGTTCAAAGCCGACGATGAAACCACCCTCTACGGCCAGCTGCTGCTTCCCCCTGCGACGACGGCGGGCGCCAAGATTCCATTGATCGTGAATATCTACGGCGGCCCAGCCGCGCAATTAGTCACGAATAGTTGGCAGGAGAACTGGGTCGGAGCCTCGGGGCTGTTCCATCAAGTTTTAGCGCAGCAAGGATTCGCCATCTTTACCGTAGACAATCGCGGCACACCCAACCGCGACCGCAAGTTCATGACCGCCGTCCGCCACCAGTTTGGCGGCATCGAGCTGAAAGACCAGCTCACCGCCCTCGATCAGCTCTTCACGCAATATCCTCAGCTCGATCGCGGCCGCGTAGGAATCTGGGGCTGGAGCAATGGCGCTTCCATGACGCTCTACGCCATGACCCACTCAAATATGTTCAAGGCGGGAGCCGCCGTCGCTCCCGTCACCGACTGGCGCAACTACGATTCCATCTACACCGAACGCAACAACGGCCAGCCCTCCGACAAAACCAGCACCAGCTACGTCGATCTTAATCTGCCCAAAGTAGCCGACAAGTTGCAGGGCTCGCTGCTGCTCGCGCACGGCACCGGCGATGACAACGTGCACTTCCAGAACAGCATTCAGATGGTCGAGGCGCTCATTAAGGCGGGCAAGCAGTTCCGCTTCATGGTTTATCCCAACAAGACTCACAGCATCCGCGGCGCCGACGACCGCGCCCACCTCTTCCACATGATCGAAGACCACTTCGAGCACGAACTGAAGTAGTGTGGGGCGGACACTCCTGTCCGCGGCCTTTGATCTTGGAACCGTGTTTAGGTCGTTGATTTTGGGTGGCGCAGCGCTTCGAAGCGCTGCGGTAAAGGCCTCGAACACGATCCGCCCGCATGGGCGCCGTCATGGCGCTCGTCTTACGGAACACCTTAACTCCGCGGACATGCTGCCACCCTATCAACCTGTTACCCTTTATTTTCGTCCTAACGGGGCAATCCAAATGCGGTGCGGAAAGCGTAATACCTAAGGCGGGCAAACTATCATCGGGCGCTCCGTCATTTGCTGTTCGAGCACGGGAGAAAATGCAGCATGCAGGGATTCAAAGTCGTCATTTTCTTCTTGCTCCTCATGTCCTGCGCCCTGCGCGCCCAGGAGATCGTCCTCAAGGGCCGCGTACTCGATCCCGAAGGAAATGCTCTTCCGAGCGCGTCGGTTGAACTCAGCGACCGCAATCAAGTCGTCGCCAGAGAGGCCTCGGGACCCGACGGACAATTTCGGCTGAAGATCGAATCACCCGGTGAATTCGTGGTCACGGCCGAAGCTCCCGGATTTCGCCCCGTCGCCCGTCCGATTAACATCCACCGCACGGGCAATTCCGCGATCGAAATTCAGATGACCCAACTCTCCTCGCACGCGGAAAATATTACGGTCACCGCCGACGTGAACCAAACCGACGTGCTCTCCCCCGACCCTGGAGAAAAAGTTTTTGTCAGTCAGGACTTGCTCGACGCCAATCCCGGACGCCCCGGCGCCCCAGTTTCCATCCCCGGATATCCCATTGAAACCGCCTCCAGCGGCATCAAGGCGCCGCAATACTTTGCTCCCGGCGTTGCCGGAGATCACGGCGAACCCATCGCCCAGTACATTGCGGTCGGCTCGTACCTCGTTCCCAACAACCTGTCGGCGAATGCCCACGGCAACGGCTATTCCGATCCCAACGTTTTTATTCCCGAGGTTCTCGAAAGCGTTCAGATCGATGGTGGCGCGTTCAACGTTCGCGAAGGCAATCATTCCGTGAACCTGGCCGCGACCTACGGCCTGCGCTCCCGCCTCGACCCATTTCTCACGGTCACGGGAGACTACCGTGACATCGACGTCGTGGCCGGATTAAGCCCCACGCCGCAATCGTGGATGGCCTTCGAAGCCGCCTACGGCAACGGATTCCTCGATCGTCTCGAACATCGCCAACAATACAAATTCAATGGCCAACGATTATTCACGCTCGGCCAGCACCGGCTCACTCTGTTTGGCGTCGGCTATTACGGTCTTTCCTATGTTCCCGGACTTGTCCCGATCTTCTCCTCGAATTCCGCCGACGCCAATTTCCCCAACTTCGGGGACACTATCGATCCTCGCCAGAAAGACCAGACTCATACCGCCCTCGTAGCCGTGAACGATGCCTGGCAACTCAGCGGCAGCCAGCAATTACAACTCTCCGGCTTTTTTCGCACCTACAATCTTTCCCTGTTTTCAGATTTTGGTCAGGGCCTTCTTCGTCAAAGCGAATTCCGCACCGTGGCCGGAGCCAGCGCGAACTACGAAAATAAACTCACCGAGTATTTTTCATTGCTTGCAGGCTTTGACTACGAACGCGAAGCCCCGCGTCGTGACGACCTCGACCACTACGGATTTTTCAACCGCAGCCAGCCCAGCTACTACGGCCCCTTCACTCCCGTGGACGCCAACAACGTCACCATAGCATCGCTGACCCCATACATCGCAGCCGAAGGCGCTTTCACCCGTTACTTCCGCTACTACCTCGGCTGGCGTCGCGATGAAATTGATTTTGATAACGACGATCTTCTCCACGCCCAGAATTCATTTCAGAAATGGGTAGGCGTAAACTCCCCGAAAGCAACGATCTCTTTTCTCCCCAAGGACTCCTGGTACGTTCCGCTAATCTCTCTCAGCTTCGGTCAAGCATTCTTCACCGAAGACCCGCGCATCGGCACGGGGACAAGTGCGGGCACGCCAGTAGCGACCTCGCATTCCTACCAGTTAGTCGCCAGCAAGACCGTTCACAAAACCGATCTGCGGCTTACGCTAGGCCACGTCACCAGCAGCGCCGAACTCGCCAAAATCGATCCCGACACCGGATTGCAATTTAACGAAGGGCCGAGCCGCCTTCGATTTATGACAGTCGCGGTACGCAGAAACTTTCGCTCCGCATCGCTTCTCGTAACTTTCTCCAAAGCCGACGCCCGCGACCTCAACAGCGGAGAACCCACGCCCGAAGCGCCAAGAACCATCTTCGACCTGCTGGGAACCATCCAGAAGCTGCCGTTTCATCTGCAAGCAAGAGGAGAATTCGAATACGTAGGCTCCAAGCCGCTGGGTACTGGATGCTTGCCCATCTTGACCGCCGAATGCAAGGGTACCCCGGTAAAAGAATTCCGCGGCGCCCTAGTCCGACCGTTCTTAAACGGCCGAATGAACGCTGGCGTAAACTTCCTAGTCGCCAGCGGCGACACAGGCCAGACCACGGAGAATTTCTCTCCGTCCCCCATCCAGGAGGTAGTAGGAGTCCGCATCCCCTCCTACGCCAGCCTATCGATCACCTACAGATTCGGCCGCACCGCCGCTCCCTGAGCTCACACTGTCCGTTGGAAACGGCTTCGGACCCCAGTCCGTATTTGCAAAATAAAGTGGCGCAAACTAAAGTCGTGCCAAACAAATTTGTGAAAGCACGAGGGTGATGCATGCACCGCTTTACGCTTGGCGACTTCGAACTTACTGCCGTCTCCGACGGCCTTTATCGTCTCGACGGAGGAGCTTTCTTTGGCGTCATTCCCAAAGTTATGTGGGCGAAGAAAGTAAAAGCCGACGCCGAAAACTATGTCCCGGTTGGATTGAATTCCGTCGTAGTCCGAGCTGGCAAGCAAACCATTCTGATCGAAACCGGTATCGGCAACAAACTGCCCGAAAGATTGATCAAGATCTTCGGCCAGCCCGCCAGTTTGCTCGACAATCTGGCCGCCGCCGGCTTCGCGCCCGAGGACATCGACATCGTTATCAACACGCACCTGCACTTCGATCACTGCGGCTGGAACACAATGCAAAAGGTAAACAGCATCGTGCCCACGTTTCCCAACGCAAAGTACTATGCTCCCGAAGGTGAGTGGCAACACGGACGCCTGCAAAACGAACGCGATGCCATCAGCTACATGTCCGACAACTACGATCCCCTGATCAAAACCGGCCAGATGCAATTGCTGCAGGGGGATCGTGAGATCATCCCCGGCGTATCCGTCAAAGTTTTTCCCGGCCACACCCAAACCATGCAAGCGGTGATCCTGCAAAGCCGGGGCCAGACCGCCTGCTACGTTTCCGATCTGATTCCAACCACCGCCCACCTTGATCTGACCTGGGGAATGGCCTTCGACCTTTTCCCGCTCCAAACCATCGAAAGCCGCAAACGATATTACGCCCAGTCGATTCCAGAGAGGTGGCTCACCATGTTCACCCACGACCCCAACACGCCGTGGGCCTACGTGGAGAGAGACGATCGAGGAAAGATGATGACCAGGGTAGCGGTGTGACCATCACTTGCTCAGTCTGTTCGCGTCGGCGCGTCAATCTGCGACGCGGGGGGCTTGCCTCACAGTTCGCGGGCGAGGGCGCCCGCGCCACATAGTCTTTCTTCGAAAAATTGTTCCACTCTGGCCAGAATCTCCGGCGCGTTCTTTGAATCGTAGATTGCTTTGCGCAACCCTGCTCCGCCCGGTACGCCGTGGGTGAACCACGAGGCAAATTGCTTCATCTTACCAACTGCGTCCGGCAACTCCTCCTCGATCAGCATCTCGAAGTAGGTTCGGATCATCTGGTAGCGGTCGGCCTCGGTGGGTTCATCGTAGGGGACTGCGGAGCTGTGCTCCGCAGGGCGGACGAGGGCTGCTGTCCCCACGTGCGCGCAATATTGTTCGATTTGGCGGAAGATCCAGGGATTTGCCGGCGCCGTTCTTCCAATCATCACTGCATCGCAGCCAGTCTGGGCCACGATGGCGCAAGCGTCTGCGGGCGTGCGGATGTCGCCATTGCCAATCACAGGAATCCGGACCGCTTGCTTGACTGCGGCAATCCACTCCCAGCGTGCCTGACCGCTGTATCCCTGCTCGCGAGTGCGAGCGTGCAGGGCGACGGCGCACAAGCCGCAATCCTCGGCCATCTTTGCCAGCTCCACGCAGATAATATTTTCGTCGTCCCAGCCCGCGCGAAACTTTACCGTGAATGGAATCTTGATGGCGGCGCGAACCGCTTCGAAGATTTTGCCAATCGCAGGCAAATCGCGTAGCAGGCCTGAGCCACCATTGCACTTGACTACCTTTTTCGCTGGACAACCGAGGTTCAAGTCGACCAGATCAAAGCCGAGACCTTCGACCATGCGCGCGGCTTCCGCCATGACTCTGGGATCGCTGCCAAAAAGCTGGGCTGAGATCGGATGCTCGTCTTCGTAAAAATGCAGGTACCGCTTGGCTTTCTGATCTTTGGCGCGCAGCACGCCATCGGCGGAAGTAAACTCGGTCATGATCAGGCCGCACCCGCCGAGGTTGCGAATGAAACGTCGAAAGACGGTATCGGTAACGCCAGCCATCGGAGCCAAAACTGTCGCTGGAGTAATCTGAATATTGCCGATCGTTACCAGGTTCGGCACGGTAACGCCTGCACGGGCGAGGACGCCCGCGCCGACATTTTCCGGATTGTCCCAGTACTTGCGCACTTTGCTATTTTACTGCCTTCCCCTAGTTATGCAGCTATGGCACAATTTGCATCACACAACTTATGGATGACACTTCTAAAACGTCCTCGCCAGAATTATCTGCTGGCAAATGGATAGGCCGCGTGCTGATTGCCGTGCTCCTCGGAGAAGGTATCTGGGGGCTGATTGTTTCGGTCACCAACAATCTCATCCTGCCACTGCTGGCGAGAACCATGGGCGCTGATGTTCAGTCGCCACTGTATCTGGGCAAGGGCGAGTTCAATGTTCCGGCTGTATTTATGTCGGTTCTGGAGCTTTGCTTTGCGGGAATCGCAGCTGTGATCCTGAATTCCTGGGTGCAGCGAAAACCCCAGGTCATTCGCAGCAAGGTAGCAAGAATAAGCCCGATTCCAGCGCAGCCCGCCGCGGCAGCGCCTCCCGCAGTGGCACCGGTTCAGGCCGAGGCTTCAGTGCCGACGCCGGCCAAGGCGACGGTGCCACCGCCGGCGACGGCGGCGCCCCTGGTAACCTCATCGGTCGCGCCGTCACCTTCGCCCAGTCAATTCTGGTCGCCTCC
>Ga0308309_10002734_pt1 | contig 10517 bp, 10 predicted proteins | sample HubBroMetageWFT5_FD_192491 | JGI IMG/M metagenome (GOLD analysis project Ga0308309, IMG submission 192491) | Warmed and freeze-thawed soil microbial communities from the Hubbard Brook experimental Forest, New Hampshire - Hubbard Brook CCASE Soil... | ecosystem: Environmental > Terrestrial >... | reverse complement strand
GGAGGGCGGAAACATCGGCCAGGTGATCCAACCGACCGCAGGCCTGATCGTGTTCGGTGGCACGCTGGGTGCAATTCTCATTATGTATCCCTTGCCGGTGGCGCTGCGTGCCTTCCGGCGACTGGCGCAGGTGTTTGTCGATCCGTCACAGAACCCGCAAGGGACCGTCGAGCTACTCGTCAAGTACGCGAATCAAGCGCGGCGGGAAGGCATTATCTCGTTGGACAAAGAGCTCGCTAACATCCACGAGCCTTTCCTTCGACGCGCGCTCATGTTGGCAGTGGACGGCACCGAACCGCAGGAACTCCGGAAGATGATGGAGCTGGAACTGGACAACAAAGAAGAACAGGAAGAGAAAATTCCTCAGCTGTTCGAATCGGCCGGTGGATTTTCTCCGACCATCGGCATCATCGGGGCCGTGCTCGGTTTGATCCAGGTAATGCAGCACCTGGACAAAATAGACGAAGTCGGAAAAGGGATTGCCGTCGCTTTCGTCGCCACGCTCTACGGAGTCGGCGCGGCCAACCTCATTTTGTTGCCGGCCGCTGGGAAATTGAAAATTCGTATCCGCGACGAACAGATCATCCGCGAAATGACGCTCGAAGGCGTGGTTTCCATTCTCGAAGGGATGAACCCTCGAATGCTTGAAACCAAGCTGCTGGGGTACTTCAGCGGTGTCCGGGAACCGGCCGCCGTTGCTGGCGCGGATCGCGCCGAGGTTCCTGGCGTATGAGCCGCAAAAAGCGGCACCCGGCTCACGCCAATCACGAGCGCTGGCTGGTTTCCTACGCCGATTTCATCACCCTTTTGTTTGCATTCTTTGTCGTGCTCTACGCCTCGTCGCAAGTTGACAAAAGGAAAGTTGGCAGGCTGGCTCTAGCCATTCAAGTTGCTTTCCAGGAGATGGGAGTCTTTCAGGCTTCTAACACCGAAGCGCCTATCGATGTCACCGACCCCATGCCCTTCAGCACGGTGCAAGCCGTCGAAAACCGCGAGCGTACCGCCGGCTTGGCACAGATCGCGTCTCGCCCCGACGGTTCGCCCACCACTGGCGTAGAGAATGGTGATCTCGCTCAACTGCAGGCCGAGCTGCAAAAAACGCTGTCCGCGGAAATCAAGCGGAAGGAAATCGCATTACACCGCGAGCCCGACGGTCTGGTCATCAGCTTGCGCGAAGTCGGTTTTTTCGAAAGCGGCTCGGCACGCATGAAATCCGCTTCGCAGGCCGCATTCGACCGCATTGCCAACCTGCTCCGCCCGCGCGATTATCGCTTGAGGATCGAGGGCCACACCGATAACGTTCCCATTCACACTTCGCAGTTTCCCTCGAACTGGGAGCTTTCCACTTCCCGGTCAACCGAAATTGTTCGGCTCCTCATCGTGCGTGACGGTTTCGCTCCGAATCGTATGAGCGCCGCTGGATACGCCGAATATCACCCCGTCGCGCCCAATCTCACCGCGGAAGGTCGCGGCATGAACCGCCGCGTGGATATCGTTATCCTCGGCCACGCGGTGACAACAGCGCCTATTGCTCAGGGCGAAGCCCAAACCCAGATGCCGGTTCAGGTTCCAGCCGCGAACACGAGCGCGACATCCGGACCAGCTGCGGCGCTCAAGCCAACCGTTGCGAGGGCTGCCAGCGGACATCTACAGCAGTAACTCCATCCAGAGCGCGCTTTCGAGGGGAATCGAGGAATAGGGAGCGATTTCCCGGAACCCCATTCTGCGATAGAGGGCGATCGCGTCCTTCATTGCCGACCCAATCGTGTCCAGACGCATGCGCTCATAGCCGATCGTGCGCGCCTCGATGATCAAGCGGTCCACCAGAATTTTGCCCAGGCCCTTGCCGCGATCGCCCGGCCGCACGTAGAGACGCTTCATCTCGCAGATACCCGCTTGGAGCGGGCGCAACGCGATGCAGCCCGCGATGTGGTCTTCGTCTAGGCCACGGCAGCGGGCGAGCAGCAATCTTCCGTGAGGCGGAGCGTAGGCGCCCGGCAGGCTTTTTAACTCATCGTCGAAATTCTGGAAACACAGGCTGAACCCGAGCGAACTGCCGTATTCGAGGAAGAGAATGCGCGCTTGTTCGACGTGTTCAGGGGTGGTGGCTTGGATCAAATCGACATCGTCCGGAGGTCGTTTGCTCCGATTATCTTGAATGGGATCGCGCTTAGCAGGATCGTTTTCGCCGTCAGCCCAGATCGTCACGGGGGATAACCTTTACTTGTATCTTAATGCTTGCGCAGATTCTATAGCCCGGCAATCCGATTGCGCCCGGCGCGGCGGACGACTAATATTTCTGCACTCCTATGTCTGAAGTACTTTCAACCGAGCCCACGACGTCGCACAGCGTTTCCACTCCGCCCCCCGGACCCTCCGTCGAAGTATTCGCGGTTTACGGGGTCGAACCCGAGATCCAGGCCTATGCCATGGCCAAGTATTCGCGCTCGTCGCTCTCGATGAAGGAGTCGCTGAAGGAAATCACGCTCCAAAAGGCCGAGAAATTTCTTAATACTTTCTACTTCCAGTACGGGCATCGCTCCATCGCCGACCTGGCACACATCGCGCTCGCCATCGAGCGCCTCTCTATTCTCGCCGCTATCGTCGTCGCCGATGAGCAGCGCTGGGATGGCCAGGAACGCTCGACGCGTTACCAGAACTTCAGGAAGAGCGGATACTATACGCCCAGTTTCACGAATAATGATGGCGGCCCTAATCCTTCTGCCCGGGCGCTTTATCAGGAGACCATCGAGTCACTGTTTACAGCCTACGAAAAAGTTTCGCAGCGGACTTTCGAATATCTTGTCGGGATCACCGCCCGTCCCACCGAAATGAAGCAGGATGCCTACGAGCGCACCCTGCGCGCCCGCGCCTTCGATATCTCGCGCTATCTGTTGCCGCTCTCGACCAATACTTCGCTCGGAGAGATCGTCAACGCCCGCACGCTGGAGAGCCAGGTTGCCCATCTGCTGGCGCAGCCGCATCATGAGGTCCGCGAGCTCGGTGTGCTGCTGAAGCAAGCTGCCCTTTCCCCTGCTTATAACGCGAATGAGGAATCGTTGCGCGCGCTGGTGGCCGAGATTCGCACGGTGTCACCTGAAATCGCCGACCGCGCCGAGCGCGAACTGCTGCGCGAGGTGCGGGTCGCGCCTACTCTGGTCAAGTATGCCGATCCGAATCTGTATGAAATCGAGACCCGCCGCGAATTGCAGCAGGCGGCAGCCGAACTGATGCGAGGCGCTGCCATCGAAGCGGCGCCGCTGGTGGATTTGATCGAAACCGACGCGCTGGAGATCGAACTTGCGACCACTCTCGTTTACGGCCACTGTCATTACTCTTACCGGCAGCTTCGCCAGACCATCGAAGCGGTCGGCGAGGCGCGCCGTCGCGAGATTATCGACCTTGGTCTGCGCCATCGCGGCAAGCACGACGAGATGCCGCGCCCGTTTTCCGTCGGCCAGCAATTCCGCTTCGATATTCTCATGGACATCGGCGGCTTCCGCGACATGCACCGGCATCGCCGCTGCGTCCAGATCATGCAGGATTTCACGACCGTCCACGGCTTCGACACGCCGCCCGAAGTCGAGGCCAGTGGAGTCGGCTCCGACTACGAAGCAGCGATGAAGCGCGCGGAAACCGCGGTGCAGAAGCTTTCTGCTTCAGGTGGTGAGGAAGCCGCGCAAAACGCGCAGTATGCGATTCCACTCGCCTACCGTAAACGTACGCTGTTTAAGATGGATTTCGCCGAGGCCGTGTACATCTCCGAATTGCGCACCACGCCCGCCGGACATACCTCCTATCGCAACGTGGCTTACGCCATGTACGAAGCCGTGGCCACAAAGTATCCGGCGCTGGCAAAGTATTTCCGCGTGCACGACGTGCGCGAACCGGTGGATTTGTTGAAGCGCTGAGCGGTGTGGCCCCTGCGCAAATTGACGCGAATGAATCTTCACCTCTAGAATCAGCTCACATGCCCCTCTACGAATACCTGTGCAAGAAGTGCGGACATCGCTTCGAGAAAATCCGCAAATTCTCTGATAAGCAATTGAGAAAATGTCCCGAATGCGGGGGCGTCATCGAGCAAGTGGTGACGGCTCCATCGGTTCAGTTCAAAGGATCAGGGTTTTACCAGACTGACTACAAGAAGTCGGGATCCGGTTCGGCGGGATCGTCCTCATCCTCATCTTCCGAAGGCGACAGCAGCAGCAAAGAGACAAAGGACGCCAAGGAATCGAAAGACGCAAAAACCGCAGACTCAAAAACCACCAAGACCGACGACAAGTCCAAGTCCGAATCCTCTTCAAAAAAACAGAAGAAAGACTGACGAGAAAGAACAGACGAGAAAGACTGACGCGAAAGACTGACGCTTCCAGTCTTAATGTTCCTGGCTCTCATCTTCAGGGCGTTCGGGAATTCGGATTCCGTTCTGGTATGCCCACAAACAGGGTCCTCCGGCGGGGCAGTTCGTCCTCAGAGATTTCCGCGAGAAATTGCAGGTTGATGCCCAGCCGCGCGCACTCCTGAGCCGCCGCGTCGTTGAGAAAGTACACAACGTCTCCGCCGAAGCGATCTTTGAACCGGCGGCGTTCGTCGAGGTCGAAGGGACTCACCGAATACACCTTGATCTCAGGACGCTCGCGCAAGACGGCGCTCAGATCGCGCTGGAATCCGAGTGCTCCCTGCCGCACTTGCGCCATGGTGAATGAAATAACGCGATAAGCCATAGAGTGAAGTTCGGGTCCGGTGCAGGACGAGCGTGAACGCCCGCCCGCCGCTCCACCAGAAGACGATAGCAGCCTTTGGCGTTGGCGACGATTCCGCCCCTTGAATCCTTCCCGTACCACGTACATCTAAACCAGAAGATAATAGTCGTTACAACGACTAAACGAGGAGCGTGCACCATGATGACCATCCGGCCGAGCCAGGAGCGTGGCGGCGGCGATTACGGCTGGCTGAAGACTCGCCACACATTCAGTTTTAATGACTACTCAGACCCCAAGTGGATGGGGTTCCGTTCGCTGCGCGTGATCAATGAAGACTGGGTCGCGCCGAGCGGCGGGTTCCCGACCCATCCCCATCGCGACATGGAGATCATTACCTACGTCCTGTCGGGCAAGCTCGAGCACAAAGACAACCTCGGCACAGGCTCGGCGATTCTGCCCGGGGACGGGCAGCGTATGTCTGCTGGCCGCGGCATCCGCCACAGTGAGGCGAATCCATCCGCAACCGAACCCGTGCATCTCCTGCAGATATGGATTCTGCCCGACAAGCAGGGGCACGTACCCGGCTATGAGCAGAAAAGTTTCCCTGAAGCCGAGAAGCGCGGCAAGTTTCGCTTGATTGCCTCGAATGACGGCGCCGAGGGCTCCGTAAAGATTAATCAGGATGCGAAGCTGTTCGTCACTTTGCTCGCACCCGGAGAAGAGATCACACAGCCGCTTGGTGCCAGGCGCTACGCGTGGCTGCAGGTCGCTAAGGGCGCAGTCGTGATTAACGGCCAGAAGCTACACCAGGGAGACGGTGCGGCGATAAGCGACGAGAAAGAGTTGAAAATAAAAGCGACTGAAGATGCTGAAGTTCTACTGTTCGATCTGGCGTGAGGAGATCGGGTCATCGGGCGATCAAAGAACGGTCCCCGTTTATTCCTGCCTGATTCCTGCCGCTGCCATCATCCTCCCGGTCACTCCTCTTTCTGCCCGGTAACTGAATAGCATCTCGGTGTGGCACGCCGTGCACGGCGCCGCCACATCGATATTTTTCGCCGGCACACCAGCGTCCAACAACTGTCGGCGGTTGGCTTCCACCAGATCAAGAAAGAGCTTAACCGGAAGTTCGCTGTGTCCCGGCGCGCGTGCCGTCAGAAAGAGCAACGGATATTTCTCCCGCACCGGGTCCGATTCTTTCACCTCGCGGAACAAGCTGCCGGCGTAGGCGAACTGTGCCTCAAATTTCGTGCGCACTTCCTCGCCGACCTCGTAACAGCACGCTTGTACTCCGGGCCCGATCGCGGCTACCAGGTTACTGGGATCGCTCCCAAAGTGTTTCCGCATCTCGCCGACGCCTTTCTCGACAATGCGCTGGACCGTTCCGCGCCAGCCGGCGTGAAACACGCCGACCGCCCGCCGCTTGCGATCCGCCAATATAACGGGAAGGCAATCGGCGGTCAGCACCGCTAAGATCAACCCCGGCGTATCTGTTATCAGGCCGTCTCCGGCCAGGGGCTGTTTCGGAATGCCTTCCACTCGGTGGATCAAATCCGAATGAATCTGCCGCAGCGAAACCAGCGGCCGGCTTTTGCGTCCACTAGCGACGCCGAGTTCATTGAGGAAAAGCTGGCGGTTGCGTTCTACGTTGCCGCGCGAGTCTTGTTGCGTGAACCCAAGATTCAACGCATTGCCGCCGTAGGCGCGCGACACACCGCCGAGCCGGGTGGAGAAGCCGTGTACTAGCCAGCTAAGTTTGCCGAGCTTCCCGGAACGCAAAAGTTGTAGTTTGGTCTTTGTGACGTGCTTGGTCACCACGGTTCGATCATACCCCGCCAACCGCCCCTGACAATCGCCTGACATCGGGCGATCATGCGACGACTTACTTCTTCTTCACGATCTCCGCGTCAATCTGGATCTTGACGGTGTCTCCAATCGCTGCTTCACCGGACTTTAGAACGTTGTTGTACATCAGATTGAAGTCTTTGCGGTTGATAGTCGTCGTGGCCGAAATTCCGCGGCGCGCATTGCCCCACGGATCGGTAATCTCGGGGGTAGGCCCATCAACGTCGAGCGGGACTTCGTGGGTCGTTCCGTGGATGGTGAGATCGCCAATCACCTGCAGCTTCCCGCCGCTGCTCACGATCTTCTTGGACTTGAACTCGATGGTCGGGTACTTCTCGACATCAAAGAAATGGTCGCTCTTGAGGTCTTTGTCACGAGCTTCGACTCGGGTATCTACCGAGTTGACATCGATGCTGGCCGACACTACCGACTGAGTAATGTCTTTGTCGTTCAGAACGACGCTTCCCGACACTTTCGTAAAACTTCCGGTGACATTCGATATTCCCAGGTGACGGACAGTGAACTGCGCGGTCGAGTGCGCGGGATCGATGTTCCAGGTTGCGGTTTGCGCCAGCGCCGATACGCTGGCGAGAACGATGGCGGAAGCCAGGCCAATGCGGTGAGCCATTTTTAGCATGACGATTCAATATCCTCTGAGTAGTTTTTGTAAGCAGCGGGACGCTGTGCTTGGATAGGATTTCAGATGTGGACCGATTTAGCAAAGATGCAAAAAAACAAAGCCACGCAGAGGTTCGCGTGGCCTGAATGTTTTTCTTACTTCGAACTTATTCCTTGCCGCCGGCAACGCCCGTGCCAACCTGTTCGGCCACATGCTCCGGATCGGCAGCATTGGTCTTTATTGTTACCGTGGCCAGGATCTTCTCGAGCTTGGCGAAGACTTCGTCGCGGTTGACGGGCTCAATGCCGTCTTTGATGCCGTATCCAGCGGTGCCCAATCCCAGGACATATTCATAGCACGCCCCATTCTCGTAGCTGTGGTAGTACTGCGCTTCGGCTTGTGTCGTGGCGCCGGCGGAGAAGTCGGAAGTCATCTCCATGTCGGATGCTCCGATCTTGACCTTCTCGGCATCGACGGGCTCGCCATCGGGATTCCTCGTATCGACGAAAGCGAAGTGCGTGCACTCCTGCTCGGAGACACTGCGATTGACGTTCACTTTGAAGAAGGCGGATGTGAAATCGGTGCCGGGATATGAATCGGCGGGCAGTGCAACGGTCGCGACCGCGATTCCGCCAGGCTGGACAAAGTTCATCGGCAAGTCACCCTGGGCAGCCCGTTGTGGCTGCGCTTTGTCGCCCGAGGCTAGCGCAAACTTCCGCGGGTAGAGAAACGAAACACCGGAGTCGGCGTCGGTATAGGTGACGTTCGCGGGACGCTTCCTCGGCGTTTTCTTGGCGGAGGCAGACGCCATGGTGGTGGCGGGTGCGGCTGTTGGCGCGGTTGTGGGAGTTGCCGATGTTGCCGCCGGGCTGGAAGCGCCAACCATCTCCGATTTTGAAGCTTGCTTTGAGCAGGCGCTCACCACGAGCAGCAATCCGAGAATCGCGTACCCCGCAATCGTGGCCATTGCGAACCTCTGCTGCCGCGACCAGGACGAAAGCGCAGTTCCTGAGAATGTATTGCTCGTTGCCTGGTTAGCGGATTTCTTGTCGTTTGTGTGGCGATCGGATGTGTCGCGATCGGACTTCCAAATAGTGCTCATTTTGTCCCCTCCTCTGCGGCTGGCGCAGTCGGATGTGGTATGGCAGGAGAACATCCAAACCACCGGTGTTGATACGACGCGACTTGTGAATGAACCAGGCGCGGAACCGTGTGCGCGGCCGCACAAGCCGTGTGGCCGTCGACACGGGCCATGGACGAAAGGGCCGACCGCTAGAATGTTTTTGTGGGCAAGATCCCTTCCAGCTATCGCGGACGCCTGGCACCCTCGCCGACAGGGCTGCTGCACATTGGCCACGCGCGGACTTTCTGGATCGCGGCGCAACGCGCGATTGCTAATCAGGGGATTTTAATTTTACGGAATGAGGATCTCGATCCACAGCGCTCGCGACGGGAATTCGCCGATGCCATGTTTGACGATCTGCACTGGCTCGGAATTCGCTGGAGTGAGGGGCCGGACTGTGGCGGAGCTTATGGACCCTACTCCCAGAGTGAGCGCCGGGCGCACTATCTGGAGGCTTGGCGGCGGCTGCGGGAGGGCGGCTTCGTGTATCCGTGTTCTTGCTCGCGCAAGGATCTGGCGCAGGCGGCGAGCGCTCCGAATGATGGAGGTGATGAGCCGGTGTATCCCGGAACTTGTCGTGAGCGCAAGGATGTCGGTGAGTTCGCGGAACCCGCGGGCGTGAACTGGCGGTTTCGGGTCCTGGACGGTGAGGCGATCGAGTTTACGGATTTGAATCTTGGCCGGCAGCGCTACGTCGCGGGAAAGAATTTCGATTTCGGAGATTTTCTCGTCTGGCGCCGCGACGATGTTCCGGCTTACCAACTCGCGGTTGTGGTTGACGACGCGGCGATGCGAATCACGGAAGTCGTGCGGGGCGCGGATTTGCTGAAGTCGACGGCGCGGCAGCTCCTGTTGATGCGCGCGCTGGAGTATCCGGCCCCTGAATATTTTCACTGCGAACTGGTTCGCGACGCCGCTGGAACACGGCTGGCGAAGCGGCACGATGCACTTAGCATCCGGCATTTGCGGGAGAGTGGAATGACGGCGGAGAAGGTTCTGGAGATGGCCGGTATGCCATGAAGGGACGGCGTTTTCGTTTCGTGTACGTATACTCTGGGTCGCGAAAAATCGCAGCGAACGGAACTACCGTGGAAAGAACAATTCGGCTTGGTATCCAATCACATCTTCCCTGTTGGTTTCCCTTCTTTGAAAAAAAGTCGTTGCTGGCTGCCGTCCGGCATTGTGACTCTGGTTTCGATGATGTCGCGGGGGCGGTTGTAAAGATATTCGTACCGAACGATCTGCCCGTCAGCAAGTTTCTGCGCTGAGACCCTGGAATGATCTTCAAATTCGTTTTGCAGTAGAACCCTGCCGGTGCCGTCCTCAACCTGCGTCATCAAGTACGGATCGTACCCACGTGCGTTTAGCAGAGCTTGGTACTTAAAACGGTACAGCAGTTCGGTCGCGTTGCTGACCGTCTCCAAGTGCCCGGTTGCGTCGTAGAGATATTCGCGCACAGAGCCGGAATCGTCGGAGGCCCCGACGATTCGGTTTGCCGAGTCGTACCGGAGGTTGATGACGTGTCCGGAAGGTGAGACGAGTTGTTTGAGATTGCGGACTGCGTCCCGGTTCAAGTGAATATGGTTCCCCGAGTTGTCGCTTATGTCTGTGGCCGCACCTTGGGCGTAGGTTTTTGCGTTGTAGGCCTCCGGGAATAGAAACCTGCGGCCATCGGGAAAATCAAGCGTCCAGCCATCGCCATTCCATGCATCCTGCGCGCCGAAGAATTCCGACGACGTTTCGCTGTGGCGGAACACCGCGTCCGAATAGCTGGTGCCCTTCGAGATTCGCGGGAAGTGAATCTGACGCTCATCTTCCAGGTTGAGATCCTGATAGGTATAGGGGAACCTCGTCCCCGTGGGGCAAATGTCGTATGGATGATTCGTCCCGACGCCAAAGGCCCGAACATAAGGGGACCACGGACGGTAGGTTCGTGTTAGAACCAGCGGCATTACATCGGGAACGAAGAGGTCAGTCTGCCGCAGCACGAACATTCCCGAGTGCAGATCGACCTCAAACTCATTCACTGCGTTTTCGCGCTGGACGGTCGGCTTGATACTTGAGACTGCTATCTCAAAACGGTAGTGCTTGGGATCAGAATTGACGAGCCGGATGACAAGAAACGGATAGGCCCCATCCCAGGTTGGCTTGATATTCGTGATTGGAAGTAGCTCGGGTGGATGCCGCAGCTCACTTTCCGGCGCCCGCGAAGGCATCCTATACACCA
>Ga0308309_10002733_pt1 | contig 10517 bp, 8 predicted proteins | sample HubBroMetageWFT5_FD_192491 | JGI IMG/M metagenome (GOLD analysis project Ga0308309, IMG submission 192491) | Warmed and freeze-thawed soil microbial communities from the Hubbard Brook experimental Forest, New Hampshire - Hubbard Brook CCASE Soil... | ecosystem: Environmental > Terrestrial > Soil... | reverse complement strand
GCCTACTGTCAGCGCTAAGGTTGCCGCCGTATGCCGCAGGTCATAGAGCCTGATGTTAGGCAGTTCGGCTCTTTTCAAGATGGGCTTGAAGTGCTTGTACACCAAGCTGTTCACATTGACTGGCCGCCCGAATTCCGTAACGAAGATCAGGTCCACGGCTTCTGGCCATTCTTCGGGATCAACAACTGGATGTGCCGCTTGGAATTCCATCAATTGCTTCAGTCTCGCGAGAACCCAATTCTGCAATCTGATCAGTCTTCTACTGCCAGCTCGTTTCGTCTCGCCATACTCCCATTGGCCGGTCGGCCCTTTTCGCAGCGTCCTCTTTACGCTGATAGTTTTGCGCTCCCAGTCGATGTCCTGCCACTTGAGGCCGATGCATTCGCTTGGGCGCATCCCGATTGTAATCGCGACAGCGAACAGAGTTCCGTACATCGTGGGCAATGCGAATCTCAAGAATGTCTTCGACTCCTCTACACTGAGCACCCGCATTTCGCGCCTTCGGATACGAGGCAGCTTCAGTCCTTTAGTCGGCACTTCCAAAATCATTTCCCAACGCAAAGCCTGCCTGAACGCCGCATTCAGGACCCAGTGGGCACCTTGGACCGTCCTGGGCGAGAGTCCCCGATCTGACATGGTCTGATAGACGCCTTGGACGTCCAACGGCCTGATGCCCACAAGGGGCTTCTTGCCAAGTGATGGGCAAACATATTTCGCGAGCAGACTCTCGTAGCTTTCATAGGTCTTACTGCAGACCTGCGATTTGATCGTCTTGAGCCACTGGTCGAGGTATTGGTCCAAGCGAATCTTCGCGCCGTCCCGCTCAATATAGGCTCCGAGTTCATTGACCTTCTTTCCTAGAAACTTCTGCGCCTGCCGCAGCGAGCCATGCACAGTACGGTTGTAATAGTTGCGTTGTTTGGTTTGAGGATCGCAACCCATCGGGATTCGAATCATCCAGGTGTTCTCTCGAACTGCAATAATCTGACCTAGTTTGCGAGACACGATGACACCTCCTTCCTTTGCTCAGTTGCACAGAGCCGCAGTCCTACTGGTTTTTTGGGTTGAGGGGATCTGACTAGAGCGAAAGACCGTTCGTTAGAGCCGCTTCCATCTTGGCAGCAGCTTCATCTTGCATGTGCGGGAGCACATGGGAGTAGGTATCCAGCGTGAAGGCGGCACTAGCGTGTCCGAGTTGTTCAGAGACCACTTTGGGCGCAACTCCGACCGTGAGTGCAAGGGTTGCCGATGTGTGGCGGAGATCGTACAGTCGAATGTTCGGCAAACCAGCTTCCCGCAGGAGCGGTTTGAAATGTTTCTTGACCAAGTATTCCTCGTCGATCGGCTCGCCACGTGTTGTGGTAAAGATCAGATCAGCGAATTCTGAGTCGCATGCCGCTCCAGCCTCATCCGCCCCGCCTTTCAATTTCCGGAGTAGATCAAACACCCACATTTGCAGTTTAACGACTCGACGACTACGGACCCGCTTCGTGTCCGAAAAGGTCCATTGCCCTTCGTTCCTATGAAGAGTTCGAACGACGCTGATGGTTCCACGATCCCAGTCGATATCCCGCCAGCAGAGGGCGAGGTATTCGCTCGGGCGCATTCCGGTAGTGAGGGCTACAGCAAAAAGGCACGCCTGTGGGGAATGCGATGCAGTCCGGAGAAACGATCGAGCCTGCTCTGTCGTCAGCACAGACATTTCTCTGCACTGCTCACAAGGAAGGGCAACTCCCTGTGTTGGATCGCTGAGGAGCAACTGCCAACGTATAGCCTGCCTGATTGCGGCCCGCAAAACGGCATGCGCGTATCGAACCGTCCGTGCCGAGAGTTTCCGGTCGATCATGCCCTGATATGCGGCCTGGATTTCAAGAGGTGAGAGCGAGGCCAAGATTCTTCCACCGATTGCCGGACGGATGTATCTGCGCAGCATGGCCGCGTAGTCGTCGTACGTTTTCCCTCGGACTTTTGGTTTGACGGCCGTTTTGAGCCAGTGATCCAAGAATTCATCTACGGTGACCTGAAGCCCTTCGACGCCACGGGACAGGTCACGCTCATGCAACCTTCTTGTCAGGTATGCCTGGGCGTACCGTAGGGAACCGTAGATAGTTCGATTGTGGTAGGTGCGCTTGCCCGTTTCGCGATCGCGGCCCAGGTAAACGCGGACGAGCCACCTTCGCTCGCCGCGAGCGATGATCTGACCAACCTTACGAGACATAGATGTTCCTCCTTTCTCCGGAAGTAGACATGCGTCCGGGCAATTTGCAAGCTCCAGTTCCGGGGAAAAATGCGTTTTGGTTTGCTGACAGGGAGGCGAAAGGGTGTCTGACTAGGGGATTTCTGGCGAATGGAGGCCGTTCCGTACTGCGACTCCGGCGCACTGGTCGCACACGGATCATTGCGGAATCGCAAGGAAATGGAGGGTTCTCACTCGCCGACAGTCAGCCGACTCGTCCCATCTCCGTCGCCCGTATTGCGGGATGAACCCTGCACACAAATGGCACACAGAGTTGTCCCAGAATGCCGAGTCGGACCGGAAACATTCTCTCGCACTTCCCACAAGCCCGTTTGTGGCCCACGAGCGAAAGCGAGCGCGGCGGAAGATGGTTTCACCTTTCGTGAGGCTGGTCTGCGTGATCAGCTCCGTAGGCGACGATGGCCCCGTCGACGGTCTTCCACCCCAGTCTGAGTGAGTCACGAAGTTTTCTCCGAAGAAAGCCTGCAACTGTCCACTTTCATCGCTGGATGTCGCTTATGAGAGTGAGCGGGTCAGAACGATCCACGAGGTCGGCAATCCCCGCAATTCCAGAAACCAAGGGTTTCAACAAAAAAGGAGAAACGCCATGACCCGCTTACTCAGCGTGATCGCGGTTACGTTGCTGACGGCTTCAGCCTGGGCTCAAAGTGACAACGCGAATAGCACGTCTGCGACGACCTCGACGGTTACCACACCCGGAGGAACTGCAAACAGCATCTCAATGTTTTCCGCCAAGAGCACTATCGCAAACTCTCGCATTCTTCAAAAGGGAAACAACATTGGCATCGGAACTACGACTCCTGTGTCGCCATTGACCGTAAACGGAACGATCCAGAGCCTGGCCGGAGGATTTACCTTCCCCGACAACAGCGTGCAGGCGACAGCAGGAATTAGCGCCGTCAATCACGACGGCACGATGACTGGAACCGGTAGCGCGACTTCTCCTTTGGGTGTCAACAATCCGCTCAACCTGATTGGGAGTAACGGCTCCCCAGCGATCTCTGTAGTTCAATCCAACACAGATGGAGAGCCGGCTGTCTATGTCAACAACCCTACTCTTGGAGGGTATGGCATTGATGTGCAAACTGGGGGCGGTGTCGGAATCGACGCATATGACGGTGCGGACGACGGCATCGCTATTATCGGGAGTAGTCTATCGTGGGGAGGTTACGGAATTTTCGGTGTTGGACGAAGTGGCTATGCCTGGGCTGGCTGGTTTCAAGGCGATGTAAATATAACCGGCAATCTCGAGTTCACGAGCGGGCAGTCCAAGATCGACGATCCCCTGGACCCCGCAAACAAATACCTGTACCACTCCTCCGTGGAATCCGATGACATGAAGCATATGTACGACGGTACAGTTACCACCGATGCGGCAGGCGATGCGACCATCCAGTTGCCGGCTTGGTTTCAGGCGTTGAATCGTGATTTCCGCTATCAGCTGACCGCGATCGGACAGTTCGCGCAAGCGATTGTGGCCACCGAAATTGAGACCAACCAGTTCACCATAAAGACCGACAAGCCGAATGTGAAAGTCTCGTGGCAGATTACCGGTACGCGGCAGGACGCTTGGGCCAATGCGCATCGCGTTCCCGTGGAAATCGACAAGCCGGAAGACGAGCGCGGCTACTACGTCCATCCCGAGCTCTTCGGAGCGGGACCGGAGAAGAACATCGTCGCCGCTCATCGGCCGGATTTGTTCGACCCGAATCGCGCCCATCGCAAGTAAATGTGCAGCGGGCAGGCCCAACTGCCCGCTGTGCCTTTTTCCGCCGGTGCAGGCTGAGCCGAGGTTTCCGCGCCGTGGCTACAATTTCGTCAGAACTTTCCCGCCCTGCTATTTATCCCCTCTAGAGTACAATTTGTGAACGAAATTGGCGCTACCGCCGTTTCGGGAAGTGAGGGCGAATCAACCCTATGTCCTCGCCGGAAGCGCTCACCGTACTCCTCCAACGGTGGAGCGACGGGAACAAAGACGCGCTCGACCAGTTGATGCCGGTCGTTTACGGCCAACGCGAAAGCTGGCGGCTCATAGTTTGCGCGGCGAACGTCCTGGCCACACTCTGCACGCGACTGAACTCGTGCATGAGGCTTACCTTAAGCTGATCGACTCGGAGGTTCCCTGGCAGAACCGCGTCCATTTCTACGCTGTTGCGGCAACGATGCTGCGGCGTATTCTCATCGATCATGCCCGAGCCAAGCACCGGGGAAAACGGGGGGCTGGAGCGGAAAAAGTTTCCCTGGATGACGCCGTTCTTTTTAGTCCGCAGGTGTCCGCCGAGGTGGTGGATCTCGATGACGCTTTGAAGCGCCTAGCCGTGAATGACGAGCGCAAAAGCCAGGTCGTGGAGATGACGTTTTTCGGGGGCATGACGCACGAAGAAATCGCCGCCGTAATGAAACTTTCTCCAAAGACCGTGCAACGGGAATTGCGAGTGGCCAAAGCGTGGTTGCATCGCGAACTGAGTGCCGATGGAGACACTTCGACATGAGCGCCTCGGCACACGATTCCTGGAAGCGTGTCGAAGCCCTGCTCAATGAGGCTCTGGATATCAGACAGGAGGATCGATCGGCCTTTCTTGACCGCTCGTGCGCCGGAGATCCGCAATTACGCCGGGAAGTGGACTCGCTGCTTGCCTCTGTCGATAAGAGCGTGGGGTTTATCGAGCGCCCGTTACAGCAGGTCGCCCAGCTTCTCACTGAAGAAAGCGAGGGACCCGGCAGTCGCATCCAGGCTTATGAACTGCTGAAGTTGATCGGCGAAGGCGGCATGGGCAAAGTGTACCTGGCCGCCCGCGCCGACGATCAGTACAGTAAGCAAGTCGCGATCAAGCTGCTCCAGGCCGGCTTCGCCCAGACGACGGCCATGTTGTTACGCTTCCGAAGCGAGCGTCAAATCCTGGCGGACCTCGATCATCCCAACATCGCCCGGCTTCTCGACGGAGGAGCAACCCCGAGCGGACTGCCGTTTCTGGCCATGGAATATGTGGATGGAATTGCCATCCATGAGTATTGCCGCCAGAATCGGCTCAGCATCGAGGAGCGGCTCCGGCTTTTCATAACCGTTTGCGGCGCGGTGGACTACGCGCATAAACATTTGGTGGTTCATCGCGATATCAAGCCTGCCAATATCCTGGTCACAAAAGAAGGAGCGCCCAAGCTGTTGGATTTTGGGATCGCGAAACTGGTCGATCCCGAAGACGGTACCGCTGCCGAGACCCGTACCGTCGATCGACTAATGACGCCGGAGTACGCAAGTCCGGAGCAGATCACAGGTTCAGCCGTGACCACAGCGACGGACGTCTATGCGCTAGGGGTTGTGCTTTACGAACTGCTGTCAGGATCCCGGCCCTTCAATCTCGGAACCATGACTCCGATGGAGCTGTATCGCGCGATCTGCGAACGCGATCCAGAAGCTCCGAGCACCCGCGCCGTAAAGGCCGACGTCCCCCGCGCTGTCGCAGCAGAAAAGATTGATGGCGAGTTAGACAACATCGTCATGATGGCGATGCGCAAGGAACCGGGGCAGCGGTACCGATCGGCACGCGACCTCGGCGATGACATCACAGCCTATATGAATGGCTACCCGGTGCGGGCGAAAACAGCCACGTTGGGCTACCGGTCGACCAAGTTCATCCGTCGAAATCGTGCGGCAGTCGCCGTGGCGGCCTTGGCGATAGTCGCTCTCGTGGGATTCAGCATTCGCATGGCGGTGCTCGAGAGACGCGCCCGCCAGCAACAGGCGATCGCGGAAAGGGAGTCCGGATTTCTATCGAGCATCTTTGCCGCGTCCATGCCGATACAGGCGCGAGGGAACCAAGTCTCGGCGCGCGACTTGCTGGACCGCGGCCTGCAACGCGTAGACCGCGAGTTATCCAGCGAACCCGAGGCACAGGCGGCGATGTTGCAAAGCATCGGGCGTTCTTACCACGCTCTCGGACTCTACGATCAGGCCAAGCCCTTGCTGCAGCGCGCCTACCAACTAAGGAAAAATCTATTCGGCGACGGGGATCTCAAAACTGCCGAGTCAGCCGAGGATCTGGCAACGACGGATCGCCTTCAATCAGAATATGCGGACGCGGAGAAGCTGTTTCGCGCTTCGCTGGCCGTGCGAGAGAAGAAATTGGGACCGAACGACCCGTTAGTCGCGCAGAGCCTATCTGATCTCGGCGACTGCCTGACCCAGGAAAACCGGGACTCTGAAGCTGAACCTCTACTTCGGCGGGCGCTTGCCATCTTTCGAAAAACGAACGACCCAGGAGGGGCCGACACGCGCGGCTACCTCGCCCTAATCCTGCAGCGTGCCGGCAATTTCTCCGAGGCAGCATCTCTTCGCCAGGAACAAGCGGAGATTTATCGTCAAACTCAGGGCTCGGACAGCCCCGACTACCTCATGACGATGCACAATCTTGCTGCCTCCCTGATCGACAATGGCGACTTGCTGGATGCCGAGAAAAGTGAGCGGCAGGTGATCGAAATACGAAGGAAGGTCGATCCCGGTCATCCCGACATGGGATATTCGCTGAACAACCTCGGCTGGATTCTTCTGGAGGAAGGAAACTGGGAGGAGGCAGAGCCATTTCTACGTGAGAATCTGGAAATCACAGCCAAGTTCGGGAGCAAGAGCGATCGCATTGCCACTGCCCAAAACAACTGGGGCCACTATTCGCAAGAGAAGGGCGACTACGCCGGCGCCTATGCGTCGTACGGCGAAGCCTTGAGCAAAATGATCGAGCTCCGCGGCCCCGAGAGCTGGCAGGTCGCAAAGGTGCGTTCGAACCTTGGCCAACTCAAGTTTGACGAGCGCGACTATGCTGGCGCCGATGTCGAACTCACAAGTGTCCTGGCCTTGGTGCGAAAACTAGGCGGGGACGAACACCCGCAAGTCGCGGCCGCATTGATTGCGCTCGCCGAAGCCAAGATGTTTGAAGGACAAAGTACCGCTGCCGAGCCGTTACTTCGGCAAGCCTTAAGCATTCGCGAGAAGAGATTGAACCCGGGCCATCCCGCAATCATGCTTGCACAAGTGCGTCTGGGCGAATCGCTCACCGCCCAGGGGCGCGCCGCCGAAGCCGAGCCCCTTCTCCGGCAGGCACTTAGGTCAGCGGTCGGGAGCACGTTTCCGCTCGTGCGCTGGCAAACAGGTGAGGCAGAGGGCGCCTTGGGAGAGTGCTTGTCCACTCTCGGACGCGAGCCTGAGGCCGATCAACTCTTGCGACAAAGCAGAATCGACCTCGAACACCATCCCAGGCCGGCATTCCTGACTGCCCACCTCCGTTTTCACCAGGCCCCGTAAAACATTGGTCACTCCGGCCGGTATTTTTTCTGCTTTTTCTGCAAGGCGCAACGATCCCTGAAGAAAAATTCGGGATTGGTGTCCACTTTCGCCGTGCAGTGTCGCTTATCGAAGTGAGCGGGCAACAACGACTCGTGATCAGATCGGCAACTCCCGCAATCTTACGAACCTGAAAAGTTCCAGAACAGGGAATGAGGAGAACCATCATGAAGTTTTGCACACCACAACCGCGGACGTTTGTTCTGATGCTTCCCTACTGGCGGCCACTCTGCCTGCGCTGGCTGCAGCGACGAAACCTGTGATCGCGAGCGCCGTGCCCAACTACGCGGCCAGTCAGTTAACGATCACCGGAGCATCCTTCGGAACCACCGCGCCCAAAGTCGTCATTGGAGGGCATGCAGCCACGGTTGTATCCTCGAGCGCCACCACCGTGGTGGTTACGCTTGCGTATGCTCTTAACGCGTGGCCGACTGATCGGCCGTAAGTCATTAATTGTCAACTGCTTAGCGCCGCATTCGCTATTCGCGAATCGCGAATGTAGAATAAGGGCATGCCTTTAAAGCCTCAAGACATAATGGTCGTTCTGAAACTCTGTACCTATGAACGCAAGCGGCCCCCTATGTCTATGATCGCGGCAGATCTCAACATGAGCCCCTCTGAGATTCATGCTGCGATCAAGCGTCTTCAGCAAGCCCGGCTCTTGCATGGCCCTGAGATGCAAGAAAAACCGAATTTCTCAGCTCTCGAAGAATTCCTCCTGCATGGAGTAAAATATGCATTTCCCGCGGAACATGGACAGGTGACGCGCGGATTGCCAACCTCGTTTGCCGCTCCCCCGCTGAAGGATGAAATTGCCTCAAGCGATGAGCTTCCTCCTGTATGGCCATGGCGGGACGGGGAAACCCGCGGTATAGCTCTTGAACCTTTATATAGGACCGCTCCCGCAGCGGCCCTCCGCGATCCAATCCTCTACGAGCTGCTCGCCTTGGTTGATGCCATCAGGGATGGGCGAGCACGCGAACGTAAGATAGCGGAGAAAGAGCTAATAAGTAGACTGCGCAGAGAAAATGTCAAAACACAATCTCGACCTGCTCGTTGAAGCGGCTCGCCTTCTACAGCCACTCCTGGGAGAATTGGTCTTTGTCGGAGGAAGCACGACAGCCCTTCTCATCACCGACAAAGCCGCGGCAGAGGTCCGCCCCACCTACGATGTGGATGCTATTGCCGAGATCAGCTCATATGCCGCTTACGCTGATTTCTCGGAACGACTCCGCCGATGTGGCTTTAGGGAGGATACCAGCGAAGGAGCTCCGATTTGCCGGTGGCGGCAGAAGAAGACAATTTTGGACGTCATGCCGCTCGACGAGAAGATCCTGGGATTTTCGAACCGCTGGTATAAGCCGGCTTTGGATTCCGCCCTCGTACATGAACTGGGACCAGACCTGCGAGTCCGAGTTGTGACTGCGGTCTACTTCAGCGCGACGAAGTTGGAAGCATTTGCTGGTCGAGGCAAGAGTGATTACCAATCGAGTCACGATATTGAAGATCTATTGGCGGTGGTGGATGGACGAACCGAACTAGCCGAAGAGATCCGCGCGGGGGCGGAGGATGTTCGCGCATACATTGCGGCAGAAATCAGGAAGCTGTTTGCCACCCGTGAGTTTCTCGATGCATTACCCGGCTACCTGCTCCCCGACCAAGCGAGCCAGGCTCGCGTCTCGATATTACTTGAGCGATTGAAAAAGATAGCGGCTCTTTGATCGGATAGCAGTTTCAGATTGAGCACACCGTTGGCACATTGATCTGAGAAAACAGTGGGCCTGCCGCGCTAGAAGGCTGATGGAATGTTAGTTTGCGGGTCCGGCAAACAGCAGCAGATTCCCATCCGGATCCTTGACGACGAAATTCTTGGCGCCCCAAGCCTGCTTTTTCAGCGTCTGGTGAAAGGCAACACCAGCGGACTGAACCTCAAGAAAGAGCAGCTTAATCTCGTCCACCGTAGCGACGGTCATAGATACCGACAACAGTTCCTCCCGATCACGGACCGTCGACTCGATTACTGGTCGCTCGACACACCTTAGGTTGAGACGCGCCGCGTCGCGACCCACCTGTGCGTAGTAGGGAGGATTGCCGTAACTGAATACAAGCGAAAAGCCTAACTTCTCACGGAAAAATTCGCATGATCTCTCGATATCGGTGACAAACAATTGCGGCTCTGCACCGACAATCGTTGCTTTCGATGGCGATGATTTGACCTTGAGCGGTATGGTCGAAAGTCCAGTTTTCAGGGCTTGCCAACTATCGAAGCCTTGCTGTCTTGCGACCATTTCTTGCGCATCGCTGAGCTTAAAGCTCGCCGCAAGAATCTCGGCGTCGGGCATATTCCGGAAACGGGGCAGATGCCCGCGGATTTGTGCGGCGACGGGATAGTGGGGTTCGCGATGCCAGCGCAACATGAGCTTGGCTTGCTTTTTGAGGTTCTCTAGATTGGGCATGTGGGCCTCCACGATGAGATCGTAGGTGGGCATTGCCCTTCGGCGATGTGCCGTTGCTTCCTACATGCGCAGGTTGCAGTATCTGCGACGGTGTCAGCAGTTGTCAATTGAGAACGACGGGGCGCGGTCCACGTTGTTGGGCCGCATTTACGGATTTGTGGTATCACTCTAATCTTGTCTAAGCCGGTAACGTAAGGTTTGCCAACAGACCGTCCAGAGTCAAGGTCATCACTCCCCACAAGCGCGTTTATTGGGACTGATCGTGGTCTGCTTCGGTCGATTTTGGGTCCTTCAAACCACGTCTGAGGTATTCACCAGGATTAGCCCTGACAACTCGCTTGAACGCCTTACTGAATGCGGCGTCGGACTCGTAACCGACCAATCGAGCGACTTCTGGGAGCTTTTTGTCACGCCGTTCAAGTAGCTGTATCGCCTTCTGCATCCGCCACTCGGTTACGTATTCCAGCGG
>Ga0308309_10002731_pt1 | contig 10520 bp, 12 predicted proteins | sample HubBroMetageWFT5_FD_192491 | JGI IMG/M metagenome (GOLD analysis project Ga0308309, IMG submission 192491) | Warmed and freeze-thawed soil microbial communities from the Hubbard Brook experimental Forest, New Hampshire - Hubbard Brook CCASE Soil... | ecosystem: Environmental > Terrestrial >... | reverse complement strand
CGAAAGAAACCGCTACCGCCTTGCACTCTTGCTCTCTCGCGCGGCAAACGATGTTGGCCAGCACGCGGGTATGGGCCCGATGCACGCCGTCAAAGTTCCCCACGCTCAACAGCGTTGGACCGAAGCCGGCGGGAATGTCATCGAGTTTGTGAAAAACCTTCATTGTTCGTTTGGTGCGGGCGTCCCCGCCCGCATCGGGTCATCCTAAAGTCCCATGGACGAATGCGAATGTCCCAGGGTCTGGTGCAATATCCTTTGCCAAAGCCGCGGGTGAGGGCGCCGGCGCCACGCAAGCTAAATCTCAAATTCCAGCTTCATCCCATCGTATGAAAGCCGCACGTTTGGCGGCAGCGAGGCATTCGTGGCCTCATGAGGCAAGTCGTGGCATATGTGGGTAAAAAAAGCGCGCTTCGGCTGAAGTCGTTCCACAATGCGCAACGAGTTCTCGACGGTGGAATGCGTGGGATGCGGGATATGCCTCAGCGCATCCAGAAACAGGATGTCGAGATTCTGCAGCTTGGCCAATGAAGCCTCGGGGACGCTGCTATGATCGGTTAAATAAGCGGCGCTGCCAAAGCGGAAGCCGTCAATCTCGGTCTCACCGTGGATCACCGGGATGGGCTCAAAACGCGTTCCGAACAGATCAATCGGACCCTGGAACGATTTGAGTTCGACTTGAGCCAATCCGCCAAACTTGTAATCCCCATCGAAAATGTAGCGGAACGTGCTGCGGATAAAATCAGCGGCTTCTGGACGAGCATAGAGTGGGAGCTTGTTCGGCTTGTGACGAAAGCTGAGGGGACGCAAATCATCAAGACCAAGAATGTGGTCAGCGTGACTATGGGTGAAGAGCACCGCGTCAATCTCGCGAATGTGTTCGCGGATGGCCTGTTCGCGGAAGTCGGGTGTGGAATCGATCAGCACGGTCTTGCCGCCATACTCGACCAAAACCGATGGCCGGGTACGGCGGTCGTGCGGATCGGAAGAGTGGCAGACGGCGCAGTCGCACCCGATGGTGGGCACTCCCATCGAAGTGCCGCTGCCCAGCACCGTGAGCGTGGCCTTCATCGCTTGGAGGTTGCGGCACTCGAGGCCGGAGTTTGCGGCGGACGGGCCAGCGCATTCGTCACTTCGACGTAAGCCATTCGAAGTTCGTAGAGGCAATTTTGCAGGAAGTTCTCCTCGGCGCTGGTGAGGTTGCCTTTCGTCTTCTCAGACAAGAGACTGAGCGTATCGATGGTCTGACGCGCTCCGATCAAATCAACCCGCGGCTGTCCACCTTGCTCGTGCATCAGGCCGAGTTGGAGCATGGCGGACATGTACAACGAAGCCATGAAGCGCTCAAAAGTCATTTCCAGTTCTTTGGTGGAATGTCCGCTGAGTTCCACTCGCGCGTCCAGATCCTTCGCGGATTTGCGATACGCGTCGGCCTGTTCTTTCTGTTCAGCGGCAGTGGGAGGGGGTGGAACGTCCGCTTCCGGGCCCGGTGGAGCAAGGTCCGGTTGGGCCACTGGCGCCGGCTGCGGAGTGGATGCAGCACTGGACACTTCTTCTTGAGAAACTTCCTGGCGAATCTCGCCCTCCGATGTGAATAAGCGCCGGTCGGTAACGGTAAAACTTTCCTGCTTCTTTTCAGCCATAGATTGTCCCTTCAAAACTTACAGGTTTTCGCGTTGGAATATTTCCGAAAACGGCAGAGCTGCGATTGAAAGCTGAGTACTGTCCACTTGAAATTGCTTGCCTGGAGTCGCGATTTCACGCCGGATATATCCCAGCGCCACGAGGCGCTCGCCGCCACCGAGGGGCAGGGAAGCAGCGCTCGTGATCTCACCGACATCCCGGCCGTTGGACTGAATCTTTGTGCCAACGGCAGGTAATGAGCCATGGACTTCGAACCCGGTAAACTTGCGATGCACATTCCCACGGGAACGAATGCGCTCCACAATCTCCTGCCCGATGTAGCATCCCTTGCTGAAATGAAGCGCGCGCGGCTGCTCGGTTTCCTGCGGCAAATCACGTTCGCGAATGTCCTGTCCATAACGCGGAATCCCCGCCGCGATACGTAACAGTTCCAGCGCCGTGGTTCCGACCTGGGTTGCGCCGGCTTGAGTGAGCGCATCTCCAAGTAGTGTCACCTGCCCGTGCGAGAGCCACAACTCATACGATTCCACGCTTGGGTTGTCGCCTCGCACAACCGTTATCGCGATGTTCCGCCAAGTCATGTCAACAAATTGCAAAGGCTCCAGTTTTGACATCTCAAATCCTGCCGCGTGCAGCACTTCCGCCGCCTTCGGTCCAGCGATCCCGATCGCGGCCAGCTTGTCGCTCAGGTTCGCGACTTCCACATCGTCCATGATGATGTAGTGATCGAAGGTAGCCAGCAACTTTTCTGACTGGGACTGGTCGCTGTCGATCATGATCGAGTCGCCCCGGTTGTAGGCGTACAGGTCACCCAAAATGTGTCCCTGCGGATTCAACAGAAAAGCATAAATGCCCTGCCCTTGGGCAAGGTCGCGCATATTATTCGTGACCATGCCATTGAGCCAGCGCACGCGATCGCCGCCCGTGAGCACGATCTTGACCCTTGAACTCAGGTCATGAATCCCGCAGCCTGATATCAACGCGGCAAATTCAGAACGCACGTCTCCGAAATCCGACGGAGGCGAAGCCTGGTTGCCGTGAACGACGGTGGAAGCCATACGATTACCTTCGATTATACAAGGCGAAACCGGGCCGAATTGGCTGATAGAGGCCGTCCCCCTTTAGATGCTTAGTCTTAACCACACTTTGAAGGCTGGGCACGCCGATTATGGACTGGCGCTGGTACGACCTAAAGTTGCCCTCGGGCGAGCCGATAGATGTTACGAAGGGGAGGTAATTGATGATTACGAATCCGGTTCACAGTTCGCCAGCGGTACAGAACGAAGCCGCTGTGAAGGCCGCACCACGCCAGAATACGGCACCGCAACAGGCATCAGTGCCACAGGACAAGGTAACGATCAGTCCCCAGGCACATGCTCAAGTCCAGGCGCAGGCCCATGACCAGCAGGCCGCTTCTGCTGGCAAGAACCACGACGGCGATAGCAAGTAACGTTCTCTGATTTCCCACGCTCCACCAACCATCTAGGCCAACGCCGAGTTCAGAGGGTGCCGATCAGGTGCCTTCCCGGGCTCGGCGAGCCCAATCAACCCAGTCATTCCGGCAAGCCGTCGTCTCTTGTGTTACCTTTTTTCGCGTGAGTTCAAAAAAAAGAATTGCCGTTATTCCAGGCGATGGCATCGGGAAAGAAGTCATCCCCGAAGCTGTCAAAGTCATTGCCGCTTCCGGAGCCGACGTCGAACTCTCCCAGTTTGACTGGGGCGCGGACCGCTATCTGGTAGACGGCGTCACCGTCCCGCCCGACGGCTTCGCCATGCTCGAGCGCGACTTCGACGCTATTCTGGTCGGCGCCTTTGGCGATCCGCGTGTGGCGTCAAACATTCATGCCATGGAAATCCTGCTGGGTATGCGCTTCAAAATGGATCTGTACGCCAACGTGCGTCCTGTCCGCCTGCTCGACGCCGCACTCTGCCCGCTCAAAGGCATCGAGCCGAAACACATCGACTTCGTTGTAATCCGCGAGAACACCGAGGGCGTTTACACCAATGCAGGAGGAGTATTCAAACAAGGCACGCCCGACGAGATCGCGGTGCAGGAGGACATCAACACGCGAAAGGGTGTGGAACGCATAATCCGTTACGCATTTGAGTATGCCGAACGCCATCCGAAGCTGGATGGTAGCCCACGCAAGCGGGTCCTTATGTGTGACAAGTCCAACGCCATGACTCATGCCGGGGGCCTGTGGCAGCGTGTGTTCAAGGAAGTGAGCGCCGAGTATCCACAAATCACGACGGAACATATGTACGTGGATGCGCTCTGTATGCAGATGGTGCGCGACCCGCGGCAGTTCGACATTGTCGTTACGAACAACATGTTCGGCGACATTATTACCGATCTCGCTGCCGGGCTGCAGGGCGGCCTCGGCATGGCCGCCAGCGGAAACATTCATCCGGGAAAGACGTCGATGTTCGAGCCAGTGCACGGTTCGGCCCCGCCGATTGCGGGAAAGAATGTTGCTAATCCCTTTGGCGCGATCCTAACTGCGGCCATGATGCTTGGACACTTGGGCCTAACCGAAGAAGCCAGCAAGATCGAAGCCGCTGTGCTCGCCGCAGTCCAGCAGAAGCGGACCACGCAGGACGTGGGCGGAGCGCTGGGAACGAGCGAAGCAGGCGAGTGGGTAACCGCCGAGGTCAGTCGGGGCTGAGGGCGGACTCGGGTTGATCCGTGCAAATCCGTGGCGAATATGTTTTTAATTAAACATCGCCCTCAATCTTCGCAGCCCCGCCAGCGCCGTCACATATCTCTTGTCCAGCGAATAAGCTACCGCGTAGCACTCTTTCGCCTTTTGCCATTTTCGCTTGTGCTCATACACCCGGCCTAAATTGAAATGGGGATAGCAGCGCGCCTCATACCGTGGCGCCACCACGGCCTTTTGAAACCAGGGAATGGCTTCATCCCATTTCTCTTGTTCAATCAAGTAAGCCCCGATATCGTTGTAAGGGTTCCCGAATTCCGGATCCAGTTGGATTGCCTGCAGGCATTCGGCGATGGCGCGGTCGTAATCGCCGAGGAACGAGTACGTCCAGCCGCGGAAGGTGTAGGCCTCGGCGGTCGCGAATGCATCGATGGAACGGCTGTATAACTCGATGGCTTGCTGATACTCGCCCTGCATCTGCAGTTCGTAAGCTTTTTGAAAGTAGTCAGCCGCGGTTTGCCGGGGATCGTCTTCGGACATAAATGAACTCAATGACTGAATTGAAGAAATTGTATCGAAAATCATCGTCTCCGCTTGCAATTCTGGGACTGCTATTGTTCTCGGCGACGTGGGCATGGGCGCAAGCGGCCGCATCACCGCCACAAACCAGCACCCCGGCTGCTCCTGATACTCCGCAGCACGATCAAAAGCCGGCGATCGCTAGCCCGTCGACCCAGGAACAGAAAATCTCTCCTAAAGAAGCTGAGGAACTTTTTCGCGACGTTGATGAAATCCTGCACTTCGCCAGCAAGGACAGCGGCCTGCCCATCAAGAAAGAAGTCAAGCGACGCCTCACCACCCGCGACGAAGTTGTGGCCTATCTCGAAAAAAACTTGGCTGAGGACAAGGATGCGCAGCGGTTGCGCCGCTCCGAGCTGGTGCTGAAAAAGTTCGGACTTCTGCCTCGGAACTTCGATCTGCAAACCTTTCTCGTAGCCTTGCTGCGCGAACAGATAGCCGGGTATTACGATGCGAAGACTAAAACCGTGAACCTGCTCGATTGGATCGACGTTGAGCAGCAACGTCCGGTGCTGGCGCACGAACTCACGCATGCTCTTCAGGATCAATTTATTGGCCTGGAAAAATGGCTGAAGGTCGGCGACACCGACCTGAACGACAAGAAACAGCCGACGGCCTCGGACATTGAGAACGACGAAATCGGCGAAGCCCGCCAGGCCGTCGTCGAAGGTCAGGCCATGGTCGTGCTCGTCGACTACATGCTTGAACCCATGGGGCAATCCATTCTCGCTTCGCCTCAGATTGCCGATGCCTTGAAAGAGACTATGCTCGTCGGCACTGCGGACTCGCCCCAATTCAGGGACGCCCCTATCTTCCTTAAAGAAGAGCTAACATTTCCCTATCGGTACGGTCTGGATTTCGAGATTGAACTGCTCCGGACCGGCGGGAAAGAGAAAGCGTTTTCCGCAGCGCTCGGTAATCCGCCGCGAACCACGCGTCAGATCATGGAGCCAAAAACGTATCTCTCTGGGGAGCAACTTGAACCCATGCGTCTGCCCGATTTCGAGCGAGACTTCAAGAGTTACGAACGCTTCGATATCGGAGCCATCGGTGAATTCGATGTTGCTGTTCTCCTCGATCAATATTCGGGTACGGAGGCTTCACACAATCTGTATCCGCATTGGCGTGGCGGCTATTATTACGCTGCCCGCCCCAAAGGCAATCCCTCGGCGCCGCTTTCGTTGGTCTATGTGTCGCGATGGTCGAGCCCGGAGAAGGCATCCGCCTTTGCCGCTATTTACGCGCAGTCGCTGGCGAAGCGGTATAAGCAAGTGCATGAAGGAACATCAGACGGGAAAAACTCCTCTGGCAACTCGCAAAAATTCGAGTCACTAACCGGCAGCCACACTTGGCTTACGGACGAAGGCCCGGTGGTGATTGATGTTAATGCCGACAGTGTGCTGATTACCGAAAGTCTGGACGAACCGACAACTGAGCGACTGCGGCAGGAATTGTTTGGCGCGGCTGTGATCGCCGGAAGATGAGCCGGTCGCGGGCTGTTTCCTGGAAAGATCGCAATTTGTTATCATGTATTACATGTATTACAGGAGTGGAAATGCTGACAGTAAGACTATCTCCAAAGTTGGAAGCGAGACTGGACAGGCTGGCCAAGCGGACAGGTCGCCCAAAGTCGTACTATGCGAAACAAGCTATTGCCGAGTTTTTGGATGAACAGGAAGATTATTTGATTGCGGTATCGCGTCTCGAGGACGAGTTACCATCGATCCCGCTTAGCAAGGTGGTAAAGCGCCTTGGCCTGGACCGCTAGTTTTGATCCTCGCGCGTTCAAAGAACTGGAGAAGCTAGACGGAATGGCGCAGAGGCGAATCGTGAAGTTTCTCCAGGAACGAGTTCTAGGCAGAGATGACCCGCGCGATCTTGGAAAGGCGATGACGGGAGACAAAGCGGGATTGTGGCGGTACAGAGTGGGTGATTATCGTTTGATCTGCCATATCGACGACGAAGCTGGGTCGATGCGCGTCTTGCGGATTGCGCATCGGAAGGAAGCCTATCGCTGAGAGCGGCTCGAACCTTCTCTTGTATATAATCACGAATTCATGATTGGGAAGTTCTCAGGGGGATCTTTGTCGCAAGCGGAAATTGGCATCATCGGCGGCAGCGGGCTTTATTCAATGCCCGGCCTAACTGACGTGCGGGAAGTCAAGCAGCAAACTCCTTTCGGTGACCCTTCCGACCCCTACGTTTTAGGCACGCTCGAAGGCCGCAAAGTTGCATTTCTTGCGCGGCATGGCCGCGGGCATCGCATTCTTCCAACCGAGTTGAATTTCCGTGCCAACATTTACGGTTTCAAGCAACTCGGTGTCGAACGCATCGTGTCAGTGTCCGCCGTTGGATCGTTGAAAGAAGAGCACAAGCCACTTGATTTCGTGATTCCCGATCAATTCTTCGATCGCACTCGCCATCGTGTGGATACGTTTTTCGGCGAAGGCATCGTGGCCCACATTGCCTTTGCCGACCCTATTTGCTCTGAGCTTGCTCACGCGGTGGAAGCTGCGTGCAAGAAATCAGGAGTAACCAGTAAGCGCGGCGGAACGTATCTATGCATGGAAGGGCCACAATTCTCTACCAAGGCGGAATCCAACGTGTACCGCGGTTGGGGCATGGACGTCATCGGCATGACCAACCTGCAAGAGGCTAAGCTAGCGCGGGAAGCCGAGATTTGCTACGTCACCGTGGCGATGGTGACCGATTACGATTGCTGGCATCCGCACCACGACTCAGTCACGGTCGATCAAATCGTCGCCGTGCTGGTGAAGAATGCCGAGAACGCTGCCACCGTCGTTCGGAACGCCGTGGCTTCGATGCCGGCCAAACGAAACTGCAAATGTGGAACGGCTTTGGCTCACGCAATCCTCACCGAACGCGACAAGATTCCCCCCGCTACTCGTGAGAAACTCAGATTGATTATTGGAAAATACCTGGAGACCAAAACCTCATAATGAGCATTCTTGCCGTCGGTTCGATTGCCTTCGACTCCATTGCCACGCCTTCGGGGAGTGTGGAAAATGTGCTAGGCGGCTCCTGTACATTCTTTTCCCTTGCCGCCAGCTACTTCACGGATGTTCGCATTGTTGCCGTGGTGGGCGAAGACTTCACCGCCGAGCACGAAAATGTTCTCAAGAAACGGAAGATTGATACCCGAGGCATCGAACATGCCAAAGGCAAGACTTTCCGCTGGGGCGGGCAGTATCTGGACAACCTGAACGAAGCCAAAACCGATTTCACCGAATTGAACGTGTTCGAGCGTTTCCAGCCGCGGATTCCACCGGAATACGGGGATTCGAAATTTTTGTTCCTGGGCAATATCCATCCCACTCTGCAAACCGCCGTTCGCCAGAAGATAGATGGGGTGCGCCTCACCGGCGGCGACACCATGAATTACTGGATCAACGGCTTTCGTTCGGACTTGTTCGAGACTCTGAAGCTGGTCAACGTGCTGCTGATCAATGACACCGAAGCCAAGGTGCTCGGCGGGGAAACCAATCTGCTTCGTGCCGCCCAAAAAGTCCTTGCTCTGGGACCGCAGGCGCTGGTCATCAAACATGGCGAATACGGCGCGACGATTTTCTTTCGCGAAGGCGCATTCGGCATCGGCAGGCACCCCTTTCGAGCGCCCGCTCTGCCGATTGAGGAAGTCAAGGATCCAACCGGAGCGGGCGATTCCTTCGCCGGCGGGTTCATGGGATACATCGCCTCACAGGAGCAGCTAAACCGCGAAGTCCTGAAAAGGGGGCTCTTCTACGGCGGAGTCATGGGGAGTTTTGCTGTCGAGCGCTTTGGCACCGAACGGTTGCAAAACCTCTCCCGCGAAGAAATCGACGCCCGATTCCAGGTATTTCGCGAATTGACTCACCTGGAATGAGCCAGAGAACCGCCACCCAGCCGACGAAAGTTCAACCCACTCATTACTGGGATCGTGAGACCGCGCTCGTAGCCCAGTTCGCGGCCTGCGTCTCGTTCATATCGTTCGCCTACTACTTCCAACATGGCGGCTTGCTGCTCTACGGCGACGCTGTGGCGCACATCAACATCGCCCGCAGAGTATTCGATTCGCGCACTCCCGGCTTGCTGCAACTCGGCACCGTGTGGCTGCCGCTACCTCATCTGCTGATGATTCCATTTCTGCTTTCCGACACGGCGTGGCAATCGGGAATCGGAGGTGCCATTCCTTCGATGGTCGCATATGTTCTGGGCACGGCCGGCGTTTTTCGCTTGGTGCGGGGAGTTTTGAGCGTGAATTCCCAACCCTATTCCTCCGCAAGGATTGCCGCATGGCTGAGCGCAATCGTCTACGCTGCGAACCCTAATCTGATTTATCTGCAAACCACCGCCATGACTGAGTCGCTGTACCTCGCTCTGTTCGTTTGGGCTGTGGCGTACTTCAGCGACTTCGTCCAACAGACATCGCGGAAAGATGGCCCACCCGCTGTAGCATCCGCATCATTGTTTAAATGCGGCTTATGTCTTGCTGCTGCGTGCCTCACGCGCTATGACGGATGGTTCCTCGCGGCTGCCATGTGCGTGGCCGCACTTGCCATGATCCTAAGGCGGAACGATCCGGTTCTGCGTGGTGGTGTTGCCAAATTCATACTGCTCGCGGCTGCGGCCCCGATGCTTTGGCTTGCTTACAACGCGATCATCTATCGAAACCCGCTGGAGTTCGCCAACGGACCGTATTCCGCTCGAGCCATCGAACAGAAGAACGCGACTCCGGGATCTCCGGCGCATCCTGGCTCTCACGATCTGCCCGTCGCGTTCAGCTACTTTCTGAAATCGGCCGAGCTCAACATGGCGGAAGCAAACTTGCAAAAATTGTGGGTGGCACTGCTCCTGGCGGCAACCCTCGGGATTCCGCTTCGTAATCGCCGATTGTGGCCGCTGCTTTTGCTCTGGGTGCCGATTCCTTTCTACATGCTTTCGATTGCCTATAGCGGCGTCCCGATTTTTCTGCCGACCTGGTGGCCGTTTTCGTTTTACAACGTGCGTTATGGGCTCCAGCTTCTTCCATTGTTTTCCGTCGCGGCCGCGGTGACCGTTTATTTCTTGCTGAGCCTTGCTCGAAACAAAATCATGAGGACGGCGATCCTCTCCGCGGCTGCAATCCTGCTTGTGGCGAGCTATGCATCTGTCTGGCGAGCCCAATCGGTCTGCTTCCGCGAGGCCTGGGTGAACTCTCGCAGCCGCATCGCTTTCGAAACCGAACTCGCGTCCAATCTGAGAAAGTTTCGCAATGACACCACCCTGTTGATGTATCTGGGCGACCACGTGGGAGCTCTCCAGCAAGCCGGAATCCCTCTGCGTCGCACCATTAACGAAGGCAACCATCGCCCCTGGAGATCGCCCAGCGATCCCGAAGGCCTGTGGGAGCGTGCGCTGGCCAAACCCGGGCAATATGTCGACTTCGTAGTTGCAATAGATAGCGATCCCGTCGCTCTCGCCATGCAAAAGCTAAGTCTGCCTTCAATGGTAGTGATCCGCACCGTTGGGCAACCAGCGGCCACAATCTATTGGGCGCATCGCGACTCCCTGTAATCACGCCGGTTAACCATGCCGCTGAGGAACCCCTTGGGACAGGGTTTCGCAGTGATAAAATCCAGCCAACTCACATCTTATGCCGACAGT
>Ga0308309_10002727_pt1 | contig 10526 bp, 8 predicted proteins | sample HubBroMetageWFT5_FD_192491 | JGI IMG/M metagenome (GOLD analysis project Ga0308309, IMG submission 192491) | Warmed and freeze-thawed soil microbial communities from the Hubbard Brook experimental Forest, New Hampshire - Hubbard Brook CCASE Soil... | ecosystem: Environmental > Terrestrial > Soil... | reverse complement strand
CGAATCCGAGATCAATCGTGATTCCGCGCCGTTTTTCTTCTTCCAGGCGGTCGGGATTGGTTCCAGTCAGCGCCTCGACCAGCGCCGATTTCCCGTGGTCAATGTGCCCGGCGGTCCCCACAATCACGTGTTTGATGATTTCCATGGAGAGAAGCGTGCCTGTCGATGCTATCGGAGATGGCAACATGTGGTCAAATCAGGACTTGCGGGCAGCACCAGGTGAGCGAAAAAAGCGATTAGGCATCGTCGTTTGATAAACACCTTGAGCTTTGCCGTACGTCCAAGATATGGTCTTGGACTGCTCTTCGACCGCTCTTGCTGGAAAGGAAAAATCCGTGCGACGACTCATTCCCACTTTGCTCTGTACTATGTTGTTCCTGCCGCTTTTGACCGCAGCGCAATCAAAATTACCGAAAACGCCTGTGCGGGATGTGACCGAGGACTACTTTGGCGTCAAGGTAGTGGACCCTTATCGCTGGCTCGAAAACACCTCGGACCCAGAAGTCGTTGCATGGATGAAGGCGCAGAACGACTACGCGCGTTCCGTCCTAGCGCGCATCCCGGGACGGGATGAGCTGCTCGCGCGTATCACGTCGCTCGACAACGCCGGCAGCACGATTTCGGGAGTCCAGGTGTGGGGCGGGCACTATTTCTATTTCAAGACGGAGCCCGGTTCGGATAATCGCAAACTCTTCGTCCGCGACAGTCTCACCGCGCCCGAGCGGCTGTTGGTGGATCCCGAAAAAATGACCACCGCCGAAGGCGTACATTACTCCATAGATTATTTCCAGCCGTCCATTGATGGAACATTTGTCGCTTACGGCATCTCGCCGGGCGGTTCGGAAGAAAGCATCCTGCACGTCTTGGAGAGCGCCACCGGGAAAGTCTTGAGCGACAGCATCGATCGTGCCGAGTTCGCGTCGCCCGCTTGGTTGCCGGACAGTAAGACTTTCTTCTACACGCGGGCGCAAAAGCTGGGTCCCGACGCGCCTCCCACCGCAAAGTATCAAAAATTGAAAGTCTACCGTCACACGCTCGGAAGTGATCCGGAAACCGAACCTCTCGTCTTCGGCTACGAGGCAAATTCCAACGTGAAAGTTGACGAGAACGACTTCACGGTCATCGCCTATTCGCCGGGTGCGCCGAAATATCTGATCGGGTTGGTCATCCACGGCGTAAAAAGGGAAATAGACATTTACACTGTGCCGTTCGATGGGAATCCCAGTGCAAACACGGTTTGGAAAAAAGTCGCGGACCAATCAGACGAAGTCACCGGGTTCGATGTCCACGCGGATCAGATTTACCTCCTCTCCCACAAGGGTGCTTCACGCTTCAAGGTTCTGCGCTTAAGCCTGGGTGCCCCTGACTTGGCGCACGCACAAGTTGTTGTGCCTGCCAGCGAAGTAGTAGTCACCGGCATTTCAGCCGCCGAAGACGCCCTATACATTCAAGATCTGGACGGTGGCATCGGACGTCTGCGCCGCCTGCCTTACGCTGGCGCAAGCGTTCAGCCGGTGAAGCTGCCGTTTGACGGCGCGATTCAATCCCTGGTCACGAGTCCCACGACGGCCGGCGCTTGGCTGGAGCTCACTTCCTGGACGAAGTCGCCGCTGTGGTACGCGCTCGATTCGCAGACCGCCAAGCTGACCGACACGGCGTTGGTCCCGCCATCCCCGGTAGATTTTTCGCAGATCGAATCCGAAGAGGTGAAGTGCAAGAGCGCCGACGGCACCATGGTTCCGCTCTCGATCATTCATAAACGCGGAATGGCGCTCGATGGTTCGCATCCCACCTGGCTTTCGGGCTATGGCGCTTACGGGATCACGTACGACCCATCGTTTCAGCCCACCTGGCTCGCATTTCTCGAGAAGGGCGGGATCTATGCGGTGGCCCACGTACGCGGAGGCGGCGAGTACGGAGAAGATTGGCACCAGAGCGGCCAGAAGCTTACCAAACAGCACACGATTGATGATTTTCTTGCTGGCGCGGAATATCTCGTCGAGCACAAATACACTTCTGCGGCGCATCTCGCAGGAGAGGGAACCAGCGCTGGAGGAATCACCATCGGTGGCGCCATCACGCAGCGACCAGACCTCTTCGGCGCCGCGCTGATTCGCGTCGGTGATTCAGATTCGCTGCGCTCGGAAACCATGGCCAGCGGTCCAGCGAATATTCCCGAGTTCGGCACTGTAAAAGACGCCGATGGTTTCAAGGCGCTCTTTGCCATGGACGCGTATCAACACGTCAAAACCGATGCTCGGTATCCGGCAGTCCTTCTATCTACAGGCGTAAACGATCCGCGCGTCGCTCCCTGGCAGGCCGCCAAGATGACGGCGCGCTTGCAAGCCTCTACTAGCAGCGACAAGCCGATTCTGCTGCGCGTGGATTACGACGCGGGACATGGCATCGGCTCGACCAAATCCCAACGCGATTCCGAACGTGCCGACGACGTGGCCTTCCTCCTCTGGCAGTTGGGCGTTTCCGGCTACGCGCCAAGCCCCGGAGCAAAGTAATCGCCGGCGAAAACTAAGATCTAACGTTCTAACTCAGAATTCTGGGAACTCGCAGCGGAGAGGATTAAATCCGGGGTGTTCCAGCAAGTCTTCACGATTTCTCTCAATCGAAGTGCAGGCTGCCGGCACGGCTACCTTTATCGGCGCCCCGTTTTCTCCCAGGATCCATTCGTCGCGACGGGACCAGCACACCAACATATCGAGCGCGTACACGAAAACGATCTGAGCGATGATCAGAGGGATCTGGTGGTACACCTCGCGCCAGTACCAGCCCCAGTAAGCATAAATGCAGGAGTGCATTGTGAGCTGAACGTGGTGGACGGGCCTGACGAGGAAATCATAATGCAATTGGTGTCCCGCTCGAACCACTTGCCTGCGCAAGAAGAGCCAGAACACGAACAGCGCACCGGCCGCCTATACGAGAGACCACTCGCGCCGCGGATTGGCATTGGCCGTCGGAAGAAAAACAAAACAGGCGAGCGCCACGATGAACGCTAACACCAGCTGAAGTGGCGGAATTCGATTGTCGGAGATTTGTTTGCTTTTGCTGTTAACGCGCGCTGCCATTCGGGCTTCGAGCCCATATGTTGGTCTAGCCAGTAATCCGCCATGGAACCACTTGCGCTGGAGTATACACGACGCCGTGGATTAACTCCGTACGTTCCCGTGAGGGTTTTGTAGTGAACGTCGAACGCGTTTCATCGGCGGCCACGTCTCCTCGTTACCCCTCAGAACGGGCTTGCGGCTGCCTTGGTTTGCTCGCGCAATGGCGGAGCAGTCGTCGAGCCCTGGAATTTAGGTTTCCCAAGCCTCACGATCCAGATGCCGCTATTGATATCGTTGAAGAATATCAAGCCGTTCGCGGGCTGCGCGCCCCAGGTGAACGGCAGGTTCGCGCGATATCCCGTCGGATCGCCGGTCCAAAAGCTCGCGATTTCGCGGCCCTGCTGATACAAATTGCCGCGCAGCTCGCCGGAAATATCCACCACGCGCCCGCCGCCGGCATAATCGCCCAGATACAAAATATCGTTGTCGGCCCAGACGTTGTGCATCCCGCCTTCCGGCACTTCGTAGTTGGCGACTTCCCGTGGATGCTCGATGTTGCTCACATCCATCACGTGCAGGATTCCGCGCACCGGAATTCGTTCCTTACTGTTGATATCGAAGTAACCCGGGAAAACTTCGTCTCCGACATACACATAATTCTTGTAGCGGAACGCGGTGTGGCTGCCTGCCAGCCAACCGTTCCCGTACAGCTCGTAGTGATTGAATTTGTACTGCGCCACCAGTTGCGGATGCTCTGGGCTGCCGCCTTTCATTCCATTGCCGACGTCCAGAATCACCAGCCCGTCGCGCCAGTAGGCCAGATACGCGAGGCCGTCCTTCACGTACAAATCGTGCAGGTAACGGCCCGTGGTGATCATTCCTTCGCCCAAAGGCGAAGCAATCGTTTGCTCTTCGGATTTTTCCGTCTGCCAGCGCGCCACTTCTTTCGGGTGCCCCGCATCCTGAAAGTCGATCACGCGCAACGAACCGGTGGCGTCATCCGTGATGTAAGCGTAGTGCGTATTAATGAAGGCGCTGTGTACTCCGCCCGTCACCGTTTCCGTGTACTCCGAAAGCACCTTCAAGTGCGCGGGATCGGAAGCGTCGAACAGCACGATGCCGTTCTTGCGATTGGATGCGCCTTCACGCGTGAACACGCCGACTTTTTCGTCCGGCGTCGTGCTCACGTCATTGAATAACCGTGCGTCCGCTTTCAAACTGTCCAGCGCCTTCGGATGCGCAGGATCGGAAACATCGTAGGCGTAGATTTTGTCGCCAAACGTCGCGACGTACAAATGGTTGCCGACCACCCACTCTTCGGTGGTCTGGATCACGTTGCCTTCGGCATTCTTCGAGGGAATACGAGAGACCACTTCCAACTCGCGTTCGGCATTGCGGGGAGCGACGTCAATCGAGGTCACGGCGCTATGGCGTCCGATGGAGGCAGTTACCTCGTATGTGCCGGGCAGTTCCGCGACGAATCCGCCGTCCTGATAAATCGTCGCGCGCGGACCGCTAACGCTCCACGTTGTCAGCAAATTCTTCGCGTCCGCCCCGCTCTTGCCTTCCGGCTTCGCTGTGAAATGCACCACGTCACCAGTCTTCGCGGTCGTCGTGGCCGGTTCCAACACAATCTTTGTTGCCGTATCCGCGACGACGCGGACGGAAACCTCCCCACTCACAGGCCCGCCGGTCGCAACCAACGTGGCGGTGCCCGGCGCAATAGCCGTCACCAGCCCCGAGTCATCCACCTTCGCAATCGCAGGCGACTTTGAAGTCCAGCGAATCGGCACATCCGTGCGCGGATCTCCGTTGGCCGAGCGCGCCGTTGCAACGAGCACTGTGGATCCGCCGACGGCCAGCGCTTGCGCCATCGGCGCAGCCTCCACTTTTGCCGGCGGAGGCGTAGCCACATCCACGGTCGTGAATCCGGGCTTGCCTGCCACCACGGCTCCTACCGTCACGGTGCCTGCTGCGCGAAAAATCACGTTGCCGTCGCCATCGGCACCCGCAATGTCCGGGGGTAGCGCGATCCACAGCATGGGTTTCACGTCGATCACTTTTCCTGACGCATCTTTGGCCACCACGCTGAATTTCATTTTGTCGCCCACGTGCGCGTGAGCATGGGCAGGGGTGATCTCTACGCTGGCGGGCTTCGGAGGAGTGGGCGGCGCGCCAACTTCCTGTGCACGAAGTATCGGCGCTACCGCCAGCGCGCACACAGCCATCCAGCCAGCTAGACATTTTGACGCACTCTGCATGGAGAACTCCCCTCGATGGAAAAATTGCCGTCAGAGACCTTGTACCGTACGTAGCACTTTGTCAATAGCAAGACGCGAGAGCGCGAACGGGGAAGCCATCGGTCTGCGGGTTATTCGCTATTGAAGGGTGGCAAGCGAGCGCGGTATAACCTAATCCAATATGCATCCTATGGGTCAATTCGGCCGCAAGGGTTTGCCGCGCGCGATTCCAGCCGAAGAACTACAGACGATGCTGGGGAACAGCCGGGCACTGTGCTCACGGCATGCCGTGACATCGGCAACCTGCGACCTAGTCACGCGCTGGCCGTTTTTGTTTTCCCATGCCCGGTCGACCGGCCTGAAGAACTGGCGGAAATCTCTTTAACAATTGCCAGCGCCGCCTCTCGTGGATTCTTGGCAGCCGTAATCGGTCGTCCCACCACCAGGTAATCAGCCCCAGCTCGAACCGCATCGCCAGGAGTGGCCACTCGCGATTGATCGTTCACGTCAGCCGCGGGAGGCCGCACCCCAGGCACCAGAATCTTGAATTCCGGACCGAACTCGCGGCGCACTGCCGGAGCCTCATACGCCGAAGCGACCACGCCATCCAACCCAGCATCTTTCGCCATCTGCGCCAGGGCCAGGACCCGCGATTCGAGCGAGCCCTCCATCCCAATTTGCTGCAGCGTTCCGGCGTCAAAGCTGGTCAGCACCGTCACTCCCAATAACGCCGGGCGATTCTTCCGGCTACCCACGGCCTCCCGGGCCGCCCGCAGTCCGGCCCGCCCGTTCGCCGCGTGTATAGTCATCAGGCGCACACCCGGCAGCCGCGCGCCCGCGGCCACAGCATGACCCACCGTATTCGGAATATCGTGAAATTTCAGATCCAGGAAGATGCCGAAACCCAGGCCCGCGAGCTTTTCCACCGCTCGCGGACCTTCGGAGGTAAATAGCTGGCTCCCGACTTTGAACGTTCCCACCACCCCTCGTAGTTTCCGCGCCAACGCAATGGCGGGACTTAGGTGGTCAATATCTAGGGCTACGATCAGTTTCCGGGATGAACTGTTGCTGGGCGTTCTGGCACCTTTAGGAGTTCCAGCCGGACTTTGGCGAGTCCGTGCTGATCGAATCCTAACTTACGTGCCACTTGGTAGGAAACATCTAATTCGCGTCCTTCAACGTAAGGTCCGCGGTCGTTGATCCGGACCACTTGGCTGCGGTGGTTGCCAGTGTTTACAACCCGGACGATCGACCCGAGAGGAAGGGTAGGATGCGCAGCAGTATCTGCATACATGTCGTACGTCTCGCCGTTGGCGGTTTGCTTGCCGTCAAAATCTTCGCCGTACCAGCTGGTGGTGCACTCCCAGATGGCCAAGGGCTTCGGCTGGCCCTTCGAGGCGACTTGATTGTTGGTCTTGGAGGTGGTTTGCAGGGCGGCGGCATCAGCTGGAGGAGGGTTGCCCGGATTTCCCGGCACCGTGGGATTCACGGACGGGATCACGACGAGCAGACCCGTTCCTAAAAACACCGTCTGCAAAATCACGAAGATCTTCGATCTCATGTTCACCTTAACCTTATTTGAATCAGCTAAATTTTACCTGTTCCAGGGTACAGCTGGCAATCAGTTTAACGCTGTAGAGCTCCCTGTAACTTGCTGATTTCAAATGTATTTTCTTCCCGGCACCACCTTTCGAGACCCTGTACAAGCCGTTCAGAAGCTCGTGGGTCCACGAAATGTGCTGTGCCGACCTCCACTGCTGAGGCTCCTGCGAGGAGGTATTCCGCCACATCTGCTGGTTTTTCAATCCCTCCGAGTCCGACCATTGGGATTTTGACCGCCCGGCAAGCCTCATAAACCAGCCTCATGGTTATAGGTTTTATCGCCGCGCCCGACAACCCTCCCGTCGTACTACCGAGACGGGACCTCCGGGTGTGTGCGTCTATACACAGCGAGGGGTAGGTGTTGGCAACGACCAAGGCGTCTGCACCCTCAGCCTCACAGACCTTTGCCGCAAGTCCAATCATATTAACGTTCGGGGACAGCTTCACCCAGAGCGGCCGCTTGGCAGCCTTCCTTGCAGCCGCCAAGACCGCGGACGTAAGGACGGGGTCGGTACTATATTCAATCCCGCCCCGTTCCACGTTGGGGCAGGAGATGTTCAATTCGTAGGCCGCTAGGCCCTCGGCAGCCTCCAGCACCCCTATCACCTCCACATAGTCGGCGATGGTGTGGCCGAAGACGTTGGCGATGACGGCCGTGTCGAACTGGCGCAGCAGCGGTAGCTTTTCGGCAACGAACGCCCGTACCCCGATATTCTGCAAGCCGATGGCGTTGACCATGCCGCTGGCGGTTTCGCAGATTCGCGGTGCCGGGGCCCCCTCCATTGGTTGCGCGGAGAGCCCCTTGACCACGATGCCGCCGAGCCGGTTCAAGTCCACAAGCTGAGCGAACTCGATCCCGTAGGCAAATGTGCCGCTAGCCGCGATGACAGGGTTTTTCAGGGAAACGCTACCGACATGGACTCGAAGGTCAACTGAAGCGGGCCGCGAGGGGCTACTGGACGGCGCCGGCGAACTCACACCCGAAGCTTACCATACGCGGCGAACAAGTAGGAGCGACCATCCCATTACTGACGCACTGGCGCCAATCTCGCAATATGGGGAGCCCGGCACGCCCGCGAGTGCAGGTGATTGGCCCCAGCCGCATTCCGACGGGATTCCGCAGTGCGGCCCCCACTCTCTGTGTTAGGATGATGCGCCAAATGCGCGTCGTAGAAAAAAGGCAACTCCTCTCCGCGGACGAAATCGGCCGCACCCTCCAGCGTTTGGCCCATGAAATCGTAGAAAAAAGCGGCGGTACCAAGGACCTCGCGTTGATCGGCGTGCGCCGCCGAGGCGTTCCGCTGTCGGAGCGCTTGGCGAAAACGATTCGCACCTCCTCAGGGGTGGATATCCCGGTGGGCACGATTGACATCACCCTCTACCGCGACGATCTCTCGACAGTCGGGCCGCAGCCGGTGGTCCACTCGAACGAAATCAATTTTCCGGTCGATGACCGCGACCTGGTCATCGTGGACGACGTCCTTTACACCGGGCGCACCATTCGAGCCGCGATGAACGGCCTGTTCGACCTCGGCCGCCCCAAGCGAATACGCCTTTGCGTGCTGATCGACCGCGGCCACCGCGAAATGCCCATTGAGGCGTCGTTTGTCGGCAGCCATGTGCAAACCAGTGACACCGAAATCGTGGAAGTGCATCTGAAGGAAGTGGATGGCGACGAACGCGTCGTTCTCGTGGACCGCGTTCCCTAAGACCTGGCAATCCTTACGGAGGCCGGAAGCTAACGAATCAAAGGGAAAAAGTGCTGCAGCGCCTGGAACACCTGCTCGGAATTGAGGACCTCACCCGCGAACAAATCTCTTTTATTCTGGACCAAGCCAAGCCATTCCAGGAATTCCAGCGTCATCCGCTCAAAAAGTTAGCCACGCTGCGCGGTAAAACTGTCGCTCTAGCCTTCTTCGAAAGTTCCACGCGGACCCGCATTAGCTTCGCCACGGCCGCCGCCCGCCTGGGCGCCGATACCATGAATCTTCAGGCCGAATCCTCCAGCTTGAAGAAAGGCGAATCGCTGCTCGATACCGTCCGCACGCTCGAAGCGATGCGTCCGGACGGCATCGTCATCCGCCACAGTTCGTCCGGGGCACCCGAATTCATCGCCCAGCGCCTGGGGATTCCCATCGTGAACGCTGGCGACGGCACGCACGAACACCCCACGCAGGCTCTGCTTGACGCGCTCACCATTCGCGACCGCAAGGGCAAACTCGAAGGTTGGAACCTCACCATTGTCGGCGACATTCTGCACAGCCGCGTCGCGCGCTCCAATATTCATTTGCTCAGCAAATTCGGCGTGCGCATCACGCTATGCGGCCCGGCGATGTGGGTGCCGCGCGAACTGGAAAGCCTCGCGTCGAATCTGCGCCGCGTCCCGCGCATCGAGGAAGCGCTCGACGGCGCCGACGCCATTATCGCTCTGCGTGTACAAACCGAGCGTCTACACGAGCCCGCGCTAGCGGCGGAAGAATACATCCTGCGTTACCAGCTCACGCCCCGGCGCCTGAAGCTCGCGCGCCCGGACGCGCTGGTCCTGCATCCCGGTCCCATGATTCGCGGCCTCGAAATTGACGATGCCGTCGCCGACGGTCCGCAATCCTGTGTGCTGGAACAGGTCACCAACGGCCTCGCCATCCGCATGGCGCTTCTTTACCATCTCGTGGGCGGCGCGCCGGTCGAGAACACCGCTGCGGACAAAGTCCCCGACAAGGTGCAATGAGGCCCAACGATGCCACCAAGGAATGACCGATTGCTGCTCATCAAGAACGGCCGTCTGATCGATCCTGCGTCGAAGACCGATGCCAGGCACGATGTGCTTTTGCATGGCCAGCGCATCGTCAGGGTCGGGCCTGATTTGACAACGTTTGACGCCGATCTTTTCGATGCCACCGGAATGATCGTCGCGCCCGGTTTCATTGACTTGCACTGCCATCTGCGCGAACCGGGCCAGGAAATGTCTGAGACCATTGAGACCGGTACGCGCGCGGCAGCGCGCGGCGGCTTCACCGCAGTCTGCTGCATGCCCAATACGCAGCCGGTGAACGACAACGCTTCCATCACGCGCGGAATCGTCGAGCGCGCCGCAGCTGGCGGAAGCGTGCGCGTCTGGCCGATTGGCGCGGCATCCATCGGCAGCAAAGGTGAAGCCCTTGCGGAAATCGCGGCGATGAAAGATGCCGGAATCGTCGCCGTCAGCGACGACGGCAAGCCTGTGGCCACGGCGCGCCTGATGCGCCAGGTAATGGAGTACTGCAACACGCTCGATTTGCCAGTGATCGACCACTGCGAAGAGCCCTCGCTCTTCACCGGTGGCGTGATGCGCGAAGGCCCGCGCGCAATTCGCCTCGGCTTGAAGGGCATTCCCGCGCAGTCCGAATCCATTTGCGCCGGTCGCGACGTAGAACTCGCTGCGCTCACGCATTCGCGTCTGCACATCGCGCACATGTCCACCACCGGCGCGCTCGAATACGTGCGCTTGGCGAAAAGAATGGGCCTGTGCGTGAGCTGCGAAGTTACGCCGCACCATTTCACGCTCTGCGACGACGATGTTCGCTACGACACGAATTACAAAATGAATCCTCCGCTTGCTTCGCGCCACGACCGCGAGGCGCTGATT
>Ga0308309_10002726_pt1 | contig 10528 bp, 7 predicted proteins | sample HubBroMetageWFT5_FD_192491 | JGI IMG/M metagenome (GOLD analysis project Ga0308309, IMG submission 192491) | Warmed and freeze-thawed soil microbial communities from the Hubbard Brook experimental Forest, New Hampshire - Hubbard Brook CCASE Soil... | ecosystem: Environmental > Terrestrial > Soil... | reverse complement strand
GGAGGCATCGCTGAACGGATTTGCGGAGGGCATCGCGCTGGATTCGGCTGGGTATGTCAGCGAAGGCTCGGGCATGAACATTTTCCTGGTGCACGACGAGACGCTGTACACGCCGCCGCTGGCGACGAGCATTTTGCCCGGGATTACGCGCGACGCGATCATGAAGATCGCCGCCGACCTGAATATTCCTGCGAAGGAGTCGGTGATACCGCGCGAGATGCTGTACATCTCAGACGAAGTATTTTTTGTGGGCACCGCAGTGGAAGTGACACCGATTCGCTCCGTGGACAAGATTGTGGTCGGCAAAGGCACTGCCGGGCCGATTACCCGCCAAATCCAACAGGAATTTTTCGCCCTGACCAGCGGCAAGAAGCCCGACCGGCACGGATGGATGACGCCGGTGAATGCGCCGGTTGTTGCGGCGAGGTAGAGCAACAGTAATCAGTAATCAGTAATCAGTAATCAGCAATCGGCAATCAGTTATCCGTAAGAGGCGATCGGATAACAGGTAGTAGCGATCAGGAAGCAGGAGGGGCCACCTTCAGGTGGCCGCTACTCTTGGTTTGGTTTCCTGTTATCTGATCGCTGTTATCCCTCCTCGACGACATCGCGGGTGGCGTGGGCCTGCGATTCCAGCTAAAATCCGATGCGTCGCGTTGCGCTTCGCGAGTTGCCGGGAGGCTTCTGGATGTACAACCTTACTCAAAAACTGACCGCGGAGTTTATTGGAACGTTTGCCCTGATTTTCTTTGGGGCGGGCGCCGTGTGCGTGGATATGCAGTTGCGGACGAATGCGACGGGAGGGATTGGATTGTTGGCGATCGCGCTGGCGCACGGCTTGGCGATTGCCATCATGGTTTCCGCACTGGGGCACATTTCGGGCGGGCATTTCAATCCCGCGGTGACGATCGGATTTTGGGTAACCAAGAAGCTTTCCACGCTGGATACATTGTTTTACTGGCTGGCACAACTGGCGGGCGCGGCGGCAGCGGCGTTTTTGCTTCGCGCGGTGATACCGGAGGAAGTGTGGCGCAGCGTGGCACTGGGCACGCCCGAATTGATGCGGGATTTCCCGAGCTGGGCGGGGCTGGCGCTGGAAGCGACGACGACGTTCTTCCTGGTGTTTGTGTTTTTCGCGACCGCGGTGGATGAGCGCGGAGCGTTTCGGGCGATTGCGGGCTTTGGCATTGGATTGACGATCGCTTTGGGAATCATTGTGGCGGGGCCGTACACCGGCGGGGCGTTGAATCCGGCGAGGGCGTTCGGCCCGGCGTTGGCTTCGCATCATTGGCTGAACCAGTTGATTTATTGGGTTGGGCCGCTGGGAGGAGGATTTTTGGCGGGACTGGTTTACGATTCGGTGTTTTTGAAGCCGAGCGAGGTTTAGAAGAAAAGCCGGCGTAAAACCGCCCCTACAGCGAGACCACCTGTACATCGGACTAGGTAACTAAGGCGCAACTAGGGTTTGCGGGTTGCTTGTTGAGCCCACCAGCGGATGCTAGGTTCATAGAGGACTTGCATCTTTGCGGGGTGTCTGCACATGGCTCTTAGCATTGACGACCTGTTGCGTCGCGCGGTTGAAAATAAATCCTCTGACTTGCACCTGAAGGTTGGTAACCACCCCTATTTGCGCGTGGACGGCCAGTTGGCGCCGATGACCGACGTGCCGCGCATCACTCCCGAAGAGATGTTGTCGATGGCGTTCAGCATGATGACCAACCGGCAGAAACAAAAATTCAAGGAAACGGCCGAATTGGACATGGCGTACGGCGTGGCGGGCCTGGGCCGGTTCCGCGTGAACGTTTTCCAGCAGCGCGGCAATGTGGGAATGGTGCTGCGCGTTATTCCGACCAAGATTCGAACCGTCGAAGAGCTGAATCTTCCCTCGGTAATTGGCAAGATTTGCGAAGAGCAGCGCGGTCTGGTGCTGGTTACGGGGACGACGGGATCCGGCAAGTCCACCACACTGGCGTCGATGATCGACCGGATCAATGCGGACCGCGCCGACCATATCATCACGATTGAAGACCCCATCGAATTCCTGCATCGCGACAAGCGCAGCTTCATCAACCAGCGCGAAGTGGAAGTGGATACGGCAAACTTCTCCTCGGCCTTGCGCGCCGGCTTGCGCCAGGACCCGGACGTGATTCTGGTCGGAGAAATGCGCGACCTGGAAACGATCTCAACCGCGCTGCTTGCCGCGGAAACGGGCCACATGGTTTTCTCGACCTTGCACACGTTGGACGCGACGGAAACGATTCAGCGTATTATCGCGGTCTTCCCGCCACCGGAGCAGAAGCAGATTCGCCTGCAGCTGGCGGCGACGTTGAAGGCCGTGGTTTCGCAGCGCCTGGTGCGGCGCGCCGATGATAAAGGGCGCGTCCCGGCAGTGGAAGTGATGATTGCGACCGCATACATCAAGGATTGCATCATCAATGCGGACAAGACGCGCCTGATTCACGATGCGATTGCCGCGGGTACGTCGCAGTACGGGATGCAGACGTTTGACCAGTCGCTGTTTGATTTGTATACCAAGGAACTCATCACCCTCGACGAAGCTCTTTCGCGCGCATCGAACGCCGACGAGTTCAAGCTGCGCATTCAGGGTATTCGCTCGGCAGCGGACGCGGCGCGCGAGGAAATGGCCTCGCAGATGGCGGATTTCGAGCGTTTTTCGCGGAAGTAATTTCGACCACACCGAACGCATTCCCCGCAGAGCGTACTGTGCCTTGTACGCCGCCGTGCCGCGTTGTATCATCCGCGCGCTCTCGCCGTGCGCAGACACTAAATTCATTTTCAATTGCAGAGGTGATTCCATGGATTGTTGCCACCTGATTTCGGGTCGCCGGAAATTCCTGAGGGGTTCAGTGATGGCTGCGGCCGGGGTTGCGGGGCTCGGTCTTGCCGCCGACCCAAGCTACTCCGAAGACGCGGAGATGTTTGTCGTTGGGCCGAAGAAGGGGTATTCGCCTCAGATTGGGACGCTGGTTTCGATGATGGGGGTGATGCGCTGGCAGGTGTTGAATTCGGTGAAAGGCATGTCCATGAAGGATTTGGATTTTTTGTTGGACGAAAAGGCCAATCGGATCGGCGCGTTGCTGCTGCACTTGGCGGCGGTGGAAAAATTCTTTCAGCTGAATACGTTTCAGGGAATCGCTGCGGACAAGATGCCGGACGACTGGAAAGCCAAGTGGGTACCGGCAAGATACCTGGGAGAACCAGGACGCAAGGAGATTCAGGGAAAGCCTCTCGACTATTACTTGAACATTCTGAGCGAGACGCGCGAGGAGACGCTGACGGAGTTTCGGAAGCGGGACGATGCGTGGCTGATGAGCGTTGACAAGGCGTGGGGGTGGGGACCTACGAACAATTATTGCAAGTGGTTTCACGTGACAGAGCACGAGGCGAATCACAACGGGCAGATTAAGTTGCTGAAGAGTAGGTTGGCCGGAGCGAAGGCGGGAGCGGAGTAGTGCGCGACTGAGTGGGATGGGGCGCTTGAATTTTTATTTGGGTGGGGATCTTTACGCCGCAAAAGCGAGAGCTTCACTCTCGCACTCAAAAGTGGGATCTTTACTTCGATGGTTGTTTGCCCCATGCTCTGACGTATGTTCGGGAAACCTCGACAACTGGAAACGGAAGCGCAGGTGTATGACGCCGCCATCAAGATTCTGATGCGGCGGGCGCATTCGGTGCACGAGATGAAGAAGGCGCTGGCGCGGCGTTGCGAGGACGATAAGATTGTGCGCGGCGTGGTGGAGCGGCTGAAGCGGGAGAACCTGCTGGACGACGCGCGGTATGCGAAGCAGTTCACCCGGCTGCGGACGGAATCGCGGAAACAGGGTGAGTTTCGGATTGCGCGGGATTTGCGGGCGCGGGGGATACCAGACAGGCATATTGAGACGGCGATCAAGGATGCGGCGGCGGGGTCGGACCCGGCGGCAATTATCCGGCAGCGGATCGAACGCAAGTTGCGATTGTTTCGCGGAGAGATTGACGAGGGGAAGCTGGCGTCTTTGTACAGATCGCTGATCGGGGCGGGATTTCCGTCGGATTTGATCCGCAAGGAATTGAACCGCTTAACACACGAAGAAATACCCGAGGTGGATCAGGGCGACGAGACAGCCTAGCCCTTTCCCTCTTTCAGGCTGGAAGAGACTTCGTGAAAGTCTTCGGAGCGCGGCGCACGTCGCATGGCGGCGAGAAGTTTGTCCGGCGGGGCGACCAGTTTTCGCGCGTTGAGATCGAGCCAGCCGCCTTTGCTGCGGACGCGCGCAACCAATTTTCCGTCGGGGCGGTAAAAGGTGTTTTGTAACAGGAAGCGCGAGCCGTCGGCGGAGAGTTCGGCAAGTTCGAGGGTCACGCGGATTTCTTCCAACAGGCCTACCTCGCGGTAATAGTCGAGTTCATCGCGCACGATCACCGGTCCCATGCGGAGGCGGTGGAACTCGGCCATTGGGAAGCCATTTTCGGAGAAGAACATCATGCGGACGTCGGCGGATTTGTCGAGATAGGCCGTGTTGCGCATGTGGCTGTTAAAGTCCATGTCGCCCCAGCCGGCGATGAGTTTCCGTTCGAACATCGGCCCTCCCGGGATTGCATTGAAATGGTAACGGCGGCGCGGGATTTTGCAAAATGCAGGACGACCAAGTAGTGGCCGGTCTTAAGACCGGCCACTACATATGCGATAATCGAGCGTTGATTGGATGATGGAGACGAGGCAGACGTGACGGAGAACGCCACAAATAAACTGAGTGGAAACGAGATACGCGAAAAATTCCTGCAATTTTTCGAAAGCAAGGGGCACCGGCGCGTGCGATCGTCTTCGCTGGTGCCGCATGGGGACCCCACGCTGCTGTTTACGAACGCGGGGATGAACCAGTTCAAGGACGTGTTTCTGGGACTGGAAAAGCGGGAGTATTCGCGGGCGACGACGGCGCAGAAATGCGTGCGAGCGGGCGGGAAGCACAACGACCTGGAAAATGTGGGGTTCACGAAACGGCATCACACGTTTTTCGAGATGCTGGGGAATTTTTCGTTTGGGGATTATTTCAAGAAGGATGCGGTGGCGTTTGCGTGGGAGTTGATTACTTCGGCGGAGTGGTATGGGATTCCGAAGGACAAATTGTACGTGACGGTGTTTGGCGGGGCGGAAGTAGCTCCCGGCAATTCACTGGGTGTGGATGAAGAGGCGAAGAAGTTCTGGCTGGAGCAGAAGGTGCCGGCTGAGCGGATTTTTGCGGTTCCCGGGCTGAAGGACAATTTCTGGGCGATGGGGGACACGGGGCCGTGCGGGCCGTGCAGCGAGATTTTTTATGACATGGGGCCGGCCGCGTCCGAAGAAGGCCACGCGGACTGCAAGTTTCCCTGTGATTGCGGGCGGTATGTCGAAATCTGGAATCTGGTGTTCATGCAGTTTAACCGCGATGCAAGCGGAACGCTGACGCCCCTGCCGAAGCCGTGCGTCGACACGGGGATGGGGCTGGAGCGCGTGACGGCGGTGCTGCAGGGCGTGATTTCGAATTACGACACGGATTTGTTTGTGCCGCTGCTGGACCGCGCGGCGGAACTGATCGCCGTGGACGAAAAGCGAGAGTTGGCGGCGGAAGAGCAGCGGCGCTCGGCGGCTTCGCTGCGTGTGATTGCGGATCACGCGCGGGCGACGACGTTTCTGATTACGGACGGCGTGCTGCCTTCGAATGAAGGCCGCGGATATGTGCTGCGGAAGATTATGCGGCGCGCGATCCGGCACGGACGCTTGCTGGGCGCGAGCAAGCCATTTTTGTTTGATATGGTGCAGACGGTGCGGCAATTGATGGGCGCCGCGTACCCGGAATTGCTGGAGGCAAGCGCGGCTCGCGTGCCCGAAATCGTTCTAGCTGAAGAGACGCGTTTCGGCAAAACGCTAGAGATAGGCCTCAAGAAGCTTGAGGAAGATTTACAAGAGTCACTTGCCAGTTTTCAGCCTTCGTTGGCTGCCTCACGCGATATTGCCGCAGGAGCGGATTTGCACCTCAGCCCGGGAGAGAAAACGGAACTCGATTTGGTGGTAGAGCGTGGCCCCGTTTACCTTGGCGAAAAAGCGTTTCGGCTATACGACACGTTCGGGTTGCCCAGTGATTTCATTATTGATGCGGCACGCGATCTGGGCGTGAGTTTCGATGAGGCCGGGTTTCAGAAGGCGATGCAGGAACAGCGGACCCGGGCGCGGGCGTCGTGGAAAGGCGGGGCTGGGAAGGAAGCGGCGAATCCGGCGTTTGCGAAATTGGGGGAGACGTTTAAGACGGAGCCGGATTTTTATCATGCGACTTGCGCGAAGGACGCGTGCATTGAGGCGATTGTCACGAAGAGCGGACCGGTGAAAGAACTCAAGGCCGGCGAATCGGGCGAGGTGGTGCTGGACCGCACGGTGATTTATGCGGAGTCCGGTGGGCAGATGGCGGACACGGGGAAGTTTTGTGATGCCTCGGAGTCGCAGGTGCTGGCGGAAGTGACGGGCGCGTTCTATCCCGTTGCAGGCCTGGTCGCGCATCGGGTTACGGCGAAAGAGACTTTGCGGGTATGCGACCGCGTTACCGTTATTGCGGATGCGGAGCGCCGGGCGCGCATCATGCGGAATCATACAGGGACGCACCTGGTGAACGCGGCTCTGCGGAATATTCTGGGGACGCACGTGAAGCAGTCTGGCTCGTTGAACGCGCCGGAGCGGCTGCGCTTTGACTTCACGCATTTCGCGCCGGTGGATCATGAGGAACTGCGCGACATCGAGCAGCAGGTGAACGACGAGATCCGCCTGAACACGTGCGTGGAAACCGGAGTGATGTCTCTGGAAGAAGCCTTGAATTCCGGCGCGCTGGCGTTTTTCGGGGACAAATACCCGGAGAGCAACGTGCGGGTGGTGACGATTCCCGATCCGCGGTCGCCGCGTGGCTTTTATTCAAAGGAACTTTGCGGCGGCACGCACGTGAAGCGCGCGGGCGATATCGGCGTGCTGAAAATTGTGAGCGAAGAATCCGTGGCTGCCGGCGTTCGCCGCATCGAGGCGGTAACCGGCATCGGCGCGCTGGAACATTACCAGCATCAGGCGCAGACATTGCGCGAAGTGGCGAGTCGGCTGAACGTGGGAGAGGCTGACGTGCTGGCGGCTGTCGAAAAACTGACCGCCACGGCGCGGCAGTTGGAGAAAGAACTGGAAGCGCAGAAGCGCAAAGGAGCGTTGAACCAGCTGGACGAACTCCTTGGGCAGGCCCAGACCATCAAGGGCGTGAAAGTGATCGTGGGAGAGGTGGCCAACGTAGACCGGGAGGGTCTGAGGCAACTGGTAGACTCGCTCCGACAGAAACTGGGATCGGGTGTGGTAGCCCTGGGAATGCCGGATGACGGCAAAGTGGCCTTGATCGCCGGGGTCACCAAGGACCTGACCGCTAAAGTCCATGCTGGCAAGCTGATACAGGCGCTGGCGAAGCAGGTGGGCGGATCGGGGGGCGGAAGGCCGGATTTGGCTGAGGCTGGCGGAAAAGACACATCAGCCCTCAAAAGTGCCTTGCAAAGTGTCCCTGGCCTACTGGAAGCCCTGCTATAATTGCACGTAGCGTCAGAAGCGTTGCCTCGCAAGTGCCGCATTCCGCAACACTTGTTAGAAGGGTGGAGCTTCGCAATCGCAATACGCGGCAGCTCACAGCCCCACTCGAGGCAGCTGGCTCCGCGCAACGGATTTTACTACCTATGCCTTCCCCAAGGCGCATGAACGGCCTACAAACAACCTTAAACTTGAGGAATGCCTTCGTGCTTTCATTGGTATTCAGCGGCGTGTTGGGCGCTCCCCGGCCCGCCAAGGCGCAGATTACGACCGAGACGGCGACGGATGGGCGTCTCCTGTTCGTAAACGCCGAGCCGCCGGTGATTGCTAAATTGTCCGCGCGGAAACCGGCGAACCAGTCAATTTATTTGCAGAGCGAAATTTCTTTTAGCGGCACGGACCGGCCGGCAATGTTTCTGGATCGCGATGGAGCGGAGAAATTGGTGCGGGAAGCGGCCGAACGCCACAAGGTGGATCCGGCGCTGGTACGCGCGGTGATTGAAACGGAATCGAACTGGAATCCCGCCGCAAGATCGCACAAGGGTGCAATGGGGTTGATGCAGCTGATTCCATCGACGGCGATGCGTTTCGGAGTGAACGACGCATACAACCCGAGGCAGAACGTGGATGCGGGGGTGAAGTACTTGAAGACCCTGCTGGAGCGCTATGGCGGCAACCTGGATCTGGCGCTGGCGGCGTACAATGCTGGTGAGGGCGCGGTGGATCGCGCGCACGGCGTCCCGTCGTTCCGGGAGACGCAGAGTTACGTGCAGAAGGTGCAGAATGCTTACTACCGTCCCGGATCGGGGCGGATGGATGAGGCCTACACGCGGTCGAGCCGGATTCACCGGCAGGTGGATGCGAACGGGCGGATTATATTCACGAACGAGTGAAATTGCGCATCTAAATTGGGTAGCTTGGGTTTAGTAGGGAATAGCGAGCCGAGTTGGGGGAATACCGGGGAAGTATGGGTACGGGGCGAAAGATTTTCCACAGGAGTTTCGCCGGCGTTTCGCTAGGTATTGTCCTGGCGGTGGCTTGCGTAGTTCCCTGCCCTGTAAACGCCGCGAATACGAACACCGCCGCGAAACGCGAGGCGGCGAGTTCGCAATTTGCGCGGGCCCAGGAGATGCGCGCGGCGCTGAATGAAAAGGCACCGGAAAAACGCACGCTTACCGACTACAAGCGGGTCGTCACCACCTACCAGCGCGTTTATTTGATTACGCCCCATGCCGCGGAAGTGCCAGATGCGATGGTGGCCGTCGGCGAACTGAACACGGAGATGGGCGACCGGTTTGGGCGCAGCTACTATCAAGCGGCGGCGGAAGCCTACCAATTCCTGATTCGCGAATACCCGGCCAGCAAATTTGTTCCGGATGCGATGCTGCGGATGGCGCAGCTGCAGAAGGATCAGTTGGGCGATCCGACGGCAGCGACAAAGACATTCCAGGATTTCCAGAAGAAGTATCCGCGCTCGGCGCACAAACGCGAAGTGCAGGAAGCCCTGGCGGAATTGGCGCTCTTGAGGAATGCCGAGACCGGGCAGTTGGATGCAAAGCCGGTGCAACCGACGCCTGTGCCCTCAGCTTCGGCTGCGAAAGCAGCAAGAGAAGAGAACTTGCAGCCGCTGGCGCGAAGCGCGGGCAACGCCAGCGGCGGCGAAAAGCCGAAGTCGGTGGGAGTGCCGAGCGTCCAGCACATCCGATGCACGTTGACGCCGGATGGAACCGAAGTGGTGATCGATCTTGAGGATGCGGTGCAGTATGTTTCCGGGCGCATCGCGAATCCGGACCGGGTTTATTTTGATTTGCACGCGGCGCGTCTTTCACCGGCGTTGGTGAGAAGCAAGATTCGCGTGAGTGGCGACCTGCTTACGCAGGTGCGCGTGGCGCAGAATCAGGGTGGCGTGGTGCGCGTGGTGCTCGATGTGAACGGCGTGCGGGATTACGCCGCTTCGCTGATGCACAACCCGTCGCGGCTGGTGATTGAACTTTATGCGACCGGCGCGCCACGCAGTGCGCCCATGCAATCGGCGAAGGCTGTGCTGCCCGCCGCGAAGAGTTCGAGCAACGATAAATCAGACAGGGCAACTGATGCGGAAACGCTAGCAATGAACGCCCCCGTGGAGAGCGAGAATCCGTTACCAGTGGGGCCAGTAGAAGAAACAGCGCCGGCACCCGTTACGCCAAGGCCCATTCCTTCGCCGGTCAAGATATTGAATACCTCTCACGGCAAAGTAGGCTCAGGTTCGAAGCCGGATTTGGTACAGCCTTCGGTGGCTGCACCGGTGGCGACGCGCGACGGGCAATCCACGCTGACGCGAGCGCTGGGATTGAAGATTGGCCGCATCGTGATTGACGCGGGCCACGGGGGACACGACACGGGAACGATCGGCCCGACCGGCTTGATGGAAAAAGATCTCTGTCTTGATGTGGCGCTGCGCCTTGGAAAAATCATCCAGCAGAAATTGCCGGGCGCGGACATCGTCTTCACCCGCTCGGACGACACGTTCATCCCACTCGAGGATCGGACGCGCATCGCCAACGAAGCGAAGGCGGACCTGTTCATCTCCATTCACGCCAATTCCAGCCCGGACCACGGCGCGCGCGGCATCGAAACGTACTACCTGAACATGAAGGGCTCGCCCGAAGCGATGGCAGTAGCAGCGAGAGAGAACGCAGTCTCGCAGCAGGGTATCCACGACCTGGAAGAAGTGGTGAAGAAAATTGCGCGCACCGAAAAGATCGACGAATCCCGCGAGCTTGCCGAGGACGTGCAGGATTCCCTTTCAAAACGCATCCAGAAAACCGCCAAGCCGGTGAAGAACCGCGGCGTCCGCAAGGCGCCGTTCGTTGTGCTGATCGGGGCGGATATGCCGTCGATCCTCACGGAGATCTCGTTCCTCAGCAATGCCGCCGACGAGCAACTGCTGGAGAAGCCGGAGTACCG
>Ga0308309_10002722_pt1 | contig 10534 bp, 9 predicted proteins | sample HubBroMetageWFT5_FD_192491 | JGI IMG/M metagenome (GOLD analysis project Ga0308309, IMG submission 192491) | Warmed and freeze-thawed soil microbial communities from the Hubbard Brook experimental Forest, New Hampshire - Hubbard Brook CCASE Soil... | ecosystem: Environmental > Terrestrial > Soil... | reverse complement strand
AGAGCTCCCATGGGGAGTATTCCCAGTAGCGCACCTCGCTCCCTTTCGGAACCTGATTCTCGGAAATTCCCCAGCGGTGCAGTTGACGCCAGTCGATCGCATAGTGCTGGAAATCTCTGGTGATCACTGGAATACTTTCCAGACTCTCTCCCCTCAAAATGCGCACCGCATCATTCCCCAGGATCTGCCCGACCTCGCCCATATCCGCGACGCTGCCTCCTACCACTCCCGCGCCCACGACGGAGGAAAACGTTCCGTAGATCGGCCGGTTCGACGTCTTGGCGATGCCTGGCAGAATACGAGCAGGGACAAAATTCTCACCACGGGAGTCAGTTATGAAATCGAGGAACACGATGATAGCGTCGGGCTGCACGTTCGCCAGACGGGGTCCTAGTTCTGAGAACTGCAGATCTGTCAAGTACTGAAACTCCAGATTCGACTCATATACGCGAAATTGCTCGCGCGCTATCTTCACAGCGAGTTTTTCCCCGTCCGAAGAACCGGAAACCACGATCACGCGGTTAGTGCCAGGATTCTGTTGTAGGGCTAGCTGAAGCGTAGGCAGGTAATTCAAGTTACGGATGACGCCCGTCGTTCTCTGTTTTTGGTTAAGCCAGTTTGAGAGATTTTGGGGATTGGCCACGAAAAACAACAGGGCCGCATCAGGGGACAGTTTCGCTCGAATCTGTTCTGCAAGAGCCAATGTTTCTTCGTTGATAGCGATCAACAGGTCGAAGGTCTGCCCGCGGTGCTTTTTGAGGAGATATGAAGCCGTTGCTCCGCTGCGAGATGGATCCGCTAAAGATGAAGCAGAGTCGAGGTATTCAAAGCTAAAGTGGACTGGCGTGTCGGAGCCATCAAGAATGCGCGTTTCGGTCTGCTCGATCATGGAGGCGACGTCGGGCAAGTCCGGGTCTGCAGAGGAAAGGAAAAGCACTTCGGTTTGCTGTCGTGTGGAATGGCCAACAGGAGCGGCTTTCGCGTCCGCGCTCAATAGGAATAGGCCAAGACAAAGAACCCAGATCAGTGCGCATGGGAACGCACCAATCTCGGCGTCAGACCATCGCTGATTTCGCGTGGGAGACGTATCAAACACACCTTCGTTTCGATATTGAGTTCAGGGCTTCAAGGAACCCGCGTGCCACAACAAACTTCCCGATTGAGTTTCCAGCTCTCCCGGCTGGGACGCTTCTCACCGAGCTCACCTTGGGGCGTGGTCGGCCCCCACCAATCGGATGACGGTCACCATGGTGCAATAGGGTCCTTTTTGCAACTACTGTAAGTGTTGACAGTTCGCGGGGTAGAGGCACGGGCCTACCATGTATCGCAGCGTTGAGAAAGATGAGTAGAAACGGATAATCTTCGGAACAAGTACTTCATTGCGGTCAACAAGTCAGTGCCGTGCGCTGATGTCGAAGATCCTGCAGCTTGCACTTCGACTGGACAGTGCTAGTTCGATTTGAAAATCGCCTCGGAGTTGCCATCCATCGCGGTGAAGGGTAACTCTCAGAGGAACCAGCCCGGGGAAGCCAAAATAGTCTGATTCTCCGCTCTAGCTTTCATCGGCCAACCCGTCACTGGCGTAGACCCCTTGGTGTGCCGATGCCAGCCGACAGTTTCAGGACCGGAGATGCAATTGTCCTTTAAGTTCCTGTTGACGGCAGTGATCACCGGATGCTCACTGTCGCTACTTTCGGCCCAGGACCTCGCTCCGCGAGCGTATATCATCACGCCGGTTCATTCGAACGCAGTCACTTTAACCTACTCTTTCTATAATGGGAGCGTCCTTTTCGATGGCGCCGTGCCGATCACCGATGCCTCCGCCCGGGTCAATGTATCGGTCTTCAGCTTGTATCACTCCCTGCGCCTCTTTGGACGCTCGGCTAATATCACCGCGTCGCTGCCCTACGGAGTTGGAAACTTTCAGGGGAGCGTAGTTGGCACCCATGCCACAGCCTACCGGTCTGGACTGCTGGACTCCACGTTCCGCGTATCTGTGAACTTGAAGGGTGGGCCGGCCATGGACGCTCGGGAGATGCGCCAATGGCATCAAAAGACACTGGTGGGGGTAAGCCTGAAGTTGGTTGCTCCGACCGGTCAATATGACTCGGCAAAACTACTCAACTATGGCGCAAATCGGTGGGCCTTCAAGCCTGAAGTCGGCCTATCTCGACGATGGGGGCACTGGCTGGTCGACACGTACGGAGGAGCATGGATCTATACCGCGAACCACGATTACTTTTCGCAAAGCCAGAACGTCCGCAACATCCAAACACAAAACCCAATCGGTTCATTCGAGGGGCACTTCAGCTACGACATGGGCCTTCGGCTTTGGGCATCACTCGACGGCAATTTCTGGGTCGGCGGCCGTACCAGCATCAATGGGATTGAGAGTCCGAAAACGCTGCAGGCGAACTCCCGCATTGGAGCCACGGTCTCCGTCCCTGTGAGCAAGTACCAGTCTCTGAAATTCAGCTACAACCGGGGCGATTACATCCGATTTGGGGGCAACTTCGACAACATCTCGGTAGCCTGGCAATATTCCTGGTTGGGGAGGCCAAACTAGAGCATCTGCCGCCGACTAGCCACACTTGAGCCTAGAGTACTTCTTCCTTCTGCATTTTTGTCACGACGAGCTTGACCAATCCTTTGATTGCTTTGCGAGCGTCGGAAGGATTGAAGGAATCGGTGATTCCGGTCCAAACCAGCTGTCCGTCGGGCTCGGAGGTTACGTAGAGGTTGGTTTCAACGCGGACCTTCTTTTCTTTCTGCAGGTAGCCGGGCGAGTAGACCACAGGGTAAAGCGTGCCGTAGTAACCGTAGAAAGTATTGTAATAAGGAAAGGGCACGAAGTATGCCGCGCCCGGAATGTAGGTGACCGTATTCTCCACCTTGATCAAGCGCGACACCACCACCGCTTCGATCTGGTTCGCCCGGATCTGCTCTTTCAAGTAGTTGAGGTCAAGCCGGGTTGCCTTGGGTCGGAGCAGAATGGTATTCCCCGGTATCGCCTCGAAACCGATGCTAGCGAGTTGAGCCGCCAATTCATCTTCAAAGTCGGCACGAACCTCCGTTTTGTCGCTCAGACCCAAAGCCAGCACCCGATGAAACTTTTTCTCCGGCGTGTAGATTGGGTTCCTCCAGCTCATTACGAGCCGGGTGGACTTGCCTGGGACCAAGGCAGCTGTCAAGAGAACGATGGCGACGACCAGAACTCCGCGATTCAGACACCATTTCGGTTCTTGCTTTCGAGAACCCAATTGATTCTCCGTGTTGCAAAGAGAAACGCCGCGACGGTTCGCCCTAAATGCAAATTCTCGCTTGCAGTGGGCGAAACCGAACGTGCGGAGCTTTGCCGCAAGCCCGACTAGGTTGAGCTAAGCGATCGACTTAGAGATCAATTCACGGTCATCTTCCCGAGGATGTCTGAGCAATCCATCAAGCGACCTGCTTGTCGCGTATTGGCTCTTTCTTAAATGCCCCAGCTTTGCCCGCCGCAAGCAGTTGCTCTCCGTCGACGCGGCCGAAAAACTCGATCAGTTTGGCGACGAGACCGGTCCAGCCCGTTTGGTGACTAGCCCCCAGGCCAGCGCCGTTATCTCCATGGAAGTACTCGTAGAACATCACGTAATCCTTCCAGTGGGGATCGGTCTGGAATTTCTCCGTACCTCCGTAAACCGGCCGCCGCCCAGACTCATCTCGCAGGAAGATCCGGGTCAGCCGATGGGTAATCTCGCGGGCTACCTCGAAGAGATTCATCCAGTTGCCCGAACCAGTCGGACACTCGATCTTGAAGTTGTTGCCGTAATAGCCGTAAAACGATAAAAGGGCGCGGATCAGCAATGCGTTCACGGGCATCCATATCGGACCACGCCAGTTGGAGTTCCCGCCGAACATGCCGGTATCCGATTCGGCTGGAAGATAGTTCACCCGGTATTCCTGGCCGTTCACACCGAAGACATAGGGGTGCTCGGCATGGTAGCGCGAGAGCGCACGAATGCCATAGGGACTGAGGAATTCGTTCTCGTCGAGCATGCGCGACAATATTCGACGTAACCGTTCCGGATTGACCAAGGCAGCAATGCCGCGATCGCCATAGCCGAGATGGGCCGGACCGGTTGGGTGAATACTTCCGAAGAGTTCGGGCCTACGTCGCAAACGTTCGGCCACAACTTCCATCACTCGCGGTACCCGTTCGCGCTGCCAGGGTTCGATGACGGTGGTGGCGCAGAGGGGCAACAGGCCCACCATAGAGCGGACCTTGAGCCTCGTTGCCGTCCCGTCGGGCAGGCGTAGCACATCATAGTAGAACCCATCTTCTTCGTCCCACATGCCGTCAGGACCCATCTGGTTCATGGCGTAGGCGATCCGGAGGAAGTGGTCAGCAAACTTGACGGCCATCTCTTCGAAGAAGGGGTCGTGGGCCGCCAACTCGACGCTGATCTCGAGCATGTTCTGGCAGAACAATGCGACCCACGCAGTGCCGTCAGCCTGCTCCAGGTGACCACCGGTGGGTAGCGCTGCGCTACGGTCGAAGACGCCAATGTTATCGAGTCCCAGAAAACCGCCTTCGAAGAGGTTTTTGCCAAATCGGTCTTTCCGATTCACCCACCAGCTGAAGTTCAGCGTCAACTTCATAAAGGATCGCTTGAGAAACTCCAGATCGCCTTTGCCCTTGAGCGCCTGCTCGGTTCGGTATAGGAAGATCGTGGCCCAAGCGTGCACGGGCGGGTTAACGTCGCTGAAGTTCCACTCGTAGGCAGGGATCTGGCCGGTGGGGTGCAGGAAAAACTCCTGTAGCATCAAGTCGAGCTGTTCTTTCGCGAAATCTACATCAACGGCCGAGAGCGCGATAGTGTGGAAGGCCAAATCCCACGCGGCAAACCACGGATATTCCCACTTGTCCGGCATCGAGATCACGTGTTGATTGACCATGTGTGACCATTCGCTGTTCCGCATTTCCCTGTCGCCCGGCCGCAGCGGATTCGCGCCATGTTCCACCAGCCATTTGTCCACGTCGAAACCGAAGTACTGTTTGCTCCAAAGCATCCCTGCCAGTGCCTGTCGCATGACCAAGGCCTCATCTTCGCTGACAGTTACCGGAGTGATGTCGCGATAAAATTCGTCCGCCTCTTGCTGACGGGCGTGCATCGTTTCAGCAAAACTCTTGAAGGGGTCCCCCATTGCAGAAGGCGCCAAGTCACTGAGTCGTAGGCGGATTGTAGCCTTTTGGCCGGCGTCGATGCGGATTCGGTAGTGTGCTGCGGCTTTGGTTCCGGTGCGCTCGGGGTTGACTGCGTCTGATTTTTCATTCACTACGTAGTTGTTGATTCCATCCTTGACATAGGGAGTGCCATTGGCGGTGCCGAAGATTCGCTCGTTATTCGTCTCATTCTCCGTGAACAGTAGCGGAACGTCCCCTTCGCAATACAGATAGCGTTCACCCAGTTGGGTGTGTGAAGCTGCCACTAACGGGGAGCCGCCCTTGCCCGTGATCTGTTTCAACGACGGCTTAGGTGTGTCCGGCCACCAACTCCAGGTGTTGCGGAACCAGAGGGTTGGCAAAACGTGAACTGTCGCTGCCTCAGGGCCCCGATTACACACCGTGATTTGGACAAGGACGTCCTCGGGCGTCTGTTTGGCGTACTCCACAAAGACATCGAAGTAGCGATCGCCGTTGAAGATGCCGGTGTCCAGCAACTCGTATTCCATGTCGCCGCGATTGCGCCCCTTACTCGTAGCAATCAGATCGTCGTATGGAAAAACGGCCTGCGGGTATTTGTAAAGGTACTTCATATACGAATGAGTTGGCGTGCTGTCGAGGTAGAAGTAATACTCCTTGACATCCTCACCGTGGTTGCTTTCGCTGTTCGTTAGGCCGAAGAGACGCTCCTTCAATATTGGATCGTTGCCATTCCATAGACCAACGCTGAAGCACAACAACTGCTCTTCATCACTGATCCCGGCAAGACCGTCCTCCCCCCAGTGATATGCGCGCGATCGGGCCTGGTCATGGCTGAAGTAGTCCCAGGCATTTCCGTCCCGGCTGTAATCCTCCCGAACCGTGCCCCATTGTCGCTCGCTCAGATACGGCCCCCATTTTCTCCAGGGGATCTTCGACGGTTTCTTGCCGGAAGCTATCTCCTGTAGCCTGTATTGTTCTCGCGTCATCGGTGCTCCTTCCATCACAAGTGCGGAATGTAGTCTTCGCCAGGCGCACTTCCGCTCTGCGCTGCCACCGCTCGCAGTGATGCTTGGCCAGTGGTGGTTGTCTACTTGAAGATCGCGAACCATGCGCCTCGGTGGCAATCACCGGCCAAGGCACTGGCGTCGCTGTGCGGCTGAGATAGCCAAGCCATCGCTTCCGCGTTCATGGACCTAAAGGGCTTCGCTCACTTACCGGATTTTGGAGGGAAGTCCTTGAGAAGTTTTGCCACCGCTTTGTTCAAGCGATCCTGGTTCTTCTGCGGATCCTTGCTCGGGTTCAGGGTTTTAGTTGCTTCGCCTCGCCATATGAGCTGTTTCGGCGCCGGGTCGTAGAAATCAAGACCCAAGGTGCCAATCTGAATCGTGGAGCTCGTGGCGGTCGCCATACCGCCACCCCATCGCAGGCCGCCTCCCATGCCATAGGCGTTCCACTCCTTCTGCTGGGTTATGGAGACTTGGTAGGCGGCGTACATATCCGCCTTGTCGTCGTCGGTCTTTGTCATCCCTTTGGAAGCTAGCTGGGCGTCAACCGCCTGCCTAATCTGCTGGTCTAGAATTTGGTCTGGTCGCTCGCTGCCTTCGATGTTGACCCACTTGTAAGTCTTGAATTTTGAGAAGTCGGTACCTGGCATATAGTTCGACTTAATGTCCTGTGCTGCCATAAATCCACACATAAGCAGGACAAGACTCATCTTGCATGCGATCCCTACAGCTCCACTCTTCAGTCTGTTAAACATCACATTCCTCCACCACTGTTGTTATGCTTATCGGGACACTGCCAATCCCCTACGGGAAGGCAGCGTACAAAATCACTGCCAGAGCTTCACTGCCGCCAGCCGGGCAGGTGCCTGGCCGAAGTGCTCGACCTCCAACTGATCATCCTTCGTAAACTTGACCCTGCAAGCGCCATATAAGAGGCTGTCGCCTTCCCCCTTATCGTTGACATCCAAAACGAGCATCCCAAATTCGTAATTCTTCTCATGGATGAACCTTCTTTGGTTGTTGCCCATGCCTCTACTAGGACTCTGGTCGAAAAACATTTGCCGTCGCTGAAGGCTTAGAAGGAGTGTACGGACGCCAACATTCTCTCGTTGAGGCTAGCGGTCGGAAGAACAGACGACGACTGTCAAAAATGCCAGTTCAACGGTGAGCGTATGAAAAGGAGCGATGGCCTGAAGGGTCGTCCTCCTCACCGCGCATGATTTCACCGTCGCTTCACTCCTCCCCCAGGAGGACTTCCTCACGACACTGACGGGACCCTGGAAAGCTGTCATTCCTCCACCTGGCTCCAAGTCGCATCGGGATCAAAATCGCTCATTGCAGTTGCTGTTTCGGTTGTGCTCTTCCCCAAGTCTTTTTGGAACAGAATGCCATCCTGGTTGATGATGAATGTCATGATGCCCGAGTTGCCGTATTCCGCCGGATAGGCGACGAAAGCGAATCCGCCGGTCATTTTCCCATTTGCCACATAGTCTTTCGCGCCGCCCTGTGCGTGACCGCCTTGCCGGTTCAGCATATGAAAGTAGTAGCCATGGAAGGGTGTGTGGGAGTTCTGCTTTGCGCTGTATCCTTCGACGGTTGCGAATGCCGCCAGTGGTCCAAGCGGGCTTCTGGGCTGACCTTCTGGCGAGTCCCAGTACAAACCGTTCTGCTTGCCCGCGTCACTGATGAATTTCATAGCGTATTGCGGCGCGTCGCCATCATGACGCTCTGAGAAGTACTCGGCCTGAGCGTCAGCCAGCGATGCACAAACGTCGATGATGGCCAATTCATTGCGACCAATACGGCGCGCCAGAATCTCATCCCTTCCTGCAGTCGCATCAAAGTACCACTGCCCAGTGCGGTTCTTCTTCAAAGGGATCGGAAAGGCAAAGTTGTCAGCTCCGATCAGCAGGATTTGGGCTCCGTCCACCATCTTGCGCCACCGGTGCATCACTTGATAAGCCGCTGCGAATGCGTTCGCCGCACCCTTGTCCTGCACCGGATCGCCAGAGTAGATAATCTCCTTCGAATCCGCGCCAAAAATTGCTAGCACCGCGTTTTCATCCCCAGACTGTGCCGCCTCACGCAACGCATTGCCCGCGTCGTCGGGTGAAGCAAAAACTCTAAGCGAAGGTTTATCGGACTTGCTGCAGGCGGCAAGGGAAATGATCAACGCCACCAGTAACAACCATCCCTTGCCTTCGCTCCTGCAGGTCTTGAGCGACATGACTATCCTCCAAAACTTCGCCTGTAAGACACTTCACCAGCACGGTTCGCAAAGCTGACATTGTCTGGCGGCACTGCTGGGTTCATCTGCGAAAGCCCCCGCCACCGCCGCGGCCCATGCTCGCCGAACCACGAGCGCTTGCTGCTCTAGATTGCCATCCGCCTCCACCGCCTCCGCTAAAGGCCGACGAACCGCTAGTCCTTGGCTGCTGTCCCCACCCCCGCGCGGCAGCGGAACCGTTGGCGGACGCGCCCGAGTAACTTGAGGTTGGCGTCTGGCTATAGTGCGAGGTTCCCTGGGTCTGCTGCCAACCGCTCCCGGTGTTCTTGTAGGCGTTGCCGTTTGCGGCCGCGTACTTGTCGCCATTTGCAGTTTGGCCCACGGCAGCGTTGCCGTACGCGCCCGAGGCGGCAACACCCTTGCCGCCACTTGAACTTTGCACCGTTCCTACAGACCCTTGCGCGGTAGTCTGATGCTGGGTATACGCAGTTTGGCCGTTCTTTGAGACGACCGAGCTTCCGTAGTTCCCATAAGCGTTTGAGGCTTGATGCGTGGCACCATAGGCTCCGGTGTTTGGGTTGTAGGCTTGACCAACTGCCGCGCTTCCGTAGGCGTTCGAGGCTGAAGCGCCTCGCGCGTAAGTGCCGGTGTTCGGATTGTAAGCTTGACTGGCACTGCGGGTGCCGTAGGGGGTCGCGACGGTTGCGCCTCGCGCGTAAGTTCCCGTCGAAGGATTATAGGCGGTGCCAGCCCGCGCAGCACCGTACGGACCATAAGCCGTAGCACTGGACCCGTAGTAGCCGCCGTGCCAGGCACTGTTACCGTAGAAGTTGTTCTGGTTGTATACCACGGTGCCACCGTGCCAGTTGCAATTCCAGTTGCTGTAACCCCATCCGCAGCAAGACCCACTGTTATTCATCATCGCGCCCACCGCGATGCCGGCTCCGAACGCAAGAATGCCGGTCGCCACCAGGGTGCCAGTGCTGTATCCGGGAGTCTGAACCGGTGTGCCATAGACAACCGTGGGGTTGTACTGCGGGACGTACACGACCTGCGGGTTCGCAGGCTGAATCACAATCACCTGTGGCGACTGTTGCACAACCGTAATCTGTGAACCTGATTTCAGATTGCCGGCAGCTTGTGCTTTTGCACGAAGCAACTGGACGGCCGACATGACATCGGAGGTCTGGGTGTGATAAGCCTCCCCTAGCGCCGAGGTCCAACTAAGGTTCTTCGCCATGTTGTCGAGCACGGAGGGAAATTGTGTAAGTGCTTTCACACTGGGATCCCAGGGTTGCTGATCAACCCTCTGCATGAGAGTGTTGCCCGCGAGACCGTTGTTCTGCTGAAGCCAGTTATCGGCGACGGCAACCTGGTCCGGAAATGTGGCCGCTCCAAGAATCTGGGCGACTAACGCGTCCGGGTATAGCGCGATGGGCGCAACCAGTTGTTGCAACTCGTCCGCGGACATCGGCGCCCCTTGTCCCGAATACCCGGTAGACCCCGTTTGCGCGGATTGCTGAGCTCGAGCTTCAAATGGCGTTGCGGCAATGATCAGCAAGAAAGATTGCGTAATTGACAAAAGCTGCTTCGTAAAAGCCCTAATCATTTCTTCTCCCCATGCAGGGGCTTTTATTCGTTGCCGCCTATGAGTTCTGTTTCGACCAGCCCGCACATGACCTTCGTAGAAATCGAAACACGGTCCTCCGGGAGCAGACGCCGTTAATCCTTTGAATCCCGATTGGCGAGCCCACGGCCACGCTAAGTCACGCCATCAGAGCGCACAACTGTCAGAACTGTCAGGTGAAAGCGATAAATGGGAAGCTAGACTCTAACCGCGACAGCAAGGGAGAGAAACATTATGAGAGAGCCTCTGAGGAGTGCATTCGGTTTTGCGGCGCTTGCTTCGTGCTCCTCCCTGACGTTCAGCCAAAATCTTGAAGTCAAAACTCCCACTGATTTGTCCAGCCGGAATCGTGACGCAACCGAAGCTACCCGCGACCAGGTGCGCAGCGGCCGCTAGGCGTCGGTCACGAGAATAAAAATGAGTGAACACCGTGCGTGGAAGGAAAACGTCGATCTCTGATCGCGAAAGCCGTCATTACCGAAAGCCGAGGC
>Ga0308309_10002721_pt1 | contig 10540 bp, 8 predicted proteins | sample HubBroMetageWFT5_FD_192491 | JGI IMG/M metagenome (GOLD analysis project Ga0308309, IMG submission 192491) | Warmed and freeze-thawed soil microbial communities from the Hubbard Brook experimental Forest, New Hampshire - Hubbard Brook CCASE Soil... | ecosystem: Environmental > Terrestrial > Soil... | reverse complement strand
AAAAGATATCCGAGGGATTACAACAAACTTCCAGCGATGCTCTATTGGTCGCTGCATCTGGTGTGGCTCTTCCCGTGGAGCTTGTATCTTCCGGCGGCGATCAGGACTGCGGCGCAGGAGTGGAGACGACAACACAGCGGGACGGGCGAATTAGCAGAGGGAAACTTTGCAGCGCGCACGCGACTTCTATGCTGGATTTTGGCCGGGGTCGTGCTGATTTTTTTTGCGCTGTCGACGAACCAGGAGTATTACACTTTCCCAGCCTATCTTCCGATTTTGTTGTTGCTGGCGGACGGAATCGCGGAGTGTGAGCGCGCCGAGTGCGCAACAAACGCGCGCGCGGGCTGGCTGACCATCTCAGCCGGCATGCTCGCGGGGGTTGGCGTTGCCGCCAGTTTCATGCTGGCGGTTGGGTTGTGGCAATCGCGAATGCTGCCCTTTCAGCCGGATATTGGAACAGTGCTGAGCCAGCAGGACACCAACGCATACACTCTTTCCACGTCGCACATGCTGGATTTGAGTTATGCGTCGTTTGCAGCGTTGCGGCTACCGGCAGTGTTGGCGGGTGTAGCGCTCCTGGTGGCTCCGCTGCTGTCATTTATTTTGCGCATGTGGCGGCGCCACTATGCGGCGACTTGGGCGCTGGCAATTGGGCTTGCCGTGTTTTTGATCGCGGCACACATTGCGCTGGGGCGATTTGGTCCGTATCTTTCATCCAAACAGCTGGCGCAGCAGATCGCTGCGCGGGCTCGTCCCGAAGACCAGGTGATGATCTATGGCGACCAGGCGTTTGGATCGTCTCTACTCTTTTATCTCCGGCGGCCTATCGATTTGGTGGAGGGTCGAACGACTTCCATGTGGTTCGGATCGACTTTTGCGGATGCTCCCAAGATTTACTTGACCGATGCGGATTTGCAGCGCGAGTGGGCAGGAAGCGGGCGCGTGTTTTTGTTCGTGCCTCCGTATGAGAAGGCAAAGGTGGATGGGCTTTTGCCGGAGAAATTCGTAGTGGCTGAACTTTCAGGGAAATACGTCTATAGCAATCAGCGGTGAGCGTTTCACTGTTTTTTACCGAGGCGAGAAAATTAATGAACAGCAAGCAGAGTATCGTTGCAGTTGCCGGGATGGTCCTATTTCTCGGGGCAGTCGGCGTTGCGGCCGGCCGAGCCCTGGCACAGTCCAGCACAGTGTCAGCCGGAACGACCGCGAACGGGCCCCGGAAAGCTGAGGAAGAGTTCAAGAACATTCAGGTCCTGAAGGGGCTTCCTGCCGATCAACTCATCCCCGGCATGCAATTCATCACGGCGTCGCTGGGCGTGGAATGCCAGTTTTGCCACGTGGAGGGAGCGTTCGAGAAGGACGATAAGAAGCCGAAGCAGACGGCGCGAAAGATGATGGAAATGATGTTTGCCATCAATAAAAACAGCTTTGAAGGGCATCGCGAAGTGACCTGCTATTCCTGCCATCGGGGCCGCACCGGTCCGGTCGGAGTTCCGGAGGTGATGACGGAGGAGTTGAAACCGGGCATGGCAGAGGTGAGGATGACCGATGCTGGCGAAGCAACGGACGCGACGGGACCTCGCGGAGAGCAATTGTTCGACAGATATCTGAAGGCGGTTGGCGGGAGCTCCGCAGTCGAGAAAGTTTCCACTCGAGTGATGAAGGGCACGATCACCTTTGGCGACAGGAATGTACCGATCGACATTTTCTCGAAAGACCCGGAGAAGCGTATCTCGTTCACGCACACTCCGGATGGAGACAGTGTGACGGCCTTTGACGGTAAAGAAGGCTGGCTCGGCGCCCCGAAACGGCCAGTGCACGAGATGCACGGTCCGGATATTGACGGCGCAGCCATGGACGCGGATCTTCACTTTGCCGCGCACTTGAAGGGAATGTTCAGCGAAGTGCAAGTGCGAGGCAGGGAGAGAGTCGATGACCACGATGCCTACGTAGTGGTCGGCGAGCGCGAGGGAAAAACGCCGCTGAGACTCTATTTCGATGCGCAGTCAGGATTGCTATTGAGGCTGGTTCGTTTTGGAGATACACCCTTCGGGTGGTTGCCGACCCAGATCGATTATGCAGATTACCGCGATGCGGGCGATGTGAAGATCCCCTACCGCTGGACTCTGGCGCGTCCGAGCGGCCGGTTTACTATACAGGTGACCGAAGTGAAGCAGAACGTTCCGGTGGATGACGCAAAATTTGCCAAGCCGCCGGAGCCGCCGGCAGAGCAAAAGAGTCCTTCGAAGTAATCCGGGAGCAGGCTGTGCATGACAAATCCTGATCGAGATAATGAATAGTTTCGATTTCCCGTGCAGCGACGGCAGGCGATAGAGTGGGTCGCAGGTTGTATTGTGTCCAACGACGTGCCTCCGGGAGCCAGCGTACTCGTCGCGGTGATTTGCGATCCGCGTCCGGAAAGGAAGGAATCCCAGATTCGGACTTGCCACAGCGGAGTAAAGGGAGCTACTACTGGATGGAGTTGGCGTAGAATTTTGCGAGATACCAATCCGAGATAAGCGACGACGATATGACGAAGGTTGAAGCGGTTATCCAGAACTCCAAGCTGGAGGCAGTGAAGGCCGCGCTGCAGGAAATTGGCGTTGAGGGCATGACAGTACTTGAAGTGCGCGGCCACGGGCGGCAGAAGGGGCACACTGAGGTTTACCGAGGCCGCGAATACAGCGTGGATCTCATTCCCAAGACCAAGCTCGAGGTGGTGCTGGCGGATGGAATGGTGGAGAAAGCAGTGCAGGCCATCATCGCAGTCGCTCGAACCGGCAAAATTGGCGACGGAAAGATTTTTCTGACGCGGGTAGATGAAGCGATTCGCATTCGGAATGATGAGCGGGGTGAGGGAGCGCTGTAGGCCTGCATCGATTGCGTGATCGAGCGGCAACTTTAAACTACAAACTAATGGAATTTCGGCATGCGATCAGCCCTTCCGATGACGTGCCGCTTAGGAGTGGTGTTTATCAATCGATTCGCCCATCGCCATGACAGCTTCGTCTTCACTGATCAGTGAATTGCGAGGTTTGCTCGCCGAGGAGTCGGCGCGAATTGAGCTGGAATTCGCGGCGGCCCGGGATGGACGAGCAGCGGTGGCGGAGCGGTCGCTGCTGATCGAAGAGATACTCAAGCGATTGTGGCGAGACCTGATCGCGACTAACGGAGAAGATCCGGTGGGGTTCGCGCTGGTGGCGACCGGCGGCTTTGGGCGCGGCTGGCTGTTTCCTTACTCCGATATTGATTTGCTCTTTCTGCATGCCGATCGCGGCGGCGAAGAAGCTCACAAAGAGGCGGTCCGGCGGTTTTCCCAGGAACTGTGGGACCTGAAGCTGAAGCTCAGCCCGGCCTCGCGCACGCTTGCGGAGTGCGACCGCTTTGATCCGAACAACACGGAATTCACAATCTCTCTTCTGGAGTGCCGCTATCTTGCGGGCGACCAGAAATTGTTTGCCCGACTTCGTGACAAATTAATTCCGAAGCTGATCATGCGCGAGGCAAAGCCGTTGCTGCAGGGGCTGGCGGAAGTGACTCGCGAGCGGCACGGAAAGTTCGGGCATACGGTGTTTCATCTCGAACCGAATTTGAAGGAAACGCCCGGCGGGTTGCGTGATTACAATGTGGCTTGTTGGCTGGCGCAGATCTCGACGATGGGGAAGCTGGGCGATTGGCCCGATGCGAGCTCGCTTCGGGCGCCGATCCGCAGACAGCTCGATGCGGCGCTTGAGTTCCTGATGGCGACGCGATGCTTTCTGCATTTTCGCCACGGGCGCGACGACAACGCTCTGAGTTGGGAGGCACAGGACGAGGCGGCGGCCGGGAAGATCGGGGCGGCCGACGCGGCGGCGGATCTCACCGCTGCGGATTGGATGAGGCTTTACTTTGGTCATGCCCGCGCCGTGCAGCGGACGGTGACTCAGCTGTTGGAGGAGATTCCCGAGGCGTGGTCTTCTTTGCGGAGGCAATTTCAGGGATGGAAGGCGCGGCCTTCGAGTGCGGATTTTTCCGTGGTGGATGGGATGATCTTCCTGCAGCAGTCGTCCTCGTTGCAGGACCCCGAGGTATTGCTGCGGCTGTTTCACTTCATGGCGCATCACGGGCTGAGATTGAGCGCGACTACTGAACATCGCATCGAGCAGACGCTTCCGGCGCTGGCGGTGACTCCGCCGCGAGGAGCGGAGCTCTGGATGTATCTGCAGGAAACATTGCTGCAACCGCATGCCGCCGAGGCGCTGAGGGCGATGCACTCCCTGCGGCTGTTGACCCTGCTCCTGCCGGAATTAAAACCCATCGACTCGTTAGTGGTGCGGGATTTCTACCATCGCTTCACCGTGGATGAGCACTCGATCCTGGCGATTGAGAGTCTTCATCAGTTGAATCAGTCGCAATCGGAATGGGACAGGCGTTATGCGGAGCTGCTGGGCGAACTGGAAGATCCAGAATTGCTCTATCTTGCGCTGCTCTTGCACGACACGGGAAAAGGAGTGCCGGGCAGCAATCATGTGGACGCGAGCCTGGAGATCGCGAGCCGCTGCCTGGACCGGCTGGATGCCGAGCCGGAAGAGCGGGCAACGGTGATATTTCTGATCGCAAATCACCTTGAGATGTCGGCGCAATTGCGGCGGGACATTTTCAATCCGGAGACCGTAGCTGCGTTTGCGGAAAACGTGGGCACGCCGGAACGGCTGAAAATGCTGTGCCTCCTGACTTATGCGGACATCAAGGCGGTGAATCCAGAGGCGCTCACGCCGTGGAAGGCGGAGAATATATGGCAGCTCTACATTGCCGCCGCGAATTATCTGAACCGCAGCGCGGATCATCGCGTACATGGCGATGTGAGCGATGAGAAGCTGGCGCGGCTGCGCAGCCTGGCGCCGGTAACGAGTGTAAAGTTCAAAGAGTTTGTCGAAGGTTTCCCGCAGAGATACTTGCTGGTGCACTCACCCGAAGAAGTGATGCAGCACATGGCGATGGCCGCGGAGTTTGGTCATGATTCCGTGCAGGTCGATCTGAAGCGTGGGAGGCATTGGTATGAATTGACGCTGGTGACCAAAGACCGGCCGTCTCTCTTTGCAACCTTAACTGGCGTCCTGGCGGCGTGGGGGATGAATATCGTGAAGGCCAATGCCTTTTCCAATCAGGCGGGGATCGTGGTCGACACGCTTTATTTTACGGACCGGTTTCGGACGCTGGAGTTGAACTTGTCGGAGTGGAAGCGGTTCAAGGAAAGTATCGTCGGGGTCTTGGCGGGGACGGCGGACCTGGATCGCATGCTGCGCGACCGGCAGCGCGGAGACAAAAGTCACCGGGTAAGAGTCGTGGTGGAGACACGGATTGACTTTGACGATGAGTGCTCCTCAACGAGTACATTGCTGCAAGTGATCGCTCAGGACCGGCCGCGGCTGTTGCACCGCATTAGTTCGTGCTTGTCGAAGCAGAAATGCAATATTGAAATCGCACTCATCGATACCGAGGGGCAGATGGCGATTGATGCGTTTTATTTGACGTCGCAGGGGAAGAAGCTGACGGGCGAGCATCAGCAGCAGGTGGCGAAAACTTTGGCGGAGGAGTTGAAGAGTCTGACAACATGACCACAACACGAGCGTTCCTCACATCATTGATTTTCGTACTGTTTTCGTTGCCGGGAATTTCGGCGGCGCAGACTCAATCACGGACGCCGGCGCAGCATCCGATCGTGCTGCATGCGGCCCGTCTCCTGGATGTTAAGAACGGGCGATTGGTGAAGCCAGGAGAAGTGTTGGTGCAGGGCGAACGGATCGTGGAAGTGGGAGCGTCCGTCAAGCATCCGGCGGGTGCGGAGGTAATCGATCTTGGAGAGCGGACTCTGTTGCCTGGCCTGATCGATGCGCATGTGCATTTGTTTTTGCATCCGGGAGCGGAGGATCTGCAGACTGTGCAGGAATCGGTGCCGCAGCGCACAATCGGGGCGCTGTTGGCGGCGCACGATGATTTGATGGCAGGCTTCACGGCGGAACGTGATATGGGGACGGAAGGTGCGGGGTCTGCCGACACTGCGGTTCGGGATGCAATCAATGCGGGATTAGTTCCGGGGCCGCGCTTGCGGATCAGCGGGAATGCAATCGACATCCTCGGCGGACACGAAGACGCGATTCAATTCAATCCGGCGCAGCACGTTCTGTCGAACGCGACCTATGCCAACAACAAGGATGAGTTGGTTACCGCAATTCGGCAAGAGCTAAAGGAGGGCGCGGACTTCATCAAAATTTATGAAACCGGCCCCGACAGCGTGCGCGATGGAAAGTTTTCCACCATCTATCAATATTCGGAAGCAGAGTTGAGTGCGGCGGTGGAGGAGACTGCACGAGTGGGAAAGCGCGTGGCGGTTCACGCGACCGGAGAACCGGGGACATTGTTTGCGGCGAAGGCAGGGGTGGTTTCGATCGACCACGCCAACCAGCTCAGCGACGAAACCATGCGGCTGATGCGGGAGAAGCAAATTTTTGCCGTACCGACGTTTACGATCTTCGACTATTTCGCCGATCATGCCGCGACACCGGCGCAGGCTGCGCGCGAGCGCGCGATGTTCGAGCTGCACCAGCAGGAATTCCGCAAGCAGATTGCGGCAGGCGTTCCCATGGCGGTGGGCTCGGATGTAGGCCCTTTTCCACACGGCACGCAGGCGCGAGAGTTTGTACTGATGGTGAAGTTTGGTATGTCTCCGCTGGCCGTGCTGCAAGCCGATTTAATGAACGGGGCGAAGTTGCTGGGGTGGGATGGACAGATCGGCGAACTGGAGCCGGGATATTACGCGGATATTATCGCGGCTTCTGGTGATCCGCTGCAGGATATAGGAGTACTACAGAGTGTGTCATTTGTGATGAAGGGCGGGGTGGTTTATAAGAAGTGATCGTAGTCACTTCAGTTTGGCTGACGCACCGGACCGGTTGAGCGGGAGATCCCTCGCTCCGCCTGAAAAACGGCTGCGCTCAGGATGACAGAATCGCTATAACTACCAATCTTTGCGAAAAGTTTCTCGGCGGGCGTCGGTCCAAGTGGAATCAGATTCGTCGCTATCATCGCGGGTTTTGTTCCGCTTGCGATAGCAGACTACGAATAAGCCGAGGCTCATGAATGTTGGGGGAGCGATCAGGATGAGGATTCCGCTTTTCAGCGCTTGAATCATGCGCGAACCCGAGGAAGCGGCTTGGGTATAGCAGAGGGCGCAGCTTTGGGCATAGGCTGCAGGTGACGCGAGCAGGAGGAGGAGTCCTAGGAGCGCAATGCCTGCGATCCAGCCTGATTTCGAACGCTTCATCTTTTTTGCTCCGACCGCCATTTCCCTCAGGGGCTAAAGCCCGCGCCTTTTATCTGCGCCTAACGGCACGACTGAACGTTGTGCCCTTCCCGATTTTATACTGCCTCCTCAGGTTTAAGGCGCCTTGCCCCTCGCAGCTCTACGGCACCTGCCCCTAGCGCGCCCAGGGAACGCCGTTGATCAACCGTGAGCTATCGGGCCATCCGTATTGCATTCCAAAAATTACGGCCACGGTGAAAATCAGGACGAACCACCGCAAGCCACGATTGTCCGAGAGGTGCATGAAAAACAGCAGAGCGAGGCCGGCCTCGACGATAGCGACGATCAGCATGCGCTCGAACATTTGAGAGGTGTTGATGTCCTGATAGGCGATCACAAACTGTATGCCCGCGAGAGCGAGAAGGCATACATAGACGATGAGATCTCTGGTCATTCCACCACTATTGTGCGTGTCTGCAGTAGCCATAGCGAGCTGCTCCTGTTGCAGTATTAGTGAGACAAATTCAACAAATAAACCAAGGGCACCACGAACATCCAAACCAGATCGACGAAGTGCCAGTACAGGCCGGTCACTTCAAGATCATCGGATCCGTAGCGGCCGCCCTGGTAGCGAAGTGCGACGGCAATCAGAGCGACGATGCCGCCAGTGACGTGCAGCAAATGGAGGCCGGTGATACTGAAAAACATCGAGCTGAAGAGAGGAGTGCCCCACGGATTATGGAATAACGTTGCGCCCTCGGCGATCAAGCCCATCCATTCGCGGATGTGGAGGATGGCGAACAGAATGCCGGCAACGGCAGTGATCATCATCCAGAGGAAGGCCTTGGCCTTATCTCCAGCATGGGCGGCGCGCACTGCGATCATCATGGTCAAGCTGCTGCTGAGCAGAATGAACGTCATGATCGCGACATTGGTGATGCTGTGGAAAGGCCGCGGCCAGTTTGGTGTGGCATTGCGAGTAAATCCGTAAGCGACGAGGCACCCGGCAAAGGTGGCGCTATCAGCGATGATGAACAACCACATCGCCATCTTTTTGGCGGGAACGTGAAATGTGGGCGCGGTCATGATCTCGGTCGCTTCCGATCGCGACACCTGCCCGTGAATAGAAAGATCGGCTTGGCTCACTTTGCCTCCTACGTTAAGGGTTTAAAGCTTCATCCAAAGCAGAACAAGCAGATACACCCACAGGACGCCCATGAAATGCCAGTAGCGCGAAGTGGCGTCGAGCGTACTGCGTTTCAGCACAGCATGGTTCAACTTCCCGATCACCCGGATCAATCCGCCAAGGCCGCCGAGAAGGTGCAGCGCGTGGGCCACGGTCAGGACGTAAAAAAATGAGTAGCTGATGTTCGTGGCGAGTTTGAAGCCCTGCGACCGGAGTTGCATCCATGCAAAAGTTTGCCCGGCGACGAAGAGCAGGCCGAGAGCCAGAGTGATGTAGAGCCAGCGAGCCGGGTTCTCTCCGGGAGTTTTCGTCTTATCTTTTAAACCGCCCATGAAGGCCGCAATGCGCCGGCGCGATACTTCCAGAGTGACGGAGCTGGCAATGATCACGAGAGTATTGAGGTAAAGAATGGAAGGCAGGGAGATGTGCTGCCAATCCCGCGCCGACCCCTGACGAACGATCAGGGCACTGGTGAAGGCGGCAAAGGTCATCGTGATGCCGGCCAGCCCTACCCAGATGCCGGTGCTGGCCGGCGGAGGAGCGTGGTCTTTGACTCGGCGCAGATCTCCGTCGGCCGGGAAGAGGTTTCGCGAGCCTCCATTGCCCGAACCTTGGCTCGGTAGACGATCTAATTCGATTTTTGGCGGTTCGTGAACTGTGGTCGCCATACTGCTACTTCTCCCATTCTGTACTGGTCGCTAAATGTAAGACGTAACTAGATCGTCTCTACATTTGGGAACATTATTCTCTTCTATTTCTCCTCGTCCGGACTATGTACTTTCTCCGGCGAGGTCTGCATGATGTAGTCCGTGCTTGCTCCCTCGACGCTGTATTGATAGGGGTCGTGATAAACCACCGGCATTTTGTCGCCGAAGTTGTTGTGGGGCGGAGGTGTGGCCGTGCTCCACTCGAGCGATGTGCCTTCCCACGGATTGTCGTTGGGAGCGTGCGCGCCCATGAACCGGCTGTGAATCAGGTTGTAGAGGAAAACCAATTGCGCAAAACCGGTGACCAGCGCAGCGACCGTGATGAACTTGTGAACCGGGATGAGGGGAATTAGGTAATCATCAGTGAAGGCCTGATAGCGTCGAACATTGCCTGCGATCCCGAGATAGTGGAACGGCATAAAGATGCAGTAGGCGCCGACGAAGCTGAGCCAGAAGTGGACGCGTCCAAGGGTTTCGTTCATCATACGGCCGGTCATTTTGGGGAACCAGAAGTAGGTCCCAGCGAAGATGCCGAACATGGCAGCGACGCCCATGACGAGGTGAAAGTGCCCAACCACGAAATAGGTGGCGTGAAGCATGATGTCAATGGAGGGTTGGGCCAGGAAGAAGCCGCTGACGCCGCCGCTGATGAACATCGAAATGAAGCCCAGCGCAAACAGTGACGCCGAATTGATTCGAAGTTTCGAGCCGTAGAGGCTGCCCAGCCAGATCAGGACCACGATGGTAGAAGGAATTGTAATGACCAGAGTAGGGAAAGAGAACGCGAGGGCGGATTGAGGATTCATTCCGCTCACGAACATATGGTGACCATAAACCATGTAGCTGAGGGCCGCGAGCGCTCCCATTGAATAGATGAGCACGCGGTGGCTCAGCATCGGCTTGCGCATGTTAGTAATCAGTACGTGAGAAACTATGCCCATGCCGGGCACAATTGCGATGTAGACCTCGGGGTGCCCGAAGAACCAGAAGAGATGCTGCCAGAGAAGGGTAGATCCGCCGGAGTGGGGCAACACTTGATCGTTAATCACCAAGTTTGATGCCACGAAGAAACTGGTCCCGGCTACGTGATCGAGAATGAGCAAGATGCAGGCGGGCATCAAGACCGCAAATGCGGTCAAGCCCATCACGGATGTGATGAACCAAGCCCATGCGCTGAGCGGAAGCCGCATCAGCGACATCCCTTTGCAACGCATATCGAGAGTTGTGGTAATGAAGTTGAGCGATCCCAAGAGCTGACCGATGCAGAAAATGGCGATTGAGGTAGCCCAAAGAACCACGCCCCAGCCTTCGCCGGGGCCGCCAACCGCGCCGATCGCGCTCAGGGGAGCATATTGTGTCCATCCG
>Ga0308309_10002720_pt1 | contig 10541 bp, 9 predicted proteins | sample HubBroMetageWFT5_FD_192491 | JGI IMG/M metagenome (GOLD analysis project Ga0308309, IMG submission 192491) | Warmed and freeze-thawed soil microbial communities from the Hubbard Brook experimental Forest, New Hampshire - Hubbard Brook CCASE Soil... | ecosystem: Environmental > Terrestrial > Soil... | reverse complement strand
CGGTAAGAGAGGATGAAGGAGGAGAGCAGCGATTGGTGGGGTATGTGGTGCGCCAGGAGAATGAGGCGGAACAGGCGGAGACGCGAGCTTCGTTGATTGGGCACTGGCAGCAGCTCTACGAGTCTAGTTAACGGCAGGGGGAAGGATCGGGGGGGGATTTCAACATTACGGGTTGGGCGAACAGCTATACGGGGGAGCCGATAGCGGCGGAGGAGATGCGGACCTGGGTGGACGAGACGGTAGGGCGGTTGCGAGCTTTGAAGCCGCGGCGCGTACTGGAGATTGGATGTGGGACAGGATTGTTGCTCACGCGCATGGCACGGGACTGCGAGAGCTATATAGGGTTAGATTTTTCCGCGGAGGTGCTGGCACAGCTTAAAGATTATCTGTCGACGCGATCGGATCTGCAGCACGTGGAATTGCGCCAGGGGATGGCGCACGAGTTGTCGTCAGTACACGACGACAGTGTGGACCTAGTGATACTAAACTCAGTGGTGCAGTATTTTCCGGACGTAGATTACCTCCTTGAGGTCTTGGAGGAAGTGGCGCGGGTAACGAAGATGAGTGGGCACATATTTATAGGGGATGTGAGGAACTTGACACTATTAAAAGCATACCACACTTCGGTCCAGTTGTATAAGGCGCAGGATGGAGTGACAGGGGAGGAGTTGCGGCGACGGATCGGGCAGGGGGAGCGGAAGGAAGAAGAGCTGGTGTTAGATGCGGGTTTGTTTGAGGAGTTGGGGAAGCACTGGGCGAAACTAGGGCGTGTGGAGAGGTGGGTGAAGGGTGGCGCCTATGATAATGAGCTAAGCCGGTTTCGATATGACGTGGTAATGAAGGTGGGAGAGAAGGAGGTGGAAGGACCCGTGGAGCGGTGGGTGAACTGGCAGGAAGGAGGGGAATGGCGAGAGGAGTTGAAAGATGCATTGAGACAACAGCCGGAATTGTCGGTGGGGGTACGGGGGATACGGGACGTGCGGGTAACGAGTTCGGTGGAAGCGGTTCGGTTGTTGCAGAGCGAAGCTAGTGACGTAGCCGATGTGCAGCATTTGAGGGCGGCGTGTGCAGGGATATCAGGAGAAGAGCTGGATGCAGTGATGAAATTAGCGCGGGAGCTGGGGGTGGAGTTCTGCTGGGGAAGTTTTGGGACAGAAGGAGTGTATGAGGGCGTATTTAATCCGCGTTGGCATGAAGTGGAGAAGAAGGAAAAGGAAGAGGAGTCGCCGCGAGCGTACTACCAGCGGTACGGGAATGCGCCGGGAAGGAGCATGGAAGACGGGGAGTTAGGGCGGACATTGCGAGGATATCTTGTGGAGAAGTTGCCGGGGTACATGGTGCCTTCGGCGATTGTGGTGCTGGATGAGTTACCGCTGACGGCGAACGGGAAAGTAGATCGGAAGGCATTGCCAGCGCCGGATTTAAGTGTGAGCAGCGCGAAGTATCGAGGGCCGCGAACACCGCAAGAGGAGATACTGTGTGACTTATTTGCGGAGGTGCTGGGGGTAGAGCGGATAGGGCTGGACGATAACTTTTTTGAGTTGGGCGGGCACTCGTTGCTGGCGACGCGGCTGGTGAGCCGGATTCGTGGGGTATTGGGAGTGGAGGTGGCAATACGCACGTTGTTTGAGGCGCCGAGGGTTGGCGAACTGGGGCCGCGGCTGCGGGAGAGCGAAGAGCGGCGGCCGCCGTTACAAGGGGAGTTGCGGCCGGAGCGATTGCCACTATCGTACGCGCAGCAGCGTTTGTGGTTTCTGGACCAGTTGGGAGGGACGAGCACGGAGTACAACATGCCGGGAGGACTGCGGCTACGCGGAGCGTTGGATAAGGAGGCTTTGGAGCGGGCGATCAATACGATCGTGGAGCGGCATGAGAGTTTGCGGACGCACTTTGAAGAAGTGGAGGGAGAAGCAATGCAGGCGATTGAGCCGGCGTTGCGGCTTGAGGTACCAGAAGAAGACCTGAGGGGGTTGGAAGAAGGAGGGCAGCGGGAGCGGGAAAAGGCGGCGCTGCGTCAGGAAGGGGAACAGCCGTTCGATTTGACGCGAGGGCCGGTGCTGCGGGTGAAGCTGCTGAAGCTGGGGGAGCAGGAACATGTTTTGTTACGAACGATGCACCACATTGTATCGGACGGGTGGTCGGAGGGGGTATTCAACCGGGAGTTGATGGTGTTGTATGAGGCGTACCGGGAAGGGCGGGAGAATCCGCTGAAGCCGTTGGCGGTGCAGTATGCGGATTTTGCGTTGTGGCAGCGGAAGTGGCTGGAAGGCGGGGCACTGGATGAAGGGTTGAAGTACTGGAAGGAGCAGTTGGCGGGGATACCGGAGCGGTTGGAGTTACCTCTGGACCGGTCGCGGCCGGCGGTGCAGACGTTTGCAGCAGATATATGCCATGTGGATTTGCCAGCGGAGTTGACGAGTGGGCTGAAACGAGTGAGCCGAGAGAACCAGGCGACCTTATATATGACGCTGCTGGCGGGTTTTGCTGTGTTGATGCAGCGCTACAGCGGGCAGGAGGACATTGTGGTGGGTTCGCCGATCGCGAACCGGCAGGACGAGCGATTGGAGGAGATGATTGGATTTTTCGTAAACACGCTGGTGATGCGGGTGCGGATGAAGCCGGGGATGAGCTTTCGGGAGTTGCTGGTGGAAGTGAGGCAGACGGCGCTGGAGGCATATCGACATCAGGACGTACCGTTTGAGCGGCTGGTGGAGGAGTTGGCGCCGCAACGGAGTTTGAACAAGACGCCGGTGTTTCAGGTGATGTTTGCATTGCAGAACGCGCCCTGGGGGCTGCAGGAGATGAAGGGACTGGAAATAGAACCCACAGAGATAGCGAGGAAGGATCTGCGGGTACGGTTTGACCTGGAGGTACATGCGTTCGAACGGGAGGGTAGGATTGGGTTGTACTGGCTGTACAACCGCGATTTGTTTGATGGCTGGCGGATAGAGCAGATGGCAGGCCATTATACGCGACTGCTGGAGGCGATAGGACATGGGGATTGATCAGGCAATTGGGCGAGTAGATGTGCTGGGGGAAGAGGAGCGGCGGAGGATTCTGGAGGAGTGGAATGCAACCTTTCAGGAGGTGCCGAAGGCGACGCTGCCGGAGTTATTCGAGGAGCAGGTTGAGAAGAGTCCGGACGCTACCGCAGTGGTGTTTGAAGATAGCTGTCTCAGCTATAGGGAGTTGAACGAGCGGGCCAACCAGTTGGCGCACATGCTGATCGATCGGGGTGTCGGACCGGAGGATGTGGTTGCACTGGCCATGCCACGATCCATAGCGATGATTGTTGGGCTGCTGGGGATATTGAAGGCGGGAGCGGCATATCTGCCCCTGGATCCAGAGTATCCGCTGGAGCGATTGCGATTCATGCTGAACGACGCGGGACCAGCGTTCATGGTGACTGTCAAGGAGATCGCTTCCAAACTGCCGGACGATTCGTGGGAACGTATTTTCTCAGATCGCGTGCGCACTGTGTCGAGGCTGGCGGAATATCCTGCAGACGGACCCCAGCGACAGCAATCGTACAAGACCCCTGAGGCCCGAGAATCCAGCTTATGTCATGTACACCTCCGGTTCCACCGGCACTCCCAAAGGTGTGATAGTCACGCACGTAGGTATCCCGTCCTTGGCCGGCGCCCGGGTGGAACGTCCATCCCTTACCCACACTTCCAGTGTTTCGCAGTTTGCCTCGCTTAGCTTTGATGTGTCGGTATTACTAAGGCCGTTTTCAATTCTTCAACGCTTCCGCGACTCATCCTCAACCAAAAATCTGGGGCATTCAACTCTCTTCCGCCTTTCCGTGCGTCCTGAGGTAATCAGTCACATCCCCCACGGTGAGGATCTTCGCCGCATCTTCATCCGGGATTTGAAGTTCGAACGCGTCTTCAAAGGCCATTACCAGTTCCACCTTTTTCAGCGAATCGGCGCCGAGGTCGCCCATGATCGAGGCGTTCCGCGTCACTCTGCCGTCATCCACTCCCAGTAATTCCACCAGGATCAGTTTCACCCTCTCCTCTGCTGTTGCCATAAGTTCTCCTGGGGCGAATGCCTGTCTGCGGATCAAACCCTGCAAGCCTTCCCTAAGTCTGCCGCAGGACCTTTTTTCGGGAGCTTCTGCTATCGTCACCGAAGTCACGCTAGAAGACTCAGCAAAGAATCAAAATGTGGACCTTGAAAGATTCCAAGCGACAGAAGTGAGGCCGCTCGATCTGCTTCAAGGAAGGCGAAAGACAGGCGTGAGGTTCCTTTCGATCTTCCTTTCAACGCAAGTGCATAGAGAAGCTCTCGCGGCGTCGAAACTTGTTGGATTCGCGTGTACGCAGGTGACTTGCCCCAACCACACTACCCTCGCCTTGTTGCCTAAATGGCGCTCAGCCACATGAATCAAAGTTGTCCGGGAAATATCTCCTTCGAGAAGAGTTGCTGACTCCCATCATTGTTTCTCGCAGTAGATTGCTTGGTACGTTAAGACACGGCACTCTGTGATGTCAAGGCAATAATGGTGGTCTGTAGATGCTCCAAGATAATGTCATAACTGCAACCAGACTTTGTCACCCTAGAGGGATGGTGACAGTGAGTCAGAAAGAGTTCCAACTGGTGAAAGTGATTTAGAATGCGGTCGACGGGCGGCAGAGCGGAAGCGAAGCCGCGGGTCTGCTGCAACTGAGTGAACGGCAAGTGCAACGGCTCAAGCGGCGCTACCGCCCCGACTCCGTGGCTTGGGTGCACCATGGCAATCGCGGACGGCCCATGCCCTGGGCTCTGCCCGCTGGCCTGCGGCGGACCATCCTCCAGCTGGCGCGGCAAGTATCAGGGCTTCAATGATTCTCATCTCTGCGAAAAACTGAACGCGGAAGAGAAATTCGAGGTCAGTCGCGAGACGGTTCGCCGCACCCTGCGCGCGGCCAAGCTGGCTTCTCCGCAGAAGCGCCGCCTGCGCCGCCCCGCGCTTCGGCATGATGGTGCTCACCGACGCCAGCCGTCACGATTGGCCCGAGGGCCGCGGCCCGCAGTTCACCCTCATCGGCTTTCAGGATGACGCCACCAGCCAGATCCTCTCGGCGCACTTTCAACTCGAAGCCGAAAACACTCTCGGCTATTTTCGCGCTTTGCGCGCCATGGTCGACACGCCTGGCGTCTCCCTTAGCCTGTACCGTGATCGCCACGGCATCTTTCAGCGTAATAATGCCCACTTGACTCTCGCCGAACAACTCGCCGGACAACAGTGCCCCACCCATTTGGGTCGCGCTCTGGAAGAACTCGGCATCCAACAGATCCCCGCCTACCCTCCCCCAGCCAAGGGCCGCATCGAGCGCGCCTGGCGCACCTGCGAGGACCGCCTGGTCAGCGAACTCCGCCTCGCTCAGGCTTGCGATCTCGACTCCGCCAACCGAGTCCTCGCCCGCTTCTGCGCCCACTACAATCAACGCTTCGCCGTCCCGGCCCGCGAAGCTCAGTGCGACCGCGAAACGGATGGGGCAGCTACAACTCCCGAAAAGGCGCTTGGTCAATTTGGCCACAGTGCAGCAACAAGAAGGGAGTACCGAGTCCGTCAGCAGACTGCCGAGAACCTACGAGGACGCAGGGCGCAACAATGGCGGGCTGGAAAAACGGTCCAGCCTCTCACGCTTGTTATCCACGTCCGGTTTAGCGCGCAGCATGAATCAGCTGTCCACAACACGAAAACTTTGCGCGTTTCGCCATGCTCAACCCCCTTCGCCTAGCCCCTGAACCTATTTCTTCTTCCCGCTTCTCCGTGTCCTTCGATAACGACCGTTTTGCGTTTTGGGGTTGGCCATCCCCGTCGGCGTGAATTAACCACCCATCTTCTCGATCAAGCTTCTTGGCCGCGTGTCGGTCCAATGCTCATTTATGTCATCCAGACACGCCTGACGGCTATCTGCTTCATGAACGACCAGCCAACCTTTCGGCACATCGATGAATGCTGGCCATAGAGAATACTGCCCCTCATCGTTAGTCAGTACCAAATACGTGCCATCCGCGCTTTCAAACGGGTTGTCATTGGCTTTCTCCACCCACTGTATTCTAATTTTCGGCAAGAATTTCCCCTCTCCTCGGGTAAGCGTCAGGCATCGATGAGATTCGCGACGAATCCCACTATTATACTATTTAGAGGTTATCCCTCATGCGCCTCAGACAAGAGGCTTGTTATGCCGGCGTCAACGTTCTTCCCGCTGTAAACTATAGCTATGCACCAGTCCTAGCCACTTTCAAACCTCGCGGTTCAGTAGTACCCGGATCTTCCGGCAGCAGTAGTGGACCCGAACTTGAGCGATCTCTCGAATACGAAGAGCAGCGCCATTTTTGGGCTCCCGCACGCTTGCGTAACGGCAGGTCAAGACCGTGGTCTGCGATTCGACATGCACGCTCGCACAGCCGGTAGGTGGCGTTCCGATAGTTCCACCGAGCCGAGCCGGCACCGTGTTCTTTGTGTGCCGAGCATGTTCGACAGCCCGAGGGTGAAAGTCCCTTTGACAACCTGACTGAGGTGATTGTGTCAAGAAGACGAGGAATCGTCATGCTGTGCGAAAGATGAAGGTAGGTCCTTCGGAGTCGCTTTGTAGGAGGAGGCTTCAAACTGCCATAAGCTGCTTCGGTCCAAAGACCGCGGTGGTGAACGTTATGGCTAAAAGGCGTGACAGAAGATCACGTCGTGTGTGGATAAGAGAGATGAGTGAAAACCGTTCCCCTATGCCGATTGCCAGGACGTCCTGCGGCATCGTCTTGTCGAACTTCAGCTCCGCTGCTGCTTCCCTAGCCCGTTCTCTTCCTGCAGTTGATCTGCCGAACCTGGTAGGTCTCCGCCCTTGTACTGCTTCTTCTAGCGATATATAGGTCTGCTCGTTGACTAGTCGCCGGTCAACTGCGCCCTCGGCATCCCACCTCCGCCTGCTTCAGTCCAGCCACGCTCCGCTCCCTAGAAACCGCTTCCTCGTTACGGCAAATCTTCTGTTCTCAGCTCGTAATAGATTTTGCCGGAAACGTCGGGAGGATGCCCGTTAGTTCGTAGAAAGTAGCGACTCTCAACCCCGGTCATAATGACCGAGGGTAGTTTTTCTGCCAAGAAACAAGGAGAGAGTCGATATGAAGAGACGATACCAGATCGACCAACAACGAGCGGTGCAACAGTTCCGCCAGTTGGCACGCGAAGAGAATCCCAGTATCCAGATGATCTTTCCCATGGCCGAGGTCGTGAGACTTCTGCAAGAAGGAGTCGGCCCTCTGCTGCGCGAGGCGGGATTGGCGTTGATGAACCTGGTCATGGAGGAGGAAGTTCGGCACCTGGCCGGAGAGCGTCACCAGCAGCATTCGGCGGGCGTGCCCACCGCTGGGGAAAAGAAGACGGTTACTGCGTGGTGGACGGGCAGAAGGTACCGATTCGGAGAACCGTTTGCGCAGCCCGGAACATCGCGAACAACGGCTGGGCAGTTACGAGTTGTTCCAGCGCAGTGCGCCGCGGGAGTACCCGGTGTGGGACAAGATGATGCGCGGGCTGTCGACGCGCAACTACGGCGCGGTGGTGAAGGAGTTCCATGAAGCCTACGGGGTGGAGAAGTCGGCGGTGAGCGACCCTTCATCGAAGCCTGCCGGGAGAAGTTGCAGGAGTTGATGGAGTGGCCGCTGGGCGAGTTGCGACTGTGTACCGTGCTGATCGACGGCACGCCGTTCCCGGATCGCAGATGATCGTGGCCTTGGGCATCAGCATGGACGGGCGCAAAATCGTGTTGGGCTAGCGTGAAGGAGCGACCGAGAATGCCGCCGTGGTCAGTGAGTTACTCAGTGATCTGGCGGTGCGCAGGCTGGACTTCAGCGTGCCGCGGCTGTACGTGCTGGACGGAGGCAAGGCGTTGGCAGCGGCGGTGCGCCGTCACGCCGGCGAGGCGGCATTCATCCAGCGTTGTCAGGTGCACAAGCGGCGCAACGTGATCGATCATTTGCCCGAGGAGCACAAGCCGTCGGTCAAGAAGAAACTACAGAATGCCTACGCCATGACCGAATACGCCGACACCAAACGTGCGCTGGAACGATTGCATCGGGAGCTGATGGAACTGAATCCGAGCGCCGCCCGCAGCCTGGAGGAAGGCATGGAAGAAACGCTCACGGTGCATCGTCTGCGGGTTCCGGTCCAGTTGCGTCGCACGCCAGCCAGCACGAACGTGATCGAGTCGGCCTTCTCCATCGTGGAGACGGTTTGCCGCAACGTAAAGCGATGGCGTGCCGGCGATCACATCGAGCGCTGGGTCGGCTCTGGTTTGCTGGTGGCCGAGCGCCAGTTCCGCAAGGTGCGGGGCTACCGGGAGATTCCGTCGCTGTTGACTTCGCTTGCGAACACGGTTTCGAAGAAGGCTGTTGCCGAGGAAGTGAAGGTTGCGTAGCCTATGACGGTCGAGAGCCGCTAACTTTCAACGGAGTTCCGGGCAACGTCACGTCAGTGTTTGTCAGAAACGAGATGCCGCTCAATAGGGCAACCCAGATTGATGCTATACAATCCAGCTAGCTAACGTTCATACGGTCGAATGTGAAATTCATGGTTTTACTGCGTAAGACACAACATGATCTCTCATTTGTCATGGAGGATGCAGATATGGCTATCAGCCCCTTAGTGCCGAGCCCGCGGATTCGTTCCTTCGATGGCCTTTACGATCCGCTGGAAACCTTTCGACGACTTCGAAGCGAAGGTATTATTGGCGACTTTTCGTATCTTCATCTAGCGGCGAATCGCGCGGAAATAGGATGGTCGCCACTTAGCTACCTAAGGTTACTTTCTGGGGAACGCTGCGATCAGTGGCGCTTAAAGCTGTTAGAGGTAGCTCACAGTGCCGAACTACTTGGTCATAAGGCAGTCGGGTACATTGGATTCGACGCAGTCGACGGCAATGTCGGTACTCTGCCCGATGGTTCAGGCACAGGTCGGCCGTTAATCGAATTCATCATTCCCGGAGAAGTCCTCACATTCTCGGGCAGCCTTGTAACGCATCGAACCCGAGGAAACATAGACTTAGATCGTTATCTGGAGACTCGAAAGCCCTATCCATCAAATCTCGATTGCGTGGAGCCGATTCGACCGATTAGTGAGACTCAGGAGAGTTTTTTTCTGCAGTCGGTTCAGAAAGCTATCGCCATTCTCTCGGCTGGTGATATTCAGAAGTTAGTATTATCGCGGTATGAAGCGTACGAAGCTGATTTCGACCCGATTGTATTATTGGCCGCCCTTGGGCAGTCCGAAAATGATACTTTCTTGCTTTGTTTCGGAGATCTTGTGGCGATTGTGCCTTCGCCCGAGTTGTTGTTGAGCGCCAGAGCCAAGCAGATCGTAACAAACCCGCTAGCGGGGACGCGTCCCCGTGGCGAAACGCCAGAGGAAGATGATCGGCTGCGAAACGAGCTTCGGGGGAATCACAAGGAAATTGTGGAGCATGTCCTTGCGGTGACAACCATGCTATCTGAATTGGATTCTGTGTGTGAGCAAAACGCGTTAGTATTAAATCGATTTATGGATATAGCGGCTCATCGAAGAGTCCAGCACCTTAGCTCTGTTATTACAGGAACTCTTCGACCAGAATGCGAGGTGCTCGATGCCCTTTGGGCGCTGTTTCCGAGCGTTACAGTGACTGGGATCCCGAAGCATACTGCGCTCAAGCTCCTACGGGACTTAGAGCCTGATCGCCGATGCCTGTACTCTGGGGTCGTAGGTTGGATGTGTGGCAGTGGCGACTGTCGATTCTCACTCGCGATACGGAGTGTTTTCCAGTACGGGACCCGCTCGTTCCTTCAGGCGGGCGCCGGAATCATGGCGGAATCCGTCGCTGAAGCTGAACTACTCGAGATCTCGTACAAACTTAATGGTATGCGCGAGGCGCTGGCCCGAAGTACCCGATGAGACCCTTTACGTGGGGGCCGCGCGTTGCGACGTCGTGGCAGGAGCAAGATGGGGCGTTTCCGAGGTCGTGAACGAATTTACAATTGCGTTAAGGGAGAGGTAAATGGCCGACCACCACGTTGCAGTTCTTGGAAGTGGCACGATGGGGATCGCCCTTGCGAATGCAGTCGCGTCCAAGGGGCATCGCTGCGTTTTATGGTCGAACGATACGACAGTCATTTCGGAGATAAATAAGAATCACAGAAATTACAGGCACTTCCGGGATCACATTCTCCCTTCTTCTCTTACCGCTAGTACTAGCATTGAAGATGTTGTGCGATCTTCAAAGTTGGTGATCGTCGCGATTACGTCGAGTCGATTTCGTGAGATCCTGAAAAGTATCAGGTTGTTCGTAACTCCTGGCGTCCCGATATTCTCTGCAACGAAGGCCATTGAGCATGACACAAACATGTGCATGTCGGAGGTCGTGAAGGAGGTACTATGCAATTGCGTAGTGGGCGCGATATCCGGACCGAATATCGCGCATGATATTATCGCCTGTCTGCCGACCGCCATTGTCGCAGCTTGTGAGTGTAGTTCGGCAATCACTCTGGTGCGGGAAATGATGCAGATGCCAACATTACGAATCTTCGCG
>Ga0308309_10002719_pt1 | contig 10541 bp, 10 predicted proteins | sample HubBroMetageWFT5_FD_192491 | JGI IMG/M metagenome (GOLD analysis project Ga0308309, IMG submission 192491) | Warmed and freeze-thawed soil microbial communities from the Hubbard Brook experimental Forest, New Hampshire - Hubbard Brook CCASE Soil... | ecosystem: Environmental > Terrestrial >... | reverse complement strand
AAGAATCCCAAGGTGACCGTGCTGTGGGACCATACGCTGCAGGAGATCCTGGGTGAGGCGAAGCCCGCGCCGCTGGTGCAGGGCGTCCGGCTGAAGAACGTCAAGACAGGTGTGGAGAAGGAACTGGCGACCGACGGCGTTTTCATCGCCATCGGCCATTCGCCCAACACCGAGCTGTTCAAGGGCAAGCTCGCCATGGACGGCGAAGGCTATTTGATCACCAAGCCCGACTCGACGGCGACCGATATCGAGGGCGTCTACGCCGCGGGCGACGTGCAGGACAAGATCTTCCGTCAGGCCGTCACGGCAGCGGGCACCGGCTGCATGGCGGCACTCGAGGCGGAGAAATGGTTGGCGCACCAGGAAGCGCGCCTCGCGCAAGCCGCGGAGTAAGCGGCGGTGCGAGTCGGCGCTTGGCGCGTACCGCCAAGCGCCTTAGGGAGGCGATGTCATGGACTGGGACAAGCTGCGGATCTTTCAGGCCGTAGCCGATGCCGGGAGTTTCACGCATGCTGGCGAGACGCTGAAGCTCAGCCAGTCGGCGATTTCGCGCCAGATCGGTGCGCTCGAGGAGCAGCTTGGCGTCATGCTGTTCCACAGGCACGCACGCGGCCTGATCCTCACCGAGCAGGGCGAATTGCTCTATCGCACCGCGCGCGACATGGCGGCCAAGGTCAACACCGCCGAGGCGCTGCTGCGCGCCAACCAGGACAAGCCGGCGGGCCGCCTGAAAGTCACGACCACGGTCGGTTTCGGGTCGACCTGGCTCACCGCGCAGATGCACGAGTTCATCACCATGTACCCCGACATCGACGTCAGCCTGGTGCTGTCGGACAACGAGCTCGACCTCGGCATGCGCGAGGCCGATGTCGCCATCCGCATGATGATGCCGCGCCAGCCCGGCCTGGTGCAGCGCCATCTGCTGACGGTGCGCAGCCATGTCTACGCCTCGCACGGCTATGTCCAGAAGTACGGCAAGCCCCAGGCGGTCGAGGAACTCGACCAGCATCGTCTGATCATCTTCGGTGAAGACGCCCGGGCGCCGGTCCAGGACGTCAATTGGCTGTTGCGCGAAGGTAATGTCGACCAGTCGGGACGGGTCGTGGTGCTGCGGGTCAACAACGTCTACGGCATCTTCCGCGCCGTCGAATCGGGCCTCGGCATCGCCTCGTTGCCGGATTACCTCGCCCGCGAATCGACCAAGATCGAGATGGTCCTGCCCGACCTCAATGTCCGTACGACCGATGTGTATTTCACCTATCCCGAGGAATTGCGGCATTCCAAGCGCATTGCCGTGTTCCGGGATTTTCTTTTGCGCAAGGTCGCGGAGACACGTTTCTGAGGTTGAGACTTGCAGTATTGCATAGTCAATGAAAGGCATGCGTCCTCCGCATGCCAGTGTTCGGAATTTCCCCCCTACCAATACATCTGCTGAGGGCTAGGTTGGCTTCAGGTCTTCGACACGAGCGGTTTCGGCTGATCGCGTTCGAAACTCGGGATCCTCATGATCCCACGTCTCCCAGACGTGAAGCCTCCCTGTTTGACTCGCCGGGCCTCTTGGCCCGGCGTCTTTTTTGAGCGGGTAAGAGGCCGATCTGCGGCACGCGCCCCGTGGGACGTTCTGACGCTGGTAGGTCGATGATACCCGTCTTCCGTCAATTGATGTGGCAGAGACCACACACCACATGTATTTTCAGAGACAACCAAGACGATGTTTTCCGAGGTTCGCCACGCCATTCTCCCCCTGGCTTTGCGCAAGATCCAGCGCCGGGGCGATTTGGAGCGCGCGGGGCTCCTGATCGAGTCGCTGGCCAAGCATTGGCGCGACACCAAGCCCTTCGAGTTGCTGATCGTGTCGCCCGGCAGCGACACCCACCTGCTGCGGACCAGCCTGCCGCGCTTTTCCAACATCAATGTCTCGGTCCGGCCGGAGAGCGACTTCATCTCGCCGTTCAGTGGCTTTTACCTGATGACCGGGTGGTACCGGCAGCAGATCGTCAAGCTCAAGGTTCCGGCGATGCTGGGCTTCGGCGGCTATCTCACGCTCGATTCGGACGTCTGCTGTGTCGGTGACTTCGATGCCACCACCTTCGTGCTGGACGGCAGGGGCCTCTCGCGCTGGGAGCCCAAGCTGCATCACGATTGGTGGCGCCACGCGGCCGACGTCGTGGGTTCGGCGTACGACGCCAAGGGCCATGGCCTCTCGGTGACGCCCAACCTGCTGCACGGCAGGCTGGCGGCGCAGACACTGGAGCATGTCCGCAACGGTGGCCACGACGCCGCGACGGCATTGATGATCCGCAAGGCGCGCAAGCCGATCGGCGTGCCATGGACCGAGTATTCGCTCTACACCAGCGTCGCCGAGATCAAGGGCAACCTGTTCGACTATCACGTCGACTGGAACACCTGCTACGCCGCCGATGTGCACCTGTTCTCCGAGCAATCCTGTGTCTGGGGCGCCGACGACTTCGAGCGCCTGGTGAAGCTGCCCAACGGCACCGATCCCGGCGGCAAGTTCATCATCGTCCAGAGCCACGCCCGCATCCCGCTGGAGCGCGTCCGCGAATACTGCCTGAGCTTCGCCAGCTGAGTTTCAGCCCCGGTCGTTGTGTTCGCCGATCTTGGGCGCGACCTCGGATCCTCCCGCACGGACACCATCGAAACTGACCGGCAGGCCGTGGAACAGCGCGTCTTGGCCGGCATAGGGCTTGGCGAACATGCCGAGCGCCGCCACCTGAGCCAGTTCCATCACCTGCGGCACCGTGTTGAGCGGGCCGTTCGGCACGCCCAGGGCGTCGAGCCTGGCCGACCAGTGGGCGCGGCTCTCGGCCCTCATGATGTCGGAAATCATGCCCAGCAGCAGGTCGCGCTGCTGCATGCGCTCGACATTGGTCCGGAAGCGCGGCTCGTCCGGCCATTCGGGATGACCGAGCGCCTCGGCGAACTTGCGCCACAGCCGGTCGTTGCCGGGGCAGATCATCAATGGCCCGTCGCTGCACTCGAACGCCTGGTAGGGCGTGAGCGAGGGATGCCCGGTCCCCTGGCGCGCCGCCATTCTGCCGGTCACCGAATAGGACGCGACATGGTTGGACGCCCACATCAGCCCGCTCTCGAACAGCGAGGTGTTGACCAGGCTGCCCTGGCCCGTGGCGGCGCGCTTGGCGAGGGCCGCCAAAACGCCGATCGCCGTCCACATTCCGGTCGAGAGGTCGATGATGGAGACGCCGATGCGCGCCTCCGGTCCCGACGGGTCGCCGTTCAGCGAGATCAGCCCCGCCACCGCCTGGATGATCGGCTCGTAGCCCGGCCGCTCCTTCCACGGCCCGAGATGGCCGAAAGCGCCGAGATCGGCATAGACCAGCTTCGGGAAACGCTTGGTGAGCGCGAGCCCATCGATGCCGAACTTGGCCGGAACGTCGGCCCGCAGATTATGCACGAAGACGTCTGCCGCCCCGATACGCTCGATCAGCGCCTCGCGCTGGGCTTTGTTTGAAAGATCGCAGGTGATCGACTTCTTGCCGCGATTGAGCGCGATGAAGCTCAAAGCGTCGCCCTCGATGAAGGGCGGGCCCCACTTGCGGGCATCGTCACCCTCCGGCCGCTCGACCTTGACCACATCGGCGCCGAGGAAGGCCAGGATCTGCCCGCAATAGGGACCGGCCAGATTCTGACCGAACTCGACGACCTTGATGCCTTCAAGGGGTTTGCTCATCTGAGATTGCTGCCCAGGATCTCGCGCGCGATCACCATGCGCTGGACCTCGCTCGGTCCTTCGCCGACCCGGCGGATGCGCATCTCGCGATACCAGCGCTCGAGCGGCAGGTCCTTGGTCATGCCCATGCCGCCATGGATCTGCATGGAGCGGTCGACGACCCGGCCGCCGCCCTCCGAGGCGATCAGCTTGGCGATGGCGGCCTCGGTGCGGAAGGGCAGCCCGCGCCGCGCCTTCTCGGCGGCCTCCAGGGTGAAGTGGCGCGCCGAGCGGATGTCGATCTCGTTGTCGACCAGCATCCATTGCACGGCCTGGCGGTTGGCCAGCTTCTCGCCGAAGGTCGAGCGCATCTTGGCCCATTCGATCGCCATTTCGTGAGCGGCGATGGCGACCCCGATGCAGCCCGCGGCATAGGGGATGCGCTGGCGGGTCAGGCGGTCGTTGGCGACGGCGAAGCCCTTGTTGACCTCACCCAGCACCTGGTGGTCGGACACCCAGCAATCCTTGAACTCGAGCTCGGTAGCGTAGCTCGAGGAGCGCAGCGTGTGCACGACGCGTCGCACATGGAAGCCCGGCGTCTCGGCATCGATGAGGAAGCAGGTGATGCCGCCGCGACCCTTGGAAGCGTCGGTGCGGGCAAACACGATGCCGTACTGTGCGCGGTCGGCGCCCGAGATGAAGATCTTGGCGCCGTTCAGCACCCAGCCATTGTCCTTGCGCTCGGCCCTGGTCTGGATGGCGCGCGCCGGGTCGCTGCCGCCCGACGGCTCGGTCAGTCCGAAGAACGGCTTCTTTTCGCCGCGTAGCGTCGGATAGAGATAGCGCTGCTTCTGGTCTTCATTGGCCTCGAAGATCTGGGCGAGGCCCGCGCCGCCGAACGTGCCGTAGCAGGGCACGTAGAGCCCGGCGCGATGCTGCGCCATCTCGATCGCCAGCAGGACGCGGGTGACGATATCGATGTCGGGACCGCCGAACTCCTTGGGGATGTCGATGCCGAACAGCCCCATCGCCTTGGTCTTCTCGACGAGGCGCGCGTGATCGGCGGGGTCGAGTTCGGACGCATCGGGGTCGAGCTTGGCCTCGAGCGGGATGATCTCCTCCCGCACATAGCGGCGGACCTGGTCGATCAGCATCTGCTGTTCGGAGTCGGGTTCGAAATCCATCGTCGGTCCCTTCAGGCGGGGCTGAGCCGCCCCAAGGAGGGCGGCGGGTTCTTGGCATTGTCGGATGGCAGGCTGCCGTGGTCGGCTTGGTGCACCATCAGCAACTCGAACCAGCGCGTCCGGTACTGCATGTTCACCTCGACGCGGAACTGGTGACCCGGGCCGCGTTCCTTGAACTCGCGCTGCAGCTCGCTGCGCAGGCCGAAGGGCGAGCGCCCGCCGGCCTGGCCGATATAGACGATGGCGCCGGTGGCATCGGCGACCTGGTAGACGCCGAGCTGGCCGGGCAGGCGGGCCGCTTCAGCGGCCGAGAGCGGCCGCCACGGCTTGTCGAGACGCAGGCGGATCGACACGCTACTTGCCCTGGAACTTGGCGGTGCGCTTCTCCAGGCGGGCCTTCATTCCCTCCTGCGCATCGCCGCTCTTCATCGCCGCCCGCACCAGCGCGTCGATGTCGTCATGCTTGATGGCGTCGCGGAACTCGAGCTGGCGCACCGTGAGGCCTTTCATCGCCTTGAGCGAGAGCGGCGCATTGGCGGCGAGGCGCTCGATCACCTTCGCAGCCTCGGCTTCGAGCTGGTCGGCCGGCACGCAGCGGGCGATCAGGCCCAGCGCATGCAGCTTGGTCGAGGGCAGGGGATCGCCCAGCAGCAGCATCTCGCGCGTCGTCACCGGTCCCAGCACTTCCATCAGCTTCTTGGCCAGGAACCAGTTGGGCGCGAGGCCGACCTGGGCGAGCGACATGCCGAAGCGCGCCTTCTCGCTCGCCACCACGATGTCGCAATGCAACGCCAGCTCGTTGCCGCCGGCGATGGCGTCGCCCTGCACCACGGCCACGACGGGCAGCGGGCAGAGCTCGATGGCGCGCAACATGATCTCGATACCGCTGGCCTCGCCGGCACCGGCCGATTTGCTGCGCTCGGCCATGTCGAGGCCGGCGCAGAACACCGAGCCCTTGCCGCGGATCACCACCACCCGGTCATCGGCCGCGACGGGCGCGCGCAGCACGTCGATCATCTCGCGCAACAGCTCGCTGTCGAGCGCGTTGCGCTTGTCCGGCCGGTTCATCCAGATGGTCCTGACAGGGCCGTCCTTCTCGACGATGACCTTGTTCATGATGCACCTCCCGATGTCATTCCGGCTCGATGCCGGCGTCCTTGAGCGACTTCGTCCAGCATCCGGTTTCGCTCTTCACGTGGGCGGCGAAGTCGTGGCGAGATTGGTGGCCGGGCCGCTCGCCGAGAGGTCGGTGGTGCTGCCGGCGGCGAAGGGCACGACGATCTTGATGGGTTTGCTGGGGAATGCCTGCGCAAAGGCTTTCAGTGCCGCCGCGAAGGCAGCGACGCCCGCAAGCGCTGAGCGGCCGTTCAACTTCACCAAACATCCTCCCTTGGCCTCACCGGCCGGCGTCCGTTGTAGCGCGGGCCGGCGCGGCGAAGCAAAGGCAGGCGGCTACATGAAGAGCTTTTCCGCTTTGCGGTCGGTGTAGAGCCCGGCCACGAATTCGCCGTAGCCGTTGTAGAGCAGCGTCGGGACGCGTTCGTCGCTGCCCAGCGGCTTTTCAGTCGCCTGGCTCCAGCGCGGATGGGCGACCTGCGGGTTTACGTTGGCCCAGAAGCCGTATTCACTCGACTGCAGCGCCTCCCAGAACGTGGCGGGCCGCTTGTCGCTGAACTCGAAGCTGACGATCGACTTCACGCTCTTGAAGCCATACTTCCACGGCGTCACCAAGCGCAGCGGCGCACCGTTCTGCTTGGCGACCGGCTTGCCGTAGAGGCCGGTGGCGATGAAGGCGAGGTCGTTCATCGCCTCGTCGATCGCCAGGCCTTCGGTGTAGGGCCAGGGGTAGAGAGTGTCGCGCTGCTCGGGCATCACCGCGGGCTTCAACAGCGTCTTCATGACGACGTACTTGGCACCGCCCGTGGGCTTGCACAGCTCGACCAGCGAGCGCAGCGGGAACCCGGTCCACGGCACGACCATCGACCAGGTCTCGACGCAGCGGTGGCGGTAGACCCGCTCCTCGAGCTGCACCTTGGCGAGAAGATCGTCGATGCCGATCTCGAACGGCTTGTCGACCAGGCCGCTGACCTTGATCGTCCATGGCCGGATCTCGAGCTTCTGGGCGTCGCGGTAGATGCTCTTGTCGGTGCCGAATTCATAGTAGTTGTTGTAGGTGTTGACGCGCCGCTCCTCGGTCATCGGCGCCGGCACGCCATATTTGTCGTTGCGCTTGGCCGGGTAGAGGGCGGCCGACGGGTCCTTCGTCTCGGCCCACGCCATCGACGGCAGGGCCGCGGCCGCTGCGCCGAGGCCCATCGCACACACCAGTTCGCGGCGCCTCAGGTAGCAGCCTTCCGGCGTTGCCTGATTTTCGCCCAATTCCCAGCCGCGCCTGCGCTTGATCAACATGCGTAAAACTCCTTTGCGCTCCTCATGGCGTGATCGCGCGCCCCTCGCAAATCAAGCCTGCTCACCGGGCCGTGACGTCGCCTTCACCCATGGCGTCGGCGAGATCGCGGCGCTGGCCCACGACCACGAAGCCCTCGGCCACCAGGAACATCGGCCCGATGAAGGCCTGGAAGATGTTGTCGAGCAATGCCGGCCGCTTGCCTTCGTAGTAATGGCCAACAAACTGCAGCGCCCAGCCAACGACGAACAGGGCGATGAACGCCATCCAGACGGCCGAAGTCGAGCCCAGGGCGCCGGCCAGCGCCTCCGCGGCAAACCAGGCGACCGCCATGAGCAAGGCCATGACAAGGCCGATGCCGAGATCGAGCGCCATCCAGCCCAGGACCGCCGCAATCGCCACGGCGAGCGACATCGTCCATTCGCGGCCCAAAAGCTCGAAGCGCCACAGCGACAGCACCAACAGCAGCGAGAAGACGATGATCGGAATGCCCACGAAATGGGTCGCCTTGTTGCGCCAGTCGCGGTGGACCGCGGCATAGGCGCCAAGCTGGCGACGGAACAGATCATTGGCCATGGAAGGCTCCGACCATAGAACATCTCTCCCGTGGAAACGCTCCACGGGGTCAATATGATCCAAGCCCTTGCCTGGGAAAAGGCGCAGGCGCGCCGCGGGCGACTGAAACGCTAGGCCTTAGTCCCGGTCACTTCCAGGATCTTGGGCCACATCTGGTCTTTCCAGCCATTGTTGCCGGTGACGGCCAGGATGATCTTGTTGTCCTGGGCAAGGATGAACCGCGGCGTCGCATCCGGTCGCGTCTTGCCTTCATCGCTCATCAGAAAAGCGGGCAGGATCCACTTGGCGTCGGCCGGCCAATACTCTTCCTTCAGCACCAGCGTCTGATCGGCAGGATGGACAATCCGGTAATCGAGTTTTTTGCAGGCGTCGGACTTGACGAAGTCAGGCTCGGACTGGGCACGCCAGATCTTACAGCCGCCTCAAAGCTCGTGGCCGACGAACACCAGCATCGGCCGCCCAGACTGGGCTTGCGCGATGCGGGCCAATGACGGTGCGGTCGCCATTACCAGGCCGCCTACCATCAGAGACCGTCTGTTGAACATGACGATGACCCCCGTGGAACCATTCCACGAGGCCAAGTATGCGCGTACCCGGCGCCGCGATGAAGCCGCGCCGTGGCAGCTTCACCGCCTTGTGACCAGTGGTGCGCGTCAGGCTGCGGCGCGCTTTTTGGTTTCCTCGACGATGCGCTCCGCTGTCCGCCCCGCCAGCTCCTGCAGGTGGTCGAACTCGGTGCGGAACGTGCCGACACCCTGGGTCACCGAGCGGATCTCGACGATCATGTCGGCGATCTCCGCCTCCGGCATCAGCGCCGAGACCTCGTCCCAGCCGCTCCAGCCGGCGCGGGCATCGTAGCCCAGAAGCTGGCCGCGGCGGCCGGAGATCAGCCGCTGGATGCGCGGCGTCGACTCGCTGGGCGCCGCCACCGTCACCTTGAGGATCGGCTCGAGCAGGACCGGCCGGCACTTGGGCATGGCCTCGCTCATGGCGATGCGCGCCGCCATCTTGAACGACATTTCCGAGCTGTCGACGGCGTGGAACTGGCCGTCGAACAGCGTGACTTCGAGGTCGACGACCGGCTGGCCGAGCGGGCCTTCCTTGGTGTAGTCGAACAGGCCCTCCTCGACGGCGGGGATGAAGTTGCGCGGCACGACGCCGCCCACGATCTTGTCGACGAAGCGGAAGCCCGAGCCGCGCGGCAGCGGCTTGATCTCGACCTTGATGTCGGCGAACTGGCCGTGGCCTCCGGTCTGGCGCTTGTAGCGCGCGTGCTGCTGGGTGCCGCCCTGGATCGTCTCGCGATAGGCCACGCGCGGCGTCGTCGTCTCGACCGCGACGTTGTAGCGACCGGCCAGCTTGTCGACCGCCACCTTGAGGTGCATCTCGCCCTGGCCCTTGATCAGCAGCTCGTGGGTCTCGCCGCGTGCCTCGAAGGAGAGCGACGGGTCCTCCTCGACGATCTTGTGCAGGGCGCCCGACAGCTTGACCTCGTCGTTTCGGTTCTTGGCGGCCAGCGAGAGCGCGAATACCGGCGGGTCGGCGGCCGGGAAGTCGGCGGTCGGCGCGATCCCGGCGGCGGCGAGCGATTGGCCGGCCGACAGCACGTCGACCTTGGCCAGGGCCACGATCTCGCCTGCCTTGGCCTCGCTGATCTTGTCGAGGCGCTGGCCGAATGGCCGCAGCAGCGTGCCGATCCTTTGGCCGCCGATGTTCTGGCCTTCACTCAGCGTGCCCGACCAGACGCGGCAGAGCGACAGCTTGCCGGCGTGGCTTTGGTGCAGGACCTTGAAGCATTCGGCCATGGCCACGCCGTTCGACGGCAGGGTGCGCCGCTGGGCGGTGACGGCGACGAACGGCGTGTCGTGGCGCAGCGCCTTCAGCAGACGGCGCACGCCGTTCTCGCGGTCGCCGGCGCCCAGCAGCACGGGCACGATCAGGTCGGCGCCGAACTCGTCGTGCAGATCACGGTAGATCAGCGACTTCTCCGGCGCGATGTCCTCGATCAGCTGCTCGAGCAGCGTGTCGTCGAATTCCGAAAGGGTTTCCAGCATCTCGCGCCGCGCATCGGCCTCGCGCGGCAGGACCTCGGCCGGCATCTCGATCAGGTCCGACGCGCCGCTGCTCTTGTAGCGGTAGGCCCGCTCGCTCACCAGGTCGACGTAGCCCACGGTCTCCTCGCCGCCATCGCTGGTCGGTCGGCGGATCGGCACCTGGCGCAGCACGAGCTTGCGCGCCGACACGCCCTGCAGCGCCCCCAGCATGTCGCGCACGCGGACCTGGGCGGAATCGATCTTGTTGACGAAGATGATGTGCGGGATGTGGTGGTCTTCGATGTATTTCAAGAGCGGCGTCAGCGCCACGACCCGCTCGGGCGAAGGCTCGCACACGAGCACGGCCGCGTCGCACACCGCGAGCGCCGCAAAGGCATCGTGCTGGAACTCGATCGAACCCGGGACGTCCAGAAAGCTCCATTGATCGCCGAGATAATCGACCGAGGCGACGTTGATCTCGGTACCCATGCCGCGCTTGCGCGACTCGGCGGCACCGTCGCCGATGGAGGTGCCTGCGCGCGTCGAACCGCGCCGGCCGATGGCCCCCGTGGCGTAGAGAATGCTCTCGAGCAGGCTGGTCTTGCCCGAAAGATACGGCCCGCACAGCGCCACCACGCGATGCGCGCCGC
>Ga0308309_10002716_pt1 | contig 10543 bp, 10 predicted proteins | sample HubBroMetageWFT5_FD_192491 | JGI IMG/M metagenome (GOLD analysis project Ga0308309, IMG submission 192491) | Warmed and freeze-thawed soil microbial communities from the Hubbard Brook experimental Forest, New Hampshire - Hubbard Brook CCASE Soil... | ecosystem: Environmental > Terrestrial >... | reverse complement strand
ATTTGTGTAGAAATCATTACGTCCGTAACTCGAGACGCCGACCAGCCCACGCTGGGGCGACATGAACGTCTGAACGGATGTCGTACTGGTCTTAGTTAAAGAGTGAGCCGCCTGAATCCAATCGTTCATAACAACCAGGACCCCAAGACCCTTCGCCCTGGGATCAGCGGCTACGGCGACGGCTTCGTACAAATTAAGTGGTCCGTCGGCGCTCACCGCCGTCGACGGACGCATGGAGCCCACCAGGATTACGGGTTTGTCCGTCTTGACCGTTAGATTGAGAAAGAACGCCGAGTCCTCCATCGTATCCGTGCCGTGAGTGATGACGAAGCCGTCGACGTCGCTCGACTTTGCCAGTTCATTGATGCGTTTCGCGGCCTTGAGCAAGATCTCAAATGTCATATCCTGCGAGCCGACGTTTGATATCTGTTCGCCTCTGAGGTTGGCCAGGTCTTGGATCCCGGGAACAGCTGCAATCATGGCGTCGATTGTCACCGCGCCCGAAGTGTAGCCCGACTGTGTGCCGGTCGCCGCTGCGCCCGCTATGGTTCCGCCAGTAGCCAGGATCACAATATTTGGCTTGCTGGTCTGTGGAGAAGCGACCGCGGCGCTTCCTGACAACGCAACGAGTAGAAACATCAGAACCGATCGGCGATACTTGAGAAGGCAGTTCGTCATTCTTGTACTCCTCTTTGAATTCGTGAAACAAGAAACCCCATGGATTTCCTATTTGGTCCTTCGGTACTTAGCCTTGTCGATGTTGATCGATTTGTTTGGGTCGAGAAGTTCGGCGATGTGCTGAGCAATCAAAAGTTTCTTCTTCCGGCTGACCTCGATGATTCGCGTTCCGCTTTTGACTATCAGGAGATTGCTTGCATTTGTCAGCACAGACTCGGCGCAGCGTTTGTGGCCTGCGCGTACGTTTAAACTCAGTAGCGTTCCAAAACAACTAGGGATTTCCCCAGTTGATATTGGAACGAGGCCAACATCAAATTGCATACAGGTCGCACTAAAGCGCTGGGTGCAACCCTGCCGCCGCAGAATATGACGCAGGACTCGGAAATTGGACTCTCGGACTAGGCAGAACAAGACTCGCGGAGTTCCCCGACCGCAGAACCGTCTGCTCTAATAATCGTCTAGCCCAAAAGGTGCTATTCAATGAGTTATGAGAAAAGACTGACAGATAGCTTCGAAAAATGCGGGCTCTAGCTCGATTCACGCCGTTCACATTACATATGCAGGTGGTTCTCGGATTGATCCTGGGGCTTTGTTGCCCGTCCGATTGTGTGGGTTACTCTGTTCTGACTCATGAAGCTATTGTCGATGCCGCATGGAGGGACGGCATCGAGCCATTGCTGCTGAAGCGCTTCCCCAGCTCGACCCCCGAAGAACTGCTCCAGGCCCACGCGTATGCCTACGGCGGCGCAATTATTCAAGACATGGGCTACTACCCTTTCGGCAACCGATTCTTCAGTGATCTAACGCACTACGTCCGAAGTGGTGATTTTGTACTTGCCTTGCTTGAAGAATCCAGAGATCTGAACGAATATGCTTTCGCGCTGGGAGCATTGTCGCACTACGCCGCTGACACCTCGGGTCACCCGCTTGCAACCAATCGTGCGGTCGCAATGATGTATCCGCGTCTGGCGAAGCACTACGGCTCTCTCGTTACGTATGAGGAAAAGCCATCGGCGCACATGAAAGTAGAGTTCGGTTTCGATGTCGACCAAGTGGCTAAAGGAAACTATGCACCCAAGGCCTATCATGATTTCATAGGCTTTGAGGTTTCCAAGGAGTTGTTGGAACGAGCATTCGCAAAAACATACTCGATCGATATGTCGAGCATATTTTTTAGTGTGGATCTGGCCATTGGCAGCTACCGTCACGCGGTTTCAACCGTCATTCCTCGCACTACCAAAGTAGCGTGGCATCTCAAGCGAGATGAAATCCAGCACAGTGACCTGAGCGAGACCAATACGAAATTTATTTACAATATTTCAAATTCTGGTTATCGCAAGGATTGGGGGGACGTATATGAAAAACCGGGCTTCTTTGCGCGCTTCAAAGCCTTCATCGTGCGCCTGTTGCCCAAAATCGGTCCATTCAGGGCGCTCGCGTTCCACCCACCTCCGCCAGCGATAGAACAGATCTATATGCACAGTTTCAACGAAACCCTGGACCATTATCGAGCTTTGCTCCTTGCAGAACAGAAAGACGAGCTCCAGTTGCCAAACGAAAACCTCGACACGGGAGAAGTAACAGAACCAGCCGACTACAGACTCGCAGATGAAACCTACGCGAAGCTGCTGGACAAAACAAACGGCAAGCCTGTTTCGGACACTCTGCGCCTGAATATCCTCGCTTACTATGCTGACCCCGACCAGGCATTCGCAACCAAGAAGAGCCGAGAAGCTTGGCAGAAAGTACTCGATGAATTGAGTAGGCTGAGCGCCCCGCCTAGTGCTGGCGTAGTCACGCGCTGAAATAGCAATTCGGCGGCGTCCTCGAATGCTTCGGAAACTCCTACAGAAGGTTTTGCTTTGTCAGCTCTTTCACGATGAGTTTGACGAGTCCATCAATCACTTTTTTCGCCGATTTTGGATTGAATGAATCACTGGTGCCGGTCCAGATGAGTTCTGCATCCGGTGGGCTCGCCGCGTAGAAATTGGTTTCCACTCGAACCGTCGTATCTTCGCGCAGATAGTCGGGAGTATAAACTTGGTGGTAGGCCGCGCCGTAATATCCATAGAACGAGTGGTAATAGCCGTAAGGAACGACATAAGCATGGCCGGGTATGTAGGTGGTTGTTTTATCGACTTTGACGAGTCGCGAAACGAGAACGGCATCGATCTTGAAGTCACGAATCTGGCCTCTCAAATAGTCAGGTTCCAGTTCGGCAGAGTGAGCGCGGAACAGAATCGTGTTTCCCGGAATCGCCTCAAGGCCGTCGTTTGCGATTGCAGACGAAAGATCGTCTTCGAAGTCAGCGCGAACTGCTGGATTCTCGCTCATCCCAATTACCAGAATCCGGCGAGGCTTCGGACCAGAGTAGTTTGGATTCGTCCAGCTCATGAGCAGCTTCGCGCCTTTCGCATTTGCAACGGACAAAACGGCAAGGGAGCACAGTATGAGTGACCAGATCGCAACGGCTGCGAAGAGCACTTGTGAGCGTGTGATTCTCATTGTCATTTCCTTTGCGATCCGGTCGTTTGCGCCGGGTCGACGTTGCGCAGCTACTCACGTTGGTCGGAGATCATTTCTTCGGCGGAAAGGTCTTCATCGTCTTTTTTATAAATTTGTCCACATTCTCGTGCAGTTTGCTCTTGAATTTCATGGGATCGCGAATCTTGTCGGACGCCGTCGCTTCCCAGAGATTGCTGTTTGTCGCGGCATCCGTCACGATGATCTTCACTTCCACCAGGCTGGAAATCCAAACGTCGGAGGAGATTCCACTTACGTCGCCCCAGTAATAGCCCACCATGTCCGAAGCGTACAAGGGCCGCTGCGCGCCCACGTCCGCTTTGGGTAGTCCCCCGGCTTCGTAAATAACCCGGAAGTCCGGATTCTTGTCATCTTCCACAAAACCTTTGGATTGCAGGTTCCGGTTAATGGAATCGACAATCGCCATGTTAATGCGCTCCTGAACGTCCTTCGGCTGCTGAGTCAGCAGGTAGTTTGATCCCCACGTATACTTCTTATATTTTGTGAAATCTACGGATTTGTTGAACGTAGGTTTCACATCCTGCGCGACCCCACCGGGCGTAATCAGTGCGCCAAGAAAAAGCAGAAACACCGCCCGTACTGCTCCACGCATGACCAGCCTCCTCACTACTTCACGACGGGAATTTCCTTTGCAAGAACGTGGCTACGAGCTGCTAGAGCCTTGTCCTGTTTCAGCCACAAAACGTTTAAAGAGACCATTCGATTGTCGCGACGAGATTCTCTTACGAGAGGATAGGGTCTGCGGATACATAGCGCTCCTAGGGATTTCCCTAGTTGCGACCGCGTCGGGTGAGACCTAGAGTTATTTGCGAAACTGACCTACGCCGGAAGTTCCTTTGAGTGTGGGCCAACCATCTCTCAGCATTTCTCGTCGCGTCGGAATTCGGAACAGCGGTGACAGGCTCGGATACGGAGAATAGCGATGATGCAAAGCAATCCCGGTGAATCCAGAGTTCGCTTCTTTTGCTACGGCACTTTCCTACTCGTAATGCTTTTGTTGACAGCCGTTTTTGCTCTTCCCGCTGATGACAGGGGCACAGAAGTGATCGATGCAGTTGCAATGGGCACCAGCACACAGCTTGGCCAGATAGTCCACGTAAAGGTGACTATCTATGAGTTCTCCACAGATGAGGATCGAGCTATCCTCGTGGACGCCTTTAAGGAAGGCCAGAACGAAGGCTTAGTAAATGCCCTTACCAAGATGAAGTCCGTGGGTCGTATTGCCATAACCGGCACAGTAGGGTACGACCTGAGCTATATTCGCCTGATCCCAACCGAAACCGGCCGCAAGATTCGCTTCGTCACCAACCGTCAGCTTAGATTCGGTGAACATTATTACAATACCCAAAGCATAGCTTACAACTTGACTGCAGGCGAGATCGAGATAAATGACTCGGACAAAGACAAGACTGCTGGCGTGCTCTACCCCGCGGCTCAGTTGATCATCAACAAAGAGGGGCAGCTCGAATTCCAACTTCGCCAAAATCCTTGGAAACTCAATAACATCATCGACTGGCACAAGGCTGGCGTAGACGACTAGAAGCCGCGGGAATGTTAGCGTTGGCACGCTTGTTTGAATTTGCTTTTCGACGAGGTTCCGCATGAAAAGTCAGTCTAAATTGGTTCTATGTTTCAGTGGACTCCTGTTGTCACTATCCCTAGCCAGTTTTCTAGTTGCCGGCGCGCAAGATAAACGCTCTAACAAGTATGTTTGTACGGAGACAAATCCAGCGAGCATTTGCGCAGTCTCAAATCGTTGCGGATCTGAGTCGAACCCGTGCCTAGTGGATCTGAAACGCAAAGGTGGGACTTCGGCTACAGTGACCCCAGCCACACCGAATTCGAAGTCGAATGCTCCCTTCTGTGTGAAAGTGGGAACAACGGTCACCTGGCAAAGCTCAGCGAAAAATACAGGTTTCATTCTTGATTTTGGGCCCTCTTCTCCCTTTGACACCCCTGGCGCGATTATCGGGGGATCTGACAGGGCGATTTCCGTCGTCGCCAAACGACCAGGGTGCTACAAATTCTCGGTGGGCGCATGTATTGCCGGGACAGTGTACGGAATGTGCGGATCCACGACCTCGGAAATTGTCGTTTCCAGTAGCAACGATTAGCGAACTCGTGGTTGAGTGGCTTGGAGCAGATACGAAGGTCGTAATGCGGTCGCGCGTCTCCCCGGAAATTTTCGGATGCTCAGCCCAATGGCAAGGCAAGCCCGCCAAAGTGGCAAGTGTCGAGCCTCCGTGCGACCGCCTTCCGGTGTATCAGGACGTTGCATTGGCCAGTTTTCAGCCTCTCGTGTTCGCCTTTCCGTAGCTCGCGGAATAGAGTTCTAGTCTCACGCGCGTCAGCTACTGGAAAGAATGTGCATCCAATACCTGCAAGTTGCCCGTTTGCCAGTTCCTCGGATCGATTTGTTCTTATTGAAGACTTTACCACCGACTATGTTGCTTAATTCCAAATGCTGGCTCTTCTAAATATAAGGACTAATTCGGCGCGGTAATTTCCGGAACGACACATTCCGAAGCAACTCACGCGACTGGCTCGTTCGTTACTCTCTATATTCCAGCGATGCCTTTGTTCTGCAGAACGCGCACTACGACGCGTCGATTCTCTGCCTGCCCTTCCGCCGATTTGTCGTTGCCTACCTGGTGGGCTTCTCCCATCGCCCCTGGAGCGAGCATTCGGGTAAGAGGAATGTGCCCCTGCTGAACCAGGATATTGGTCACTGCGTCGGCGCGGTCTTCGCTGAGCTGCTGGTTTAAGGTTACGCTGCCCACGGAGCTGGCATATCCCTTCACCTCGATCATATATCCCTCAATACTCTTGGCTTTACCCGCCAACTCCAGCAGTTGCGGGCTGTACTTCGGATCCACTTTGATCTTGCCGTTAGCAAAATAAACGGTTACCTCATCAAAGATGTAGTAGTCGTCTAATTGGCCGAAGCGCGCAATTGCAGCATCGACAGCCACCTTGTTTGCGGCGATCTTAGCTTGGTGTTCGGTCAGCTGCGCCTGCTGTTGTTGCAGGGCTTCGTTGTGGGCTTTCAATTCGGCATTCTGTTTTTCCAACTCTGCCTGGTTCTGCTGCACCTGCACCTTCGTTTCGTGCAAACCAGCTTCAATCTTTTCAGCGTCCTCAAGATCGTTACCTTTGAAAGAGACAGACTTCGCCACTAGTTGATTTTGCTCGTTGTAGGTCCCTTCTACTTTCACGGCGAGCCCAGGAATGAGCGCGGCCATCGACATTTGCTTCCTGCGCGCCTTGAAGACACCCTGCACCTGTCCGACTTGAGTGTCATCAGTCAGTAGCACGGTAACGTCCCGAGAACCGGGCATCCCCACGATCATGGCGTCGCCGTTACGTGCTTTAACAAGACCTTCGATCTTTGTGGAATCGGCTGCAACAATCGGGCTTAACAACGAGAGTCCGATCAGGAGGAGAGTTGCGAGATACGAGATCCTAAACACATTAAACTGAGACATAGACTTCCTCCTAAACTTGATTTCCCACTTACCAGTTGCCGTCCGAGTCTAAGGCTGACTTCCGAAGCGATGCTAGTTCGGACTTGATGTCTACTCAACTAGGGAAATCCCTAGAGGCCACAAGATCGAAGACGGAGATCGGCAGCCGAAGGCCCGACTTCACAGCCTTGGACCGAAATACGGTCAATCACCAGCAACAGAAGTCGAGACCACTGAATAGAGATAAACCGCGAGTCCGACTGCAATCAGGAGGCCCCCCATCGCCACAAACACAATAAAGGCGATTGGAGTGGCCCACATCAAGCAGAGCGCTTCAATTAGAAGGCCGACTGCGAGACAAATACCGGCAAAACGTAGGCGTTTTTCGAACTGGCTTGTGCTCAGCATCAGCTACCTTTCTCCCAGAATTTTGCGCCTTTCAGATGGGCGATATCGTGCGCTGTGTCGTGGCAACCACTGGAGAGGCATGAAAGCTGATTGGATTTGATCGCGGGGAGTGTGGCCGGATCGGCGTTGTGCACAACTCCCTCTTCAAACGACCGCGCCCCCAGGTGACAATGCAGACATTCTCGATTGTTGTACGGCTCGTAAAGCTTGATGTCCTGTGGGGCGGGCGGCGTCCCTAAGTAGTAGATGAAGACGTGCTTCAGTCCGTAAGCCTTTACTTTGAGGCCGCCGAACATTGCGTACTGCGTGTGGCAGGAATAGCAGGCTTGGTCAACAGGCACGCGGTGATTTTGATAATGTGACGCGGGAAGATGAGTGGGGTCGTCAACGAGCAGGCTCTTGCCATAATCTCCCATCGTGTGACAGGACAAACAAAAAGCGGTGGTCTTGGATCGTTGCATTTCGCTCGAAAAACCCAACAAGCCGCAAAAGACCGGCAGGCAAAACATCGCAACGAAGGCGAGGATTTTCCCTCCGCGACCTGCCGTGAAGCCAGGGCGGGCCGCCAGTACTCCGATCACTGCGGCACTAAACAAAACGAGACAGACGATCAGGATTGTCGCCGAAGGCATTGTTCCGTAACCATCCTTAGCAAAGGGTGCTCATTGTGCGACCTTTCGCAGCTTGTTGAAACTATTTCTGTGCAAGCGATCGAATGTAAGCCACCAAATCCTTGATCTGATCGGGTTTTAAGCTTTTCCCGTACGCCGGCATCTTCCCCTTACCGTCCGTTGTGATGGCAGTGAGCTCCGCGTCGCTCATCCCCTGGACCGCTGCGGAGCTCATATCTTGGGTCTTTAGCGCCGCCTTTCCCTTACCGTCAGCGCCGTGGCAAGACGCGCACTTCGCTTTGAACGTTGCTGCCCCTGCCTGCGCGTCGGCTTTCGCGTTCGTGCTGAACGAAATCAAACCTGCAAGGCAAAGCGACGCAAGTATCACCGACCGCTGGTTGTTCAACGGACTCTTCATTTCTCTTCCTCCTGATTGAATTTAAGGGTCAAACTCTAACCGCTGGCAAATCTCGTTAAGCTAGAAAGCGTATCGCAACGACAGAAGAACCAGATTGCCCTGGAAATTTCTTCTTGCAAGTAGATCTTGAAAAGCCGTGCTGGCATTCTCGTGGTACCCGTAATATTCCCAGGTCGCGCGGCCGGTCCAGCGCCTTGCAAACCGATAGTCGAAACCGCCGAAGGGCTGATACCAGTTCGAATTTAGTGGGCCCGGGACTGACGTCGCGATGGGGTTTTCGGGCGTCAGGTTCAGTTCGCTACCACTGACCCAGGAAAGATTCGCGCCCCCGCGAAGCGTAAGGGGTTTAATAGGAGTCCAGGAAAAATCAATAAACCCGGTGCTCACCTTGTTGCTGTAGGGCGAGGCTTGCTCCACCAGTCCGGAAACGTCCGGGCAATCCGGTAGCCCAGCCTCTGAACCAGTAGCGACGAAACAGACCAGTATCTTCGATGAGATATCGTTGTAGTTGTAGCCGAGATCGAGTGTGAGTTTTTCGGTCGGTTGGAGTTGAGCGGCGAGACCAACACTGTTGTTGTGTTCGTGTCCGTTCACGTTTACGGTGTCATTCTGACCGTACCAAAGGTTCACGCTGCCGTTTAGGTTGATCCAACTTGCCGCTTTGTAGTTTGCGCGGAAGCGCAACTGTTGCGTCTGCAACGGGCTGATTCGGGTGAACGCATTGTCCGCAACCATGATGTCGCCATCAACATTGATGCGAAGATTCTGTGATGGGCGCGCCCATATGCCAAAGATGGCATGATTTTCGTTGATATGCGTCAAATCGGGCGGAGCCAACGCCGTAGCAGCCGAGTACGCAATCGAACCATCTGCTGTATTCAAGGTGCAGCCGGCCGGCAGATTCGCTTGCGTCAGGGGAAGCGCCGGATCCACTAGAGCGCAATTCTGGCGAGCGGCATTACTGGGATAGAACACAGCGCTGATCATGTTGCTGAAATTATCCGCGATGATGCGGTTGCGATATTCGTATCCGACGTAGGTGCCGACTTTGGGCGAAAAATTGAACCGTGCCTCGATCGTATTCCTTACGTCCTGCTGTTTGAGGAAGCCGCTGTTGGTGTTCAGAGCAGCGTCGGGACCGGAGCTCGTGGAGTGGTTCGGAATGCTGTCTGGTATGCCGGTTGTCGGCGGAATGCACGTCGCCGGGGGAGCAGACGCGGGTGTGAATATGTTTGGGGGAACGAGCAGGGTGCCGCTGAAAAAGGAACATTGAGAGGACGCGTATTGCGCGGGTTCCTTCCAGCTACTGTAGTGGAACGAATCAACGATGCTGATAGCGTTGTTGACTTGCCAGCTAATTCCGAAATCTCCGAATGAGGCGACGTGCCGACCGTTGATGGGTCCCGTTTCCACGTAATTGGAAAGAAACGACTTTGATGATAGCCCTACGAAATTCTGCTGGTAGTTGAAGACGTTAAGGTCGCCAGCCGTATAGCTGAACGTCCCAGCGATGTCGATATTCTTGAAGTAAGTGGATTGCAGGCTGACCCGCTCCGTAGGACTCGACATGCGGGTTTGACCGTGGGAAAAATAACTGTAAGCGGCGTTGCAAGTAGGATTAACGATGCTTCCAGGGCCGAATGTATCTACGCAAGGATTCTTGGCTCCAAGATTGAAGGTCACCCCCAAATCAACGGGAGGAAATCCGACACCGGGAGAAAATTGCTGGTTCTGATCGGTGCTGGAGAGATCATTCCGATAGTTGGTCCAGATCTCGTCGTAACTGAGGGTCGTGCGCAATAGGAAACGAAAGTCCACGCCCAACCGGTATTGTTGCTGGCGATAGGAATTGTTCGTCAGGAGGTATTGCTCGGCGCCCTCATGGAACGTCGTGTCGCCGGGACCATATACGGTGTTTTGATCGTACCCGAGACGAAAACGGATTTTCGAGTCTGGCAGTATCGTCAGGTTGTAATTCTGCATGTTTCTTCGAGTGTAGAAGGCATGTGGACTGGTTCCAATCAGTGACGTGCCCAGTACATTTGAGGGCGCATTGATGATCGGATTGAAGTTAAGCGGAGCGTTAGGCACGGGCGTGTTTGGGTTCAGCGGATTCGCCAGCAAGGAATAATCCCAATGATTCTGGTCTTGACGAAACATGCCGTTGAAGAAGTACCACTTGTTTTTGCTGATGCGAATTTGGGACACATCATTGGGATCGCCGCCGTAGCCAAAATTGCTAACATAAAAGTCGTCGAAAAATGTGCCATGATGATCAAGCGACCGAAATTCGGTCGTGAATCCCAGTAGTCTCGGACCCTGTTGCAGATTCACCAGCGTGTCGTAGGTTTGCTGATTCCCGTTAATGGCGGTGAATCGGTAGCCGAATTCGATCGATTGCTTGATATTGTAGTCGCCCT
>Ga0308309_10002715_pt1 | contig 10546 bp, 6 predicted proteins | sample HubBroMetageWFT5_FD_192491 | JGI IMG/M metagenome (GOLD analysis project Ga0308309, IMG submission 192491) | Warmed and freeze-thawed soil microbial communities from the Hubbard Brook experimental Forest, New Hampshire - Hubbard Brook CCASE Soil... | ecosystem: Environmental > Terrestrial > Soil... | reverse complement strand
CACGGAACTTCGGTACGCCCAGATATTCGCGAACGATTTCCGGCGTAACCTCCATCTTTTCCGTGTGGCCTTCGGCAATCTTGCGCGCCTGTTTGCGCGTGATTGTCGCGATTTCCCTCTCCAGGTTTCTCACGCCCGCTTCTCGCGTGAAGCTGTGGATGATTTCCCGCAGCGAGTCGTCCGAGAATGCGATCTGCTCTCCCACTTTCAACCCATGTTCTTGGGCTTGCTTGGGAATCAGATATTTGTGCGCGATATGGACCTTTTCTTCGCCGGTGTATCCGGCCAATTCGATAATCTCCATGCGGTCACGCAACGGTTCCGGGATGGGATCCATCCAGTTCGCCGTGGCGATGAACAGCACTTTCGACAAATCGAACGGCACGTCAAGGTAGTGATCGCGGAACGCATTGTTCTGCTCCGGATCGAGCACTTCCATCAACGCCGAGGACGGATCGCCGCGGAAATCGCGGCCCAATTTGTCGACTTCGTCCAGCATCATGACAGGGTCGTTCGACTCTGCCCGCTTCAGTCCCTGAATAATCTGACCCGGCAGCGCGCCGATGTACGTGCGCCGGTGGCCCCGGATTTCCGCTTCGTCGTGCATGCCGCCAAGAGCGATGCGCACGAACTTGCGTCCTAACGAGCGTGCGATGGACTTTCCCAGTGATGTCTTGCCAACGCCAGGAGGCCCAACGAAGCACAAAATCGGTCCCTTCATCCCCGGCTGCAATTTCTTCACCGCCAGGTAGTCGAGAATCCGCTCCTTGACCTTCGCCAGATCGTAGTGGTCTTCGTCAAGGATCTGCTTGCCCTTGGCGATGTCGATCTCGCTCACACCCGAGGACTTTGCCCACGGCAAAGAAGTCATCCACTCGAGGTATGTGCGCGAAACCATGTATTCCGCCGACGCCGGCGTCATCTTCGCTAGCCGCTTCAGTTCGCGGTCGCACTCCTTCTTTGCTTCCGCCGTCATCCCGGCCTCATCCACCTTCTTGCGAAGTTCGTCCATTTCCTGGGTCGAATCGTCAGATTCGCCGAGTTCCTTCTGAATAGCTTTCATCTGCTCGCGCAACAGATACTCGCGCTGGTTTTGGCCCACCTGCTCCTGCACCTGTTCGTGAATTTTCGAGCGCAGTTCCAGCACTTCCAGCTCTTTCGAGAGCTCGCGGATCAACATCTCGAGCCGCTTGCGCACGCTCGGAGTCTCGATCAGCTCCTGGCGCAACAGCGTCGAGAGTGACGGCAAGGTCCCGGCGATAAAGTCCGCTAGGCGCCCTGGGTCATCGATGTTCAGCGCGACAGATTGCAAGTCGTCGGAGAGTTGCGGCGAGTGGCTGACAACGTCGCGAAACAGGTCCTGAGCGTTGCGCTGCAGGGCCTCAAGCTCCGCATCCACATCGCCCGTAATTTCAGGCTGCGATTCCACTCTCGCGCGCAGGAACGGCCGCAGGCCGATCAATTCAAGCACGTTTACACGCTGCAGACCCTCCAGGAAGATAACCACGTTCCCGTTGGGCATTTTGACAGTCTTATGAACCTTCGCCAGCGTACCGACCTTGTGGAGGTCCGCGGCGGCAGGATCTTCGATCCGGGGGTCCAGCTGCGCTACGACCCCCAACAATTTCTCCTCGCCTTCCAGCGAGTTAACAAGGGCCAGAGAGCTCTCCCGGCCTACCGTCAAGGGCAGTACAGCCCCTGGAAACAGGACTGTATCCCGAACCGGCAGGATCGCGAGAATTTCTGGCACCGTATACTTTTTCTCAGCCATAGTGAGTGTCCCCTAAATCCGGGCGCAGGGAAGATTGTTCCCGCGCTTAAGAACGTTAGATGCGGGCTAAAGCAAAAGGGTGCGAAGAAGTGCGAGCACGGTTAGCATGAAATCTTAGCATAACAAACTCACATTCTAGCACAACTCTTCAAATCTCGCTTCCCAATATCTAAGTATTTTGTTTTCTTATGCTTAAAAGAGATCTCCCAATTCGCTCCTCTATCAGCCAATTGCTCTCATCACCGATCTTAGAACGACTTTCCTTTAGGCCTTTGCTCGCTTCAAAGCAAACTTTTTTCGCACGAACTCTTCAGCTTGTTCCTTGGTGGAAATTTGTCCCTCGAGCTGCGCGTCTTCCACGGCCCTCAGTATTTCGCTAAATAGCGGTCCAGGGATATAGCCCATTTCGCTCAAATCAGTACCCGTTAGGACACGCTGTGGACGAACCTGCTCCGCGGGCGTCTCCGCCAGAAATCGCTGCACCGCGCCATACGAATCCAGGTTGCGGTGGCTCGACATGCAGTCCAGCCTGTGCAGTTCCAAGTGCTCCTCAAAGTGAGATAACCGTACGAACCGCTTCAGCGTCGATGTTCGCATTTGATCGACGGCCGCAAAACGCATGTGGTTGGCAACTAACGCCACGATCTGCTCCGTCTCTTCGTTTGAAAACCGGTAGCGCCGGCAAATCGCTTCAGCCATCCGAACGCCCACATCGACGTGATGATCGAAGCGGATGCGGTCGCCGGTTTGCGAAGCCGGTCTAAAGGTTGGCGGCTTCCCTACATCATGAAGCAGCACGCCCCAAGCGAGTGTTGGCGAAGTTCCCGCTGGCAGGCCCTCGATCATCAGCAGCGTGTGAATCCACACGTCACCTTCGGGATGATATTGCGGCGGCTGTGGAACGCCCTTCATCGCTGCGATTTCCGGCAGCACAATCGAGAGCAGCCAGGACTTTTCCAGCAATTCGAATCCCGTTCGCGCCGCGCCTTCCGTCAAAAGCTTCGTGAGTTCCTCGCGAGTCCGTTCCGCGGAAACGTCGGTGACTGCGCCAGCGTGACGGCGAATGGCCGCAAACGTTTTGTGCTCGATCTCGAATTCGAATCGCGCCGCAAACCGGATCGCGCGCATCATGCGCAGCTTATCTTCCTCGAAGCGCCGGTCCGCCTCGCCGATGGCGCGAATCACCCCGACCTTCAGATCGGCTTGGCCACCCACAAAATCAAGAATTTCGCCGGTGTCATGGCGCATCAGCAATCCATTTACGGTGAAATCGCGGCGCTGCACATCTTCCTCTGGAGTTTTCGAGTAGACCACTCGGTCTGGATGCCGCCCATCGGAGTAGCCCACGTCGGAGCGAAATGTTGCGACTTCCGCCTTCAGCCCATCGCGCGGCACGAGCACGACGCCGAACTGCGCCCCCACGCCCACGCTTTCCGGAAACAATTCCATGACGCGCTCAGGTGTTGCGTCGGTTGTGACGTCGTAATCGGCCGGCTTGCGTCCCAGCAGCAGGTCACGCACACAACCGCCGACAAGCAGCGCCTGGTGACCGTTGCGCTGCAAAATATCGCAGATCGAGTTGGCAAGTTCCCGGGGCGTCACGGAGCGATTATGCGACACTCGCGGCGACAAAGGCGAATCCCGCGTAGAATTTAGTTTCCGCGAATGATTATTTAGTGCGGACCACGAGGCAGGTGATGTCGTCGGACTGGCGCGTCAAGCCGACGAAATCGTCCACGCGTTTCATCAAGAATTGTAACGACTCCTGGGCGTTCCAATCTGGCAGCGCGCGGATGGCATCTATCCACCGATCATTGCCGAACTCCTGACCCTTTTCGTTGAATGCTTCGACCACTCCGTCCGTGTAAAAAATCAATGCATCGCCGGCTCTTAATTCGAGTTCGGCTGTCTCGAAAAAAGCTCCGGTGTCAATTCCGAGCGGCAAGCCGCCGACCTCGAGTTTTTCGGTCGCTCCGTCGGCACGGCGCAAAATCGGGGCATTGTGGCCGGCGTTCACGTAGACAAGGCGCCGCGTCGCGGGTTCGTACTCGGCAAGCACGGCAGTCGTAAAGCGGCGTCCATCGAGGCTGTGCGCGCTAGCATAGCGATTCAGCCGCACAACGAGCTCTCCCAAAGGAGCGCCTTCACCGGCAATGGTGCGCAAACTCGCTTGCAGCGTGGCCATGAGCAATGCAGCGGGAATGCTCTTGCCCGCCACATCGGCGATCACCAGCATGAGCTTTCCCTTTTCCTCGGAGCTCGCCGTGGGATAGAACGCGTCGTAGTAATCGCCGGCGACAGAATTCTGCGGGCGTGAAGCAAAAGCGATGTCCGCACCAGGTACTTCCGGCGGCTGCGAAGGAACGAGCCACGTCTGAATTTCCCGCGCGATCTCCAGGTCGCGCTTCATCGTCACTTTGTCGGCCAATTCCAGCGACAGCAACAGCAGAAACAAAAACGCCGAGACCACGCCAAAATTGAAATCGAAAGTTACATTGTTGTGGGCCTGAAAATTAACGTTCGGCACAAAAAACAGAACGCAGGCGATGATCATAATCACGCGCCGCGTCGGCGTCAGCTTCATCGCCAGCGACCAGAACAAGGCCTTGAGGATTCGCCCGAATCGCGGCCGTCCTCGCCGGTTCACCATCTCTTCCGAGTCGGCTTCTTTCATGTAGAAGCCATAGCTGGCTCGGGCATCGGCGGAGAATTGCGACCACAACTCATCGATTTGGCGGCCTTCGCTGACGCGCTGCCAGAATCCGGAAAGTTTACCGCCGCGGATGCGATCCGCTGCACCGGAAGGGGGTGTCACGGGACTCATGCGAGAAGTATAGGGTATCTGCTGTTAAAACGTAGTGACACGCATCACGACTCGCTCGACTTCTTGAGGTTCGCGCGCCCCAAGGCGTCCCACCTTGCGTCGTCGCGGTCGTTGCTGGAGCCGTCCGCGCGAAGCGAGCCGCCAAATTGTACTTTTCCAAAACCGAAGCGGTCACGCAGCTTGTCCGTGGCGCGCGTCAATTTTTCAAGACGTTCGCGGCGTTCTGCGTCGAGAAGATCAAGCTGCTCCCCGCCATGTGTGAGGCCGCTGAGACTAACGCCGAGCAACCGGATTTTGCGCTTCATGTCGCGATGCCCGGCAAACAGTGCGTTGAAGACGCGGAAGATGTCGGCGTCGAGCCGGGTCGGCTCGGAAAGCGTTTTCGCACGCGTGTGCGTGTCAAAGCCCGCGTAACGGATCGTCAGTGTCAGCGTGCGCGTCGCCAAGCCGGCTTCGCGAAGACGCTTGCACGCTTTTTGCGAAAGATGGCTGAGCATGGCATGCAACACTTCTGTATCGGTCGTGTCTTCGCCAAACGTGTGATTGTGCGAAATGGATTTCGGCTCGGCATCGATGACGAATTCGTAGGAATCGCCGCCACGCGCCTTGCGATAAAGCGCATCGCCCCATTGGCCGAAAACTTCCTCGAGTTTTTCTTGCTGGATCGCGGCGAGCTGATCCACGGTTTCAATGCCAAGCGCGCACAGCGCACGTTCGGTGACTTCGCCGATCCCCGGAATTTTCCGTACCGGAAGCGGCGCAAGAAATCTTGCTTCTTGTCCCGGCGCAACCCACACGAGCCCGCGCGGCTTGGCCTGGTCCGAAGCTACTTTCGCTACGAGGCGCGTGGTGGCCAGGCCAGCGGAGCAGGGAAGCTCCGTAGAGCTCGTGATAGTGCGGAGAAGTTTGTCAGCCGCAGCCAGCGGCGGGCCATGCAGACGTTCCGTGCCCGCTAGGTCAAGATAAGCTTCGTCGATCGAAACCATTTCGACGATCGGAGAGAACTTCGCGAGAATCGTCGCGACGCGGTCGCTCCACTCTCCGTATTTCTCGTGATGGCCGTCGAGAAAAGCGGCGTGCGGACAAAGCCGCCCCGCCGTGCGCAGCGGCATCGCCGAATGCACGCCGTATTTTCGCGCCTCGTAGCTCGCGGCCGTAACAACGCCGCGCTGATCCGGCTGTCCGCCGACAACCACAGGCTTGCCGCGCAGCTCCGGCCGCTCCAGCAGTTCCACCGACACGAAGAACGCATCCATGTCCACATGCAGGATGGATGCGATCGCATCCGCCGCTCGCTCCTCCAGCGGTCCATGCTTCGCCCGAAACCGCGCCATCTCCGGCATGCGCCTAGCCTACTCCCGATTGAATCTTCGCCACAACTTCGCCGTCGCTCAAGTCCGCTCGGCCGCGATGATGCGTGGAATGCCTGCGAGGTCGTTGGTCACGCCAACGTTTGCCCAGTTAGGCAGATCGAGCAGTGGCTGCACGGCGGGGAGACTGTTGTGACCTAGTTCGAGAACCACCAGGCCTCCTGGCTTCAAGCGCTGCGAGGCTTGCGCGAGTAGTTCCGCGTACAATTCATAACCTTCCTCGCCGCCGTAAAGCGCAACCTCCGGCTCGTGGTCGCGAACTTCGCTCATCAGTGTTTCTTTTTCTTTGCGACCGATATACGGCGGATTGCTGGCGATAAGATCAAATTGACGCGAGTGCGCGGCGTCGACCGTTGAAACATTACCTTGTAGGGGCGCGGCATGCTGCGCCCCTGCAGCCGGGGTTGTGACGTCCGAGATCGCGGTATCGCTTAGGAGATTGCACTCAAGGAAACTAATTCGATCGTCGACCCCGTGGCGCGCGGCATTGCGGCGGGCGACAGCCAGAGCTGCCGCAGAGATATCGGTCGCAATGATTCGTGCCGAGGCAAGTTCCTTGGCTAGGGCGATGGCGATGCAGCCGGAGCCAGTGCCGACGTCCGCGATCAAGATACCTTCGCCGGTGTTTTTAGGGGGGCGACCTTCGCGAACTTCTCGGACGGCTAAGCGGTCGAGGGAGACTTCGATGAGGTGTTCTGTTTCGGGGCGGGGAATTAAGACGTCGGACGTGACTTCAAATTCCAGGCCCCAGAATTCCTGTTTCCCCGTGATGTATTGCGTGGGTTCGCCCTCGGCTCGCCGGAGAATGAGCGAGAGGAATCGATGCGCATCGAGGCCGGGGATCACTTCTTCGGGATGCGCGTAAAGCCAGGCGCGGTCGCGACCGAGGACATGCAGGAGCAGCAACTCCGCTGCGAGCGTGTACGAGGGGACATTCGCCTCGCGAAGCTCGGCGATGCCTCGCTTGAGCGCCGTGCGTACGTCGATCATTTCCGGATTCACTTGATTCGATCGCAAAACGTGGCATCAGAAAAACAAAGAGCAAAGATTATGCGGAGACGCAGAGCTTCGCAGAGAAGTCTCGGTGAATCCTTGAACTAGGCAGCTCCTAACTCTTGCTCCAGGCGTTCGGCTTCGTAGTGGCTGACCAGGCCGTCGACTAGCGCGCCTAGCTTGCCTTCCATGACTTCGGTCAATTGGTGGAGGGTCAGGCCGATGCGGTGATCCGTTACCCGGTTCTGCGGAAAATTGTAGGTGCGGATTTTTTCGGAGCGGTCGCCGGTTTTGATTTGGCCGCGGCGCTCGGCGCCGATGGCGGCTTGCTGTTTTTCGAGTTCCATTTCGTAAAGGCGGGCGCGCAGCACGCGCATGGCTTTGGCGCGATTTTTGATTTGCGATTTTTCGTCCTGCTGCGAAACGACCAGGCCGCTCGGAATGTGCGTGATGCGGACTGCGGAATAGGTGGTGTTCACCGATTGCCCGCCGGGGCCTGAAGAGCAGAAAGTGTCGATGCGCAAATCTTTTGCTTCGATTTTGATGTCGATTTCGTCCGCTTCGGGAAGGACCGCTACCGTAGCAGCCGAAGTGTGAATACGGCCTTGCGTTTCCGTGGCGGGCACGCGCTGCACGCGGTGGACGCCGCTTTCGTATTTCAGCTTGGAGTAGACCTTGTGTCCTTGAATGGCGGCGACGATTTCTTTCACGCCGCCTAGATTTGAAGGCGAGCTTTCGAGGACTTCTACTTTCCATCCGAGCGTTTCCGCGTAACGCGAGTACATGCGGAAGAGCTCGCCGGCAAATAGGGCGGCTTCGTCGCCGCCGGTGCCTGCGCGAATTTCCACGATGACGCTCTTCTCGTCGTTCGGATCTTTCGGCAGAAGGAGCAGCTTCAGTTCGCGCTCTACAACTTCCTTGCGCCCCATGAGCTGTTTTTCTTCGTCCAGCGCCATCTGCTTCATCTCGGCGTCTTCGTTTTCAACCACCATCTGGTGCGCGCCAACGAGATCTTTCTCGATCTGCTTGAACTCACGGTGCTTGGCGACGATTTCTTCGAGCTCGGCGTGCTGCTTGGCGATCTTCTGGAAGCGCGCGGAGTCCGACGCGACTTCCGCCGTCGAAAGCTGTTGTGTGAGTTCGTCGTAGCGGGTGCCGAGCTGATCCAATTTGTCCGACAATGTCATTACGGCCATGGCGAATCCTTTGTGAGAAGTGAATAGCGATTGGTGAGTAGTGAGTAGCGAAGGAAAAAGCGAGCTCGCGACTTGGGCGAGCGAGGCGGGATCAGCTAATAGAAGGCGGCGTACATCGAAGTGCTCACTTATAAGAATACCGCTGAAATCGGAATCAAGCAATTGGATGCGAGCCACGGGTGCCACGATTCGCCCTGCCCGGTGCGGTTGCGGCGATAGGGCCGCGCTGGCCGGTTGCCCCGGTGCAATGCGGTGTACTACGATGCATCCACGATTATGAGCGAAGCGCTGCGAACTTTGTTGCAAGCAAACGGCGAGGCGGCTCGGGAAATCCCTAGCGAAAGCGATGCCGGATTTTTGTGGGATTTTTGGTATCCAGCGTTGCGGAGCACGGAAGTTACCGGCAACCGGCTGGCGACCGCGATGCTGCTGGAAGTGCCATTGGTTGTGGGGCGCACGTCCGAGGGCGCAGCGTTTGCAATGCGCGATTCGTGCCCGCACCGTGGAATACCACTCTCGTATGGGCGTTTCGACGGAAAGACGCTGGAGTGCAGCTATCACGGGTGGAAATTTGAGGCGTGCACAGGGCGGTGCGTTGAAATTCCATCGCTGGCTAGCCAGGACAAATTGAAGGTGGAGCGGATTTTTGCGGGGCACTATCCCTGCGAAGAGCGCGACGGCTATTTTTGGGTATACATGAGGTCGGGCGCGCGGGTCGCGGCTGCGACGCGTGGAGAGACGAACCGAGGAGAAGAGGGAGGGGTAAGCCCCTCCCCTACAGGTGCCGTTTTGGGGATTGCGGCGGCGCCGAAATTGGCCGTTTTCAGTGAAAAATATCGTATTACTCACCTGGCTTGCGATCTGCCATCGCACGTCGATCAAGGAATCATCGGGTTGATGGATCCGGCGCACGGGCCGTTTGTGCACCAATCGTGGTACTGGCGGAGCCGGCACAGTATTCACGAGAAGGAAAAGAAGTTTGAGCCGATTCCGAATGGGTTTCGGATGAGCCCGCACACGCCTAGCTCGAACAGCGCGCCCTACCGGATGCTGCAAAAATATACGGGCGAGCCGGTGAGTACGACCATCGACTTTGTTTTGCCCAATATCCGGACGGAGGAGATTCGGAGTGGGAAACTGTGGTTTTCGAGCCGGGCGACAGTTACGCCGGTGAAGAGGGACTTGTGCCGGATTGATTTTGTGGCGGCTTGGAATTTGCTGCTGCCAGTGACGATTTTCCGGATTTTTGCGCAGAAGTTTCTGCGGCAGGACCAGGAGACGATGATCTTGCAAGCCGAGGGATTGAAGCATAATCCCCGGTTGATGCTGATCGATGACGCGGACCGGCCTGCGAAATGGTATTTCGGGCTGAAGGCGAACCTGTTGGAGTCGCGGCGCACTGGCGCGGTGATGGTGCATCCCATGCCGGGTCCGGTAACGTTGCACTGGCGATCTTGACGACGGAGCACAGGCAACAGTGCCTGTGCTACTCGACCGGTGACGCCGCGCTGGCGATGTTGACGAGGTCCCTGTATTCTTAGTTAACAATAATCACCCCCCCACCCCGGTTTTCCTGTAAGTGTTCATTCTAAAGGGTTTTAAGTCCTGTGTTTTGGAAGTGCGGATTCTATAGGGTTTACGGACGTCTTCTACGTAAGTGCGGATTCTAAAGGAGATAGTGGAGGAGGGGCGTAGGCGGCGAAAAGCGCGAGCGAAGTCCGGACCTGAATGTCCGGCTCTACAAGAGCAGGGACGGACGCGAGGAGTCAGAACGGTTTCGGTGGGGCGGGCGAGTTGCGGAGGCAAAGGCAATACGTCCTGTCTCCTCCGCGACTAAGAACAGTACAAGTATAACATATCCGTACTAGTTGTCAAGTGTAATCTGGTAAGTGGTTTGGATGCAGCGGGTTGCTCGCCGATTCGAATTGGCGAGAGCTGAATGCTTGGGAAGAGTGAAGTAGAGCTTGGTGCCCGTCCTGCGGCAGGCGCGCCATTTCGCGAATACAGCTAGCGGAGGTGGGAGAGATCGAAGGGGACGGAGACGTGTTGGCCGTCGGTGGTGATGACTTCGACGGTGGCGTCGTCGGAGGCGATGTCGGAGGCATCGTAGACGAGCCAGGCGAGCCATCCGGTCGGGTAGACGTAACCGTTGGCGCTGGAGTAGGCGTAAGCGGAGCCATCGTTTGCGGAAGCGTATGAGAAGAGGCCGAGATCTTGGGGGATGAATGGGTAGTGGTTTGAGTTCTGGATGTAGGAAGGCTGGAGAATGATGCGAAGGGGCTCGATCCACTGGTCTTCGCGGGATTGCGCGGAGCGTTGAGATAGGCCGACGCGGAAATCGCGATAGAAATCGGGGAGAGGTTCGTCGCGGCCAGATAACTGCTTATCGCCT
>Ga0308309_10002714_pt1 | contig 10547 bp, 9 predicted proteins | sample HubBroMetageWFT5_FD_192491 | JGI IMG/M metagenome (GOLD analysis project Ga0308309, IMG submission 192491) | Warmed and freeze-thawed soil microbial communities from the Hubbard Brook experimental Forest, New Hampshire - Hubbard Brook CCASE Soil... | ecosystem: Environmental > Terrestrial > Soil... | reverse complement strand
TTTCTCACGGCGGCTCTCTCCTTTAAAAGGGATTCGCAACCCGAACTCTATCCGAGTTCGGGCGAGAGCCGCTGCTTCTTGTTCTCAAGTTTCAACTAAACCCGGGACATCCTCGCGCAATCGAGGGAAATCAGCAAGCTCTGATCAAATCGGGTTAGTCAGATTTTCCTTCTCTTTTCTTTTTTTGTTTGCCCTTTCCAAGCTGCAGGATTCCGAATTTGCTACTAGAAAGAAAACGAGGAAGCCGCAGTGCGGCTTCCTCCTTTTGGATTAATAGGACCTGCGAGCAGCCTTCGCGGCCGCGTCATGATCGGTTTGCTTGGCATCAACAGAGGATTCTCCTGTCGAAGCAATATCCTCCGCGCCAGTGGCCTTTAGCACTTCCTTGGCACGGTTGATTTCATCGGACGTATCGCAATGCACGGAGAGGAGAATTCCGCCTTTTTGCAGGCGGCCCTCGTACCGCTTCGCTTCGAATTCAGGAATTCCCATGCCGATCAAAGCGCCGGTAACCCCGCCTACTGCTCCTCCAACGCCCAGCCCCGCCAGTCCTGCCATAATCGGACCGGCCGCGATGAAGGGGCCTAGGCCAGGAATCGCCAACAGTCCAATGCCCGCCAGCACACCGAGCGTGCCGCCAATTGCGGCTCCGGTGGTCACTCCCGCTGCGGCACCCTCGGGCGCCTTCGTTGCCTTTTCGGTCCCCATGTCCCTGGGACCGCCAAGACTCTCCGGCAAAAGTACGGAGATATCCGCCGCGGGAAAGCCCGCTCGGATGAGAGAATCCGTGGCATTTTCGACCGCAACGCGTGTTGAGTAAATCCCGAATACTCCTGTTTTTTTACCTGACATTTCTTTCTCCTTTGAATTCCATTCTGGATTCGTTTTTTACTTAGTTACTTCGAGGGCGCGACCTCAAGTTGATTGGTTACGTTACCTTGCCCGGCCACGGCCACCGCCTTGGCCTCGATGTTGCTCTTCTCATCTTCGGACCGCACTGGCCCGCGGAGAGTAACTTTGCCGTCTTGCGTAATGATTTTGACGTTGTGCGCATAAGTGGAAAGAGTGGTGTCCTCGTGGATGGCTTTCCGAATCTTCTGCGTAATGGCGCGGTCCGCGGGATTCATCTTCTGTTGGTCCGCGGTAGGGTTTGTCTGATCCTTGTTTTGTTTGGTGTTGTCCGGCGGTGTCTGCTGGAGATCTTGGTATCCCGGGATTGGCGTCGCCATCAGGGATACGCCAAATACCAACGAACCCAGAGGCAATAACAATCGCGGCAATTCAATCCAACGTAGTTTCATATATTTGTTCCTCCTATTGAAATTTGTTACCTGTGTTACTCCGTGAGCTGGTTATGCGCGCGCTGTCTTGGCTTTCCTCGACCGGTCGCTGCCTGCTTCCGATTCCCCGGATTCGACGGCTTCCAGATTGATGCTGCCTGCCAGCTGCGTCAGCTTCTCGTCTGTCTCCTTTTCTTCCTTGAGGGTCAGCCTCAATAGCGAGATTGCTTGGTCTTCCCCAAGAAGCTTGGCGTAAGTGCTGACACAGCCGTAGCCAGCAATTTCATAGTGTTCCACTCGCTGTGCGGCTGAGATAAGGCCGGCGTCTAGTTCTTCGGGTGCGGGATTTTCCTCGATCATTTCGCTGCCTTCCTTGATGAGACCCTCCATGCCTTTGCATTTCTTTCCCTTCGGACTCTCTCCCAAGGCTTTCAGGATCTTCTCAAGTCGCGCAACATGCTCTTTCGTTTGGCCTAAGTGTTCTTCAAAGCCCGCGCGCAAGTCCTCGGAGGATGCTGCGTTAGCCATCTTGGGAAGCGCTTTCATCATCTGAGTCTCCGCGCTGTACAAATCCTTTAGTTCCTCGATGTAGAGATGCTTCAAGCGATTCATTTCCATGGGGATCTCCTGTCAAAGTCAAATTCGTCACTTCTTCGAAAATCAGCTGCGAGAATTCGTTACAGTTACAATAAACAACTTCTGGCTTCGGGAGGCCATACGGGGAAACGGGTAGGGAATTGGAAAGAAGCGTGTATCTCGTCTGAAACTGCTTGGACTGGGAGCAATCACCTTCGCGTATGAAGTGAGTTGTTATGGGCCTTTCGGCAGTATTGTGAACAATCCATGGACCGTGGTCCGTTTTACCTGACTTGCCATCTTTAGTGGAGTTCACCCAAAATACCGCACGCAAAGGACAATTTGAAATCCGGTGACCGGGTGCGCAATTTCGCGTGCAACGCTCGCACAACAAAGCAGCCTGAGTACATACCTTACCTCACCAACATCCAACACCGAACGATAGAGCTGCAGATCGTGTAGTTCTTACAGGAAGTTGTTGAGTAATGTGCAGCAAGTCCCGGATCGCAGCCGGGACGACGGTTGCGCTATGTTTACACTCCGGCTTGAGTCGGCCAGTGACGAGAGAGCTTTCTATTTTTCGTCCCCGAATCTTCTTGTGTGGAGACTCTCTATCACTGGAACAAACCCGCAGGAGGGACCAATGGCCAGATATGGAAAGGCGGCAAGTGAGTCAGTTCGGGCTGCAATGCGTCGCAAAAAGCGCGGAACTCTGCGTTCAGGAAAGGGCGGCAAAGGAGGAATAGTAAAGAGTAGAAAGCAAGCGATCGCGATTGGGCTGCCTGAAGCTCGAAAGAGGGGTGCCAAGGTCCCGCGCGAGAAATCGAAATAATCTAGTGGCCGCTGGACGCGCACACGTTGTAAGTAAAGGTGAAACGGGGGCGGGCCAATCACAAGTGGAGATTGTGGCTCAAGCCCTAGCTGCGTGACTCGCTATCGCAGGAACCTGCCGAGTCTGGTCCCAGGTTGACTGGAATTCTCCATTCTTCGACCCAGTGCTTCGTGGCATGAAGGCCGGTCACTGACCCCGTCCATCCACAAGGGCAATGTGGATTGAACCAGTGCGCATCCGCGGTCTCCAAATTCCTCTCTCTGCTTGCGCATGCAGAAGCTAAAGGAGTTCCGCATTTCGGGCAGGCGAATAAAAGGACATGTGCAAAACAACTGCTTGCTGTTCCCATAAAAACCCTCCCGGGGACAGGAGTGTAAGTAGGCGAAGGCTACACAAGAACGCTGCATAAAACAAGCTGAAGAGTGCTCGGAGGATGATATTTCCAGTGGAACTACTGGGTGTTGGGATTGCGCATTCTGGCGCGCACTGCAAGATTCACTGTCAACGGGGTTTCCAGAATTACCAGGGGTGCATTCTTGTCGGCAGTCATAGAGATTGCGAAGATCATATCGCAGTCTGCCGCTATGACCCCTGTTCGTTAGCCTTGTCTCTTATGACCCGGGCAACGCATCACGGGTCCTTTCGGCGAGAGCAGAAAGGACGGCCCCGCTCCCCGCGGGCATTCGAAGGGACTCGCCCCCCTGCTCTCCTCGCTCTTTCATCTTCAGGCTAAGAGGTTTGCATACCTATACGCTAAACCACCGAGGATCGGGATTACCTTACTGGGGATGGGCGACGGCCTCCCAAGTCGTTTCGGGAGCCGCCATAAGCGCAAAAGTTAGCGCAGACACGCCCAAGGCGAAAGTTTTGGCAAACTGCGATGATCCCCCGCAGCACCACCGTGTTGAAGGCCGCTAGGGGATACTCTCTGAATTCACCAGATCGTATCTAGAGTAGTCATACAGCTTTTACCCTATTGCTCGACGATGACTGGATCACTAAAGTGGCCCAGCTGAGCCGAGTTCTTAGATTCGTGCGCGACGCGAGAGGTACGGATGTGGCCCCGAGGTTCCAACAACTGGGATGAGGGCCGAGGAGATCAGGAGACGCTCTCTCTTGCTGGTCCCTCGGCTAGTGCCAAGGTGCTCACCATTAAGAGGGGGCCAGGCATTCGTAAAGAAACGCTGGAGTCTCTACTTTCTACCGCTTTGCGTTCGGAAGACACTGAACTCGATCAGATTCTGTCTGCGTTAGAGGAGATCTCCAACTGGGTAAAGTCAGGCGCTCCGAAGTCGCGGAGCCTTGACAACGTTCTGCAGCGAGCAGCATCGTGCGCCATAAGGCAGTCGCTGCTGGATCGGGAAATTCGATCACTGGCCGTCACGGACGAACTTACCGGTCTTTACAATCGGCGCGGTTTTCTGGCATCGGCGATGCAACAACTGAAGCTCGCTCACCGCCACTCCCAAGACGTCCTACTCCTCTTTTGTGACATCGACAATCTGAAGGGGGTTAACGATGCCTTTGGACACCGGGAGGGGGATCTGGCAATTATCCGGGCTGCCAATGCGCTGGAGGAGACCTTCCGTGACTCGGACATTCTGGCCCGGCTCGGTGGAGACGAGTTTGCCGTGCTAGCCTCGGAAGCCTCTATCCCAAACAGGCAAGCGATCGTGCCTCGAATAGATAGGAGTCTTGAAAAGGCAAATGCCGAGGAGTCCCGTTATAAGGTGTCATTTAGCATCGGCATTGCGCGGTTCGATCCGGAAACTGCCTGCTCCCTTGGAGAACTCATGACTCGCGCGGATCAGGATATGTACGCGAATAAAAAGCAGGGCACGAGATCCGCATCGTCGCGACACTCGTAGTTAAATGCTCGCTGGAATTTTGATGACTACCCGAGCTTTAAAGGTGAACTCAACGAACGAGTGTGTTACGTTCAATCAGAAACGGGGTATAGCAGCTTATCAAGCACGATGACGATGACGATGACGTGGTCACAGGGCCCGTTATTCAAGCATGGGAGTGGGCGGCCGCTACGTGTCAGGCAGGAGAATCGAAATGACTACTAGTGCTTTGAGTCCCGACCCCAGGTATCTGATGCTTCATTGGCAGCCGGGCAGTCCCTCTCAGGGCGACCATGTTGCCTACTTCTATCAAGAGAGCGATTCTCTGCTTGAGGCATTGTCTAGCTTTATCGGTGGTGCTTTGGGCGCCGGCAATGCTGCGCTCGTCATTACAACCAAGATGCATCGCGAAGGACTTCTGCACCGGCTTACCGCCCGCGGCTTGGATATCCCCAAGGCCACCAATGAGGGAAGGTACCTTGAGCTCGATGCTGCCGAACTTCTATCGAAGATCATGGTGGAAGGGATGCCCGACAGCGGCCGCTTCGAAACGATAGTCGGCGGGGCAATCGTTAGAACCAAGGCCCGCGCTAAAACAGCGCGTCCCGAAATTGCCGCATTTGGAGAGATGGTTTCTCTATTGTGGACGGAGGGTAAGGTCGAGGCCGCCATACGGCTCGAACAGCTCTGGAACGAATTGGCGACGAAGCTTGCTTTCTCCCTGCGATGTGCCTATCCGGTGGGTCACTTTAATGGCGAAAATAACTCTCAGCCGCTTATGAGAGTATGCGCGGAACATTCTGCGATAGTGCTTGACGAAGGCGACGCTTCCTTTACAAGTGGCGAAGCCAAGATTGCCCTGCGCCGCAGTGAGGAGCGATTCCGGCTTTTTGTAGATGCCGTTCAGGACTATGCAATCTTCATGTTGGACGTACAGGGTCATGTCAGCAGTTGGAATACGGGAGCTGAACGCATCAAAGGATATGGAGTCTCCGAGATCATAGGTAAGCACTTTTCCATCTTTTATCCCGAGGAGGACCTCCGAGCCGGTAAGCCGCAGCGGGAACTCGAGATCGCAGCTAAGGAAGGGCGGTTGGAAGACGAGGGATGGCGTCTACGCAAAGACGGTTCTCGTTTCTGGGCAAACGTGATCATTACAGCCATAAGAAACGATGCTGGAAGGTTGATTGGATTCGGAAAAGTTACTCGAGATTTTACCGAGAAAATAAAGGCTAACGAGGCGTTACGAAAAGAAATAGTAGAGAAGACGGCGGCCGAAAAAAAATTGCGCGATTCGGAAAAGTCACTCCGGCAACTTTCTCTGCGTCTCCTGCAAACGCAGGACGATGAACGCCGGCGCATCGGCAGAGACCTTCACGATAGCGTTGGCCAATACCTCGTTGGTTTAAAGATGAAGGTGGATTCCCTCAAGTCCTCGCGCGAACGGGGCCAACCAGATGATGATAGTCAACTGACCGAATGCTCCCAGCTGGTTGAAGAGGCGATCAAAGAAGTTCGCACCATTTCTTACCTGCTGTATCCCCCGATGCTGGAAGAGTTGGGCTTGAAATCGGCAATTCCATGGTATCTGGAAGGATTTACAAAGCGGAGTGGAATCAAAACAACGTTTGAGGTTTCTCCAACATTTGACCGCATTCCTGGCGACCTGGAACTAGCGCTATTTCGCGTCCTTCAAGAGAGCTTAACGAACGTGCACCGGCACTCTGGCAGCCCAACGGCAACCGTCCGACTTTTGACTGAGAACCGCTGCGTACTCCTCCAGATCATTGACGAAGGGAGCGGCACTCAGGGAAAGAATGGGGAAGACCGGGCTCAGGACTGGATGGGCGCGCTTGGCGTGGGACTGCGCGGTATGAATGAACGGGTGCGCCAACTGGGAGGCACGCTCGAACTATCCTCGGTTCAGGGAGGAACCACCGTCACCGCCACTGTGCCCATACCGGAAGCGGGGCTAGACTTGTCCCAAGAGGAATAGCCAAACGAATATCGCGCATCCAGTAGCAAGCTGGCATTACTCCTCACGCCTCCATGCCAAATACGAGTTCCTCCTTTGTAACTGGAAGAAACTGCCCGTTGGTGACGCAGTCGCCCACTATTCTTTCCAAACATTCCGAGCGGCCTGTGCTTGGCACGCATATGCAACTCTATTATTCAGGCCAGCGGTGACCCGGTAGGCCCAACAAGGTTTCTTGAGTTCCAGTACTGGAAAGGTGGGCAGAAAATACATAATAATCCTAGAAAAAGTCCCCCTTTGCCCTCCAGCAAGAGATTATCTCCTGCGTTTGGACCGCGCAACTAATTGATTTGAAAGAATTTTAACTGAGTTTATGGAATGGAAGCAAGCTTGCCTTTACCTTGGGCAGCTACAATAAACTCACTGTTGGGGGAAAGTCATGGATGCGAAGTTTGACATCTTCAAGAAACTACCCGATGGTCACCCAATCTGGGTAAAGGCTGTCGACGGACTGGAAGAGGCAAAGAACCAATTAGCTCGATTGGCAGTGAGTTCGCCTGGCGAGTACTTCATTTACAGCGCTCGGATTGGCGGTATAGTTCAAGGAAGAATGGCTGCCGGCGCTTGACCGAGAGCGAATGATCCTCAAGGATCATCTCCCTAATCTGAAACGATCAGAAAGCTTAAGGGCGATCTAGATTTCCGCGCAGTATTTCGCTCCCAGCCCTGCATGGCTCGCGGATCCAGGACAAGACGCTAGTCAAAACCTCATTGGAATAAGTACAGGGCGGCTACGCGTGAAATCAGGGATTTAGCCTATTTCTTACAGCCTCCCTTCGTGGTCTTGTCTATTGGAGTGACTACGCTTGTTGCTCCGGGCCGCGGCGGACAGGGCCAGTGTGCCGCAGAAAAGAGATGGCAGCCCAATTCTATGCGCAAGTGGACCTTCATTCTTGGCCTTGTAGTCCTCCTCCCACTCCTTACGCTCTGCGGACTGGGTTCCACAATCCACGCAATGGTGCGCGAACGTGCCCAGAAGATTCTGCAGACACATTTTGCAAGCAACGTTGAGTTTTCCAATTTTGACGTTTCATTGTATCCCCGCTTCCGTGTGACGATTCGTCAGCTGGTTTTGCGGCACCATGGCCGGACTGACGTTCCCCCTCTGATTCAGGTCCGTGCAGTCACGATGACGTCGAACTTAATCAATATCCTGCGCGCCAAGCCGCGCATCGCATTCGTGGAGTTGGAGGGCTTACAGATTCATATCCCGCCCCGGCAATCCGGCAGCGAGCCCTTGATTAAACGAACTGACCAGGACCTCGCAAAGAAATATCCGGCTCTCATCGAAGACATGCGCGCCGATGAGGCCATCATCGTTATTTTGCGAGCACAGCCTGAAAAACCGCCCAGGGAATTTCCCATTCACCGCCTCGAGCTCCACAATGTCAGTTTTGATCGTCCCGCTGCGTTCCATGCAACGCTCACGAACAGTGTTCCGGCGGGCGAGATTGAAACCATTGGCGAGTTTGGACCCTGGCAAGCGGACGCTCCGAGCAAAACCGTTGCAATGGGACAATATAGATTTCAGAATGCGGACCTTGGAACCCTGAAAGGGCTCCGCGGAATTCTCTCTTCTGAAGGCAATTTCAGCGGCCCGCTTGATTATTTGAAAGTCGAGGGAACGACGGACACTCCAGATTTCTGCCTAAGAACGGCAGGTCACCCGATGTTCTTGCATACAAGATTCTCCGCGGTAGTGGACGGCACCAACGGCGACACGTATCTCAACAACGTGGCAGCCCGGTTTCGGCATACTACGATTATAGCCAGCGGCAAGATTGAAGATGCTGATCCTGAAGTAAAAGGCAAGACGATCTTGTTGGAGGCTTTCTCACAGGATGCGCGCGTGGAAGATCTGATTCGACTCGCTGTCAAGACGGATGAGCCGATTATGACGGGCATCGCGAGCTTAAAGGCGAAGATCGCTATTCCAGAGGGAGAATCTGACCTGATCGAACGGTTAAGAATACAAGGTGAATTCCGGATCGCCGATGGCCAATTCACGACTAGCGAGATTCAGGAGAAGGTCGATACCCTAAGCCGCAAAGGCCAAGGGCAGCCGAAAGCGATGGAAATCAACAGTGTTGCTTCGGAAATGGCCGGCAAGTTCCAGATCCGGAACGGTGCGGTAAAGTTTTCCAATCTAAACTTTGATGTAGCCGGCGCTTCGGTCAACTTGAGAGGAACCTACAATCTCGATGGTGGCGGACTGGATTTTCATGGCAACCTGGTGATGCAGGCCAAGCTTTCCCAAACCACTACGGGTGCGAAGTCATTTTTCCTGAAGGCATTGGACCCATTTTTCAAAGGGGAAGACGCGGGAACTGTCCTGCCGATCAAGATTACTGGGACAAAAGACAATCCCACCTTCGCGCATGATCGGGGCGGAGATCCCCATAAGCTCGAGGTCTCAGTTCCCAAAGCGGGCAAGTGAACCCCAAGACCGTTCCCTAGGAATTTTCCAGAATCGCGGGCTATATTTTGCTTCGCTCCGGCCTTGCGTGCATAAATTTCACGTCAGTGATGGTTCTTGAATCAGTAATAGGGCTATTTCTCTAACGTGTTTTTGCTCGGCGGCGCGCTGAGGCATCCCAAAAGCCCTAATTGAAGACAACGTCGCTTCTCCGAATTAAGGAGGGAGAACAGATGCCTGTGTCTGTCAGGCATCTGTTCTTGGGGTGAGTGAATCTGAGGTGTTCCTTGGCACTCAGACTACCGGGGCCCCGCGCACGCAACCATCCGGTCTTTCCAGTACGGAGAGACGAGGTTTCTTGTAGGACGAGTGGCTGTCCTCTGTTGTCCGGAAAAATCACCGATTCCAACTGCTGCTGTCTCAGGGCTTTACTTTGGCTGGAAATCTCCTGCGTATATAAGGGACTGTCTTGTACGTAGTTTGCCGGCCGGAATGAATCCAGGATGAAACAGGACGGGGGCATTCTGCGAGAAGATTGGAGATATGAACGAATGAAGGATGACAATCCGCCACAAGCTTTACAAACGCCGTCAAAGGCACGGCCAGTAGAATCCCCATCAAGCCCCAAAGCCAACCCCAGAACAGGATCCCTGCTGTGGCCGCGACCGGGCCTATATTGACCCGCGACCCGACTACCTTTGGGATTAGAAAGTTTGCGGAAATGAAATGAAGGCATACGACTGTTAGAAAAATAATGGCAAACGGGCTTGCTGTAGTAAATTGCAAAAGCGCGGCCGCGGAAGGGACCAGCACGGCGAGGATTACGCCCAGAAAAGGAATCAAATTCAGAAAACCACTCACAATGCCAAGGATCACGGCGCCCTGTATTTTCAACGCGAGAAGGACGAGAATCGTAACGGTTGCCATCGCAGAACCGATGATCAAGTTGCCAACCGCAAATCCTCTGACCATTTGAGTCAGTCGTCCCACGAATTGAGGTACGTCAATCATGTTGCCGAATGAGCTCGTCAGCCTTTGTTTCATCTGTTCCTTACGAATCAGATTGAAAAACATGAGGAAAGGCACAACTCCAATGATAATGATGGCACTCCACACCGGCCCGACGCCGCGAATCATATGCGAAGGCCAGCTGGATGGTTCTTTGATCTTTACCTCAGCGATTTTTTTTGCGGGCACCTCGGGATTCAGACTGCCAGCGGTCTCTTGAACTTTGGCAATCTTCTGATTTAAAGGTTTAATGACATCGCGGATTCGCTCGGCGTACTGGGGCATGGTCTCCACGATGTCTGAAATACGATTGTAGGACGCGTACGTCAGGAAACAGAGGAACAGCATTCCAGCGACTATGATAATTCCGGAGGAAACAGAACGCGGGACATGCCAACTCTCCAGATAGGTCACCAGTGGATCAACGAGGATCGCGAGAAAGGCAGCGAGCAGCAGCGTGATGCAGAAGGAACTTGCAAAGAAACAAAAAGCCATGAGAAGAACGAGCACGATGACCCATAGAAGCCAGGCAATGCGACTTAACAGACGCTGG
>Ga0308309_10002713_pt1 | contig 10548 bp, 12 predicted proteins | sample HubBroMetageWFT5_FD_192491 | JGI IMG/M metagenome (GOLD analysis project Ga0308309, IMG submission 192491) | Warmed and freeze-thawed soil microbial communities from the Hubbard Brook experimental Forest, New Hampshire - Hubbard Brook CCASE Soil... | ecosystem: Environmental > Terrestrial >... | reverse complement strand
TCGCGAGCGGCGACGTTGTGGTCCGAGGTCAGCTGATCGGTACCGTCGGGTCAAGTGGCAACGCGACCGGGCCGCACCTGCACTTCGAGATCCGGCGAGATGGCATCGCCGAGGATCCACGAATGGACCTCTCGCTCCCGTGAGGCCGTTATCCCGTTGGCACGCCCGATGCGCTGCGGGTCTCCGCCGCGAGGCGGCGTGCCTGCTGCCAGACGACCCAGATCCGCTGCACCGCGGTGATGTTGGTCAGGATCGCAAGGATCCAGAGTGCCCAGATCAGCAGCGGCGCGATCACCAGACCGATGACCGTGATGACCACACGCTCAGGACGAGCCAGCAGCCCGCCGTCGCCGTTGAAGCCGAGGGACTGCGCGCGCGCTCGGACGTAGGACACGAGCAGCGATCCGGTCAGCGCAAAGACCACGAGCATCGGCTCGAGCGTGTGATGGCCGTGAAAGATGAAGTAGTAGAGGAGCGCGATGGACGTCATCGCTTCGGCGTAGCGGTCCACGGTCGAGTCGAGAAACGCTCCGTAGCTCTGCTCGCGGCCGGTCACCCGCGCCAGCGCGCCATCGAGAATGTCGAACCCACTGGCAATCAGCAGCAGCACGCCGCCGGGGAGGAGAAACCCGAGGGCGATCAGCACCGCAGAGCCTGCGCAGATACACAACCCGAGCATGGTCAGGATGTTCGGTGTCAGGTGCAGCGCGCGGAGTGCAGGAACGACGCGTCGCGCGCCGGACCTAACCCAGTCCTGGAGCCTGGACGTGAACACCGGATACCACCGTGCTCGCGCCGGCACGTTCACGCGCCACGCGATACACGTCGAGAACTTCGTCGACGACGTGTTCCCAGTCATACAGCTGCGCCTTGACGAGCCCGCGCTCGCTCATCGCGACGCGTCGCGCCGGGTCATCGAGCAGCGCCCCGAGCGCCGCCGCCCACTCTTTTGGATGGCGCGGTGGAACCAGCACGCCGTCCACGTCATGGAGGATCACGCTGCTGAACCCCGGGATGGAAGACGCGATCACCGGAACCCCACTTGCCATCGCCTCCAGGAGCACGATCCCGAAGCTCTCGCCGCCGGTCGCCGGGGCGCAGAAGATGTCGGCGGACGCGTAGTAGCGCGGCAGCAGCTCCGCGGACACCCGGCCCGCGAACTCGACGTCGGGGATGCCCATGGCCGCGACCTGACTCTCGTAGCCCCATCGCATCGGGCCATCGCCGACCACGACGAGACGCGCGTCCATGCGATCACGGCGCAGCTGACCGTAGGCCTCGAGCAAGGTCGGCAACCCTTTGCGCGACTCGAGGCGACCCACAAACAGGATCGTCGCCTTGCCGGGGGTGCGCAGCTCGTCGAGCTGGACATGGTTGGGATTGAACCGAGAGCAGTCGATGCCGTTCGGGACAACCCGGTACTCACCCTCGAAGTAGCGCGCGATGAAGTCCCGCGCGGGCACGCTCACCGCAACATGCACATGGAGACGGTTGAAATAGCGCTTGAGAAACGGCCTGCCGTAGTAGTACCCGAGGTTGCGCCGGGCCATGGTATGGAAGGTGCCGACGTTAGCGCCGCTGTGGAATCGCAACACCGTGATCGGCAGCGAGGGCACGAGGGGCTCGTGATAGTGGACGACGTCGAAATGATTCTCGTCGAGCAACGCTCGCACGCGCCGCACCAGGTGGAACGACAGTGCGATGCGAGCCACGGATCCGTTGGTGCGCACCGGAACGCTCCGTCCGATGCGTACGTACCCGGGGATGCCGTGGTCATCGCCAACGCGGCTCGAGGGTGCGAGCACGGTCACGTCGTGGCCGCGCGCCCGCAGCTTGGCCGAGAGGTGCCGGACATGCTCGGTGACCCCCCCTGGATGCATGAAGTCGTACGGGGAGACCAGGCAGATCTTCATCGCGTCCCGGTCGCCGGCCAGATGGGATCGAGGACGTGCCATTGCTCGGGGTGCTCGCGGATCGCCCCCTCGAAGATGCGCAGCAGCATCTGCGAAGTCTTGCGCACCTCTGCGTCCCTCGGCGCGTCCGCGGAGTACCGGATCTCGGGATACACCATCGCGTCGACCCGATAGCGGTTGCGGAAGAGCAGGATTGGGACGATGGCGGCGCCGGCTCGGATGGCGATCTCGACCGTCCCGATCGGGATCGGCGCGGGGGTACCGAAGAACTCGAGCGGCTCGCCGTTCCCGATCAGATCGCGGTCGAGCGCCATGGCCACGACACCGCCGGAGCGGAGCACCTTGAACACCTCGCGCATCGACGCAGCGCCGAGCCTCCGCGCCACCTGCGGATCGCCCGCGCGCATCGCCTGCGTGTCGAGCGGAATGATGTGGACGCCCTGCGCGCTCCGTGCTCCGACCACGCGGTCGAAGAGTTGTTTGGGGCGGAGCACCTCGGCGACCAGCGCCATCTTGTGGCCCATCTGGTTCCAGCCGGCCAGGCCGACCTCCCAGGACCCGAAATGCATCGACGCGACAACCACGCCGTTGCCCCGCGCGATGGCATCCTCGAAGTGGTAGAGGTCCTGGATGTCGATCCGCGACGGCAGGTCGGTCCGTCGGAACGACATCTCCATCACATCCACCCAGCCATGGGTGAGGTTGCGGAGGTTGCGGCGGACCAGTCGCTTGAGCGGCCGTTCGCCGATCGTCGGAATGACGTGGCGAAGGTTGTCGCGCAGGCCGTCGAACCGGCTCGGCACGGTGGCCAGGAGGGCGTCGGCGGCGCGGTCGCCGAGCCAGTACGACACCGATTGTGGGAGCAGACCGACCAGTGCCTCCGCCCCGCGGTAGGCGTAGTACGCCAGCATCGGGTCGCGCGCCGCGGGCGGCGGGACGCCCGTCTTGACCGCTACGTCGCCGGCCTGCATCAACGCTGTCGGCTCCCGCTCGCCCGGCGGACTAATTCGTCGCGGGTGTGGCGGGTTCCGCCTGCTCAACTGCGGGCAGGACGTCGGCGACCCGGCCGTTGCGCCGGCCTCCAATCACCTCGACACCGGCGATGAACTCTTCGGTGGCGCGGTGGGCTTCGTCGTCCGAGACCTGGCGCGGGGGTGACTTCATGAAGTACGAGGCGGGACCCTCGAGCGTGCCACTGAGGCCGCGATCAAGTCCGAGCTTGCAGCAGCGGACGGCATCGATCACGATGCCGGCGCTGTTCGGTGAGTCGTGCACCTCGAGCTTCAACTCGACGTTGAGCGGCACGTCCCCGAAGGACTTTCCTTCGAGGCGGATGAACGCCCACTTGCGATCGTTGAGCCAGGGCACGTAGTCCGACGGGCCGATGTGGATGTGATCCTTCTCCATGGGCGTGGCCAGCTGTGACTGCACGCTGTTGGTCTTGCTGATCTTCTTGCTCATCAAACGCTCGCGTTCGAGCATGTTGAGAAAGTCGGTGTTGCCGCCGAAGTTGAGCTGATACGTGTTCTCGAGCTCGACGCCGCGGTCACGGAACAGGTGGGTCAGGACGCGGTGCACGATGGTTGCCCCGACCTGCGACTTGATGTCGTCGCCGATGATGGGCACGCCCGCCTTGCGGAAGCGCGCCTGCCAGTAGTCCTCTCGCGCGATGAACACCGGCATGCAGTTCACCATTGCGCACGGCGCCTCGAGGATCTGCTCGGTGTACCAACGGGTTGCCGCCTCGCTGCCGACCGGGAGGTAGTTGACCACCACGTCGGTGCCGGTGTCCTTGAGCACCTGGGCGATGTCGACCGTGGAGCCGGGTGCCTTGGTGATGACTTCAGACAGGTATTTGCCGAGCCCGTCGTGGGTCATCCCCCGCAGGACGGGAATGTTCAACTTCGGAACGTCGCTGAACTTCACGGTGTTGTTCAGACCGCTGAAGATCGCCTCGGAAACGTCCTTGCCGACCTTCAGGACATCGATGTCGAAAGCCGCGGAGATCTCGATATCGGAGATGTGGTAGCCGCCCAGGTTCACGTGCATGAGCCCCGGCACCGTGTCGTTCTCGTCTGCGTGCTTGTAGTACTCGAGTCCCTGGACAAACGACGAGGCGCAGTTGCCCACGCCGATGATCGCGACTCTGACCTTGTTGCTCACGACGCGCCCTCGTGTATCGGTGTTGTTGATGTGATCTCGGCGGGCACCCCTGCTGAGGAGATGAGCCGAGCGAAGCTCTTGAAATGCGTGGCGATGGCCTCGCGGTCGAGGCGGCAGAACACCTCGCGACCCTCGCGCCGCGTGCGGATCACCTCCGCTCTGCGGAGGATGCGCAGATGCCAGCTCATGCGTGGCTGGCTCACCTGGCAGAAATCCGCGAGCTCGGAGACACGCATCTCGGAGGTCGTCGCGAGCCGCTCGACGATGAGCAGCCTCGTCGGGTTGGCAAGGCCTTCGAAGTGGACCGAGAGGTCGCTCGCTCCGGCGGCGATGCTCCCGGGAAGCGCGCGGCGCGGCGGCCGCGACGGGGCGTCGGAACCCATAAAGGAATCTTTCATAAAGGATCGCTTATGAATGTTAGCGGTCCGGGCGTGGGAGCGCAAGCCCCCACGCTCATTGCCGACGTTCCTCGGTTCCGTCGCTGACCCGCGCGGGACCCGACGGAGCGCCCTCCTCCGAGGAGTCCGGCTCGGCCGCGACCGCCGGGGCGTCGCGGTCCTCATAGGAGGGCAGGATCACGGCGAGCAACCGGAGGATCACGACGCAGACGAGGATCACCACCACGAACGCGACCACCGCCAGCCCGATGCCGCCCAGGACCGATCCGACGTCGAGGAGCATCCGGGAAGGATGGCAGGCACGGCTAGGATCGATTCGATGACCGAGCTGCCCAGCCCCGCCGAGCTCCCCGCCTCGCTGACGATTCGTCGGGGGAGGATCGTGTTCCGGGCCAGGCGACCGGTCGCGCTCGTGCTCCCGCTCCTCGCGGTCACGGAGCTCGCCGGGATCATCTGCCTGCTCATCGGCGCCACCATCGGGTGGTTCATCATCGCCGCCCCGCTGATCGGACTGGCGACCACGGCAGTGGTCCTCCGGCCGGCGCTGGAGCTCACCCGCGACGGCCTGGTTCAGCGCCAGTACCCGTACAGCAGCCTCACCCGCTGGGACGTGATCGCGGAGGTCGGCATCGTGCGCGCGGGGAACCGGGTCATCCTCGCGTACAAGCTCGTCCCGGGCACCCCGCCACCGCGGCACCAGCCCGCCGCGGAGATGCTCAAAGAAGTCAGCGCACCCTACGACGGAGGGTGGTTCGCCGATTCCCTCGCCGGAGGGCCCGACGAGGCCCTCGGCGTGGTCACCCGCTATTTGAACGATCCGGGCCTGCGCAGCGTGCTCCCGGTGACCCGCCGCTGAGGACGGGCGACTGTGGGCCTCAGTCGCTCCCGCGACAGTCCCGGCGGGGTTTGCGACACACGGCGGCGAGACCGACGGCTCGGTCCATGTCCACGGTCGGGTCGTCAACGGACGCCCAGACGATGTCCGAGGCGAGCCACTCCTGTGGGGGCGGTGGCTCCGCCGGAGGCGCGACAGCCGGCGCCGGCTCGATCGCACGCTTGATGCGCTCGACGGCACCGGGCGCGACCTTCCGAACGAGCCCTGCGGAGGCCCGAACCACCTGTGGGCGGGGCCGTCGCGCAGGCGATGGTTGGGCGTCAACCGGCGGCGCTCCGACGTTCATCGCGCCGTCCGGGAAGACGCGCACCATCAGGCTCACCTCGTCGAAGACCGTCCGGAGCAGCGCGGTCAGCGCCGGTGGCGTGAACTCCATGACGTGCGAACGGGCGAGCAGATGCCCGTCTGGCACGTGCTCGAACGACCACAGCCGGTTCGGGGTGCCGACAAAGCACACACCACCGTCGTTGAGACTCTCCGCCATGGCTCGCACGTAGACGAACGGGTCGACGACGTGCTCGAGGACCTCGGAGCTGGCGACCAGGTCATATGACCTGGGGGCGACCACATCCGGCAGCGGTTTCACCAGGTCTGCGACAAAGAACCGAAGTCCTTGACCACCGTAGTTCTCGGTTGCGTATGTGATGGCGGCCGGCGAACTGTCGACACCGTCGGCCGTGGCTCCCGCCCTGGCCATCATGGCGGCGCCATATCCGGTGCCACAGCCGAAATCGAGTGCCCTCATCCCCTCCTTGACGAGGTGCTCGGCGATCCATTCGTACACGCCTTCGTGGCCCGCGGAAGTGATGTCTCTGGTTGCGGTCGGGACGTACCGGTCCTGTCCGTCGGCGGTCGCGGGATCAACGTCGGGCATCGGGTGGGAAGCTTACTGCGGCCGCGATGATGGTTCGGACGACCGCGCTGGATACTATTGGCAGGCTCGGCCGGCTGGCGCAGCGGCCATGTTCGGCTCTCGGACGGCGGGGTGGGACCGGGCGTTGTGGCGGGCGAGCTTCAAGCGGAATCCCTTCCGTCCCAGGGTAGCCAAGTGGTCAAGGCAGCGGTCTGTAAAACCGTGTACCGATGGTTCGACTCCATCCCCTGGGACCACGTTTTCGCCCCGTAACGGAATCGCCGTAGCCCGTAGCGTAGCCCCGATGACGAGTTAGACTCGTCTCCCAGGCAATCCCGGCGGGCTACGAGGCACGACATGAACCCCAGGCACCTACCGACGCGGCACCTTTGGCAGTACCGAACGACCATCGCGACGGTGCGGCGTTCGTTCTATGGGAAGACCGCCGCCGAAGCTCGCCGCAAGGGTGAAGACGCCGCGCGAGCCGACGCGCTCGGTCTCCGTCTCGGCGGGTCGGTCGGCGACTGGCTCGAGTCCTGGCTCGAAGACCTGCCGAGCCGCGTCAAGCCGGCCACCTATCGCCGCTATCGCGGAATCGCTCGGACACACTTACTCCCGGCGCTCGGCGCGATCCCGCTCGATCGTCTCACCGCGGCCGACGTGATCGCGATGGAGTCCCGGATGACGAAGGTAGCGCCGGCCACGGTTCGACACGCGCACGTCGTCTTAGGAACCGCACTTCAAGCCGCGGTCGCGCAAGGTCGGATGATCGCGAACCCGGTCAGGTCGGTGAAGCCGCCGCGGGTCACGCACCGCGACAAGGTGATCCTGTCCCGCGCCGACGCCGCGAAGCTCCTCGCCGCCGCGAAGGGTGACCCGTTCGAAGCGCTGTACGTCCTGGCGTTGACGGCCGGGATGCGCGAAGGTGAAATCCTGGCGCTTCGCTGGCGTGACGTGGATCTCGACGCCGGCACGGTCTCGGTGACCGCCACGGTCGTTCGTGACGTAAACGGAGACCTGACCACGGATAAGCCGAAGACCCGCGCCGGCCGGCGGACGCTTCCGATCTCTGACCGCGCGCTCGCCGTGCTCGCGGAAATGGAGCGCGGCAAACCCGGCGAATTCCTGTTCACGTCGGCGACCGGACTGGTCTCGCCCCAAGCGCTACTCCGCCAGCATTTCTACCCGCTCCTCGATCGCGCCGAGCTGCCCCGGATGCGCTTTCACGACCTACGCCATACGGCGGCGACGCACCTACTCGAAGACGGCGTACCGATCCTCGCCGTGGCGAATCTGCTCGGTCACGCCAGCGTCGCCGTGACAATGGGGATCTACGCGCACCTGACCCCGCGCATGACCGGCGCCGCTACCGCCGCCATGAACGCACGCTACCCGGCGTAGGGTCGTCGTAGTTTGGAGCGGGTCGCCCTAAGCGGAGACGGGTCGCTCTTATTAGAGACGGGTCGTCGTAAGCGGAGACGGGTCGTCCTAAGCGGAGCACGGACGGCGACAATTCCCGCCGGGGTGTGTACCATGCGTAGACCCCGCTTCTGGACCGCAGGAGACACCCTACAAAAAGAGACCCGTTAGCTTTGATCCCCTAGCCTTGCACGCCTCAGGGAGCTAACGGGTCTCGGCCTTCGGCGCCAACCTGGACGGTAAGCCTTCGGGTTGCCGCGCATTCTACTTTCTTTTCTCAAATCTTTAAGCACCGCGCTGATTCGTGCGCTTGCGGCGTTTCGCGCTGATGACCGATCAGGCTACGGCGTAGCCGTTACACGTCCGTAAGGTGCGGTCGAAAGCCGGTCGCTACCCTGGGGACGTGAGCACCATTCTCGGGTTCGTCCCGTGGCTGATCGACCTGGTGACGCGGCGTCAGCGCGTGCGCGTTCTCGTTCACGCCGGCGCGTTCATGGACGGGACCGGAAAGCGCGTGTCGTCAAAGCTGTACTTCGTCAAGGTCACGAACCTATCGACCACGCGGGACGTAGAGATCACGCACGTCTGGTTCGCGACGACGCCTCCGGTCTACTGGGACAATCCGGCGCGGCCTCTCCCCGCGCGTCTCCGTCCCGAGCAAACCTACGAGACCTGGATCGCGGCGTCGGACCTACCGGAGACGCCGAAGATCGAGGATCTCTGTCGCGTCAGGCTTTCCCGCGGCAAGACCGCGAAGTCGCGGATCAATCGCGACGTGCCGCCGTTCGGTCGCGTAGCCGGCGGCGGCTCCGCCTAGCCATCTCGTCGCCGTCTCCATCGAGCCTCGACATGACCTAGGGTCGCGTGCGCGCGCGAGAGACGAGCGACGCTGGCGACATGCTTCACCACCTCGCCAGTCCCGACTCGACAGCCATTCAGCAAGCCGCCGCAATCGTCTGGTGGATCGTCGTTATCGTCGGCGCCGCTTGGTGCGATCTGAAGGTCTGGAAGGCGAAGATCATCGCGGCTCGCGTCGCCGGCTAGCGACCTGACCGCGCGAGCCGTTCCTCGTATCCGGCTTCCGGCTCGGGCATGACCGTACGTCCCTCAAGCAGCAACGCCGCCGCGACCGACAGGCTTACGTCCGCGTTGATGCATTCGGCGAGCACGTCGGCGGGTATGTCCCGCAGCTCGGCAATGATCTGGCGTGCTGCGCGCACGGATTCGAAGGGGGTCATCCGGCGAGCTGAAACACGTCGAGCACGCACGAATCCCAGATGAACGTCGTCCCCGCGCCAGTGTTGAAGTAGTACCAAAGTCCCGCGTAGTACGTCCCCGCCGGCATAGTTGGAGCGAAGACGAACGACCCATTGGTTAGGACCGTTCCGCCGGCCGAGACGGGTCCCCATTGCGTCGCGCTCCCCGCAGGTTGACCGTTCACATCGAGCGCAGAAGGCGAACCGTTCGCATTGCTTTGGGTAATGCTCGCCACCGTCCAGACGTTAGTGGCCGTGCCGCCGATGCCACCGAATCCACTGATCGTCGCCATGACCAGAAGCGGCGTGGGACGAATCAGCGTGAACGGTCCGGCATACCCGTACACGCCGGACCCGTTATACAGTTCGATCCCCACGGTCGTATACGCCTGCGGAGTGAAGTAGTTAGCGACGTTGCCCGTTCCTTCGAGAAAGGTCATCGCCCCTGGCGGGTAACTCTCGATCCGCGCGACCCGCGCGCGTAAGTCCTGTAGGACCGACTGTAAATTGTCGCTGGCGTAGGCTACGTCTGGCACGGTGGTTACTCCGGAAGGTGATGGCGACGGCGGGAACGAGACCGCCGCCGCCGGAGACCGGGTGAGTTTCTAGTGGTCATGTCTCGCGACATTCCGGTAATGCGGCGTGACCTTCCGCGGCAGCTCGCGGGCACGGGGGTGCGCTTCGCGGCTCGCCAGTAGACCGCTCGCCGTAGGGGTCGCAAACTGGCCAAAGCCGGCGGGGAATGCGAACGTGCGGCGACGCAGCTCCGTCATCGGGAAGACTTCGTGCTCGCGCATCTATGCGTGCATGACGAGCTTGACGGCGGTGTTCGCGTCGGCGACTTGTCCGTCAATCCGGATCCAGCCGTTCCAGGCGATCTGACCGAAGTCAGCGAAGCGCTCGAATAGCGGGGTGATCCCGCAGTCTACGAAACGCATCAAGAATGCGTTTTCCCAGGATGCGAAGATGCCGACGGTCGCGCCGGCGGTGAGTGTCGCCGGTAGCGACCGAGCTTCGAGCACGGGGACTCCTTCGATGGTCTTGACCCGTACCTGGCGGGACTGCTTCGACCCGAATTGGTCTGCATTGTCGCTAACGACCGTGTAGGTGCTATCGACTAGCAACGGACGGAGCGACGAGTCCTGGAAGCTCGCGAGCGCCTTCGCCGTCGCCGGCGACACGATCAACGCGGCCGACTGGCTTCCACGCGCCGAGAGATCGAGCGAATAGATCAGGTTCACGATATCCTGATACACCAGCGCGGTCTGCGATGCGGCGGTCGAGGTTTGCGTCGTGCCGGCGAGCGCAGTCGTCAGGAAGTCGGCGTCAAGTTGCCGGGACACGCGCCAGGCGACGGCTTCGGTGAGCATCGACTCGATATCGACCTGCGCATCGGCGACTAGGTTCCGTGATACGCGGACGAGTCCGGGCATATTGTAGATAGGCGTCTCGCCGAAGACCACGCGACCGAAACTCGGGTCGGCGGTATCGAGCGACTGAGTGTCTTCGGCGATCTGGCTCGCGTTCGTGCTCGGCTCCGTGAGCAGTGTCGGGACTGTCGCCGGGTAACCGTGCGGCGAATCCCAAACCCGGCAACGTCCGGCGATCGAAGACGAGAAGCGAATCCCGAAAAGAACGTCCGCAAGAAAGG
>Ga0308309_10002711_pt1 | contig 10551 bp, 12 predicted proteins | sample HubBroMetageWFT5_FD_192491 | JGI IMG/M metagenome (GOLD analysis project Ga0308309, IMG submission 192491) | Warmed and freeze-thawed soil microbial communities from the Hubbard Brook experimental Forest, New Hampshire - Hubbard Brook CCASE Soil... | ecosystem: Environmental > Terrestrial >... | reverse complement strand
CTTCTATGAGATGGGCGACATCGAGTACGGCGAACCCATCGCCGGCTACACCGCCCACCTCTTCAAGTCAGTGGACGGAGACGTCATCCGCAACGCGCTGTTCCGGGTGCTCATCGACTACGACTACAGCGACGCGTCGGCGGTGCTCCCGGCGATTCTAAACGAGCTCGGGGTGACCACCATTCCACTCAACGCCGGCATGCGCGAGGGCGGACACCATCGCACGGTGCCGGACGAGACGGCGCTGATCAGCAAGACGGTGAGAGCCGATGTCGGATGCATGATCAGCCCGACAGGCGAACGCATCACCATCATCGATGAGAAGGGCGTGGTGCTCACCCCGCACGAGTGCCTCGCAATACTCGCCACCTGGTGGGTGCGCTCCAACCCTGGCACTGTGCTCGCGCCCGCCGCCACCCCGATGTGGATCGGCGACCTCGTGCGCAAGGAGGGCGGCACGTTGAGCGCGACGCCGGGAGACCCCGCATCGGTGCTCCGCGCATCGGCGCTGGCGGGGACCAGCATCGCCTCGGACGGCGAGGGCGGTTTCGCCTGGCCGGGACACCTGGGCGCATTTGACGCCATGTACACGCTCGTCAAGTTGCTGGAGCTGCGCGCGAAGATCGGCATCCCGCTCAGCAGGGCGCGCGAGGCGCTGCCGCAGGTCGCATACGTGACCGCCACCGAGTTCTGTCCCTGGGAGGCGAAGGGCCGGGTGATGCGCATCCTGCTCGATCGTCATCGCACCGACTCCGTGGATCTCGTCGACGGGATCAAGGTCTATGTCGACGACGGCTTCGTGCTCGTCCGTCCGGATCCCGATGAGCCGGCGTATCACGTGGTTGCGAGCGTGACCGACCCGGAGCGGGGACGCCAGCTCGTGGACGAGTACCTCGCCCAGGTGCGAGAGGCCGAGGGTGCCAACGGGGTCCACGCACCGGTGGAGGCTGCTGCGGGGGCCGAGTAGCCAGGGTCGGATAACCCAGCGAGCCCTTACCGAGGACCGATTCTGACCTGCCGCCCTCGGCGCGCTTCAGTGGACCTCGCCGCCCGCGCCACCGTGTCAGCCCGTCACGCAGGGGTGCCGGCGAGGACCGCGTCGATTTGTGAGAAGACAATGCGCATGCCTTCTTCAACTCCCGTTGCGAGCACCTTCTCCATGCCCGCCAGGGAGTCGAAGTGCGTGCGGATCGCCATCACCGCGCCACCGCCATCGCGCTCGTCGAAGGTGATGATGAAAGCCGTCATCGCGTTCCCGTCGTTCGGGCGGCCGTCATCATCGAGGTCGCCGTCCCGCAGCTCGAGATAACGCGGCGGGTCAGCGGCGATGACATCCCACGTGCTGTCGTGGCGCTCGCCCTCGGCCCCGGCCATAAGGAACGTGATCCGTCCTCCGGCGCGCAGGTCGTGTTCGACCACGGTGACCGGGTACCCAGGGGGCCCCCACCACCGCTCGAACTGGCGGGGGTCGGCCCACAGCTGCCAAGCCTGTTCGACGGTGGCGTCGAGATCCGCCGAGACCGTCATGGTCAGCGATTCGGGGTCCTTTACAACGCTGGTCACGCTCATCGCTTGCCTCCATTGATTCGCTTCTCGGTTGCCAGAAGGTCGTCGATCCGGTCCACCCGTCCCCGCCACAGCTCCTCGATGCCGTTCAGGATCATCCGGGCCCTCTGGACGGTGTCGACATCGGTGTGCACGAGCCGCTCGCACCCCCGCTGCTCCTTTGTGATGAGCCCGGCACCTTCGAGCACGGCGACGTGCTTTTGCACGGCGGCGAAGCTCATCGGGTAGCGCTTCGCCAAGGCCGACACGCTGTACGTTCCCTCGACGGCGAGGGCGAGGATGTCGCGCCGGGTGCCGTCAGCGAGTGCGTGAAAGATGCGGTCGACGGCAGCCTTGGACGCCTGACTTACAACCATCTGGTTGTACAGTATCACAGAACGATCACGGCGTACGCTGCTGCTCCCGCCGAGTAGCGGGCACCCCGGGAGCAGGATGATCACGCCGATGCGCTCTTCTGTTGGCGCCATGCATCGGGATCAGGAGAGGCACGTGAGTCCGGCGCGAAATCGTGTGACGCCGATGGGTGACATCACCGCTATCCCACTCCGCGGTGCGTGGACGGGCAATCGCGGCATCCTCCATTCCGGTCACGAGATCGTCCGCTTCCACGCGAGCGACCTTTGGATCACCTGCGCCCTCGAGTTTCGGGGACGACGGCAGGAGCAGTGGCAGCCGGGTCACTACACGTTCCTGTACTTCCATGACGAGGCCGTCTCCTTCGCCGCCGGACATCGGCCGTGCGCGGAGTGCCGGCGCGACAGCTATGACGCCTATCGCGCCGCCTGGGCGGAAGGCCTTGGAGTCGACGAGCCGTCAGCGAGACAGGTGAACCGGCGGCTGCATGGCGAGCGGATCGTCGCGGGGACGCATCGCCGGCGTCTTCACCAGATATCGTGGGCAGATCTGCCTGACGGAGCCTTCGTCCAGCTCGGTGCATCACCCGCCGTGGTGCTCGGCGATCGTCTCGTGGAGTGGACGCTCCAGGGATACGCACGTGGATTCGCGCGTCCGATGCGTGGAAAAGCAGACGTCATCACACCGCCCTCGACGGTTGCCGTGCTGCGCGCCGGCTATCCGGTCCAGATCGATGCGTCCGCGTATCGGTGAGCCACGCCCCGGGTCCTACGCCGCGACGATCATCTCGCGGGTTCGCGCGATTCCGCGTGGGCTGGTCTGCACCTACGGCGATATCGATCCGCGCGCCCCGCGGGCCGTCGGGCGCGTCCTCGCAATGAATTACGCGAACGTCCCGTGGCATCGGGTCATTCGGGCAGATGGGACTGCGGCACTGGGATTGCCGCAAGTCGAGCGGCTTCGTGCCGAGGGAGTGTCGGTGGGTGGTGATCGAATTGACTTCGCCGCGGCGCGAGCGAGATGGGACGAGTACCGTGCCCTAAAACGGCGCGCACGGCATGGCATTGGCGCGACATGACGGACGGTAGCGGGGGCGCTGCGACGGTCGCCGTGATGGACAGCGGTGGCTGCGCTGACGAAGACGTGGAGCGGCTCGCGGGTAACCGACTACCCCTGGACCAGACACCAGGCCATTTCACGGGATAGACGACGACTCCCGCTGAGTACAGCGCGCCTCCGATGAGAAGGGTGATCACGCCGGTCGCATGGATGTGGTCGTAAGGCGCCGTGGAGGCTGCCGCGAGAGTCGAGTAGCCTGGTTCGGGCATCCTGGCCAGCGGCTGCTGTGTTATTGCCGGAGATGTCCTTAACGGGAGCGGAGGACCTTGTAGTGGCGGCCCCAACGAACAGATGTTTGGTATAATCTGTGAATGGAAGCCTTGGCCTTGCCAGATGCGCGCGACCGTCTCGATGACGCCGTCGATGCACTCGTCGACGAGTCGATCGACGAGTTCTCGACCCACGCACTGGGTGAGGATCTGATCGACATCCGGCGCGCCATCGATCGGCTCGAAGCAGAATTCATCCGTCGCTTGCACCGCTTTGATCGCGCGCATGGAGCGGTCGCCGCAGGCGGGGTGAGCTCGGTGTCGTGGGTACGGGCATTCTGCCGCATGACCGTGAAGGCATCCGCGTACCGCGTGCATCTGGCGCGGACCCTGGGCGAGCTGCCGACCACGCTCGGCAGCGCCCGGGCCGGGCGCGCCTCCTTCAGCAACGTCACCATGATCGCCCACCTCGCCGAGGACGTCGGCGTCGAGCAGGTGGCGCCGTTCGAAAGCATCCTGGTGAGTGCCGCGGAGACGTTCGAGCCCGGTGCCATGCGCACCCTCACCCAGGCCACCCGGCTACGCCTGGATCCCGACGGCGTGCTCGCCGATGCCAACCACGCCCACGAGCGCCGCTGGTTCGAGTGCGACCAGACCTATGGCGGCGTCTTCGTCCTGCGTGGCGAGCTCGATGCGGAGGGCGGCGCGCTGGTGAAGACCGCGATCGATGCGCTCAGTCACGGGATGAGTCGTGGAGAAACCCGGTCCGCCTCGCAGCGACGTGCCGACGCGTTGGTCGATCTTGCCTCTACAGCTGCGCTGCGGCGACCACCGCGACGTGCACGGGCAGCGGCCCCATCTCACGGTCACGGTGGGCGCGGAGACCCTGCGCTCGGGCGCGGATGCAACGCCGGCCGAGTTGGGTGGCGTGGGGCCGATCCACCCGGAGACCGCGCGTCGCATCGCCTGCGACGCGGCGCGGACGGTGGTGATGCTTGCGCGGCTTTCGGACGGCTCAGCCTCGACAGCCCAGAGTGCGAGTGCACAGCCGCTCTCGGTCGGGCGGGCCACCCGCACGGTCCCGGCGCACATCCGCACCGCGCTCCACCTGCGCGACCATGGTTGCCGCTTCCCAGGGTGCGACCGCCCACCCGCGTGGACCGATGGCCACCACGTGATCCACTGGTCCGACGGCGGTCCCACCGAACTCGAGAACTTGGTTTCTCTCTGCCGCCCGCACCACCGTGCGGTGCACGAGCAGGGTTGGCGTATTCGCATCACTGACGGAACCGCCGTCGTAGACCCGCCACCCTGATGAAAAAGCTGCGCGGTCCGGCGAATGCGCAGGAGCGTTGGTGGCCGGACGAGAGGCGACGAGGCGAGTGCCGCGATCCGGCCTGATTCGGGCGCGTTCTGTCAACCGCGAAGCCCGGTGGCCTTCTGGCACGGGTTACCCGGTGGAGCCCGCGATCTGCACCGTCACCAGCTTCCATGTATGGCCGCCATCCGTCGTCTGCAGTAGGGCGTCGTTATCGCCGGTGAAGGTATCGGTCCACCCCAGTGTGGAGCTGACGAAGTCCAGGATCGACCCGTTGAAGTCGTGTCCTCCCGGTCGTGGCGGCCCGTTGTCGAGCGGTTGCAGGGTGCTCCAGATCTTCCCGCCGTCGTGGGTGACGTAGAGGCCGGCCGCAAAGCCGGCGTTCATGGTGTCCGAACTGAGGAGCCACCCATCGTACGCGTTGATGAAGTCCACGGCGTGGGGCGAGATGCCCGGTGCGCCGTGCGCAGTCCAATTCCGGCCCGCGTTGAGAGTCACATAAGCGACGACGCCTGGCTGCTCGGAGGCCGGAGTCCCCAGCATCACTCCCTCCTGGCCGGTGATGAAGGTGGGGCTCCCCAACCCCATGTACGGAGTGCTGAGCAGCGGAAGCGGCTGGGAAGACCACGTCGCGCCACCGTTATGCGAGACCTCGAACTGGGCTGTGGCACAGCCTCCGCCGGTGAGCCACCCGGTGGTGGTGTTGATGAAAGTCGCGGTAGGCTGTGCGTAACAGGGCATCGAACCCGGCGACCCTGGGCCGGGCTTGAGAAGAGCCACCTCCTCCCAGCGAGCGCCCCCGTCGACGGTGCGGAACAGCGTCGTTCCAAGGCTCACATCCGTGTCGATCTGGTTCGCCGAGAACCAGCCGTCGTCCAGGTTGACGAAATCGAGAGCCCCTGCCCACGACAGACCCGGGTCTTGCACGACGCTGAATGCCCCGCCCCGAGACCAGAGCGCTCCTCCGTCGCCGGTCGCCCATGAGGTGAATGTCATGCTCACCGGTGGTGCGTCGGCGTTGCACGAAAGCCCGCCGGCGGTGAGGACACGGGCACTGCCGGCGCTGACAAACGCGACGGCCACGATCTGCTGTCCGTCTGGGACGTGCGGGGTAGCGACCAGCCAGTGCTGAACGCCTTCGGTTGTGTGCAGAACCGCGCCATCAACGCTCCGCCGCGCCCACCCGGTATCTGCGGTGAGCATCGTCAAGCTGTCGATGGAGTTATGCGAAGGAGTCGGCGTTGCCGGACACGCGTAGGGCGGGGGCGTAGCAGTCGAGGCAGGTGCCGAGGCTGAAGGGGTGGCAGATACGACGCCGCTCGGGGCCGAAACGGGAGGACTGCTCGACATGGCCGGTCCCGGTGATCCCGGGCTGCATCCGGCAGCCAGGAGCAGCGGCAGCATGAGAAACGCCTTTTGCGCCCCCACGAGAACCCAGGCGACCCCGGTGCGGCTCATGACCACCCCTTCGCTGACTGGTTGCTTCAACAGCCGTAACGCAACGGAGAAGGGAAACGCTACACCTCAGGCGCAGCAATGCTTTTGGAGGCCAGGCATCCCCGCGCCTCGTGGGAGCGCGCATGCGCCGCTTTGGTGGGTTCTCCGCATTCATTGGCGAACCGTCTCGCAGCGCCCTCGGGGCGCAGTCGAATCGGTTTTGGAGTCGGCATGGTCGCTGAGTGGCTGGGATCAGTGGGTCAATGGTGTCAACCCGACCGTCAAAGCCAGACGGCACTGAGGTGTGTTGACCATCAGGTCCGAGCCAATTGGATCCACGACGGTGTAGGCACCAGACGTCGGAATGCTCAGCGGAGTTCCGGCCAGCAGGGGAGCGGACCAGCCTTGCCCGGTGATCTGACCTGCGACAGTCTGAACCCGCGTGCCGCAATCGTCTGATACCGCAACGGCATACCTCCCCGCCTTCAGGTACTGCGTGTTGCGAGTGTTGGTGAATTCGACCTGGCCATTACGGACGTTGTGCCACGCCGCCGCCGAGTCACATGCGGTTAGTAAGACGAGCATGACAAGTCCCCCGGTGAGTCGCTTCATGGGTTTCTCCGATCTAGGTGCTCGCAGACTAATCGCACCGATGTCCATAGCCCAGATTCCGAGGGTTGGAGCCACGAGCGTCGATCTGTGACGGAGGGGCTACAGGCTTGTCGCCAACCCTGCCGCAGCGCCCCGATGACGCTCGATTCCACGGCTCCTTACACTGCCGTCGTGTGGGAAGCGTCATCACCGAGATCAACATCGACTGCACGAACACCGAACGCGTCGCGCAGTTCTGGTCGGATGTTCTCGGCTGGCAAGTGCAGCGGAAGGATGACTTCCTCTGGATGTCGGAGTCCGGAGATCCGACGGACGGCGGCCTGATCCTCGTATTCGCGAAGGTCCCCGAACTGAAGACCGTCAAGAACCGGGTGCATATCGACATCAGCCCGTCCGGCTCCGATCAGGCCGAGGAGACTGAGCGGCTCATCGCGCTTGGCGCCAGGCGCGTCGATATCGGCCAGGGTGACGTCTCATGGGTGGTGCTTGCCGACCCGGAGGGCAACGAGTTCTGCCTTCTTGGCCGGCGTCGCGACTGACACTTCGCAAGGGTGCCCAGGCCTCGCGCCAAGAAAGGACGGATTACGCAGCGTCTCGCGACCATGCTGGATCGCGCCCGAACCACCCGGCAAGTCGCTCGTAGACGGGAGCACCGTCCGGTACAGGCACCTCCTCGCCGAATACCTTGCCCTCGTCCTCCGATCCTCGGAATTGCGTGCTGAGGTTCTGCTTTGCCCAGCGCAGCCCGTGCTCCCCGACCGCAGCGTCGAGGTCCTCACTCTGCCCGGTGGCGCGGGCGAGGTCCCACCCGTGCACCGCCAGCTCGGCGATCTGTTGATCCGCCCTGGACAGCACCGGGGCCGTCCCGCCACCCATGGCGGGCAGCTCGGATTGCAGATCCGCGCTGGCCCAGGCGGCGTCGAGCAGCTCGCGGCCGGACGCGAACGCGCCGACCCAGTCATCGCCAACCTCGGCGGCCCTACTCCAATCCGGCGCGGAGCCTGTCACGCGCGCCGAAAAATTGTCCAGGTCGATGACGAGGTGTCCGATGAGATCGCCCACCGTCCATGACCGGCAAGGTGTTGGCTGGTCTGCTTGCTCGCGACGCGTCCCTGCGATGAGCTCGCCGGTTTGATCAAGCGCACGCCGCAGAAGCGCGAGCCGGTCGTTCTCAGTTGCCATGTGATCCTCCAGCCTGCTTTCGTGATGCAAAGGTATCGGAGAGAGCGGCGAGGCCATTGGGTGGCGTCGGAAGTGTGCCGGAGGGTCCTGAATGGAAGACCCTCGCTCAGGCCAGCATCCGCAAACGTCTCTTGAGGACACGCGAGCATCCGCGAACCTCCAAACTGACGGCGTGTTCTCCGCCAGGGATCCGGACCAATGGACTTGGGAGGAATGGGATAGTGGGCCTGTCGCCTTCGCGGTGTGGACTTTGCTCGATGACGGCCTTCGCATTGAGCCGTTTGTAGAGCATCCCGAAGGTAACGGCAGCCTCCGAGCGGCGGGGTTAGACAGAGACACATGGCACGCGTGGCTCCTGGAGCTCGTCGCGCGGCACGCTCAGGCTGAGGCGTCGCTTTTCCAGACGTTCCGAGAATATCGGTTACCCGCGCTCCCCACCTTCGCCGATCCTCGAGTTCAGGCAGCACTCCGACAGCACGGACAAGCAGGAGACATTCTTGCCGCGTGGCCCGGCGAGGCTCGGACTCTTGTCGCTCTCGCCACCTGTCTCGACCGCTGGCGGGCAATTACATCGCCGACTATCCCACTCGATCTCGATGCGTCCGTCGAGCAGCGCTTCGAGCGCCGCCAGCGCCTCTACGAGGAGTTCCGGGCAATGCGCCCGCGCCCACCAGCCCTGCATCTCCACATCGCCACATACCCGGTCGCCGCGATTTTGGTAGTCCCGACCACAAGCCTGGTATTCGGACGACCATCCGATCTCTCCGAAGACACGGAGGAAGACCTCCTTCGAGCTGGGGTCCGGCAACTTGCCACGAGCGCATAGGTCTCGTGGGTTCTCCGCGATCTTGCGTCCACGTCGGCACACATCCGCTGCCTCGGGCCATTGGCGCAGGACCGTCTGCCTCGCTTCGGCCGCCGCGCGGTGGACCTGGTGACCTCCACGTCCTCATTAGTCGACGGTTTCGCGTCTACGAGTTGTATTCGAACGCTACCAATCGCCCTGCGCCACGTTAGTCACAGGTTCAGCCTCGAGCACCCTCGTACAGGCGAGCATCCGCCAATGTCGCCAGAGGTGGCGACAACGCTGCAACCCCTAGGTCACGGATTCTGCATTCGCAATCTCTGCCTCTCGATGTGGAATATGACTGTCGGTGTGGCTAGGCTCCAAGACGTTCGAATGGGGAAATCCATGATGCGGCTTGGAGGCGGTCTCCTTCTTCTCGTAGCCGTCGCCCTTTGCACTAGTTGCGGGACCCCGAGTTCATGGCAGCTGAACGTTGAGAATCTGACTTCCCAAGCCGTGGTCGTGCAGCCCTGGTCAGGTGGGCCGAAGACGACGCTCGAGTGTCAGCAGTCAGTGACCCTGCATGCGGGCATAAAGGGGGCTCCCGATCTTCCCTGGCATGTCGTGGTCGTCCTTGAAACGAGCGGCCATGTGCTTCTGGATACCGAGGCAACAGCGCAGCTGCCGTCTCAGGACGTGGTCGTCGAGCCAGGCGCCAATGGCAACGACATTGCCTTCATGCGGGAGGCCGGCGGATCCTTGTCCAATCCCGGCGGGTGCGAGATCGGATAACCAGCACGTATCGCCCTTGCCCAGGCGAGGGTCCGGTAAATGTACCTCGGGCAACGCGACGACGTTGCGACGCCGCTGGGTACGTCACTGCGGTTAGCGTTAGCTGAGACCCGCCAGGGACTCGTCGGGCCGAGGCGCCCTATGCTGGCGGCGTGGTCAGCTTGCCGAGGGGTGACCGTGCCTGGCGCATGGGGACAGACGCCGAGGTCCTGTGGATCGTTGGCGGAACGACGAGCGGCCTGACCGTTACCTCCGCCATCCCGCCCGTCTTCGACGCCTACGCCACCATAGTGATCCCGGATACCGCTAAGAGGCGTGAGAGCCATGATCAGGCCATACTCGCCCTGCTCAGCGAGCAATCGGCGCACCAGCCCTGGTGGCTTGGCTATATCGAGACCGGAGCCGATGACACCGTTTTTCCCGACGCGCCTAAGGTGACCTTGTACGCCGGGTGGCCTTACGTCGTCGTGGAGGCAGGGCCCCACCAGGCTGCCACGTGGAGGCGGCGCCGTCTGGAGACCTCTGCGGGGCGCTCCTTGCCCGACCTCATGTTCCCTGCCGACCGCTCATGGCTCGTCTCCAGGCTCTGGGACGACGATTGGACTTGCATCGGTGGTCCGACCGACCTCATGACCAGATTCTCATCTCACCCGGTTCTGGAGGCGAGACTGGTGGCTCTGGACGAGGATGCCACGCCGCCCGGCCATCACTCGTTCTAAGGCGTTCGCGGTCGCACGAGAACACCGTGGTGCACGCCAGCATTCGCCAATGTCCCTTGATCGACGGGTCGCCCCTTCGAGGACTCGTGGTCAATCCGCGCGGTATTGCTCTTCGTCGCTCCGCAAACGGGCTGCCAAGTCGCCTAGCTTCGGAATTCGGAACCACCACCAGTCGTCCGTGATCCCGCAGTACCGGCGCAGGGGCGAGGGCTTCCACTCGAAAGTAGCGTTGAGAAAGACTGAGTCGGCCTCGGCAACCTCGCGCGCTAGTCCTTCATCGAGCTCCGAATTGAGCGACTCCTGGAGACGCGCGCGCCAGGTGAGTTCGAAGCTGTAGTCGTCCGGCCAGGGTCCGTAGGGGCGTGTCGCGAGGCGAGACGTGAAGCGTTGCCATCGAACGAGTGGGCTTGGCATCGCGGCACGCTTCTCTATAAGGGACTGCTGATCGTCCATCGG
>Ga0308309_10002709_pt1 | contig 10556 bp, 7 predicted proteins | sample HubBroMetageWFT5_FD_192491 | JGI IMG/M metagenome (GOLD analysis project Ga0308309, IMG submission 192491) | Warmed and freeze-thawed soil microbial communities from the Hubbard Brook experimental Forest, New Hampshire - Hubbard Brook CCASE Soil... | ecosystem: Environmental > Terrestrial > Soil... | reverse complement strand
CACCGGCTGCCCCGCGACAGGACGCGTCGCGGTCAACACCGCCCGATGAATCACTCCGTGATCGACGTTCAGATCGCCCCCATGGTGGGTGTAGATGACCTCGGGCTTCAGCCGCTCCACCAGTTCTTCAACGACTTTCACTACATCGAGCAGCGGCACCTGGTCCAGACGATTGTCGGGGAGCCGGTGCATCACCACGCTCTTCACACCCAGTTTCCCCGCCGCGCTGTGGGCCTGCCGATGCAGTGTCGCCAGTTGCTCCGAATCCGCATCCTCGCGGGCGGCGTGACGCGAAGTCATGCCCTCACCCAGAATGGCGAAGTGCACGTCATCGCCCTCAGCGACCAGACGCGCCGCCGTGGCGCCACAACCCAGAACTTCATCGTCGGGATGAGCCGCAACTACCAGCACCCTCACTTCGCGCTTCCCTTCTTGCCACGAATGTTCCCGAGCCCTTTGTCGTCGCGCGTGATCTTGACGTCGGCGATGATGCGCCCGTCGTAGAGTGCGGGCCGGCTCAATTCGAAGCGAAAACCTGCCTGCTTGAGGAAAGCGCGGGGATATCCTTCGGCGTCGAGCATGCGAATGAAATCGTGCAAGTCTTCCAGAGAAGCAGCCGCTCCGACTTCGCTCTCCTCCGGTTTTCTGCGCTTGAAATTCACAACCGTCCCTCGTTGCTCCACCGGCTTCGGCTCACGCTGGATGATACGTTGGATCATCTCAGCCGACAAACGCGCCGACCGCCAATAGATTTCCTCAGCGCCGCCTTCGAGCGAGAGCGGCTGCTTCATGTAGACCGGGCCCGCGTCGAATTCCCGGCTCATGCGCAGCGCCGTCAGCCTGGTCTGGCGATGGCCGCTGACGATCAGGTTCTGCAGCGGGCTGCCGCCGCGTCCGTAAGGAACGTCGGTCATGTGAAAGCAAACGCACTCGTAGTGATCCACAATGTCGTCGGGAACTTTCCAGGACCAGTGCAGAAAAAAAATGTAGCGCGGAGAAATCTCGTCCACAAGACCGCTCGAAAACTCGGCCGGAGATCCGACATAATGCCATCGCCCCGGAAGCTGTTGCAGCATCTCGTCGAAAATCCGGCGGTTCCATGGCTTGCAGCCGAGTACCAGGTACGCTGTTTTTCCCCGTGTTATTTTTTGTTTCATCGATCGAGCTTTGTCAATCAGACGGTCGGAACGTCTTCGTCAATGAGATGTATCGCGCTGTGGCCGCGAGTCTGCTCGGTGCCCAAGCATTTGAATCCCGCTTCTTCAAAAGCTTTGACCGACGCCGCGTTCTCCGGCTTCACGAAAGCATGCACGCGCGCACCCGGATGATTATTCAAAAACTCATGCACTCCCTGTTCGATCAGCGCCCTGCCCAACCCTCGCCCCCGCGCCGCACTGGCCAGGCTGACGTCAACCTCCCAGCCGCTATCCGTCGTTGCATCGAACCGTATTTGCCCCAGCGGCGTCGCCAACTCATCCTCGGCAATCAGGATCAGACTGCTTTTCTTCCCTAAAGTTTCCGCGGCACGCAATTTTTCTGCAAACCAGGCCACGTGAGCCTCCCACGGAATCGCAGCAGGAGAAAACGAAGCTCCGCGCACGTCCGCGTCGTTGGCCCACTCCCACAACAGTCGGCTATCCTCGGCGCGAGCCGGGCGCAACCGCAAGCCAGGCACGCCGCGCAAAGCCGAGACTACGCGACTTGCGCCTTTACCGTCCACCAACTCGCGAGAGCGCACAGCCAGCGATTCCCTTACTTCCCGGGAATCGAGCAACCGCTTCAGTGCGCCAGCGATCTTCTCGGCCGAAACCGTTTTGTCGCCAACGTGAATTGCACATCCCCGCCGCTCCAACTCCGCCGCCAGAGCAGTCTGGTTAGCGGCAACATCGACGAGCAACGCGGGCAGCCCCAGCAAACAAAGCTCCCAGCAGGTTGACCCCGCCGCGGAAATCGCCACATCCGCGGCCGACATGAATTCGGCCGGATTCGAAACATCCTGCAGCACCGCCATCTTCAGCCCTGACTTAGCGACGCGCACCTGCAAGCTTTCAGCATGCGGACTACTGCCGCCAATTACAATCGTCACCTCGAGGCCCTCGACGTTGGCCAACTCCAGCGCCTCGACCACTCGTCCGGTCACATTGTCCGGATCGCTGCCGCCCATCATCACCAGCACTCGCCGGCACTGCACGGGAACTTCTCGCTTCCACTCGCACCAGCCGGAAAATTCCCGCCGCAACAGGCAATAGCGCGGACCGAGTAGCAGCCGCGTCTGCGCTTCGCGGCTCGCGTACATTTCCGCGCTTGCGCCGATGTTCTGATTGAGCACGACGTCGGCAGAATAATGCGCCGCGTGGCCGTAGTCATCGACGAAGAGGATCTTGCATCCGGAGGCCTTCAGCGCTCGCTGATAATCCGCGTCGAACTGATAGCCATCGACCACGATCCAGTCAGCCTGATGTTCGCGCGCCAAAGCGCTCGTCTGACTGGCATCGGCACTGCTCCCAGGTACGGCCGTGATGGAAAGCTCTTTGCAATCTTCCGACCTGAGCCGTGCCTGGATCACCGGAGTAGTCTGTGACATGGCAAACTGCGCACGGCCACCGGCATCCTGCCAGGCTTGCGCCAGTGCAAGGCAGCGCATGACGTGGCCAGTTCCGATAGGAACGCTTGCGTCGGCCCGGAAAAGAAGATTCATCGCACCCGGAACACCGGCTGAGTCATGGGTCCTTCGAGAAAGCGCGCGGGATCGGAATCCTCAGCCCACCACGCCAGCGTCTTCAAGACTTCCGCATAAACTTCCAGCGTCTTATGAATCGCCGGATCATCGTGCGCCGCCGAGAGGTTGTGCGTCGCCAGCAACAGTACGCCGCGCTTGACGATTTCCTGCTGGAACAGATTCTTCAACAGCGGACTCTCCGAGCCATTCTCATCGGTGAACTTCATCAACGACCATTGCGGACGGCCAATCGCCCGCACGCGTTGCGCGAGTCCGGCCTCTTTCGCCATAGCATTGACTCCATCCTGCAGCGTGCGCCCGTTCGATTCGATTCGCCCCAATGCGCCGGTTGTTTCGAGAATGTCGAGCACCTTCATCGCCGCCGCCATCGACGCCACCTCGCCCGCAAAGGTGAAGCTGTAAAAAATCTCTTCGAAAACCCGCATCACATCGGCGCGGCCGACCACGCACGAAATCGGAAAACCGTTCCCCATGGCCTTGCCAAAGCACGCGAGATCCGGCGTGACGCCAAGAAGTTTCTGCGCTCCTCCCAGGCCGAAGTGAAAGCCGCTGCAGATTTCGTCGAAGATCAGCAGCGCGCCGTATTTCTTTGTAAGGTCCCTGACTCCCTGCAGAAAGCCGGGCGCAGGCTCCGTAAAATTCAGCGGCTCCATGATCACGGCGGCAAACTCGCCACGGTGCTCTGACAACAGTTTCTCGAGGCTCGCGAGATCGTTATACACAAACGGATGAGTCAGTTCCCGCACCGCTTGCGGCACGCCGGCGTGGCGCGTGGTGCTGCCGATATACCAGTCTTGCCAGCCGTGGTAACCGCAGCAGGCAATGCGGTCGCGCCCGGTGAAGGCCCGCGACGCGCGCACCGCGCCCGAAGTAGCGTCCGACCCGTTCTTGCCAAAACGCACCATCTCGGCGCAGGGAATGAGCCGCGTGAGGCGTTCTGCCAGCTGCACCTCGATCGGATGCGGCAGAGAAAAACTGTGGCCTTCGTTTAACTGAGCGAACGCCGCCGCATTCACTTCGTCATTCGCGTAGCCGAGAATGTTGGGCAGCAGCCCCTGCACGTAGTCGATGTACTCGTTGCCATCCACATCCCACACGTGACATCCCTTGCCACGCTGCAGAAAGACCGGCGCCACGCCTTGCACATATTGCGTATAGCCTTTGCTGAAAGTCTGCGCACAGCCGGGGATCACCTTCTTCGCCCGCTCCAGCCACGCCTGCGACTCGGCCAGCGAACGCTTCGGCGCCGCTCCGGCCGCAGCCTGCTGGTAAAGACTTTTGTAATATCCCTCGTTCGTAATCGTTTCCGCTTGAATCGTCGCCAAGCCCGGCCTCTCCTTCAATAAATCGAAAACTTCCTGAAATCCGAAATCCCCGTTCGCGGAAAATGCCTCATACACTCCGCGCACAAACTGCAGATCCTGCGGATGATCGACAGTCCAGCGATACTGCGCTGGCGACACCGGGAGTTCGCTCTCCACATTCACCGCGCGAAATCCGTCTGTTCGTAGATACGGCGTGACATGCTCGCGCTCTGACGGTTTGCGCGCCTCGCGCCAGGCCCGCTCCAACGCCGCAAAAGAAAATACTTCGGTGTCGAGCCCGTCGGGATACGTATAGCGCAACGCGTTGCTCGCGTAGTCGCAATCGCCGCGCTCGAAACGGGCGACCACCTTATCGATCACCGCAGGATCAATCAGCGGGCAGTCAGCCGTGATGCGCACGACAACGTCAGCCGCATTTGCCTCCGCCGCCCGGTAGAAGCGATCGAGCACATCCTGCTCGCTGCCGCGGAAGCAAACGATCCCTTCTCGTTCGCAAAACTGCGCAATCGGATCATCAACGGCACCATCCGTGGTAGCGACCACAACTTTGTCCAGACTCCGAGCTTTGCCCACGCGGTTTACCACATGCCACAGCATCGGACGACCGCAAAGATCTTCCAGCACCTTGCCCGGAAACCGCGAAGATCCCATTCTGGCCTGGATCAATGCCAGCTTCACTCATCAGCCTCCCACCGCAATCGTCTTCTCCTGCGCGGCAGAAGTCTTCGCGGCAAACACAACGCGCATCAGCGCAGCCGCTTCTGGAATCGGCAGAGTCGTGGCCCGATTTTCGCGCAGGCACTCGAGGAAGTGTTTCATCTCGTCGACGTACATCTGGTTAGCGTGCCAATTCTCAGGCTGCGCGTAAGTCGCCCATCGCTTGGTCGCCGCGTCGTACCAGCGCACAGCTGCGCCGTTGAAATCCCAGAAAATCGATCCAGACTCGCCCACGATCTGGCAGCCGCGCTCGTAAGTCCGCTGCACGTAGTCGAGATGGATCTCCGACATCGCGCCCGAAGTATGACGACAAATGAGAACCGCAACATCTTCCGTCTCGATCTCCAGCGCGCTCAAGTGTCCCGCGCTACAAAACACCGACTTCATCTCGCCCAGATACCAGCGCGCCAGATCAATTTCGTGGATGCAATCCATGATGCATCCGCCGCCGGTCTCGACTCGCGCCGCATAGTTGCGCCGGTAATCCGCGCCAGGACGCCACTCCGGCAGATACGACCCGGTGTGAATCCGCGCAAAAAGAATCTTGCCCAACCGTTTCTCTTCGAGCAACTGCTTCACTTTGGCCGGCCCGGGATGGAAGCGCATGTTGCAACCGACCAGCGAGATCAATTTCTTTCTCTCGACCAACTCGGCAAGCTCGGAGAGACCTTCCCCGGTGTGAGCCAGCGGCTTCTCCACAAACACGGGAAAGCCGGCATCAACAATCTGCAGCGTCTGCTGCAGGTGAAGATGAGTCGGCGTCGCGACCACGGCTAAGTCCGGCGACCAATCAAGTCCGTCGCGCAGCGTCGAGAAACTTTCGACCGCAAGTTCGGCAGCGATCGCATCTCGCCGCGCAGCGTCGGTCTCAACCAATCCCAGATGCTCGACTCCAAGTTCCTTCAGATTCCGCAGATGCCGGCTGCCGATCGACCCACCGCCCACGACCAACGCCTTCATTGCCGCTTCCCGGCCTTTTTCTGCGCCGTCAACTCGGACGCCAGCGGCTCGTATTCGGAGCGCAGCAGGCCCATCCACAGCCGGTCCTTATATTCGCCATCCTGAAATAAATCTTCGCGCATGCGCCCTTCGATCTTGAACCCTGCTTTCTCGTAGCAGTGAATGGCCGCTTCGTGCTCCGCGAATACACCCAGGTCGATGCGGTGAAGGTTCAGGCGCTCAAATCCGTACTCCACCATGAGGCGAGTAGCTTCGAGCCCAACCCCCTTGCCCCAGAATTCTTTTTCGCCAATCAAAATTCCCAGCGTCCCGCTGCGATGAATCCAATGAATCGGCCCCAGCTTCACGTTGCCGACGTGCTCCCCGGAGCGCTTGTCAACGATGGCAAGCATCACGTCGTTCCTCGAACCGGAGATGGCGCGGTAATAGTTTTCCAGGTCTTCGGCGGTTGAAGGAAACGTGCCAATCTCGGTATACCGCGTTATCTCCGGATCATTCAGCCAGCCGAGATACCGCTGGTTGAGATCGCTGCGTTCGAGCGGACGCAGAAATACGGTCGCACCCTCCGCAAAGGCTGATATCGGCGCTGAACCACGCTCTTGTTTTTTCGGACTCATCGGGAATAGAACGAAACGACCTTCGCCACGGCGGCGATCACATCCTGCACATCCCGGCCGGTCATGGCCTGAAACATGGGAAGGCTGATCAGGCGCGCGTAGGCGTCCTCGGCCACGGGAAAATCTCCGTCGCGAAAACTGAACCGCTCCCGGTAGTACGGATGCAGGTGCACCGGAATGTAATGAACATTCACACCGATGTTCTCCGCCCGCAGAGCACGAAAAATCTGCGCCCGGTCAGCCGACAGCTTTGCCAGATCGAGCCGGATTGGATACAGATGCCAAGCCGGATTCACATCCTCCCGCACCGCAGGCGAAATAACACCGGGAATTTCGCGGAACGCCGCCGTATATTGCGCTGCAATCTCCCTCCGCCGCGCCAGATTCGAGTCCAGCTTCTGCAATTGCTGCAGACCCAGCGCGCAGGCGAAATCCGGCAGGCGGTAATTGAAGCCGAGCATGACCATCTCGTAGTGCCACTGGCCCGCGCTCTGCCGCTGCCGGGCGTCGCTAGAAATCCCATGATTCCGAAATCGCCGCAAGGTCTCGGCCAGCTGCGGATTGTTAGTCGTCACCATTCCGCCTTCCCCGGTCGTGATGTGCTTCACCGGATGAAAGCTGAAAACGGTCATATCCGCGAGACTGCCAACGCGCTTGCCCTGATTTTCCGCGCCCAGAGCGTGGCAGGCGTCTTCAATGACGATCAGTCCATGCCGCCGCGCCGTCTCCAGGATCGCGTTTAATTCCGCTGGGTGCCCCGCGTAATCGACCGGAAGAATCGCCCGCGTTCGGGAAGAAATTTTTCCAACGACTTGCTCCGGATCAATATTCAGAGTGTCGGCGCTGACATCCGCGAACACTGGCGTCGCGCCCTGATACAAAACGCAGTTCGCGGTCGCGGCAAAAGTCATTGGAGTGGTGATCGCCTCGTCGCCGTTCTTCAGCCCCGCGGCGAACGCGGCCGCGTGCAGCGCCGCGGTACCTGAAGTAAAACTCACAGCATGCGCTGCACCCACGCGGGCAGCAAATGCCTCTTCGAACTCCCCAACCTTGGGCCCAGTCGTGAGCCAGTCCGAGCGCAAGACATCAACGACTGCCTGAATGTCGGCCTCATCGACCGACTGCCGGCCATAGGGCAGAAAACTCGCGCGAACCGGCTCTCCACCGTTCACGGCGAGTGCGTGCGAAGAACGTGTCTGTGAAGAAATCGTAGTAGCGCTCAAGAGCTTCGTCCTAAGCTGGAATCCGCGCCGGAACAGGTTGTTCGTCGCCGGCCTCAGGTGCCGCCTCCGGCGAGATCAGTTCCTGCAACTCGCGGTTGGTCAACCAGCGATCGTTGCTGTCGCTGGCATAGCGGAATCCCTCTGGCAGCGGCCGCGCGTTCACCCAATTCTCCCGCCGCCACCACGGATGCGCCGGCTGAATGATATAGCGGTCCGCGACCTCCAATGTGTTCCGCGCCTCATCTTCCGAGACCAGAACTTCGTGCAACTTCTCTCCCGGCCGGATTCCGATGGTCTCAATCTCGCATCCCGGAGCAATGGCCTCGGCCAGATCCATCATGCGCATGCTGGGTATCTTCGGAACGAAAATTTCTCCCCCATGCATCTGCTCGATGCAGCTCACTACAAAGCGCACGCCCTGTTCCAGCGTCAGCCAGAAGCGGGTCATGCGCGGATCGGTCAGCGTGATTCGGCCACGACGGCGCTGCTCCTGAAAAACGGGAATCACACTTCCCCGGCTGCCCACGACGTTGCCATAGCGTGCACAACTGAAGCGCGAATCCTGCGCTCCCGCGTAAGCATTGGCCTGCACAAAAACTTTCTCGGCGCAGAGCTTGGTCGCGCCATAAAGATTGACCGGGTTCACGGCTTTGTCAGTGCTCAGCGCCAGCACGCGCCGCACGCCCTGGTTGATGGCGGCATCAATCACATTGCGCCCGCCCATGATGTTGGTTTGAATCGCTTCGAAAGGATTGTATTCACAAGCCGGCACCTGCTTGAGCGCCGCCGCATGCACGACGATCGTAATCCCAGCCAGAGCGCGTTCCAGGCGCGCTTCGTCCCGCACATCGCCAATAAAATAACGCAGGCTCGGATGATCCAGCCCGCCCACCCGCATGTCATGCTGCTTGAGTTCATCGCGGCTGAAGATCACCAGACGCTTCGGCCGGTACTGCTTCAGCATGATCTCGACAAACTTCTTCCCGAAAGATCCCGTCCCACCCGTTACCAGGATCGATTGTTCCGACCAATTCATCCCATCCGCCTCGTTGTGCTGCCGCTGATTTTAATGTGGCTGGAGCCGCGCTGCCCGCTAGTATAGCGGACTTTCCCGCAGATGGCAGGGCATCCTGTCGCGTCGGCAGTTCACCTCCAGAAAATTCGCCGTTACTTTTCCCCATCCAATGCTAGAATGTCCGTCGAACTCTCCAGTTACTCAGGGTGAGACAGTCTCCCGCTTGACGACCAGCCTCTTCGAACCGGGACTACTTTTGCGCCTGCAGGAAAGGTCTGCACAGGCCTGGGAGCGGTTTCAGAATCGTTGAGGAGCGTGAATGGATTTCGGACCGCTTTTGCCGGCGAATAATTCGGTTGTGCGAGAAATGCAGCCTCAGCCGGGCTTCGACCCGGCCAGGCCCGCGGTCCCTAAGCTCTACCCGTCTCTTGCCGCCCACGAATCCGCCGTCAGCGAATACTTCAGAATCCTCAAGAAGCGCATGTGGTACATCATCGCCTGCGTGGGGACGATTTTTTCGGTGGTAGCCATCGCCAGCCTGAAGATGCCGAAAGTCTACGAAGCGGGCGGCACCATTGAAATCAACAAGCCGGACTCCAACCTGAGCTTCCAGAACGCCGCCACCTTCAGCCTGGATTATTACGATCCCACGGAACTGGAGACCGAACTTCGCATCCTGCGCAGCGACCTTCTCTCCCTGCAGGTCATTCACGAACTCAACCTCGACCGCCAGTCCGAGTTTGGCGGCGCACCCCCTCCGCCATCCTCTCTCGACTTTGCTCCCGATCCGCTGGAGGCCGACCCTGCGCGTGCCTCCGCCCTGCTGGGCGGGTTTAAGGGGAATCTGCGCGTCGCGCTCAGCCCGAATTCCCGCATCATCGAGGTCTATTATCGCAGCGCCGATCCGCAGATGGCCGCCACGGTTGTCAACACACTGATGCGCACCTACGTCGAGGACAACCGTAAGGGCCATTACGACGCCACCATGGACGCCTCGACGTGGCTTCAAAAACAGATGATCGACATGAAGATGAAAGTTGAGTCGTCCCAGGAAGAACTGGTGCGCTACCAGAAAACGCACGAAATCCTGGGCATCGACGAAAAACAGAACATCACCACCGAGAAACTCGACGAACTCAACAAGGCGCTCACCGCGGCCGAAAGCGAGCGCATGGACAAGGAAGCCTTCTACCGCCTGGTCCAGTCAGGAGATCCGGATGCGATCGCTTCCAGCGCCGGCAACCTGGAGGGCGAGTCAACCGGTGTGCAAACCGCTACGCAGTTGCTCGATACCTTGAAAAATAAGCAGGCGGACTTGAAGATCCAGGGCGCCGATCTCAGCACCCAGTTCGGACCGTCGTACCCCAAGGTCGCGCAGATCAACAATCAGCTGAAGGAAATCGACTCGCAGATGCAGTCTGAGATGAAGCAGATTGCCAGCAAGGTTCGCGGCCAGTACAACACCGCTCTGCAGCGTGAGAACATGCTGCACGACGCCCTCGAAAAGCAGAAGCAGGAAGCCAACAAGCTCAACGAAAGCGCGATCGAGTTCAACCTGCTAAAGCGCGACTCTGAAACCTATCGCGCCCTCTATGAAGGCCTTCTGCAAAAGCTGAAAGAGGCGGAAGTTTCATCGGCTTTGAAGTCCAACAACTTCCGCATCGTTGATACGGCGCGCACGCCCACCGCCCCGATTGAACCGAACATCCCGCGCAACCTTCTGTTTTCGCTGGCCCTCGGTCTGGCCACAGGCGTAGGCCTCGCCTTCCTGAAGGAGGGCCTCGACAAAAAGATCCGCACCACCGAGCAGGCTCAGATAATCTCCGGCCTGCCTTCGCTGGGCATCATTCCGCTCGGCACAAAATCTGCGCGCGAAGGCTCCAATTCCAAAGGTCTGGCGCTTGCTTCTTCGAAAGAAGCTGTGGAACTTATCACCCAGGCCCGTCCCCACTCGCCGAT
>Ga0308309_10002707_pt1 | contig 10556 bp, 11 predicted proteins | sample HubBroMetageWFT5_FD_192491 | JGI IMG/M metagenome (GOLD analysis project Ga0308309, IMG submission 192491) | Warmed and freeze-thawed soil microbial communities from the Hubbard Brook experimental Forest, New Hampshire - Hubbard Brook CCASE Soil... | ecosystem: Environmental > Terrestrial >... | reverse complement strand
CGCTGCAAAAGCTGTCGCCGACATTGACCGTCGTCACATAAGGCACGATGCTCAAGTAGAGCTGTTGAGACGAGGTTATGGCGCTGGTCAACGTGTTAACAAATGTTGTCGAGGCATTGATCAGGGTGCAGATGCGACTCTGGTTGCTGGAATCAGTGCAGGAGGTGTCGCTCGCTACGACGCTTCCGCCGCAAGTGCCATCGGAATAATTGGGCGCCCCGTCATTGGGACCGCACAGCATCGAGCCGGTGTTGTCGAGCACCACCGCAACTTCTAAGCCGGCGGTCTTCTTGGTCTGGGCACTTACCGTCACGTCAATGCTGTTGACCCCGACTAGCTGCATGAACGTCATCGGCACGGTAGCCTGTGCCTGAAAGGTCACCGTGGAGGCGGTGAGGTCGGCGTTCGCGGGAACCGGCGTGACTGTGACGTTGGTGCCAAGCGCAGTCGCAGGATAATTAGCGGTGAAATAGTTTTGCAGGGTGGTCGTCAGCTGACTCGGGGTCTGGTTGGTCTCCGATCCGACCGCCAGCGCCGCTGCGTCTAGCGCGGCTCCCAGTCTGATTTTGACCATATATGCACGTCCGACGTCGATTGCCATGCCAGCGGCGATGACGGCGGGAATTGCGCAAAGGCCGAATATGATTGCAATGGCCCCGTCGCGTCGCTCGGCGAGTTGGCGCAAGGCGGTGATGATGGTGGTAATCATGTCGAAGATGCCTTGTTTTCTGATCATCCGTCTGGCACTTACGGACATACGCTGCCGGTATTCAGATAAGTCGCCACACAGTTCATGTAACGGGGACGGTTGAACGCCGCTTCGGTCAGTGTGTAAGACGAGCTCAGCAAATAGACGAACGGCGAGCTGTAGCTATATGTCAGTGTTACGACGATTACGCTGTCCGTCGAGCCGTTTGTCTGATTGCCGAGATTTGCGAGACTAGCATTGTTCGGTATGTTCGCCGTCGTTATGGGAGTTGCACTGTTAACCTCCGTATGCCAGTCGATAACCGCGCTGCCGGTGTTATAAGTCACGCTCGCATAAGCGATCTTCAGCAGAGTCCCGCTCGTCGGAAGAGGGGTTAGAACCTGCTTGGCTGCATTTGTGATGTTGGTAAAATCCGTACTCTGGAGAATCGTGTTTACTTTGGTCTGCGCAACCAGATCTGCAGCCGTCTCTGCCGCGGCCTCGAGTTTCATATAGGCGAGGACTAGGTTGGTAGTCTCGAAGCTGCCGAGGAAGAGGAGCAGCATGATCGGAAAAATCAGCGCGAACTCTACTGCCGCAAGGCCCGACTGATCATGCCGGAGATTCCTCCGCATTATCCAACCTGGGCGATCATGAGAATGGTTCGTTCTGAAAGATAACAGTGCTTGTCAAGGTCACAGTACCAGTGCCGGGGTTGGTCCCGTTGGCCGTGCCCAGGCCGGCCCAGCAGGTGCCGCCGCTCAGGCAAGCTCCGACCCAAGGGATTATAAAGGGGCGTGGATAGCTGGCTTGAACGCCGACAATATTGCTGCCAGTGCCCGCCGAGAAAGAGCAAACCGTTCCGCTCCCGGTCTGGCTGGCAGTCTGGGTGCAAGGCGTGAAGCTGATGCTGCCGAAACTGGAAAAAACCTGCACCTCAAAGACGATTTTGGTAGCACAGTCCGATGCGCTAATGAGGGAGCTCACCTTTGAGCAAAGGAGATTCTGGAAGACGGTGATCGGGCTGCTCTGCGATTGGACTTGGCCCGTGCGGATGAGCCGGGCCGCATCACGCGCCGCGCCATCCAGGAGCGACTGAGTGGTGAGAGTCAGGCCGAGTTCAAAAATCGCCCCCAAAAGAAGCAGAAAGGGCGGTCCGACAAACGCGAATTCGATGGCGGTGATGCCCTCTTGATTGCGTAGGAACGGTCGAAAGAATTTCATCGACATACCCCGCTCGCGTTTGAAAGACGCAGACGTATTTGTCTCCAAGCGAAAGCGATGCTCCGCGGGTGGCAATGTGAAACTTTGGACGTATCGTAAGAACCAATGATTACCGATGAGTAAATAAAGATGGTGGTCGTGAAAAGACGTTGCGCCGATTAACTATCCGAATCGATGATCAGGTCCATGATATATTCTTTAGGCGTGCAACCCGACGTACGGTGCTGGCCTCATCCTCGGTGAATGGGCGCCGAACGGGTAAAATTGGCATATTTGCAGTCTAATATGCGAACCGTTGTGGTCCTTTCCGATCGCGACGGCGACCAAAGAAAAGTAGACGTGCCTGTAAATCCCTTACAAAAACAGGTGGACTGGAGTTCACTTCGGAGTTCGGAATAGCCGACAAGCCGACCGCGTTATCATCAGTTGCCGGGGCGGTGCGGCCAAGCTAGTTTGCTGAGGATGTGCATAGGCGTGGGATGCATCGACGTCCGAGCGAGGAAGAGTGGCTCAAAACGTTGATTCGCGCCTTGTTGTCTATGCCGGCGCCCGGGCGATGATTACCGGCGGATTGGGCCTGATCGGCTCCGCGATCGCTCGGCGTCTCGTCTCATTCGGGGCCGAGGTATTGCTCGTCGACAGCATGATCCCGGATTATGGCGGCAATCTCGCCAATATCGCCGACATACGCGATCGGGTGACGGTCAACATTGCCGACATCCGTGGCGGGTTTGCCCTGCCGCATCTGCTCGCCGGCCAGGATTTTTTGTTCAACCTCGCGGCGCAGACCAGTCATCTCGATTCGATGTCATCGCCGGAACAGGACCTCGCGATCAACTGCACGGCGCAACTGCAGCTCTTGGAAGCGTGCCGGGCGGTCAATCCCGGGATCGCGATCGTGCATGCCGGGACGCGGCAGATCTACGGCCGGCCCGAATATCTCCCGGTCGACGAACGCCACCCGCTGCGCCCGGTTGACGTGAATGGGGTCAACAAAATGGCGGGCGAGGCCTATCACCTGTTGTATCGCGATGTCTATGGGATCAAGACGCGCTCCCTGCGGCTGACCAATGTCTATGGACCCGGAATGCGCATCAAGGATGCCCGCCAGACCTTCCTCGGCATTTGGCTGCGCCGGGTCATCGAAGGCGAGCCGTTCGAGGTTTGGGGCGGCGAGCAGCGCCGCGACCTTCTGTATGTCGATGACGCGGCAGACGCATTCCTCTTCGCCGCGCTTACGACGGAGGCCGAGGGGTTGGCGCTCAATGTGGGCGGCGGCGACCCGGTCAGCCTGACGGCCCTCGCCAAAGCAATGATCGAAGCGAATGGCGGCGGGAAGTACGACATCCGGGAGTTTCCGCCCGAGCGGAAGCGCATAGATGTTGGAGATTTCCTGATCGACGACCAACGTTTTCGGGCTTTGTCCGGCTGGCGCCCCCGCATCGGCATCGACCGAGGTCTGCGTAGTTCGCTCGAATACTACCGCAGCCACCTTGCGAGCTACATCTGAGAGCCCATGACGATGAGCCGACCCGCCGTTGCGATCCCGCAGACCGATCCTCGAGCTGGATACCTCGCTCAACGGATTGCTATCGACGCCGCCATCGCCCGCGTTCTCGACGGGGGCGTTTATGTTCTCGGCAGAGAGGTTGAGGTCTTCGAGGCCGCATTTGCGGATTTCGTCGGAGTTGCGCACGCGATCGGCGTCGCCAGCGGGACGGATGCCATCGAGATCGCATTGCGCGCATGCGGGATCGGCTCGGGGGATCTCGTCTTCAGCGTGTCCCACACTGCGGTTGCGACTATTGCAGCGATCGAGCGGGCCGGTGCAACGCCAGTGCTGGTCGATGTGGAGCCGGGTACCTACACGATGGCTCCACGCGAGCTCTTGCGTGTCTTGCAGTCGCCGCCGGCTGGCCGGCCGGCGGCGGTCCTGCCGGTGCACATTTATGGCCAGCCGGCCGAGTTGTCGGCCCTCACCGAGATCGCCCGGATACATGGCTTGCGGCTCGTAGAAGATTGCGCCCAGAGCCATGGCCCACTCTATCGCGGCAGGGCGGTGGGATCGTTCGGTGATATTGCTTGCTTCAGCTTTTATCCGACAAAAAACCTCGGAGCACTTGGCGACGGCGGCATGGTCGTTACGAACGATCCCGCGCTCGCGGCAGCGCTGCGGGAAATTCGGGAGTACGGCTGGGGCGAGCGTTATGTCAGCGCACGCGCCGGCATCAATTCGCGTCTCGACCCGATCCAGGCCGCCATACTCGGCGTCAAACTCAGGTCGTTGGAGGCTGACAATGCACGTCGGCAAGTCGTCGCGGACCGTTATGACACGGGTCTCACCGGGCTGCCGCTGGCGCTTCCGGCGCGTCGGCCGCAGGCAACGCACGTATTTCATCAGTATGTGATCCGGCTGGCCGAGCGGGATGCGTTGCGGGCGGATTTGCAGGCCGCCGGTATCGGCAGCGGAATTCATTATCCGGTCCCGGTGCATCAACAACCGGCGTATAGCGGCCGTCTCGCCTGTGGTCCATCAGGTCTGGGTGTTACCGAGCGCGCCGGACCCCAAATTCTGAGCCTGCCGATTTATCCGCAGATTTCAGACGAAGCGGTAGATCGGGTAATCGCCGAAATTCGGAGTTTTTTCGCCTGAGCCAAGCTTCAGTGGTGGTGACTCAGCAACACGCAATGACCGTGAGATTTCGGCCGCCGATTGCAGAGCGATATGCCCGGCAGTGCCGAGCAATATCGCCGCCAACAGCGACATCATCTTCCTGCGCTCTCGCGTAGCCAAACCGGCGGTCTTGCGTCGGCGGCGCGCGGGAATTGGCTGCGCCGCACCTCCCTGATCACCGATTGAGGCTTTCCGTTGGCGGTCAGATAGAGTCGGCCAAGGTACTCGCCGACGATGCCGAGTATCACCAGCTGCACACCGGAAAGCAGCAGCACCGCCGCCATCAACGAAGCCCAGCCGGCCGGCGGGGATGAAGTCAACGCCTCGGCAATGACCATCGCGCCGGCCAAAGCCCCCATTCCGCTCAGGACAAACCCGGTTATTGTGCTGACCCGAAGCGGCATCACAGAAAAATTGACGAACATGCTCGCCCACAACCGCAGGAGTCGGCGCAAAGTATAATTACTGCGCCCTGCCGCGCGCGGCAGATGCCGCACCATCAGCCGATCGATATCGTGAGTCACCTGCAGTATCAGCCCATCCACATAGGGAAAGGGCCCCTCATAACGGGTGATCTCGCGGACGACAAAAGCGCTCATGCAGCGAAAGCTGGAGAGATAGAGGCCCCGCGGTTTTTCGAGCACGAAATCGGCCACCCGATTGGCAAAGCGGCTCCCGAGGTTCCGCCAGATCGGGTGCTGTTTATCGTCGTAAAAGGTATAGATCACCTCCTTTCCGCTGCCTTGAGCAAAGGCGAGCAGTCGCTCGACCTCCTCCGGAGGGTTCTGCAGGTCGTCATCCATTGTAATTACATGCGCCCCGCTCGCATGGCGCAGCCCGGCCATGACGGCGTTGTGCTCTCCATAGTTTCTTGCGAGCTTGATCAATGTAATGGGCACACTGGCGCCGTCGACGAGAGTGCAACATACCTCGAGGCTGTCGTCAGGACTGCCGTCATTGACGAGGATGATCTCGTGTCCGCCCTCGATCTGCAGCTTTTCCAGCGCGCGAACCAGCTCGGCGATGCTGCCGGCGCCATTGTAGACCGGGATCACGATCGAGAGCGCCAGACCGGACGCGGCGGTTTTCGAAATCGTCTGCTCTCTTTCAGTCACGACTGTCGCCTCCCTTTACAGCGATGGCGAGAATTGACCCGCCGAAAGGTAATCTGACCCCATGGCGCAGTAGCGCGGCTTCGAGCGCCGTCGTGGCTCGGCAAACCATTTCCACCGAACGAGGGTACGGTTTGACGTCGCTGACTATGCCAGGATGTCCGGGAACAAGCTTGCGGGTGATGACCATAAGCGGAAGCAGCAGGGCGTTCCAATAAGAGATGTATACCGGACGGAAGCCGACCGCCTTCAGCAAACCGCGAAGGCGCGTCGCGGTATAGCGCCTGACATTGCTCACTGCCGCGTCGTGCCGCGACAGCATCCAGCGATAGGCGGGTAGATTGAGGACAAGCCAGCCGTTCTGACACAGGCAGCGATGAAATTGCCGCAGTGCACGAGACTCGTCGACCCCTTCGTGGCATAAGACATCCGCGCTGAAGATGGCAGCAAGAGCATTATTGGCGAACGGCAGGTCGTTGATCGAGCCCGCGCACACCGGCCGAGCGCTCTTGATAGCCGCACGCGTACAGGCCCGGAGGTCGAGATCCAGACCAATAACTGGTCTCCCGCGATATTTAGCCTCCAACCGCGAAAGAAACCCCCCGGTCCCGCAACCGGCGTCCAGAATGGGGAGATCGAGTCGATCGATCGCTGATCGCTGCGCCGCCATCAGCAGGTTCGCGTGCATGGCGGCGAACCACCACATCCGGTCTTCGACCCGGTCTAGCTTGTCGTACTCGGAAGGTTTCACTTGAGATCTATTCTACGGCGACGGGGGCGAATTCAACGGCCGCGGCGATCCGGCGATCGGCCTCGAAGAAGACGCCGCCGAGGCGTGCTTCGCGGCCCGTTGCTCCGCGACGAGATCGCGCCGATCCAGCACCAGAGACAGGAGCGCACCCATCCGCTCGACCCGATAAATCGGCCGGCCGGGAAGTGATCGTTCGCAGTCATCCTTCGTGAACGCGATAAAAAAATCCGCACGGGTGCGATCGCGAACGAACCGAAAATTCGGAGGGAAATAATAGCCTGCTGAGATCGGCGGCCCGCAAACGGCAACGGTAAATTCGCGCTCTTCAAAATCTGGACCATACTCGGCGCGCAAATAGTCTTCGAGCCCCTGCACCGCCTCGGCATAGGAATTGGCCCAATAATCGAGCTTGAATTTGTGCTGGGCGCCCTCGACCCCGCCGATGAAGGCATTGTAGTAAACATATTGATCAGGGTGCAGCATGGCCATAATCGAAACTTGCGCGCAGCCGTAAAGAGCGAGCACGCCCCAGACCGGCCGTCGGTACGGGAACCGCGACAACCAATCGAGACCCCTGTCTGCGGCAACTGCTGCCGCAACGGCGATCAGTGGCAGTATAAAGATGAAATGACGCATGCCGTCGAACAACACGGCCTTGATGACTATGGCATACGCGACCGGGAAAACGATCCCGATGCCGAGGATGAAGCTCTCTAGCACCTGCTCTCGGCTGAAGCGGGAATTACCGCGCCAAAGTGCGACCACCACTGCAACCGGGATACAAAGCAACAGGACGAGAACGACCTCCGGCAGCGCGAGGGCGATATATGTCGGAAGATAAGTCCACGGCAGATCGTTGGCCGGCACAAACTGGCCGTCAAACAACGTGTAAAACGGGAAAGACTGATGCGAAAAAAAAGCAAGGGCGCGTAACGGGTTTTCGATCGGGTCGGTCTGCGCCCACGGCCAGAACAACAACATGACCGGATAAGCAGCGCCTACGACCGGCAGGAGAACTCGCCAGAAACCGACCCAAGCGGTGCTGGCCAGCACACCGATACTTTTGGCGGCGGCAGCGCGCCAAATCCCGTCCAACGCTAAGAGGAGGCTCAAATAGCACACCAGCAACAGTCCGCCGATCCTCACACCCATGGTCATACCGATTGCCGCACCGAGTTTGAGCAGCGTCCTCAAAGGAGGCCGCGGCAGCATCGGCACGATTCGGATCATGTAATAGGTGCTCCATACGATGCCGACTGCAAACGGTATGTCCTTTGGATTATTGAACATCTGCCCGTAATAATTCGGGGTCGAAATCAGCAGCAGAGATGCGATAAACCCGGCGCGGGGGCCAGCCAGCGCGCGGCCCAGCTTCGAGCAGCCGATCAATCCGAGGATCCCCACCAGCCCGTTCAGCAGATGCCGGGTTTCGTAGACGCCGATCGGGGAGACACGGTTCAGCGCCGCCGCCACCATGTCGAACACGGCGCCGTAGTTATAGAGGTCCCGCCAGTGCAGCGCAGTCTTGTCGCCGAAAAGAGACAGGTAGTAGTCGAGGACGAAATTCCCGTACCAATTGTGGACATCCTCGTCCCAGGTGACGCCGTAGTCGCGGAAAGTGGACAGCACAAGGACGACGCCGACTAACACGACACCCAGCGACAGCAGGTCCCACCATGATGTTACATCGCACCGGTGGAACCACGCTGCTTTGTCGGCGAGACCCGTCGCGGCAACGGGCTTGGCAGCAAGGGGTGATCGGCTCACAACCCGCAATCCGCCAATAGCGCGCCAAGAACGCGATCGGGCGCGAAATATTCCCTGGCCAATTCGCGCGCCATCCGACTGTTGCCGGAATAGTCTGCGGCAACTGCGTCGATGCCGGCAAGTGCTTCCTCATGATTGGAATACTCAAACAAGCCGGCCCCGACGGGGCAGAATTTGCTGAAGCCGGTGCGCATGGTTATCACTGGCCGGCCGGCGGCGAGATAGCAGACGCTGCGATCGCTGAACCATCCGCTGTTAGGCCGAACATAAATATCCTTCGCCACCGTGAGCTCGCCGCGCGAACCGGCGATGAAGTTGCGGTAGGACTGCATGTCGGCCGAAATCGGGCGCGGATCGACGAGGCCCCAGCCGCCAGCAGCGACAACCGCGCGCACCCCGTCATCGGGCGGCAGCATGGCTATGCGAAAACAGCTGTCCGGCCGGTGCCGCGGCAAGTCGAGAAATCGGAGAAAGTTCACGTGCTTCGACCAAACGTAGCTGGAGCCGCCATACTCGATATTCTTGCCCTTGTTCTCCCAGGTAGCGATCGTCGTGAAGCAACCCGGTGCGTCGTGCGGTTCCGGCCACAGGTCGACGTCCACGGGAGGCCGGGTCGGGCGCCACGGGACACCGCACAACGGCACCGGGCAGTCCTCGGACCCGAGATTCTCGCCGTAGGTGAAGAAATGAGTATGCGCATCCAGATAGGCACGCGACTCTCGGTCGGCATTCGCGTATTTGAGTTGCTCGTAGACGGGATCCGTATCGATCATGATCCGCACCGGGCAGGCGAGATGCTCATCCCGCAATCGGGTCGCACCACAGAGATTGATGAGAGCATCTGCTTGCCCAAAGAGGGCGCGCACCTGGCTGCGCGACAAGCCGTAATGCACATCGTGAATTGCGTCCCAATAGCACCAGCGGTGACCGAACCCGTATTCCTCCATCGCCTGCTTTAGACACCTAACATTGTAGTCACACGCCATGACGATGCTGTTTGCACGAGGGTCGAAGGGATTGGCGCCGCCATCCTCGACATACCAGCATCGGTATCCGAGCCGTTCGAGCCCGACCAGGTAATGCACGGCCTGCCAGGCAATACCGGCGAGCGGCATCTGACCGGCGAAATGAAGAACAATGATGTCGCCGCGTTTCGTCACGATGGTATCCGCGAGCGGTTTCGGGTAATTCGCCGACAACGGTTGACGCGGCAGGTGATTTCCTTTTGCGCCATTGAACCCACGAAATTGTTCGGGAAAAACCCCCAAATTGCATAGGGTTGTCCCGACGCGAGCCGCGTGTTAATCAAGGCGATGATTGACAGCATCCGGGCGTGGATCAGCGGCAGTTCGCCGGATCACCGGAAAGAAACGGGCACTCGGCAGGATGCGCTGCAGCTCGCTCTGACGGCTCTGCTGATTGAAGCGGCGAATAGCGACGACCGGTTTGACGAGGCGGAGCGCGGTGTCATCTCGCGGTTGTTGGAAAGCCGCTTTAGCCTGTCTCGATCCGATGCGGATGAGCTGCTCGCGGCCGGCGAGACAGCGGCGTCCGAATCAGCCGAGCTGTTCCATTTCACCAGGATCGTCAACGAGCGGCTATCGTTTGAGGAGCGGGTGGAGCTCATAGAGATGCTTTGGGAAGTTGCATATGCGGATGGGGTGCTCGACGAGTACGAGGACAGCCTGCTGCGCCGCGTCGGCGGACTGATCTATGTTCCGGACCGCGAGCGCGGCGAGGCCCGCCAGCGTGTTCTGAAACGGCTCGGCCTCGACCAGGCGACCTGATCCGTCCCGAGCCGAACGCGCGCGAAGTTCAGGAGAAGAATCGAAGACCATGACTTATGTTGTCACCGAAGCCTGCATCCGTTGCAAATATATGGATTGCGTGGAGGTTTGCCCCGTCGATTGTTTCTACGAGGGCGAGAACATGTTGGTTATCCACCCTGACGAGTGCATCGATTGCGGGGTGTGCGAGCCGGAATGCCCGGTCGAAGCGATCATTCCCGATAGCGAGCCGCCGGCGGAGCGATGGCTCGAGCTCAACCGCCAGTACGCGGCGAGCTGGCCGAATATCACGCGCAAGAAGCCTTTCCCCGAGGATGCCGACGATTTCAAGGAGGTCACCGACAAGTACGACAAACACTTCAGCCCCAATCCCGGCGCACGCTAGAAGGCGGCATAGCGTTGCCAAGACAAGGCGCGGGCGCGAGATTTGCGGAGGGGATATGCGCCCACCGGCTGGCATGAGGCGCATTTTCATGGTATTGTAATCGTGGTGCTGTTGCCTGTTGACCGTGCGTACCGCACTCCTCGTCGAGTCGCGGGTGTGACCGTCGCC